>SCPP01000073.1_pt1 | contig 53696 bp, 56 predicted proteins | sample 6106811 | NCBI WGS metagenome assembly SCPP01 (sample SAMN10720449, study PRJNA508395) | human gut metagenome | isolation source: Participant 2 stool, 15 month | host: Homo sapiens | collected 2018
CAATTGCGTGGCGCTAAAATTGAATGGATCGGAAAATATTTCTTTTGATGCTACCGCAAGGAACTTATTTGGAGGGGGAATATCGGAAGAATTGATGAGTGCTTATAAACGGGAATTAGCTCATGTTTATAGGATGGCAAGTGCTAAAAGGATGCTGTTTATAAAGCGTAAAGGCACTCATTAAAAAATGGTGCTGAATGAGTGCAGCCGTGATATGCGCGGAGATATTGGTGAACTGAAAAAGAAGTATGGAATCTACTATTGATGATTATTTTACAATTTCGGATAATGCCGGAATACTTGAAGAAAAGCGTTTGACAGGATATAATCGTGATGATATAATGTTTTTCGTTGACGGATCATTAGCTCAGTTGGTAGAGCACCTGACTCTTAATCAGGGTGTCCGGGGTTCGAACCCCTGATGATCCACCAGACATGATACCCGAGGTTATGATGGCTTCGGGTTTTTGTTTTTTCATAATTTGTTGGAGTTTTTAATATCTTTGTAAAAGGTTTTGGCAAAGTTGATAATTGCTGCGGAGGGATTTGCGAAGGAAGGGGTCTTTCTGCATTTATGCAGCAGGTATGATAGAATATAAAAAATATTTCGGAAGAGGTGCGGTATGAGATACAGAAGTACACGAAGTGAAGAAAAAATTTCTGCGCCCCAGGCATTGCTTCAGGGATTGGCAAAAGATGGCGGGCTCTATGTTCCTGAAATGCTGCCGGCGCCTTTTATTGAATATAATTCTTTAAGGGATTTGTCATATAAGGAATTGGCCAGCTTTGTTCTTAAACGTTTTTTGACAGATATTCCTGAAAATGATTTGAAGAAACTTACAGATGCGGCCTATACGGGAACATTTGACGCAAAAGAAATTGTGCCCGTAAAACGTATGACAGATGCTTTTTCTGTGGCGGAAATGTTTTATGGCAGGACTTGTGCTTTTAAGGATCTGGCGCTTTCTTTGTTCCCTTATCTGCTTGTATGGGCAAAGGCGCAGGAAAATGATGGAAAGCAGATTTTAATCTTAACGGCTACTTCAGGTGATACAGGGAAAGCAGCGTTAGAGGGATTTCGTGACATTCCCGATATCAATATTATGGTATTTTATCCGTCTGATGGAGTGAGCCCTCTTCAAAAGGATCAGATGCAGAAGCAGTCCGGTAATAATGTAAGGGTGGCAGGTATTGATGGTAATTTTGATGATGCCCAGAGTGCATTAAAACGCATTTTTATGAGTGGCTTGAGAGAAGAAGCATCAGAAAAGGGTGTTTTGTTTTCCAGTGCTAATTCGATTAATATTGGCCGGTTGTTGCCGCAGATCATCTATTATGTATGGATCTGGCTTCAGTTGAGAAAGAACCATTCGATTGGAGAAAATGAGCGGTTTAATGTGGTAGTTCCTACAGGAAATTTTGGAAATATTCTGGCCGGGTGGATGGCAAAAGAAATCGGTGTTCCCCTTGGACAGCTGATTTGTGCTTCCAATGAAAATAAGGTACTTACAGATTTTTTCGAAACAGGCGTGTATGACATCAATCGCGAGTTTTATCTGACGGAATCACCATCTATGGATATCCTTATTTCTTCTAATTTTGAGCGTTTCCTGTACTATGTACTTGGTTCTGCTGATAAAGTGGCAGCAGCCATGAAAGCATTGAACAAGGAAGGGCGATATGCGGTATCGGAAGAAGAATTAGCAGACGCTCTTGGTGAAATTACAGGAGGATGGGCCTCTTCCGAAGATATGAAACGGGCGATGAAAGCAGTTTACGAATCTTATGACTACCTTATGGATCCTCATACTGCAGTGGCTTATGCGGTTTATCACAGACTTCGCCGCGAAGGGAAAATAGAAAGACATTCTCATACAGTCATCATCAGCACAGCACATCCATATAAATTTCCCGGTATAGTAGCGGAGATTCTCGGTTTAGATGAAACAGGTACACCCTATGATGTTCTTCGGCGTATTGAAAAGAAAACAGGGATTCCTATTCCTTTTCAGTTGGGAGATTTGGAAATGAAGGAAAAACGTTTTATCGATACAATTGGAAAAGATGATGTGGCTGATGCAGTTAGTGAATACATGGATAATATTATAGAACATAAGGATGCGAAATGAATAAGGCGGATTTGGAAGAGAAGCAGGAAAGACGGATGCGTTATGGATTCCTGACACTTTTGCTTTTGGTGTTGGGAGGGATCCATTTTATGGATCCTGCTTTTTATCCAACAGTTTATCAACTGTCCAAAAGTGGAGATTTGGGCGGTACTATTACCTATTTAAGAGGATTTGGTGTTTATGCCGTTTTTGTCAGTTTTTTTATTGATGTCGTTATCAATATTGTTGGATTTCTTCCGTCTATTTTTATTTCTACTGCCAATGGCCTGATTTTTGGTTTGTTTTGGGGGACGATGATTTCATGGCTGGCAGAAACATTAGGCGTTATGATTTCTTTTTTGGTTATGCGTGTTCTTTTCCGAAGTCTGGCAAAGCGGGTGATTGAACAGAGTAAGACTTTAACCGCTTTGGATTCCTACGATTCTTGGCAGGCGGTGGCGGCGGCGAGAGCGATTCCTTATATGCCCAATGGCCTTGTCACAGCAATCTGTGCTTTATCCGGCATGTCATTCCGCTCTCATATGGCGGGTAGTTTGCTTGGTAAGCTGCCGTCAGTGGCACTTGAGGTGGTTGTAGGGCATGATGTGGTCATCTGGGAGAACATTCTTTGCGTCTGACTATCATTATTATTGTTGTTTCCGCCGTGTATGGAGCCGTATGGTGGTATATGAAAAAAAAGAATAGAGAGGGATACATAAATTTATTTTAAAGCAGTCTAAATGAAAATTGAATTGAACTGTAAAATCGGACAACCTTTAAAGGTATATAAAATAATATTGAAACATTAAAAGTTTTCTTTGATTAACTGCTGGCGGTTTGCGAACCGTGGCTTCATATTGATCGTAAGAAGACTTTTTGATATTTTACTCCCGGCAGACATTATACTTAAATTTTACAACTCGGGATATAATAAGGTTATATAGTGACAGGTTTGCGTATGTAAATCTGCATTTTTCATTCGTATAAATGAGGAGATTAAAATGATCATTGGGAATGCGGAACATCTTTCTGCTTATAAAGCACAACTGTCTGAAGAACTTTATGATTGTCTGGAGAAAATGGCGGCCTATGGGTTTGAAAGCCTGCCTGATGGAAAATATGAGATTAACGGCTATAAGGTGGGGTTAGAAACTTCAATGACGGAGCCGGCTGATAAACGTAAATTGGAAGGACATCAAAGGTATATCGATATAGTTTATGAAGTTGATGTGGAAGAGGAGCAGATTGGCTGCCGGTCTGTTTGGGAAGCCGGAAAAGTGACTGAATCTTATGAAGATAGAGATTTATATTTTTTCGCGTCGGAAGGAGAAGAAAGCCGTGCGTATCTTCATACGGGAAATTTTGTAATTTGTTTTCCCGAAGATTTGCATAGGCCTCTCTGCATGGGAGCGAAAGGGCCTTGCAGAATCAGGAAGGCGGTTCTAAAATTCCCGTTAAATAAATTATGAAATGGGTGAAATATATAGAATCTTACATTGACCGATAGTCGCCATTTTGGTATCATAATTAATACGGACAGCATTTTGACTAATGGTCGTGTTTTGGAGTTTTATTTAAGGAGCAGCTTTTAAAATGACCGTAAGGGGGAGAAGAATGAAGTATAAAAAAGTGCTGGCAGCTGTCATGGCAGTCAGTGTAGTTTTATCGGCAGGCGTATTTACAGGATGCGGTTCAGCAAAAAGTCAGCAACAGCAAAGTTTAAAGGTGACGACATTTAGACCGTTTAAATCAGATACGCCGATCATGAGGGAATATACAGGCTCTATTACGGCATTGCAGGAGGTTCCTGTCCGCCTAAGGTATCAGGGACAATTGTTGAAAATATATTACCGGCGGTCAGCATGTAGAAGCGGGCATACCTGTATCGTATTGATACAAGAAGTTATGCATCTGCATTGGCTGCGGCACAGGCATCTGCAGCACAGGCATCTGCTACTTATGAAAATGCGAAAAAGGATCTGGCTCGTTATGAACAGCTGGTTAGCAGCGGTGCTATTTCAAAACAGGCATATGACGGACAGAAATCATCTACAGAAGCCTATCGGGCTGTTTATGAAGCGGCTCAGGCGCAGGTACAGATTGCTTCCGATAATTTAGGTGATACGATTGTGACAGCGCCATTTTCGGGCACACTGTCTATGGATGATGTGAACATAGGCACTTTTGCAACCGCAGGTACGACGGGACTTGTTACCCTGTCCTCTTCTGATCCGCTTTATGTGCAGTTCGACATGTCCGAAAGCGAGTATTTACAGCTTACTCGTCAGAAAAATATTACGGAAACTTTAGGGAGTGAATTAAAACTCCGCTTGTCAGATGGATCCATTTACAGTGAAACCGGTAAAATCGTACAGGTCAGTCCGGGACTCAACGGCGGTCAGCTGACGATGAAAGCATCTTTTGCTAATCCTAATAATCTTCTTATTCCGGGAATGTATGCAACTATTGTTTCTGATGCTGAGTTAGCACAGGGAAGTATTCTCGTTCCGACGAAAGCCCTTATCCAACTTTTAAATAAAGATATGCTTGATGTGGTAGTGGATGGGAAGGTACAGCAGAAAGCAGTCAAGGTTGGCGCAACCTATGGATTATATACAATTATTGAAAGCGGTATTGATGTGACTGATGAAGTTATCGTAGAAGGTCAGAACAAAGTGCAGATTGGCCAAGCGGTAGAAGCGGTAGAAACGACCAGAGAAGAAATGGAAGAATCCGCGACCAAGGCTGCTGCAGATCAGCATGGTCTTGCGAAGTAAGGAGGGGACATGGCTAAGTTTTTTATCAATCGTCCTATCTTTGCAATTGTTTTGGCGCTCGTTATTTCTATCGCCGGTATGCTTTGTATTTTTACCCTGCCGGTTGACCGATATCCGAAGATAACTCCTCCACAAGTTTCGGTACGGGCCACCTATCCCGGTGCCGATTCGGAAGTTGTGGCGCAAACAGTAGCGGAAGTCATAGAGAAGAATGTTGTTGGAATAGAAGACCTTGATAACATCAGTTCAACAAGCAATTCTAATGGAACCTATTCGTTAAACGTGCAATTTGAATCCGGTACGGATTCTGATATGGCAACAATTAGAGTACAAAACGGTGTTTCTGCCTCAGAAGCGGCATTACCGGATACAGTTCGATCCATAGGTGTAACCACTCACAAATCTTCAGGAGATATGGCTCTTGTTATCAGCTTGCTGTCACCAAATGGGACTTATGATGATACCTTTTTGAAAAATTATTTCAATATGAATTATATTGATGAGTTGAAATCTATTCCTGGTGTCGGTAATGTGCAGGAATTCGGTTCTGATTTCGGTATGCGTATTTGGCTTGATCCCGCGAAAATGGCACAAAATAAAGTGACCGCAGCAGAAGTCATCTCTGCAGTAAAAACACAGAACCAGCAAGTAGCGGCAGGTAATGTTGGTACAGCTCCTGTGGATAGGGATCAGGCATTCCAGTATATTGTTACGGTCAAAGGCCGTCTTGTTACTGAGGAAGAATTTGGCAATATAGTCATTCGTACAAACAGTGACGGCAGTATGCTTCGTCTGAAAGATGTAGCACGCGTGCAGCTTGATGCAAAGAGTTATGATTTTATTTCTCGTTCCGGAGAGCATGAAGCTGCTAGCGTTGCATTTTCTTTAACAGATGATGCAAATGCAATTGATACAATTGGAAAGATCAAAGCGAAATTGGAAGAAGATAGTAAGTCTTTTCCTGCGGATATGACTTATCGTATTTCTATGGATAATACGGATTTCATTTATGCGTCCGTTAAAGAAGTTCTTCAGACCTTTTTTGAAGCACTGCTGATTGTAGCAATGATTGTTTATATATTTTTGCAAAATTGGCGATCTACCCTTATTCCCATGATCGCCGTCCCTGTATCGTTATTTGGTACTTTTGGCGCTTTTGAGGTACTCGGTTTTACAATCAATACGCTGACACTTTTTTTTTAGCAATCGGACTGGTTGTTGATGATGCAATTGTTGTCATTGAAGCTGTAGAGTATGAAATGCGGTATAACAATTTACCGCCGAAAGACGCTACGGTTGCGGCGATGAAAAAAGTGCAGAGCCCGGTTATCGGGGTTGCTATTGTGCTGGCTGCTGTATTTGTTCCGGTTGCCTTCCTTGGTGGGATTATGGGTATTCTCTATAAACAGTTTGCCCTTACTATTGCGGTTTCCGTATTGATTTCTGCTTTTGTGGCTTTGTCCTTGACGCCGGCTCTTTGTGCAGGGATGCTCCGTTATCATAAGGAAGGCGCAGAACGGGGGTGGCTGCAGAAATTCTGGGATAAATTCAATGACTGGTTCGATCGTATGATTGAAATTTATGGTCATAGTCTTGAAAAAATGGGACGCGTGATTATAGCACCCATTGGTGTCCTCATTGGATTGACCGTTGCTTCTGTTGTTATGTTTGTTGCTCTCCCGACTGCTTTTTTGCCGGAAGAGGATAATGGCTACTTTATTGGGGCTATTTCGCTGCCGGAAGGTTCTGTCAATATAAGAACCAATGCGGCAATTAAAGAGTTTCTGGCCTATATGGGTAAAGATGATGCTGTAGAGCAGACTTTTGGCGTTACCGGCTTTGATATCCTTTCCGATGGCCAGAAACCCAATGCGGGACTTTCTTTTATTAAACTGAAGCCCTGGGATGAGAGAAAAGGCGCTGCTTCACAGGTGGGAGCGCTTATTGGAAAAGCGGCAGCCTATAATGCCACGCACCCTGATGTAAATATTATGGCTTTGAATCCCCCTTCTATTCCCGGACTGGGCAGTTCCGGCGGGTTCTCCATGTATATCCAGAATAAGAATGGCGATTCCAATGAAAATATGCAGCGGGTTATAGGGCAGTTCCTCGGAGCGGCTAATCGAAGACCGGAAATAAAGATGGCTTATACCACTTTCCGTATGGATACTCCTTCATATAATTTTGATATAGATCGTGAAAAGGCTTTAAAAAATGGTGTGGCGCTGGGAGATATTTTTACAGCCTTACAGGTCTATTATGGGTCTGTCCAAATTAATGATTTTACTGCCTATGGACGTAACTTTAAGGTGGTCGCCCAGGCTGATGTGGATTATCGTATGGATCCTTCGGCGAATAAGTTCCTGACTGTGAAAGACTCCAGCGGGAACATGATTCCTATCAGTACTTTTATCACACCGAAAAAATCTAATGCAATTTCCGTTATTACCCGTTATAATAATTTCCCTGCGGTTAAAATCAGTGGTAACCAGGCAGACGGATATTCTTCCGGACAAGCGTTGGACGCATTGGAAGAAGTGGCAGCGGAAGTACTTCCTACCGGATATAGCTATGCTTTTGTGGAAAGCTCGGCACAGGAGAAAGAAGCCGGCGGGAAGACGATTTATGCCTTGGCACTGGGGATGCTCTTTGTATTCCTCTCTCTGGCGGCATTATATGAAAGTTGGAAAGTTCCTTTTGTCGTACTCTTTGGTATGCCGACCGGCTTCTTCGGAGCCTGTCTTGGCGCCTGGATGTTTAATGTGTATAATGACATTTATTTCCAAATCGGTTTGTTAACCATCATAGGGCTTGCCGCCAAGAATGCGATTCTCATTGTAGAGTATGCGAAGGTTCGGACAGATGCGGGCATGGCGCCGCTTAAGGCTGCAGTGGAAGCATCTAAGATCCGTCTGCGTCCTATTCTGATGACTTCTCTTGCTTTTATTTTGGGAAACGTTCCGCTGGCCCTGTCGACAGGTGCGGGCGCGAATTCTCGTTCCGAAATGGGGATTGCCGTGGTATTCGGTGTTCTTTCTGCGACAGCATTTCAAATTTTTATCGTACCAATGCTGTTTATTGTTATTGAAAAGTTCCATTTTGGAGGCTTTCGTAAGAAAAAACTGGTGACTGAAGAAGACTGAGGTTTATTAAATGTGAAATACCTTTCCACAGAGAAAATGATTTTCCTGGAGAAAGGTATTTTTGCTTATAAAGCGAGGATAGAAAATATGATATAATGATTGGGTAAAATTTTATTATTTGGGGTATGAGTAAGAAAGGGAATATATGATGAGCCAAGTATTTGTAAGCGGACATAAATCGCCTGATACGGACAGCATTGCCGCTGCCCTCAGCTATTCTTATTTAAAACGCCGGTTAGGCATGGATGCTGTAGCCGTTCGTGCGGGAGAAATCAATAAAGAATCCAGATTTGCTTTGGATTATTTCAATCTGGAAGAGCCGATGCTCGTGACTTCCGTAGCAAGAAAAAATCCGGAAGATGAAAAACAGAAAGTGATTTTAGTGGATCACAATGAATCCAAACAAACAATCGATGGTATGGATGACGCGGAAGTCCTGGAAATTATTGACCATCATCGTTTCGGGGATTTCGAATCGGAGAATCCGATTTTCATTCTTGTTCGTCCTGTCGGTTGTGTGAATACGGTCATCTATGGATTATATAAAGCAAATCATATAAAGCCGTCCCGTGAAATCGCGGGAATCATGCTCTCCGCCATTATATCCGATACAGTCCTTTTCCGTTCGCCGACAACGACAGAAGAAGATAAAGAAACGGCGAAAGAACTGGCTGAAATTGCGGGAGTGGATTATGAGGCTTATGGTATGGGAATGCTGAAAGCCGGTGCGGATATTTCCGATTATCCTGCTGAAAAATTGGCACGGAACGATACAAAGGAATTTAGCGCGGCAGGAAATGTATTTACTGTCGGACAGATTTCCGTTATGAATGTGGATCCGATTAATGAAAAGAAAGCAGAAATCATGAAAGTGCTGGAGGCGATCAAAGCTGAAAAGGGCTATGCAGCTTCTTATCTCATGGTGACAGATATCTTGGCGGAGGATACATTCCTGTGGTTCACTGAAGGTGCGGAAAGCATTGTAGAGAAAGCATTTGCCGGTAAGCCTGAAAATGGAGTTGCCTATCTTCCTCATGTTATGTCCAGAAAGAAACAGGTAACCCCGCCACTTCTGAAAGCATACGGCGAATAATTTTGAGCGGAACGAAGAACTCATACATGGCATTCGTCATATATGAGTTTTTTTTATAAGGGCGTTTGGATGAGTTATCTTGATACTTTTAAACGAAAGACAGCGTCAGGCTGTTGAACAGATTGAACCCGTGTTGATTATGGCAGGTGCCGGTTCGGGTAAAACTAAAGCATTAACCTGCCGCATTGCTTATATGCTGGAGCAGGAATACGGCCGCAGAATATCCTTGCTATCACTTTTACAAATAAAGCGGCACAGGAAATGCGTGAACGTGTCCATCATCTGGTAGGGGCGGAAGCGGATAAACTGTGGATGTATACATTCCATTCTTTGCGCGTTTTGCGGCGGGAAATTAATAACCATCCGCCGTTTACTGATAAATTTACGATTTATGATTCTGATGATTCCAAACAGATGATTAAGAATATTCTGAAGGAATTAAATCTGGATGATAAACAGTATCCGCCAAGAAATATACAGGCTCGTATTTCTGCCGCAAAGAATGCACCCAGGCCGGAATCATTTCGCCGGAAGCCAGCGGTAATTTTTACAACGAAAAGATTGCTGATGTCTATGATTTGTACGATAAATATATGAAACAGAACAATGCACTCGATTTTGATGACCTTCTTTTTGCGACAACAAAACTCTTAGCTGATGAAACGATACGCAGACGTTGGCAGGATCATTTCCACTATATTTTAATTGATGAATATCAGGATACCAATCATGCGCAGTACCTTATGGCAAAGTATATCGCAGGCAAATCTCAAAATATTTGTGCCGTAGGTGATGCGGATCAGAGTATCTATTCCTGGCGTGGAGCCGATCTGCGGAATATCATGGATTTCCGTGAAGATTATCCTTCGGCTCAAATTATTAAGTTGGAGCAGAATTACCGTTCGACACAAACAATTTTAAATGCGGCCAATGCGGTTATTAAAAATAATGTGGAACGCTTGGAGAAACGGTTGTGGACAGAAAATAATCCGGGTGTTCATCTGCAAAAATATGCTGCTTCTGATGAACATAATGAGGCGGATTTTATTGTAGAGTCCATGATGAAAGAACACGGGGAAAATCATGTCCCGTATGGGAAAATGGCGGTTCTTTATCGTATGAATGCCCAGTCCCGTGTGATTGAAGAAAGCATGGTAAAGCGCGGTATTGCTTATACCATGGTCGGCGGAACAAGATTTTATGACCGTGCGGAAATAAGGGATATGCTGGCGTATCTTAAATTGGTGGCCAATTTTCGTGATGATATCAGTTTGATGCGTATTATCAATGTGCCCCGACGTGGTATCGGACAAACAACCATACAGAAGTTAAGTGAATTTTCCAAACAGGGAAATATGTCTATGTTTGAGGGAATCATGTCACTGGAAGAGTCTGATATCCCCGTGCCAGCAAGAACCAAACTCCAAAAATTCAGCGCCTTGATTTTTAGTTTCTTGAATGCTTCCACGGAAGGCGATGTATTTACACTTATTCAGAAAATTATGACTGATACGGAATATCTGTCGGTTCTCCAGCAGAGCAGTGATCCTCAGGCACAGAGCAGAGAAGAAAATTTGGGTGAACTGCTGAACGTGGCAAAGGATTTTACACAGGAGCAGCCAGAAGGAGGACTTCCGGAATTTTTGGAAAAGGTCGCTCTTGTAAATGACGTAGATTCCTTTGAAGAACAGGATGATAAAGTGACTTTAATGACTATCCATAGTGCCAAGGGATTGGAGTTTCCTATAGTTTATATGGCAGGTATGGACGAAGGCATCTTTCCGGGGGTACGTTCTTTGATGGATGAGACGGCTTTAGAGGAGGAGCGTCGCCTTTGTTATGTGGCGATTACAAGGGCAAAGGAAAAGTTATATCTTACCACATCTGCTGTACGAACGATGTACGGGCAGGTGAAACCTTATGTAGAAAGCCGCTTCCTTAAAGAAATCCCTGTCGATTTGTTGGATGAAATCCGCGGGAATAGCAGTGAGGCAAAGAGACGTACTCTAATCAGGAGTAATAATGAGCAGAAGAGCAAATGGGCATTGTCCTCTGCGGGAATAATGAATAAGCCGGTGGCGAAAAAGAGTGTAAAAGCAAGGTTCGACTGGCAGGTCGGAGATAAAGTATCTCATCGTATGTGGGGAAAAGGACAAGTTGCAGAGGTAACAGGGAGCGGAAAGCATATGATGTTAAAACTCATTTTCCCCAATGATCAGATTCGTCAGGTTATGGTAGCTTTTGCGCCAATTGAAAAAGAGGAATAATATGGTAACGGCAGAAATTATAAAAAAAGCGGAAGAATTACGAAAAAAGCTGCGCCATCACAGTTATTTATATTATGTGTTGGATAAGCCTGAAATTACAGATTTTGAATTTGACCGCCTGTATCGGTCACTTGTGGATCTGGAAAAAGAATACCCTGAAATAGTAACGCCTGATTCGCCAACCCAAAGAGTCGGAGGGAAAGCATCGGATGATTTCAGGAAGATTCCTTTTAAAAAGCCGATGTTGAGTCTGGCAAATGCTTTCAGTGCGGAAGAACTTCGTGATTTTGACCGGCGTGTCCATGGCGGCATAGGTGCAATGCCTGTGGAATATATCACAGAACTTAAAATTGACGGACTTTCTATGAATCTCATTTACGAGAATGGATCATTAATGCAGGGACTGACGCGGGGAGATGGGAAAGTAGGCGAAGACGTAACATCAAATGTAAAGACAATTAAAACAATTCCTTTATATATTGAAAACGCGCCTGCCTATATGGAAGTTCGCGGTGAGGTATATATGCCTCGTAAAAGTTTTATTGCGTTGAATGAAGAACGTGATGAGGCGGGAATGATGCCTTTTGCTAACTGCAGAAATGCAGCGGCAGGATCACTTCGCCAATTGGATCCCAAAGTAACGGCTGCGCGGAACCTGGATTTTTTTGCTTATGCGCTGGGGGCAGAAGAGGGATTGGATATTTCCTCACAGGATGATCTGCTTTTGCAGTTGAAGAAATTTCATTTCCGTGTAAATCCCCATTATCGAAAATGGGATTCCATAGAGGGGGTTATCACAGGAGTCCGGGAATGGGAAAAGAAGCGTCGTGAACTGGACTATGATACTGACGGAATGGTCATTAAAGTAAATGATTTCCGGCAGCAGGAATTATTGGGTGCTACGGGGAAAGATCCGAAGTGGGCTATAGCATATAAGTATCCACCGGAGGAAGCGGTTACAAAAATAGAAAAGATTGTTGTTTCTATGGGGCGGACCGGCGTACTGACACCGTCGGCTGATTTGACACCTGTCCGCCTGGCCGGCACGACGGTAAAAAGGGCAACACTTCATAACCTGGATTTTATTCGGGAAAAAGATATTCGCGAAGGAGATACCGTTATCATTTACAAAGCCGGTGAAATTATTCCTGAAATAGCAGCTGTCTTAAAAGAAAAGAGAAATGGCAGTGAAAAGGAATTTGAGATGCCCGAAAATTGTCCGGTATGTGGAAATCCCATACGAAGGATCGATACGGAAGCGGCATTCCGTTGTATAAATCCTGCCTGTGGCGGTGTGGTTCGTGAAAAGCTCATTCACTTCGCTTCTCGTGATGCGATGGACATAGAAGGCTTGGGCCCTGCGGTGGTAGACAGTTTGCTTGCATATCGGCTGGTTGCGGATGCGGCGGATTTCTATGCGTTAAAAGAAGATGATTTGCGGCAGATTGAGCGAATGGGTAAAAAAAGTGCAGCTAATCTAATTACTGCTATTCGTGCCAGCAAAGAACGAGGACTTGCCAAATTGCTTTTCGGTCTTGGGATACGTTTCCTTGGAGAAAAAGGCAGTGAGCTGGCGGCTCATTATTTTCATACAATAGATGCTATTATGGCTGCTGATGTGGAAACGATTGAAGAAACGGAAGGGATCGGTAAAATAACGGCAAAAAGTTTATATGACTATTTCCATGATGAGAAAAACATAGAAATAATTAATAAATTAAAAAATGCCGGCGTCTTAATGGAGGAAATTAAAGAAGAAACGGAAAGCGGGATGTTTTCCGGGGAATCTGTTGTACTTACAGGAAAGCTTGCAGTTATGGGAAGGCGTGAGGCATCAGAATTGATCAAGCGTCTGGGGGGAACGACACAAAGTTCTGTGACGAATACCACTACTCTCGTTGTGGCGGGGGAAGATGCAGGAAGTAAGTTGGAAAAAGCAAGAGCGAAAGGCATTCCGGTGATAGATGAACAAGAGTTTCTGAAACGTGCGGGGGTGGGAATAAAAGAATAAACGGTATCAGAACTTGTATGTTATAATTATGGCGTATTTATAGTTATTAATAGTAAGGGAGTGGATCTATGAAAATCACGATAGAGGAAGCGCAGAAAATAGCACTTCTTTCCCGTCTGGAGTTCAGTGCAGAAGATCTGGAAAAAATGCGTGAATCTATGAACAGTATTCTCACCCATATGGAAGAATTGAATCAACATGATACGGATGGCGTAGAACCGACGGCTCATGCGGTAGAACAGTATAATGTCATGCGTGAAGATGAACCGCATCAGTCTTTATCAAATGAGGAAGCACTTTTTAATGCGCCGGAAAAAGAAGGCGGTTATTTTAAAGTGCCTAAAATTATATAGGAGGTACAGTGGTGGAGTATACAATTCATGGTCTTCATGAAAAACTTGTCAATAAAGATATATCTTCTGTAGAATTAACAAAAAAGATTATTGCCCATCGGAATCTTGTGGAAGGGGAGATCCATGCATTTTTGTCGACGAGCGATGAAACGGCGTTGGAGAGGGCGGCAGAAGTAGATAAAAGAATTGCTTCAGGAGAAAGGATTTCTAAACTGGCAGGGATTCCCGGGGCAATTAAAGATAATATGTGCATTAAGGGACAGCCCTGTACAGCTGCATCGAAAATGCTGGAGAATTTTATAGCTCCTTATAATGCTACAGTCATTGAAAAATTAGAAAGCTGTGACTATATTTCTCTCGGTAAATTGAATATGGATGAATTTGCTATGGGGAGCAGTACGGAGTGTTCTTATTTCGGGCCTACCCATAACCCCTGGAACCTGGAAAGTGTTCCCGGCGGTTCCTCCGGCGGCAGTGCGGCGGCAGTAGCTGCTAATGAAGCAATTTGGACTCTTGGTTCTGATACCGGCGGATCCATCCGGCAGCCTGCTTCTTTTACCGGGATTGTAGGTCTTAAGCCAACATATGGTCTTGTTTCCCGCTATGGGCTTTTGGCATTTGCTTCGTCACTGGACCAGATCGGCCCGTTGACCAAGGACGTGACTGACGCAGCTATCGTTTTAAATGCTATTGCGGGTTACGACCATCGGGATTCCACGTCTATCCGTATGGAAAAGAAGGATTACAAGAAAGCTCTTATAAAAGATGTAAAAGGATTTCGTATCGGTGTGCCTCGAGAATTCTTCGGTGAAGGAATCGGGGAAGAAACAAAAGAAGCAATTAAATCGGCCCTTGCTTATTATGAAAAAGAGGGGGCTGAAATCGTGGATGTTTCTATCCCCCATATTACCAGCGGTGTAGATGTGTATTATATCATTGCTCCTGCGGAAGCAAGTTCCAATCTGGCGCGTTATGACGGTGTCGGATTTGGTTACCGTGCTTCAGGAAAAGATATTGTGGATATGTATATTAAGAGCAGAAGTATGGGATTTGGCGAAGAAGTCAAGCGTCGCATCATGATTGGCAACTATGTGCTTTCTGCAGGTTATTATGATGCATACTACCTGACTGCGCTGAAAGTTCGCACTCTTTTGAAGCGGGAGTTTGAAAAAGCTTTTGAGCGGTGTGATATTCTTGCAGCACCTTCTGCATCAGGAACTGCTTTCAAATTTGGTGCTTTTTCGGATCCGCTGGCGCTGTATATGGAAGATATCTGTACGGTCCCGGTTAATTTGATTGGCGCACCCTCCATCAGCATTCCTGTCGGATTTAAAGATGGGATGCCTCTTGGTATGCAGCTTATCGGACCGACGCTTGGAGAAGAAAAGATTCTGCAGGCTGCCTATACGTTTGAACAGGATCATCCTGAATTTACGAAGACAGCGCCGAAAGGAGAGTTTGAATGAAATACGAAGTTGTCATTGGTCTTGAAGTCCACACGGAGTTGAGAACAAAAACAAAAATTTTCTGCGGCTGTAAAACTTCTTTTGGCGCAGATCCCAATACAAATGTATGTCCTGTATGTCTTGGGCTTCCCGGTGTGCTTCCTGTCTTAAACAGAAAAGTGTTGGAATTTGGTGTAAGAGCGGGATTAGCTTTGAATTGTGAAATTGCCCAATTCAGTAAATTTGACAGAAAGAATTATTATTATCCGGACTTGCCGAAAAATTTCCAGACGTCTCAATTTGATTTGCCAATTTGTGGTCCTGGATTCCTTGATGTGGAAGTAGAAGGGGAAAAGAAGCATATCCGCATTACTCGTGCCCATATGGAAGAGGATGCCGGCAAGCTGGTTCATCATGGCAATTCCATTACGGATTCTGACTATTCTTTGGTGGATTATAACCGCACGGGAACACCGCTGCTGGAGATCGTTTCTGAACCGGATATGCGTTCTGCGAAAGAAGCAGTGGCCTACATGGAGAAATTGCGTGCGATTCTCCAATATGTGGAAATTTCTGACTGCCGTATGGAAGAAGGCAGTCTCCGTTGTGATGCCAATGTTTCAGTTCGTCCTATTGGACAGAAAGAATTGGGGACAAAAACGGAAATTAAAAATATCAACTCTTTCAGAGGTGTTGAAAGGGCTATTGAATATGAAGCGCTTCGTCAGGCGGAACTTTTGGAAGAAGGCGGGAAGATTATTCAGGAAACAAGAACATGGGATGAAAAAGAAGGTATAACCAAAAGTATGCGTTCCAAGGAAGAAGCCAATGACTATCGTTATTTTCCTGAACCGGATCTTGTACCGTTTACAGTAAGCAAAGAGTATATTGAAGAAATACGGAAAACGCTTCCTGAACTTCCCGATGCAAGAAAAGAAAGATATATGAGATGTTTCGGGCTTTCTTCTGAAGATGCGGTTATGATGACAAATGACAAGGATCGGTCGGATTATTTCGAAGCAGTTGTTAAGGCGGGAGCCGATCCCAAAGCCGCTGTAAACTGGTTGATGGGAGAATTTGCGAGTCAGCTGTCCACTGATGGCATTGAAATCGCGGCGGCTCCTGTTACTGCTGAAAATTTGGCAGAATTGCTAAAGTTGATTAGTAAAGGGACTATTTCCGGTAAAATTGCAAAGAAGGTCTTTGCGGATATGTGGAAAGATGGCGGTGGCGCGGAAGAAATCGTCAGAGTAAAAGGTCTTACCCAGATTAGTGATACAGGAGAATTGGAGGGGCTGGTTGCAAACGTTATTGCCGAGCATCCCCAGGCTGTTGCCGACTTCAAGGCAGGGAAGAAGAAAGCTGTGGGGGCTCTTGTAGGGCAGATTATGAAAGTAACGAAAGGACAGGCCAATCCGCAGGTGGTTAATCAGCTTCTTGCCAAGAAATTATCTGAATTATGAGTGAAAACAATCAGAACGAGGTAAGGAAAGAACCGCATGTCATGTCCAGAGATGATGTGAATGACTATGACGGACTGACGTTGAATGAGCAAGGGGAGCAGGAAGAACGGTCTGCAGAAGACTCTTTCATCCATATATATATGATTCATATTCATGAATTGCCATGGTGGAAGAAACTGTTAGGAGGGTTAGGTATCGCCGTTTTTATACTGCTGGGATTGGTATTGGTGTGGCTGTTCTTTATCTATGGAGCTATTGTTTTAGCCACAGTTGCAATAATCTATTTCATAAGGAAATATCTTTTAAAATAATCGAGAAACGGGTGTCAGGCAGGCATCCGTTTTCATTTTCTTATATACAGTATCGATAAAAAACGATATAATGATATAGGAAATACATTTTATATCATGGTAAAGAATAGGGTTTAGAAGGAGAATTTGTATGGGAAATGCCAAAATTGAAAGACAATATATGGGAAAGATGACACCTTTCAGGCTGGCAGCTCCTTTTCAGCCTATGGGGGATCAGCCTGAAGCAGTGAAGTCGCTGACAGACGGCTTGAGAGATGGACATTGGGCGCAGGTTTTGCTGGGGGCTACGGGTACGGGAAAAACTTTCACGATGGCAAAAGTGATTGAAGAAATGCAGCGTCCGACACTGATTATTTCCCCAAATAAAACATTGGCGGCACAGACTGCCAGTGAATTTAAGGATTTCTTTCCTGATAATGCGGTGTATTATTTTGTGAGTTACTATGATTATTTTCAGCCTGAATCCTACATACCGCAGACGGATACATATATAGAAAAAGATTCCTCAAGAAACGAGGAAATTGATCGTCTTCGCCATTCTGCGACAATGGCTCTTTTTGAGAGGCGTGATGTTATTATCGTGGCATCAGTTTCCTGCATTTACGGATTAGGAGATCCTGAGGATTACAGTACACTGGGATTGTCACTTCGGCCCGGTGAAGAAATCACGCGGGATCAAATTCTCGCTTGGTAGATATGCAGTATTTGCGGAATGATCTTAATTTTACCCGCGATACGTTCCGTGTAAGAGGTGATACAATTGATGTGTTTCCTGCATCTTCCAATAATACAGCAGTGCGGATAGAAATGTTTGGTGATGAAATTGAATCTCTGTACGAATTTGATGTTTTGACAGGTGCCACAGTGGCGGAACGGGATCATATCGGAATATTTCCCGCATCCCACTATGTAACAACTTCCGGGAAGTTAAAAAATGCCATTGCTAAAATTAAGGTGGAGTTGGAAGAGCGCCTGAAGGAACTTCGGGAGCAGGATCGTATTTTAGAAGCACAGCGTCTCATGCAGCGGACAAACTATGATTTGGAGATGATGCAGGAAGTGGGGTATTGCTCAGGTATCGAAAATTATTCGCGCCATATGTCGGATCGCAGGCCGGGAGACCCTCCATATACACTGCTTGATTATTTTCCTGATGACTATATGATTATGATTGATGAATCCCATATTACCGTACCTCAGCTTCATGCCATGTACAATGGAGACCAGTCGCGAAAACACACGCTTGTGGATTATGGGTTCCGTCTGCCAAGCGCGCTGGATAACCGTCCTCTGACTTTTGAGGAATTTACGGACAGAATCAATCAGATCATTTATGTTTCCGCTACGCCGGGCCGTTATGAAATGAGTGTGCAGACGAATATGGCGGAGCAGATTATCCGTCCTACAGGCCTGTTGGATCCCAGCGTAGAAGTCCGTCCCATCGAAGGACAGATGGATGATTTGCTGGGAGAAATTCATAAACGGGAAGCAGTCAATGAACGGGTTTTGATTACTACGTTGACGAAGAAAATGGCGGAAGATTTAACGGACTTTTTAAATAAAGCAGGAGTGAAAGTCAGATATCTCCATTCCGATGTGGCGACAATTGAACGGGCGGAGATTATCCGGGATCTCCGTGCCGGTGAGTTTGATGTGCTTGTGGGAATAAATCTCCTTCGTGAAGGGCTGGATATGCCGGAGGTCTCTCTGGTGGCCATTTTAGATGCCGATAAAGAAGGATTCTTGCGTAATGAAACATCCATGATACAGGTTATCGGCCGTGCGGCGAGAAATGCTCATGGACATGTCATCATGTATGCGGATCGTATGACAAAATCCATGAAGTATGCGATCGAGGAAACGAACCGCAGAAGAAAAATTCAGGAAGCTTATAATACAAAACATCATATCGTGCCGAAAACAATCCGAAAAAAAGTAAAGGATTTAATTGAACTTACTAAAATCAGTGAAAGTACGGAAACGTACGGAAGTGGAGATCAATCCGTTGAAAATTTGTCTGATGAAGAACTATATAATCAGATGAAGAATGCTGAGCGGAATATGAAACGGGCGGCAAAAACAATGGAGTTTGAAGAGGCTGCCCTGTGGCGGGATCGGCTTGCCGGATTTCGCCAGCAGTGGAGTGGTCGGTACGGTTCCCGTGCGGATTCAGCTTTCAAGCGCCAGGAAAGCCAAAATAAAAGAATTAATCGTCCTCTAAAAAAGAGAATCTGAGATAACGGAAGGATAATTATGGAAAAAGGAATTGTTATACAAGGGGCAAGACAGAATAATTTAAAAAATATCAATCTGACACTCCCGAGAAATAAATTGATTGTATTCAGCGGTCTTTCGGGATCAGGGAAATCTTCCCTTGCTTTTGACACAATTTATGCGGAGGGACAAAGAAAATATGTAGAATCGCTTTCCGCTTACGCACGACAGTTCTTGGGACAGATGAATAAACCGGATATTGATAAAATTGAAGGCTTATCCCCTGCTATTTCCATTGATCAGAAATCAACAAGCCACAATCCGCGTTCTACAGTAGGAACGGTTACGGAAATTCATGATTATCTCCGTATGCTCTATGCCCATGCAAGCCGCGCTTTTTGTCCTCATTGCGGCAAACCGATTGAGAGGCAGACGACGGATCAGATCGTAGATGCCCTGATTGATTTGGGAGACCGCACTAAATTGATGATTCTTGGACCTGTGGCAGTCAGTCAAAAAGGAACGCATAAGAAGCTTCTGGAAGAATTGCGGAAAGAAGGTTATGTACGTGTGCGTGCGGACAATATACTGTATTCTCTTTCCGATGAAATTATTCTCGAGAAAAACAAAAAACATACTATTGAAGTCGTGATAGACAGGATCATTATTAAGGAGGGGATCACCAAGCGGTTGACCGATTCCGTAGAAGCGGCGCTTAAATTGGGGGACGGTATGATGATTGCCGCTGTAGTGGATGGAAATGATCATATTTTCAGTTCCCATTTTGCCTGTCCTAATTGTGGCATTTCTTTACCTAAACCGGTGCCGCGGATTTTTTCTTTCAATAATCCTTTCGGTGCCTGTCCTGCGTGCATGGGGCTTGGTTCCTCTTTGGAGGCGGATTTTAACAGGATTATCCCTAATCGGGAGATATCCTTCCGTTTGGGGGCAATTAAACCGTTTCCTTATAACAAGGATACCTGGCTTTACAGACAACTTGACGCCTTTCTTGAAGGTTACAAGCTTACCATGGATTGCTGTTATAATGATCTGCCGGAAAAAGCGAAAGTGGAATTCCAGCAGGGAGGTGCTGACCTGTTGGCGTACAGTTAAACGAACATGGAGGGGGAAACTAAAGAATACCACCGCGCTTTTGAAGGAATCATTCCTATGACAAAAAGGAGATATGAGGAGGCGTGGACAGACAAGATGAAAGAAACGCTCTCCAATTTTCTGATTGAAAAGCCGTGTCCTGTTTGCCACGGGGCCCGTCTTCGTCCAGAAAGCCTTGCTTTTCGCGTAGGTAATAAAAATATAGCGGAAATTTCCGATATGGCAGTATCGGATCTTTTACCATTTTTTGATAATCTTGATCTGACGGAAAAGGAAAAAATCATTGCGGAACAGATTCTTCATGAGATTCATAACCGTCTTACCTTTTTAATCAATGTGGGATTGGATTATCTTACTTTATCCCGTACGGCGACTACACTTTCCGGTGGGGAAGCACAGCGGATCAGGCTGGCAACACAGATCGGATCCGGTCTTGTAGGCGTTCTGTATATTCTCGACGAACCTTCGATTGGCCTCCATCAGAGGGATAATGATAAATTACTGGATACACTGAAAGGGATGCGGGATCTGGGCAATACGCTGATTGTTGTGGAGCATGATGAAGATACCATCCGCGCAGCCGACTGGATTGTGGATATCGGTCCGGGCGCTGGCGAACAGGGCGGCCGTGTAGTGGCGGAAGGAACGCTTGAACAGGTGGAGGCAGTAAAAGATTCTTTAACCGGGCAATATCTGAAAGGCAGCCGATATATTCCTTTGCCGCCCAAAAGACGCACCGGGAACGGGATGTCCCTTATAATTAAAGGTGCATCGGAACATAATCTGAAACATATTGATGTAAGAATTCCTTTAGGGGCGTTTTCCGTAGTGACAGGAGAATCGGGGTCAGGAAAAAGCACTCTGATTAATGAGATTTTGTATCAGGGATTATCTAATATAAAAAATCGTACTTCTTATGGAAATGCCGCTTTTGAAGCGATTGAAGGCGCGGAATATGTGGATAAGATCGTTAATATAGATCAGCAGCCTATCGGGAGAACGCCCCGTTCCAATGCGGCGACCTATACAAGCCTTTTCAGTGATATCCGTGAACTGTTCAGCCAGACTTCGGAAGCAAAAATGCGTGGATATAAGCCGGGGCGGTTTAGTTTCAATGTAAAAGGCGGACGATGCGAAGCCTGCCACGGTGACGGTATTATAAAAATTGAAATGCAGTTCCTTTCAGATGTCTATGTACCTTGTGAAGTGTGCCATGGTGCAAGATATAACAGAGAGACATTGGAAGTCCGTTATAAAGGGAAAAATATTTCTGATGTACTTAATATGACGGTGGATGAGGCGATTCCATTTTTTGAGAATCATGATAAGATTTTGCGTAAACTGCGGACTTTGCAGGAAGTGGGACTCGGATATATTCATCTGGGACAGCCTGCTACAACCATGTCTGGCGGTGAAGCGCAGCGTGTGAAACTGGCGTCGGAACTCATGAGGAGAGATACGGGAGATACACTGTATATCCTTGATGAACCGACCACAGGACTTCACAGTGAAGATATTCGAAAATTACTGGTGATTTTACAGAAGCTGGTAGATCAGGGAAATACGGTAGTCGTTATTGAGCACAACCTTGATGTGGTTAAAGTGGCAGACTATATTATCGATTTGGGGCCTGAAGGGGGAGATAAGGGCGGAGAAGTAGTAGCTTTTGGTACTCCTGAGGAAATCTGCAAAGTCAAACGCTCCTATACGGGGCAGTACTTAAAACCTGTTATAGAACGGACCAGGAAATTGATGAAGGAACATCATGGAGACGATTAATACATTAATACGGGCAAAAGTAGATGCGTTGCCTGATTCTCCCGGCGTATATCGTTGGAAAGATAAAGACGGACGCGTTATTTATGTAGGGAAGGCCGTCAATTTAAAAAACAGAGTTCGTTCCTATGTGAGGGGAGATAAGAACCGCTCTCCTAAAGTGGCAGCCATGATCCGTCATGCAGCGGATTTGGATATCACCATGACGGCAACAGAGATGGAAGCTCTTATTTTGGAATGCAATCTGATTAAAGAACTGCACCCGAAGTACAATATTTCCCTCCGTGATGATAAATCTTATCCCTATGTGAAAATCACGGTTAATGAAAAATGGCCGCGTATTCTTGTGACAAGAAATATCAGAAGAGATGATGGTGCTAAATATTTCGGCCCTTTTACTGATGTAGGGAGTCTGCGAAAAACGTTGAGCCTTATCCGCAGGCTGTATCCGATTAGGACCTGCCGGAGTATGAAGGTCAGCCGTCCATGCCTTCAATACCATATGAATCTGTGCTGTGCTCCTTGCTGGAATCACTGCACAGAAGAGCAATACCATGAGTATGTAGTAAAAACCTGTGATTTATTTGAAGGGAAAAATACGGAGCTTGTAAAGGCACTGCAAAAAGATATGGAGTCGGCATCGGAAGAAATGAATTTTGAACGTGCGGCGGTGCTCAGGGATCAGCTTCATGCTGTACAGAGTGTGCAGCAGAGGCAAAATATCGTTTCCAAAGAGGGTGATTTTGATGTGGTGGGGATGTCACGTCTTAATGAACACGCCGGTTTGGAAATTTTTTATATACGTTACGGGAAAATGGTGGGGAAAGAAAATCTCAGTATTCCCGACAGTCTTCATGAAACGGATGAGGATATTATCGCGGCATTTATTAAAAATTTTTACGGTGCGAATCCATCTTCTGTACCGAAGGAAATCATACTGCCGATTTTGCCGCAGGAATCATTGCTTTTAACTGCGTGGCTGTCAAAACTTCGCAACGGTGATGTCAAAATATATGTTCCTGAACGTGGATTTAAGCGCAGATTGAAAGACATGGCGCAGTCTAACGCTGCGAAATACTTGGCGGATAAAAAATTACAATGGGAATATCAGGATGCCCGTGAACAAGGCGCTGTGAATAAATTGAAAGAACTGCTCCATTTGCCAAAGCTGCCTGAACGGATAGAATGTTTTGATATTTCTCATAATCAGGGGGCGGAAACTACAGGATCCATGGTTGTATTCGAAAGCGGGCGCCCCAATAAAAAGGAATACCGCAGATTCAAACTGCAGTCGACTCAGGGGACGCCCGATGATTTCAAGTCTATGGCAGAAGTTATGGCACGGAGATATGGTATAGAAACCAAGTGGCCAAGACCGGATTTGATTGTTCTTGACGGCGGCAAAGGCCAGCTGGATGCTGCGCTTCCGGTGATCCGAAGCTGTGGAATTGATACACCGGTCATTGGCCTTGCCAAGCGTATGGAAGAAATCTATGTGGAAGGGCAGACGGATCCGATTATCATTGATCCGCACGAACCGGCGCTGCAGCTCCTGCAATTTATTCGTGATGAAGCCCATCGTTTTGTTATCGCTTATCATAGAAAGTGGACGTCAAAAAGGAATACGGAATCCATATTGGATCATATTGCGGGAATCGGACCACAGCGTAGAAATGCACTGTGGCATGCTTTCCGTTCGCTTGATGAAATGCGGAATGCGACAGTGGAGGAACTTACCCGTGTGAAAGGGATGAATAAAACGGCAGCAGAAAATGTTTTCCGGTTTTTCAGGATGAAGAAGGACGAAAAACGAATGTTGGTGGAAGGATTTATTGATAGGGAAAGAGATGATTTATCGAAATTTTAAAAGAGATATTGAAGTAATATCTCTTGAGAAAGTGCTTTTAAAACCGGAAGTAAAAAAATGAAGAAATTGAGGGTTCCCATTTTTTGATTCGCAATGAAACTTATTGACAAACACAAAGCTGCCCCGTATAATGATGAAGTTGAATATTATTTGATGTTGTCAATATACAGCATACAAGACAGCAAAAGGTCCGATCGGTAAGGAGGTGCAAGAAATGCCAAGTCCAAAGAGTAAACATTCCAAATCTCGTCGGGATAAAAGACGTGCCAATTGGAAGCTGACCGTTCCGGGTCTGGTAGAATGTCCACAGTGCCATGCAATGAAATTGCCGCATCATGTTTGTCCGGTATGTGGTTTCTATAAAGGAAGATCAGTTATTCAAGCAAAGACAGAAGAATAATTCTTCACAATAATACATTCCATGTTCAATGGAGTGTATTTTTTATGCATAATGGATAGAAGACATTAGAAGAGGATTCCTTTAAGCATTTCATGGAAAAGTGTGCTACAATATATGGCAATTAATTCTGCCTATGATAAGGCAGAAAGTATAGGAGGATGAGTAGAATGGTAGGAAAAAAGTGGAGAAAAGCAGCAGCAGTAGGTATTGCGGGAGTTTTAGCCGTAGGAGTTTTGGCAGGATGTGGAAATTCATCCGGCACGGGCAGCAACGGAAAAATGAAAATAGGAGTTGTACAAATTGTACAGCATCCGGCACTTGACGAATCAAATAGGGGATTTGTCGATGCTTTGGCTGCGAGGGGACTAAAGGACAAGATTGAAATTGACCAGCAGAATGCACAGGGAGATCAGTCTAATTTACGTTCTATTGCCAATCGATTCGTGTCAGGGAATTATAATTTGATTTGCGCTATTTCTACGCCGGCTGCGCAGGCTATGGCGAATGCCACAAATCAAATCCCGATTATTTGTACGGCTATTGCTGATTATGAAAATGCGAAGCTTATGAAATCGGAAAAGATGCCTGATGCTAATGTGACCGGTACTCATGACCGCGGTCCCTTGGAGAAGCAGGTTTCTTTGATTCGTGAGATTATTCCGAATGTTAAAAGAATCGGGATTATTTACAATTCCAGCGAAATCAATTCTGTTGTGCAGGCAAAAAGATTGAAAGAAGTATGTGTACCGTTGGGGATTGATGTGGCGGAACTGACAGTAAATTCGGTTAATGATGTGCAGCAGGTGGCGGAAGGTTTCCTGGGGGGCAACGTAGAAGCTATTTTTATTCCGACTGATAATATTATTGCATCGTCTATTCCAACATTGATGTCCGTAGCCAATAAAGAAAAAATTCCTGTTTTTGGTGCTGAAGTGGGGCATGTAAAGTCTGGGGTTTTGGCTTCGGAATCAATTAGTTTCTATGATATTGGAAAGCGAGCAGGTCAAATGGCCGCAGATATCCTTGAAGGGAAAAAGCAGATAAAGGATTTCCCTGTAGAAGGTGCAGCTAACTCCAAGCTGTATATCAATAAAGCAGAAATGGAAAATTTAGGAATACAGATTCCAAAGTCAGTTCTTGATCGGGCGGAACTCTTGTAGTTTTTGGAGAAAGGAATCGGTAAATGACCGCAATAAGGCGGAACTGGTGGATGCTGTTGCTGATTGCAGTTTGCGCTGTAATCGTAATGGCATCTGTCATTGATGACCATTCAGCAGCATTAAAAAAACAAATCAGGCTTATTCCACAAAAAGGATTTTATTATATCGGAATCCTGCAGAGTGATTCTTTACCGGAACAGGGAAAAATGGTTGCCGGAATAAAAGCGGCTTTGGCATCGAGGGGGTATCGGGAAAAAGATAATATCCGGATTGACGTTTTTTCTGCTGATGGTGATGAGAAAAAACTTGATGCCCAGGCTAAAAAATTCGTCAAAGATAAAAAAGATTTGATTATTACAGTAGGAACTGATACGACGAAAGCTTGTGTCCTTGAAACAAAGTCTGTTCCCATTGTAGGTGTGGGAATGCTTCCGCCGGAAAGTAATAATTTTTTTGATAATAGTTATAATCTGACGGGAATCAGTGATATGCCTGCAGTACTGAACCAAGTACGTATGGCGGCAAAGGTGCTTTCCCTTCAAACCGTTGGAATTATTTTTAATCCGAAAGATGAAGGGGCTGTGATCCAACTGAATCTGCTTCGAGAGGCAAGTGAAAAAAAGGGGATTCATATTTATGAGGTGGCTTTTGATGAAAAAGAGGATCCCATCAGTCAGATAGAAAAGTTTAGCGGACACGTAGATGCGGTATATATTCCTGCAGATGAAACTGTTCTAAAGTCTTTTGATGAGATCGTGAAGCATTTGATGAAACTTGGTATTCCGGTTATTGGAGAAAATGCGGAGATGGTTAGGAGAGGAGCCTTGCTTTCTGTATCTGCAGAGTATTATCGTATGGGATTCAGTGGCGGCCGGATTGCTTCAGAATTGCTGGATGGGAAAAAGAAACCTTATGAAATCGGTATTACCAAGCAGATCGATCCTGATTGGATCGTGAACATGTCTGTGGCAAAAACATTGAAGAAAGAACTGCCTTACGACGTGTGGCAGAAAGCAAGAAAATTATATTTGTATGACGGGCAGGCGGCAAGACCGTAGCCTGTGTTGCGGGGTGAAATTGATGTTTGATCTATTTATATCTACAGTTGCCCAGGGACTTATGTGGTCTATGCTGGCAATTGGAGTCTTTTTATCTTTCCGTGTTCTTGACGTACCGGACATGACTTGTGAAGGCAGCTTTCCTCTCGGAGGAGCTGTTGCCGCTTCACTTATTTCTTCAAATGTAAATCCCGGCTGGGGGATTCTTAGTGCTATGATCTGCGGTGCTGCAGCAGGAGTTATCACAGGTGTTTTATATACGAAATTAAAAATTCCGGCAATTCTTTCCGGAATCCTGACAATGATTGCCCTGTATTCTATTAACCTCCATGTGATGGGGAAAGCAAATATTTCTCTGCTTCGGGCAGATACAGTATTTTCTGTTACCGGTAAATTTTTCCATACGGAACCTTCTGTCAGTGCATTTATCGTCCCTTTTGTTTTTATGGTAATTATCAGTGCCTTTATCTATTGGTTTTTCGGTACTGAATTGGGCATGTGCATTCGCGCGACAGGATACAATCCACAAATGGTTCGTGCCCAAGGGGTAAATACAGATTCTATGATTATATTGGGGCTTTGTCTCAGCAATGCTCTGATTGGATTATGTGGTGCTGTAGTAGCCCAGAATAATGGTTTTGCTGATGTGGGAATGGGTATTGGTACTATCGTGATCGGCTTGGCCTCCGTGATTATTGGCGAGGTTATTCTCGGATCAGACAGTTTTTCGTCTTCTCTGATGGCGGTTGTTCTTGGTTCGATAATTTATAGGATCGTTATTGCTGCAGTACTTCATTTGGGGATGCCGCCGAATGATTTGAAGCTGTTTACTGCAATTATTGTTATGTTTGCGTTGGCGACGCCTTTGATTAAGAAGAAAGCCAATCTGGGAAAGGCAGGCTGATTATGTTAAAAATTTCACATATCAGCAAGACTTTTTTTCGGGGAACACCTAATGAAAAGAAAGCATTGATTGATTTATCATTGACCTTGAATGATGGGGATTTTTGTACTGTCATCGGTGGTAATGGTGCGGGGAAAAGTACCCTTCTGAATGCTGTTTCCGGAGTTCATATTCCTGATGAAGGAACAATTGAGTTGAACGGTGCAGATGTAACACGGATGAGTGAATTCAGGCGTGCCAAATTTATTGGACGCGTGTTTCAAGATCCTATGAAAGGGACTGCAGGCGGAATGCAGTTGGAGGAAAATCTTCTTTTAGCTTCCCGTCGTGGAGAAAGCCGCCGATTGAAATGGGCATTTTCTGATGGTGATCACGAAAAATATAGAGAAATGGTAGCCCGCCTTGATTTAGGACTTGAAGATCGTTTGGGAACAAGAATTGATCTTCTTTCAGGGGGGCAGCGCCAAGCAGTGACACTGTTGATGGCGACACTGAAAAAGCCGGATATTCTTCTCCTTGATGAACCGACGGCTGCTTTAGATCCTAAAACTGCGGATAAGGTTTTGAAAATTACGGATGAAATTGTCAGTGAGCAGCATTTAACAACTTTGATGATTACCCATAATATGCGTGATGCTTTAAGATACGGAAACCGTCTGATTATGATGAATAGCGGACGAATTATTGCCGATTATGCAGAAGAGGAAAAACGGGAACTGACAATTGAAGTGCTCCTCAAAAAGTTTGAGGAAAATGCAGATGCATTGAGTGATAAGGTTATTCTAGGATAGGACTTGAAAAATATATGCACTCTGTGTATAATGGCTAAGGTATGAACTGCATCCCGGGATTTCGATACTCCGACGAATCACTTAGATGCGGCAATTTATTTACAGGAGGCTTAATTATGCTTACAGCAGAACAGAAAAAAGAAATTATTGCACAGTATGCGGTACATGAAGGCGATACAGGATCTCCGGAGGTGCAGATCGCTATCCTCTCCAAGAGAATCGCTCTTCTCACTGAACACCTGAAAGAACACAAGAAAGACCATCATTCCCGCCGCGGATTGCTGAAACTGGTCGGGCAACGCAGAAACATGCTTGATTACCTTCGCCGCAGTGATATTGAAAGATACAGAATGCTTGGTGAAAAACTGGGTCTGCGCCTGAAATAAGGCGAAAAGAAAAGGAAATGACAGTAGAAAATTCTGCTGTCGTTTTTTTATGGGACTTTCGACTGTGTGCGGAGTACAGAAAGAAAATTTATTTGATTTAGAATCTTATTAAGCATATAATAATACGGTACATATTTAAAAAGATTAGATATTATAAGGAGGAAAGGGAATGGAGAAATCCTTTCGTATGGAACTTGCCGGACGTCCGCTGATTGTTGAAACAGGAAAAATGGCGAAGCAGGCAAGTGGTGCAGTTTTGGTCAGGTACGGTGAAACCGTGGTTCTTGTAACTTCTACCGCAAGCAAAGAAGCAAGAGAGGGAATGGATTTTTTCCCGCTGACTGTTGATTACGAGGAAAAAATGTATGCCGTAGGCAAAATGCCGGGAGGATTTCTTCGGCGTGAAGGCCGTCCGGGGAATTCAGCGATTCTGAATGCCCGACTGATTGACCGCCCGATTCGTCCTTTATTTGATAAGAGGTGCCGCAATGATATACATGTGATGGCAACAGTTCTTTCCGTAGATTATGATAATGCGCCTGAACTTTGCGGAATGCTTGGCGCATCTGCTTCTTTGGGGATTTCCGATATCCCGTGGGACGGACCGATTGCGGGTGTCCGTGTGGCCGTGTTGACGGGAAGTTTGTCATCAATCCGACGCAGGAACAGCTCAAAGTATCCACTTTGAATATTACTGTTGCAGGTTCTGAAACAGCTATTCTGATGGTAGAAGGCGGTGCACAGGAGGCGCCGGAAGAAGATGTCCTTGACGCTATTATGTTTGGACATGAAACCATTAAAGAACTGGTGGCATTCCAGAAGAAGATTATTGAAGAAGTAGGAAAGCCGAAGCGTACATTGATCTTCCCGGAAATTCCGGAAGAGATTAAAACTGCTATTTATGCCTATGCTGAAAGACCGCTTAAAGAAGCGATTTTTAATCCAGATAAGCTGACCCGTGAAGCCCATATGGAAGAAGTAAGAAAAGAAGCGGAAGCCCATTTCAAAGAAATTTATCCCGAAAATGGTTCCGATATTGCGGAATGCCTGAATCATCTCACCAAAGAAATTGTCCGTCATATGATTTCTGTTGATAAGATTCGTCCTGATGGACGTGCATTGGATGAAATTCGCCCTATCAGCTGTGAAGTCGGCCTTCTTCCACGCGTCCACGGTTCTGCCCTGTTTACCCGCGGACAGACACAGGCACTGACCATTACTACGTTGGCACCTATGTCGGAAACACAGATCATTGATGATCTGACCCAGGAAACAGAAAAGAGATATATTCACCAGTATAATTTCCCGTCCTATTCTGTCGGTGAAACAAAGAGTTCCAGAGGGCCGGGCCGGCGTGAGATCGGTCATGGCGCGCTGGCAGAAAGAGCGCTTATTCCCGTTATTCCGACAGTAGAAGAATTTCCTTACGCTATCCGCGTGGTTTCTGAAATACTGGAATCCAATGGTTCTTCTTCTCAGGCATCTGTCTGCGGGAGCACTATGTCTCTGATGAATGCAGGTGTTCCGATTAAGGCTCCTGTAGCGGGTATTGCTATGGGATTAGTTAATGAAGGTGAACATTTCACTGTTCTTACCGATATACAGGGAATGGAAGATGCGCTTGGTGATATGGATTTCAAAGTGGCAGGAACGGCGAAAGGGATCACAGCGATCCAGATGGATATCAAAATCCATGGGCTTTCCCGTGAAATTCTGCTTGCGGCTCTTCAGCAGGCACAGAAGGGCCGTATGTTTATTCTTGGAAAGATGGCCGAATGCATCGATAAACCGGCTGAACATCTGTCGCCTTATGCGCCGAAGATTATTACATTGACGATTCCGGTGGATAGAATTCGCGATGTTATCGGAAGCGGAGGAAAGATAATCAATAAAATCATCAGCGAGACCGGTGTAAAGATGGACGTTGAAGAAGATGGTCATGTATACATCGCGACACCTGACGAAGAAGCCGCACAGCGGGCAAAGAAGTGGGTGGAAGAATTGACTCATGAGGTGCAGGTGGGTGAAACTTATCTTGGTAAAGTGACACGACTTATGAAGTTTGGGGTATTTGTGGAAATCCTGCCGGGTAAAGAGGGGATGGTTCATGTATCCCAACTGGCGACGCGGCGTGTAGAAAAGCCGGAAGATGTAGTTCATGAAGGGGATGAGATTATGGTCAAGGTTACTGAAATTGATGACAAGGGCCGTATTAATCTTTCCCGCAAGGCCTTGCTCCAGGAGAAGAAATAAATGGAGGGGAAAAGGGGCTTTGAGATAGTCAGTACTTGGAAAGATGCAGGTATTTCCCTTCCGCGGCGTAAAACTGCCATGAGTGCCGGATATGATATAGAAAGTGCTGTGGAAACAGAGGTGCTGCCGGGAGAAATAAAGGTGATTCCGACAGGACTCAAAGCATACATGGAATCTGATGAGTATCTGGCAGTCTATATCAGATCCAGCATGGCCGTTAAACATGGCATTATGCTTGCAAACAGCACCGGTATTATTGATGCGGACTACTATGGGAATGAAGATAATGAAGGGCATATTATGTGTGCTTTATATAATTCTTCTCGAAAAGCTTTCCATATTTCTAAAGGGGATCGGATTGCCCAGGGGCTGTTTATGAAATATCTTTTAACGGATGATGATCATACAGAAGGTAAGCGTATCGGCGGTATGGGAAGTACAGGTGTGCAATGAGTATTGAAAAAGAAAAAACCATTGATCATCGAATGATGTATGAAGGAAAGCTTCTTCATGTGTACTACGATAAAGTGGATATTGCCGGAGAAACTTATCGACGGGAGATTGTGGAACATCCCGGTGCTGCAGCGATTATTCCTGTGACAGAAGACAGGGAAATTCTTTTTGTAAAACAGTACCGCTATCCGATTAAGCAGGCATTGCTTGAAATTCCTGCAGGCAAGCTTGCCAGCGGTGAAGATCCCGGTGTCTGTGCGGTTCGTGAACTGGAGGAAGAAACGGGGTGTATTGGAACACTTCGTAAGATAGGAATTATTTATACAACTCCGGGATTCTGCAACGAAAAGATTTATCTGTATATAGCGGATCATCTGGTTTACACACATCAGCATTTGGATGATGGAGAATATTTGGATATTGTAAAAATACCGCTTAAAGAAGTATTTCAAATGGTTCATGAGGGGAAGATCACTGATGCGAAGACTTTATCCGCTCTTGCCATTGCCTCAGATATTCTTCACAGTATGATATGAACCAAAATCGCTTTACTGCTTCGGTAATTCGATGATGTCCAATGTGTTCGACAAATACAGAGAATTTTTATCTTTCAACCTTATTTGACCCCAATTTTGACCACAATTTTAATATTCATCATCATCATAAAAAAATGGGGGCAAAACGGGTGCCAGTCCTTGAATAGTAAGTTGAATGGAATTAGATAGAGCAGGATAGGCAGGAGAATTAATGGGCGTTTGTTCCATGAGGGAATCCAGAGCGTTAACGGACTTAACAGCTCTAAATAAATCACCCATTGGTGATTCCCATTCTATGAATCTATCTTGATAAAGCAAGGGGCGGTTATCGTCATAATTTGTGTATGTTTTAATGGGAATGTCAATTCTTATAACAGGAAATTTTCCTGTGGGTACTGGTAAATCGTCAATCGGACAATTCACTAGTGCTATATCAGCGTTAAGGTCTCTTTTCATATCAATAAGCATTAGCCTTGCATAATCACGCAAGGTTTTTTTCTTGTTGTCTATTTCGCTGGAATTTTCTCCATATAAAAACCAGTCAGTAGAAATACCTGTCAATTGTGATAAGCGTGTTAAAGCCTTTATATCGGGGCAATTATCAGAGAGGTTTTTAGTTTTTTTATTACCATTGACAAAGCGAGACATGGTGGATTGTGTACTGCTATCGGCTCCTAAGTGTGGAAAAAGATATTTGCCGATAGTATCTTGACTAACTTTTTTTCCTCTATTTTTTTTATCCGTGATTTTATCAAGTACCTGTCTTATTCTATTGCGGACTTCATCATAGTTGATTTCTTTGTTTATACCTTTACTTCTTGCGTCAATTTCTGAAATGTCGATTTCTCTTATTGTCTTCATGGTGATACCTCACATATCGCGGAACAAAATTAATTCATAAAATGAAATTTCTTCACTAATAAATTCACTAAATGGCTGCTAAATTTATTAACTGATTTTTTGTTTATAAAAAAACCAGTTTAAACATATTAATTTATGATATGAATATTTTAGTTCATAATGTGTTCAGACGTCAACAAAAGGCTCTTAAGAGTTTAAATGTTCATCAAAAGATAGGAGAAAAATTGTATGACAAATGAGACAAAAGCAAGATTATTGAGTTTAAGCGAGTTACAGGACTACCTTAGTTTAGGCAGAAATAAAGCCATTGAATGGGGGAAATCTATCAAAGCTGATGTACATATAGGACGGCGTGTCCTTTATGATAAGTCAGTCATTGATAGGACATTGGACAGAATGGGGCGTGATGAAAAATGATAGAGGCTGTTTTAAAAGAGCATAATGCTGTGGGCATAGAAAATGCCCTGACAATAACAGAGCTTTGCATTCTAACAGGCAAGACAATACGGGAAATCACAAAAGCGGTAGAAGATGAAAGAAAATCCGGTGTATTGATTTGCTCCAGGATGGAGGGGAAAGGGGGATATTTTATGCCGGCTAATGATGTTGAGATACAGAGCCAGCTTGCCTCATTTGAACGGCGTATCAAAAGCCAGTCAATAACCTTGCGGGTATTCAGGCGGTATATGAAAGAAAGAGCTTAATATGGGTGGTAAGGCGAGAAAGCCATTTCCGCCGTGGCAAAGCTCCCGAAAAGATGACGGGTTTAATATGTTGTCTAATACACTGACCCATTCAGAAGCATTTCGCTGTTTAAGCGGCAAGCAAAAATCCTTGTATCTTTTGTGCATGCAGCAGTTAAAGGCAGTAATGACTCCACGGAAAATATATCCAAGCGTAGATCAGGTATGCAGAGATGATACTTTCTTTCTGACCTTTTCCACAGCCTGTAATGATGGGCTGTACAAGGTAAAAAGTGAAAGTACCTTCCGGCGGGATATGGCAAAGCTGCAAGAAGTCGGATTAATTCGTTGTATCTCAAATGGAAAAAATCGAAGAATTAAATCTGTCTATCAAATGTCTTCTGAATGGCAAGCGTACAAATTAGAAAATACACTGGCTAAATAGCCATGTTACTACTGGCTAAATAGCCATGTTGTGAGTCGATTTTGACCATTTTTCAGTCTTAATACATGGCTAAACAGCCAGTGTGCAAAAATGGCTGTTTGACTAATATTCATCGGACGCACGGGAGTTTTATTAGAAAATAGCTATACACTGGCTAAATAGCCATACATATACATATATGCCATGGGAGAGGTAAATTCTGATCGACAAGAGGAAGTATTCTATGAATGAAATCTCTATTTATGATTCCTAAAACAGGTGATTAAAAATTTGCGTTTTTTTAGATGATGAAATTTCATCCATGTGTAATTTATCAAAAGAAATCCGCAAGGTGTGAAAAACGCTCCCCAGAGCGGATGTAGGAGAATTTAATATGGATAATACGGACTGGAAAGAGAAAATTGTACAGTTAAGGAAACGTGACAGGTTGAGACGTGCTAATGCGATACATCTACATTGTGTAGATTGTGTGGGCTATGAGTTATACGCTGTTACAAAGTGCACATGTTATCATTGCCCTTTATGGGAATGGAGAACAGGCGCATATACGCCGCTTGTAAAGCATGAAGAAATTTCCGGCGGTACATTCTGAAAATCTACACAGGCAGAGAAGTCGATTAAAAAGGAGAGTATGCAATGAATAACAAAAAAATGAACAATGAAAAGGTAAGAGTCACAGAGGAATTTATGGATGATGTGATCTTCAAAAAAGATATTTTGGTTGATATTTTGGGCGGCGGAAATAAGGAGCCGTTGGTGGTGAGTTTAGGCCATAATCGCTATGAGGTGAGACGGTTTAGCAACTTAGAACATAGAATTATCCAGCTGTTAGAAAAAGAGCTTGAGTCTTTGGAGAATCTATTAGATACTATCGATTTAGAAAATCCGATAAAGCAAGAGTAAATCGTGTTTAAATGTTGGAGGGCTGTAATCTTATAGTCCTCCAATAACTAACTTTATTCGATTTTCAGATAGAAAAGTTTTATATGCAGTAACCAAAAAAGCGGGAATGGGGAATTATGCAGGGGATAATGTTATATTTTGTTCGGTGATTTTGTTTAGAAACAGATACTTCTATGGGAGAATATGCATAATACTGTATTTTCTTTGCAAAAATATTGATTAAAAAGCCCTGTTTTCTCCAAATTTGACCCGCCGGAAATTGTTTACTTCCGATAATATGGCGTTATCGGAAGTAATAAAGAAGGTTTACATTATGAAAAATTTATTTGCAAAGGTATTTCTGTTTATCTAATACTGTAGAAGGAGCCAAGTTATAGTCATTAATAGCGTTAGTTTCTGTAAAGGAAGGATGATTAAGAATGGAAAGAGGTTTTTTGATTGATATATCTGTTTTACTTAAAGGCGGATATGGAGTACAGCGTGGCATAGATTTATATGATGTAATAGAAAATGAAAGGTTTATTTTTGAAGGTGTAGTTTATAATCCATCTAAAAAAGTGAGAGAAATAATGGCTGCCAGAATTGGGGCAATTTTGAATGGATTACCAGTGGCAGATAATAAAAGCGCTTTATAGATTGATAGACTTGATTTATGAAGAAGGGATGGGACTATGTCCAAGCGATATGTTGGCGTGCATTTGCGTAAAGACGGGCGATATGAAAAACGATTTACGATAGATAGGAAACGATATTCTGTTTTTGGGCATTCCTGCAAGGAGTGTATAGAAAAAGAATTTATCCGTCGGAAAGAGATAGCCGAACATCGATATGTAAAGAATCAAAATGTTACAGTGAACCAATACTTTAACGAGTGGATTATACAGAAAGAGCAGGAAGTAAAGGCAACCACCGTCCACTTGTATAAAATAATTTATAAGAATCAAATAGCCCCAGTTATGGGAACACGCAAGATACAAGATTTAGAGCGGCGGGAATTAGTAAGTTTTCAATCAAAGTTAGGGCAACAATATACTACGGCTACCACTAAAAAAGCCATAAATATTATCAAACAATTATTAGAATCGGCGGTAATAGATGGGATTACAACTGTAAATGCAGCTGAATATTTACCCAAAATAAAAAAGAAAAGTAATGAAAGAGTGGCCAGAGAGACTATACATAGAGCGCTAACAGAGGAAGAATTGAAATTATTTTTAAAGTATGCTCAAACGGATTGGAATTACAATGCAATATGTTTATTGCTTGCAACGGGAATGAGAGCGGGAGAATTAGGGGCGTTATATTGGAGTGATATTGATTATAAAAACAATGTTATACATATTACTAAAACTGTCACAGTTAATCAGAATGGCAAAAGTATAATAGGAACTACGCCAAAAACCCAAAAGTCGAAGCGTGATATTCCTTTAAATGTGGAGATAAGAGACATTTTATCAAAACAAAGAAATTTTATTAGCATGTGGACAGGCAAAAGGATAATAAAACTGAATGATACGGTATTTAACGCAGAAATGCAGGGAATCATATATGCAAAGACCATAAATAATTCCATAAAAAGAATACTAAAAAGGATAGAAGAAATAGAAATAAAACCTTTTACGGCACATGCATTTAGAAGCACTTTTGCAAGTATGGCTGTGAAAAAGGGTATGCCTTTAAACGTATTAAAAGAGATAATGGGACATGCCAGTTATTCAATGACCGCCGATTTATACGGACATATATACGATGAACAGAAACAAGAATCCATGGAAGATGTAAAAATAATAATGATGTAATGAAAGACTACTGCTTAGTAGTCTTTTTCGTTTTGCTTTCACAGGTACTTCCAATAACCGAAACAAGAGTGCAACGGTCGCCAAGCCCCTGACAATTATTTAGACATCAAGAAAAATAGAGCCTAACGAGCGTTTTTTAGATGATGAAATTTCATCCATGGATAATTTATCAAAAGAAAGTTACCTAATGTGAGAAATGCTCCCCAGAGCAAAAACGGGGATTGTTTTACTATGTAACAGACTTAATGCGGGCAAAGTGATAGATAAGATGTGGCAAGAATTGAATGATTGTAAAACTGGAAAATTTATGATATTTGACCCCAATCTTGACCCCAAATTTGACCCTGATTTTGAAAATAATTCAATGTTTTTGCGCGGAATAATATAAAACGTGATAACACATAATCGCATTATCACGTCCGATAAAATCTATCCCTTCAAGGATTTTGATAAACACATATAAAAGAATATAAATCTTGTTTTTATTGTTGCTTCGGTAATGCCGAGGCAGTTTTTACGTGGAAACAATTCCGCGCAGTCTGTTTCCTGTGATACTCATGGTATAATAAAAAAATGGAAAAAGAAATTATAGAATCAAACGGGAAAAAAGTATCTTTTATCACTCTTGGCTGTAAGGTTAACCAGTATGACAGTGATGCCATGCGAAGTCTGTTTATCAGAAACGGATATAAGGTGGCAAAAGAAAATGAAAACGCTGATGTGTATGTCATCAATACTTGCTCCGTAACGAGTATTGGTGACCGGAAGTCCCGACAAATGGTACGGCGTATCCGACGTGAGCACCCCGGGGCTGTTATTGCGGCAGCAGGGTGTTATGCGCAGTTGGCGCCCGATGTTTTTGTACAAATGGGTGATGTTGATGTCATTGTGGGAATCCAGAATAGATCCCATATTGTGGAATATGTAGAAGAAGCCGCTGCCGAAAAGAAGACACTTAATGCAGTCGGTGATATTATGGCTGTTACTGATTTTGAAAACCTTTCTGTTGATGCGGAAGGGGAAGTCAAGACACGGGCTTTTATAAAAGTACAGGAAGGCTGTGATAATTATTGTACGTTTTGTATTATTCCCTTTGCGCGGGGGAAACTGAAGTCCCGCCGCCAGTCAGATGCGGTAGAAGAAATCGGAAGATTAGTAGAAAAGGGTTATCGGGAAGTCGTGCTTACCGGAATTCATTTGGGGAATTATGGAAAAGATCTTCATGATGGAACTTCATTGTCGACACTTGTGACAGAATTAGTAAGAATCCCTGATTTACTCCGAATCCGGCTGGGATCTATCGAATCGGTAGAATTGTCTGATGAACTGATCCGTATTATAAGAGAAGAACCAAAAGTATGCCCCCATCTCCACTTGCCCATACAGGCGGGATCTGACGATATTCTTAAAAGAATGAACCGCCATTATCGGCTTGCTGAGTATAAAGAACTAGTCCGGAATCTGAGAAAAGAAATTCCCGGATTAGCTTTGACAACGGATCTTATTGTGGGATTTCCCGGTGAAACGGAAGAGAATTTCAGAGAGACGTTGGATACCCTTCAGGAATTACAATTTTCGGCGATTCATGTATTTCCTTATTCCCCAAGGAAAGGAACACCGGCTGCCGCTTATCCGAATCAGGTAAAGCCGGAAATCAAAAAGGAAAGGGCAGCCCGTGTGCAAGCACTGGGAAAAGAGCTGGCCGGAGCTTATAGGAACCAGTTTTTTCATAAAATTGTCCGTGTCTTAGTGGAAGAAGAAAAAGAGGGATTTTTTGAGGGGGTATCTGATGAATATATTCGTGTGTTCATCAAAGATAAAGATGTCGAAAAAGGCAAAGTGTATTCTGTATGGATTGATTCGATGACGGACAATGGAATGATCGGTATGGTACAAAAGGAGGAAGAAAATGAATAACTGTTTGTTTTGTAAAATTATCAGCGGGGAGATTCCGAGTATAAAAATTTATGAAGACGAGCATTGGTTTGCCTTTAAGGATATCGAGCCATGTGCACCTGTCCATATTTTGTTGATTCCTAAAGTTCATGTAAAAAATATTCTCGGGATGACATCGGAAATCAATCATGATTTTTCTGATTTTTTCCTGATCGTAAAAAAAATAGCGGAAGATGAAGGACTTGGAGAAGACGGATTCCGTCTGGTGGTAAATACAGGAGAGAAAGCAGGGCAGTCAGTATTTCATTTCCACGCACATATTATAGGCGGAAAAGAAATGGGATGGCCGCCATTCCCTGAAGAGAAACAATGATTTCATTCAATAAATATTCATTGACAGTTAGATGACAATAAATTATAATTTAATAGTGTGCAATAGCACCCCATCAGTCTATTTGGAGGGAGGGATATGGATGTCTGAAATTAAAGTTCAAAAGGGCGAATCTTTGGATAGTGCTCTTCGCAGATTTAAACGTTCCTGCCAAAAAGCCGGGGTTCTTTCTGAAGTAAGAAAACGTGAACATTATGAAAAGCCCAGCGTAAAACGTAAACTGAAATCTGAGGCCGCAAGAAAACGTAAGTTTAAGTAATAGGCAGTAAGGTGATGGAGTTGTCAATTAAGGAACAGCTGATGGCAGACATGAAGACTGCCATGAAAGCAAAAGAAGAAGGCCGTTTGGCATTAGGCGTTATCCGTATGGCACGGGCGCATATTCGTCAGGCAGAAATTGACGATGGACACGCGGATTTTGATGATGATCAGGTTCTTGCAGTCCTCCGGAAAGAAGTGAAGCAGCGGAAAGAAACGCTTGCTGAAATTAAGGATTCCGGCAGAGATGACCTGGTTGAGGAAACCCAAAAGGAAATTGCTGTGCTTGAAAAATATCTTCCGCCAGAAATGACAGAAGATGCCATTCGTGCAGTTGTTATTGATGTGATTTCTGCTTTGGATCCGGAACGAAAAAATCTTGGTACGGCGATGAAAGCAGTCATGGCGAAACTAAAAGGGAAAGCAGATGGAAAAGTGGTTAACCGCCTTGTTCGGGACGTACTCGGCTGACTCTTTTATTGCTTGACAAGTATAAGATGCTTGATGTATTCTTAATTCACAAGTTAATATTACGTCAAAGATGACTCATTCCTTCGGGAGTGGGTCATTTTCGTTTGGTGGAACTTGGTTGTAAAGGATACAGCCGTTCTAAAAAAACTTATAGGAGGTTTTAAAATGAACAAAGATTTGCTGTATTGGATTCCGGCGGGACAGTATGGGAAAGAGGGTGTTCTTTCTTTACTGGCACAGCATCCTGAAATCAGATTTGTATCGCTCATCGGAATTGATCTTGCAGGCAATGATACAGATGAGAAAATTCCGATTGAAATATTTATGAAAGACTATGATGATTTCTTTGCGGGAAAAGCTGTGCAGACGGACGGCTCTTCTGTTGTATTTATGAATATAGCCACCTTGAATGATGCCAGAGTTGATTTTGTTGCAGACAGCACAGTTAACTGGTATGTAGATTATAATGACGAAAATGTGGACGATGCGACGGGACTGCCGGTGGGAACGCTGCGTATTCCCAGTTTTCTTATACACAATGACAAATTTATTGATTCTCGTTCTATTTTGAAACGGTCTTGTGATTATGTGGCGGAAGAATTAAAAAAACTCATTGCGGGAAAAAACATAAAGGGGATGGAGAATTTTCCGACAGGTGAAATTCAGGATATTGTTTTTACAACGGGTACCGAATTGGAATTTTGGGTAAAGACGCCGAGTGAAAAGGAAACAGTGCAGCATTTATCCATTTCTCAACGCTTGAAAGAACAGTATTGGCAAAGAATGCGTGGAAATGTCCGTACTGCGATGGAACAGGCTATTGAGGAACTGGATGCCAGGGGCATGCATGTGGAAATGGGACATAAAGAGGTCGGCGGCATTAAATCAAAAGTGGATGACGGCGGCCATATTTTTGATGTCTGTGAACAGCTGGAATTGGATTGGCTCTTTTCTACCAATCCGTTGCAGGCAGCAGATAATGAATTGACTGCCCGTATTATAATCCGTGAAGTATTTCGCAGAAACGGTCTTGATGTATCTTTTAAAGCAAAACCGATTATCGGGGTTGCAGGAAATGGTGAACATACCCACGTGGGATTTGCCGCCCGCCTTAAGAATGGAAAAGTTTTGAATCTCCTTGCACCGGAAGATTTGAAAAAAGAATATCTTTCTACCATTGGATACGGATTTATCATGGGCGTCTTGAATAATTATGAAGCGACCAATCCATTTATTTCATCTACGACGGATGCGTTTAACCGGCTTAAACCCGGATTTGAAGCACCGGTTTGTATTGTGACATCTCTTGGGCATAAACCGGAGCAGCCCTCTCGGAATAGAAGTATCCTGATCGGTTTAATTCGTGATTTGGGGAATCCCAAGGCGACCCGATTTGAACTTCGTGCGCCAAATCCCTTTACAAATACCTATCTGGCTGTTTCCTGCCTGTACCTGACAGCATTGGATGGTGTGAAATATGCGGTAAATTACGGAAAGACACCTGATGAACTTTTAAAGGAGCTTTCTAAAACTGCCGGAGAAGATGCCGATTATCTGCAGAAAGAAAGAGAGTACCGTTGCGAGAAGAATGTGTTCGAAGATTATACGCAGGAAGAGCGGGATGCAGTATTCGGGAAACCGCCTGCCACGGTATGGGAAAATGTAAAAATTATGAAAGAAAACCCTGATAAAGTGGCTGTCTTGACGCAGGGGGATGGTATTTCTGACGCTATCGTAGATTCTTTTGTGGCCGGTATTGTATATCGGTGGGAAAATGAGTTGATTGATCGTTTGATTCCGGACACGGAAGCAGCTGTAAAGCGTTATAAGAAACTTATTCATGAAGATGAACTTGATGAAGAACGTTGGGATAGCATCAGTGCCAAGCGTATTGAGCTTATCAAGGATGGCAGGCATAAAAAATGCATCTGTACCAAACTGAAGGAGGCATTGAAGCGAAAGGACTATGATATGGCTTCCAATCTGCAGCAGGAAATGGTCCGCAAGACGGAAGCACTTGGTGAAGAATATCGTATATATGCTTTGAATATCATCGATTGATACCGGAATGAATTTGTTTTTGTCCAAAGGAACTGAACCGTAAAAAGGAGATAATCCTTGTTTTACGGTTTTTTTCTTTTACAGAGGCCGGATTTTTTCAAGCGTGGCGAGAATAGCGGTTTTCTGATATTTCCGTTATCTAAAAATTTAAAGGGATTCTTACGGAATGACAATGATCAAAATATGTATACTGAAATGAATAGCAGCTGGAAAAATGAAATAAAACGCAGAATTCAGGCTTTTCTGACATTTGAAGCCAAATCATTCGGGGAAATGATAAATATTTTTTATGCCGGTATGACGTACCTTTATCTGAATGTAGAAATAATTTGCATTATCAAGTGCCTTTATGCTAACCTAAAGGCAGAAATTTATTATTTGTTTTATATATAGGGAAGTTATCTAATTCTCTGAATACTTGTTCATGCGGTGCTATCAATAAGATGATTCGAAGTCGGATGGGAGAAAGGTAAACGGGAACTTTCTATGGACAAGGAGTTTTTTCTTAGGCATATAAAGCAAAAGAAAGATATTTACGGTGAGATTTTCAAGTATAGTAGATGCTTTGACATAAATAATAATATAAATGTTTTTGGTGTTTCTGCTAACTGTCTGATGGAAGCCCGGTCCAGTGAAGAAGAAACGGAATCGGGAAGGGAGCTTGTGTTTTTCAGGCATATAGATTTGTTGTCTGCTTACTTACAGTAGGCGTTTTTTATTGTCATAAGGGGTTATAAACGGTAAAGTGCCGTTTGTTATTTATCAGTTTTTTTAGATGGGAGGTATTCATGGAATGAAGAATGCAGTGCAGAAAACGGTCGGGAAGAAACGTAAGGGATTTATGCTTATTGAACTTCTCATGGTGGTAGCGATTATCGGGGTCTTAGCAGCGGTAGCAGTGCCTAATTTTATCGGTTTGACTGATGAGGCGAAAATAGCGCGTATCCAGGCGGATTTATCGACGCTCGGTTCGGCGGTAGAGGTGCACTATGCAAAACATGGAAGCTATCCTGCGGCGATTGGTGACTTGGTGAATGCGACAGGCAAGGACGGTTTTCTTAAGAGCGAACCGAAACCGCCGATTGATGGGGAAGCTTATTCTTTGAATGCCGCCACCGGGGAAGTCACTTATGTATTTAAGGGGACAACCTATTCGTCTTTTGGGAAAAATACGAAAAAGGGTTAGTATTAGTAGGGTATTTCAATGACTGATGAAAAGCGCTTGCTGAATGTGGGCGCTTTTTGTAATTTTAAAAGAAAAATAAGATGATAAAATGGAGGCGAAAAGGCAGTATTGATGGATATGAAGGTACTTGCTGAATGTGGAATTATGATAAGCCTGTAAAAGGGAAGACATACATTTGAAAGTAAGCGGCTTGACAGATTGGGAGGAAAGTTTTATGATATTTTACAATTTAATAGCATTGAATAAACCGTTGATGTGGAGATAAAAACAGTAAGTGCACTTACAGGGAGCCGGGATATTGAGAAGCCGGCAGAACGCAGGCTGTTAAATGGATCACGGAGGGCATGGTGAAAGTGAAAACGATTAGCTTATGACGTAAGGCATACGTAAGTTGCCGGAAGTATGTTGGTACTTCGCTAAGAGCAGGCTTAGGCTTGAAACAAGGTGGCACCGCGGTATATCCGTCCTTGGCAGTAATTGCTGAGGACGTTTTTATTTGGAAAAGAGGTCTGGCTGTGGATACACTAAGGCGATGGCGGATGGTGATGGAAACTGAACTGGAAATAAAATATAAGAAATCTGATGAGGTGAAAAACGGAGAAAAAATGATGAATACGAGATTTGGAGAATTCGGTGGACAGTATATTCCGGAAATCTTGATGAGTGAAATCAATCATGTGGCGGAAGCTTATGAAAAGTATAAAAATGATCCAGCATTTAAGGCGGAACTGAAAGATTTGTATGCGAATTACACAGGCCGTCCATCCATGCTGTATGAGGCGAAACGGATGAGAGCGGATCTGGGCGGGCCGAAAATTTATTTGAAAAGAGAAGACTTAAACCACACGGGCGCTCATAAAATCAATAACTGCATCGGGCAGGCACTGCTTGCAAAACGAATGGGAAAAACACGGATCATTGCAGAAACGGGGGCCGGGCAGCATGGTGTGGCTGCAGCTACTGTCGCGGCGCTTCTGGGGATGGAATGCGAAATATTCATGGGAGAAATAGATACGGAGCGGCAGGCGCTGAATGTGTACCGTATGCGCCTTTTAGGAGCAAAAGTCAACGCGGTGAAAACCGGTTCCAGAGTTCTGAAAGATGCTGTCAATGCGGCCTTGCAGAATTGGAGCGCCCGTTGTGATGATACGCATTACCTGATAGGTTCTGCTGTGGGACCTGCTCCGTTTCCGGAAATGGTCAGAGACTTTCAGTGCTGTATCGGAGAAGAATCAAAAGAACAAATATTGGAAAAAGAAGGTCGCCTTCCGGATGCCGTATTTGCTTGTGTGGGCGGAGGCAGTAATTCTATTGGCACCTTTTATCCCTATAAAGATGATACCGATGTACAGCTCATCGGATGTGAAGCCGGAGGGGAAGGAATTGATACGCCGTACCATGCGGCAACAATTGCGAAAGGACGTATCGGTGTATTTCATGGGATGAAATCCCTTTTCTGCCAGGATGATGACGGAAATATTGAAGAAGTATATTCTATTTCGGCAGGATTGGATTATCCCGGTGTCAGCCCTGAACATGCCTATTTTTATAAGATTGGCAGAGCACAATACATGGCGGTTACAGATGAAGAAGCTGTGCAGGCCTTTGAATATCTGGCTAAAACGGAGGGCATTATTTGCGCGATCGAAAGTGCACATGCAGTGGCAGGCGCCATGAAATATGCTAAGAATATGGGAAAAAACGAAATCATACTGATTACTTTGTCCGGACGAGGAGATAAAGATGTAGCAGCCATTGCCCGTTATCGCGGACAGGATCTGAAAGAATGAGGAGGAAATCATGAGCCGTATCAAGGAAGCGTTTAAAAACGGAAAAGCGCTGATTGGATTTCTGACGGCCGGCGTACCGTCAGCAGAAGATACATTAAGATATATGGGAGATCTGGAAACAGCCGGAGCCGATCTGATTGAAATTGGAGTGCCTTTTTCGGATCCGGTTGCTGATGGCGCCGTCATTATGGAAGCCGATGTACAGGCATTGAAAAATAAAGTCCATTTGCCTCAGGTGATAGAAATTGTAAAAGCATTTCGGAAACAGTCAGAAACGCCTGTGGTATTCTTGACCTATTACAATCCTATATTTAACTATGGTGTAAAAAAATTCTTTGAAGAAGCAAAGGACATCGGACTGGATGGTGTAGCCATTCCCGATCTGCCCTATGAAGAGCAGATGGAAATACGTCCCTTTGCCGATACATATGAAATAGACATCATACAGATTATCGGACCGGCATCGGAAGAACGTATCTGTCAAAATGTGAGAAACGCGACTGGATTTATATATATTGTGTCTTCCACTGAATCGGCAAATCGGAAATCAGATATGAAAACAAATTTGGCAGATATTATCTCCGTTATTCGAAAAACGACGGATACGCCCGTCGTGGTGGGACTTGACGGTCATCATACGGAAGAACTTCAAGGGATGAAAGAAATGGCTGATGGAATTACCACAGGAAGCATCGTGGTGGATATGATAAACAAAACGGGAAAGAAGCGGGAGCGCCTATACAGGAATATGTGGAAAAACTGAAAATTTCCATAAAAGGCTGAAAGAATTTTGAAAAGGAAATCGGAAGCGATATTTTTCAGGAAATATCTTCATTTTTAGAATTAATAGGTTAATCAACCAAGAGCGTATCTGGTGTTTCACAGGCCTCATAAAATCATTGTCAGTGAAAAAGGATACACAAAAATACGGAAATGCTGATGGCAGGAACATTCTTTGTAGAAATGCTCCTGAAAAAGCTTTTCCGTATTTTTTAGAATATAAAAATATTGATGCAACCTTGTTATATTGTAACAATTATAAATTACCATGTTACAAATGAAGAGAAGCTTTTCCCCGACAGATAATCAAATGTTCCATCCATTTCCGGAAATGTAATGGAACAGGCGCAAAGAAGCTGGTGGGGAATATGAAGAGCCTTGGAGATTTCGAGGCTCTTTTTATTGCCATACTTGGTATCGCCTAAGATGGGGTAACCTATGGAAGCGAGGTGGGCGCGGATTTGGTGGGGGCGGCCGGTGATGAGCCGGACCTCCAGCAGAGAGCAAATATTCCCCGCTTTTTCCATGGTGGAGATTCTTTTGTATCTCGTTTCTATAGGTACAGCATTGTCTTTTTGCTCTGTAATGATAGTGACTTGATTCGCTGATTCATTTTTTATAAGGAAACCTTTCAGGGTGTCCTGTTCTTTTGTTTCGCCTAAGACGATGCAGCGGTAGTATTTATGAAGAGTACGGTTCTTGATGATTTTGTTCAGCATTTGCAGACCTTTGACAGTTTTTCCGCAAAGAACGATACCGCTTGTGTTTTTGTCCAGACGGTTGCATACGGATGGCTTCGCTGTGGAATGATTATTGTAATGGCAATAGTCCAGCAGAGCGTCATTCAGGGATAATTCATTGGAGTTATCATTTTGAGTCAGTATGCCTGCCGGTTTGTCTACGATGAGGATATGCTCATCTTCATAGATGATGCGTCGTGAAAAGGGGAAGGCAGATTTCTTTTGTGAGGGAACTGCGTTTTTCTTTTCCGAGAATGTATGGAATGTTTCATCGGAAAACCATATTTTTATGTTGTCTTTTTCCCGGAGAATTTCTTTTCCCGTGCATTTTTCATCGTTCCATGTGATATTTTTCTTGCGGAAGCTTTTGTGGAACAGGCTTGCCGGAGCCTGGGGCAGGAGTTTGCAAAGGTACTTGAAAAGCGTCTGTCCTTCTTCTGCTTTGGTGATGGTAAATTCTTTCATGGTAAGCTCCTGTATAGAGAAAAATTCTTCGAGATTTTTTAATTGTGCCGTTTTGGTGCGGCTGGTACTGGTATATCACTCACCAGCTGCAAGGACAAGTGAACCATTTTTACGCGTCGTTCTGCTCCTTAATAACAGATAATAAAAGCCGGCAGACGACTGACAGAGGAGAGAGTTTCATTCTTACCTTTCGTGTCACTCCCTCGAGCCAGTATCCTCCACCACTGACATAGTCCCCCTCCTTATAGATAAGGGGGCTCTCACATTTCTTTATTTATACTATTAAAGCCACCTTTCTAAATAACGGTTCGCTAAAATACTTTATGAAACTAAAAGGTAAGCTGAAAGGCTTCTTTAGAAAGAGCTGGTGCGTGCAGCGCGGCTGAGGATGCTTGCTGTAATGACTTTAATCGTGAGGGTAGAGGATCATTTTGCCCCTTTGTATTATTTCGTAAGTTAGCTATTTCATTTTTTCAGCGGCAGTATAGTGCGGCTTGGTATCTGCGCAAGAAATACGCCGGCTGTCATGCAGAGGATACCGATGAGCTGCTTTACGGTAAAGGATTCATTCAGAAAGAGCACGCCGCAGAGTCCGCCAAAGACCATTTCCAGACTTAGGAGCATGGTGGCTTCCGTGGCAGGGAGATATTTCTGTCCCACTGCCTGTAAGGTATATGCGACACCGGTAGAAAGTATGCCTGTATATAAAATGGGCCACCAGGAGGACAGTATGCTTGAAATAGAAACGGTTTCAAAGAAGAAGGCCAGAATAAGGTTGCATATACCTACGACCATGAATTGTCCTGATGAGAGTGTGACAGGCGGGAAACGCTGCGTCAGATAGTTGAGGAGAATGATATGGGCTGCGTAGCAGACGGCACAGAGAAGCACTAAGAAATCTCCATATCCGATATCGAGTGTTTCCGTGATGGAAATAAAGTAGACCCCCGCCATGGCAAGAATGACACCGAAGATATGGTTCAGGCGCAGTACCTGCCCGAAGAAAAGACTGATGACCGGCACCATGAGCAGGTAAGTGGCAGTAAGGAAACTTGTTTTTGATGCCGTGGTGTATTGAAGGGCGACCTGCTGAAGAGTGGCGCCGCCGCAGAGAAGTATACCCGCCATAAGAATGGCAACCCAGATGGAAAAGGAAGCTTCTTTCGGATTTCTGCCGGAAGGATAATAATAAATAATAGGAAGCAGAGACAGGGAACCTAAAAGGAAACGGATCCCGTTAAAAGCGTAGGGGCCGATGGAATCCATGCCTATGACTTGCGCGACGAAGGCAAAGCCCCAGATAAAAGCTGCTAAAAGAAGCAGTAACCGATATTTCATGTGACTGGATGTACTCCGTTCGTTATAATAGATAGATACATACTATTATAGCGAATAGATGATGGTCTATAAAGGAGAAATTGAATGAAAATCAAAATGGCGGCGATTGATCTGGACGGAACTCTTCTTCATGATGATATGTCGCTTTCCGATTTTTCCAAGGATATTATACGGAAAGCAAAACACAGGGGGATACGCATCGTGCTGGCAACGGGGCGTATGTTTGACGCGGCGCGTCCCAAGGCGGAAGAATTGGGACTTTCTGATACACCTTTGATTTGTTATACCGGCGCATGGATCATGATGAGCCGTTCCGGGAGACCGATATGGCAGGATGGGATAGATATTTCCGTGGCAGAAAAGATTCTTCTGACAGCAAGAGAAAAAGGATGGCTGGTACATACTTTTTTTGATGACCAGATCTATTTGCCAGAGCCCAATAAAACGGAAGCAAAGTATAAGAAGTACAGAACCAAGGCTGTGGCATACCTGGGAGATGCATTTTACCATCCGAAGAAAAAGCCGACGAGGCTGATTTTTGCGGATGGGTCCGAAGCGGTCCGCAGAGAGATACGCAGGGTCATAGAGACGAATTTTTCAGATGAGGTAGACATCGTATTCCCCGGAGATGATTTCGTGGATGTCCATAAAAAAGGAGTCAGCAAAGGGGCAGCGCTTCAGAAGTTGTGCAATATGTGGGATATTTCTCTTTCTGAGGTCATTGCTTTTGGTAATACAGAAAATGATGTATCTATGCTGAAAATGGCGGGAATTTCTTATGCTGTAAAAAATGCGGACGAATATGCCCGTTCGGCAGCAGGAAACATTTGTGACTCTAACGAGAATGATGGAGTAGCTAAAGTTTTGGCGGAGTATCTCGTATAACAAGTTAAAAAAGCATTTCCGTTCATGCGTCTGCATAGGGAAATGCTTTTTTGTATCATTTAGAGTCTGTCCTGAAAGAAATGAATCGTTTCGGTAAGACCGTCTTTGATGTTTCTTGAAGGAGTCCAATGCAGCAGTGTCTTCGCTTTTTGATTAGAGAGGCAAGAGCGATAGATGTCGCCTGTGCGTGGAGGGCCGTAACGGAGAAGGTCTTCGGAACACCCAGCGGCCGCAATCATTTTTGAAGCCAAATCGTTCAGCGACAGTTCTGTTTCGGTGCTGATGTTTATAATTTCGCCGTCCGCCTGATGTAAAGCTGCCAGGTTGGCAGAAACAACATCATGGACGGAAATAAAATCCCTGGTCTGCCGACCGTCTCCGAAAATGGTAATCGGTTTGTTTTCCGCGAGCGATTTGGCAAAAATATAAATGACACCGCCTTCGCCATCAGCACCTTGCCGGGGGCCGTACACATTACTGTAACGGAGGACGGTATAGGAGAGTTCGTAAATTTTATGGTAAAGAGCGAGATATTTTTCCGTCATCCACTTTGTAAGTCCATAAAAAGAACTGGGAGAGGGAATCAGATTTTCTGTAAGAGGGAGCGCGGGATTATCTCCATAAACCGCGGCGGAGGAAGAGAAGATAATTTTTTGCACATCTGTTTTGCGTGCGGCTTCCAGTACACGGAGCATACCGCTGATGTTTATATCCGCGTCCAGATAGGGATTATCAATAGAAGCGGGAACCATGGTCTGCGCTGCTTCGTGATAGATAATGTCGAAATGTCTTTCTTTAAAGATATCCGTCAGTTTTTCATCCCGGATATCCATTTTGAGAAATTCCGCTTCTTTGGGAAGAAAATCTTTTGTTCCGCTCGAAAGATCATCTATGATTGTGATTTCATGCCCGGCAGCGAGGAGCGCATCGGATAAGTGGGAGCCGATAAATCCTGCGCCGCCTGTAATTAAAATTTTCATAATATTATCCTTGTATCATGCAATGGTGTAAAGTTCTTCATCGGATGGTATTGCCCATTCAAAAGAATCAATTTCCATGAAACCGGTAGCCGGAGCCCCAAACAGTTTCAATCCGTTCATAAGCACGGCCGGATACCTTTTTTAATTTGGAACGGAGCCGGTTAATGTGGACTGTAACCGTTGCCGGCTCACCGATGGGATCTAAGCTCCATATCTGTTCGAACAGCTGCTCTTTTGAAAATACTTCATTGGGATGTGTGGCAAGGAAATAGAGAAGATCAAATTCTTTGCCTGTAAGCAATACATTTTTATCGTTAAGGATGACTTGCCGAGCTTTGGGGCGGATGATGAGGTCTCCGATAGTAATTCCTTCTTCCGGCATGGATTTATTGAGTTGTTCCGCTTTAATCCGCATGTGGACAGAAAGCTGTGCACGTAAATGGGCAATAAGGATGGTTCCTTTCAGCGGTTTAAGCAGGTAGTCATCGGCACCAAGTCCCAGCCCGCGGACGATATCAGAGTCTTCTGTTCTGGCTGCTGCAAAAAGAATGGGCACGTTTGTGATTTCTCTCAGTTTGCGGCAAAGGGAAAATCCATCTTCTCCCGGCAGGGTGACATCAAGAATAACGGCATCTATCTTTTCACTGCGCATCATGTGCAATGCTTCTTCACTGTTTTCCGCAATGAAGGGATTGTATCCCGCGCCTTCAAGAAAATCCCTTTCCATGTCGGAAATGGCAGGCTCATCTTCCACGATGAGTACATTCGTCATTTAAATTCCTTCTTTCTGAATGGTATAAATAATTAGAATCTTGCAGGTATATCTTAGATTTCAATATCCAATTCCACCGGGCAGTGGTCACTGCCCAAAATGGAAGAATGGATTTCTGCCGCTTTAATCCGCGGCTGCAATATATCGGAGACGAGGAAATAATCAATTCTCCACCCGATATTTCTTTCCCTGGATTTTGCAAAGTAGCTCCACCAGGAGTAGGCATCTTTTTTGTCCTGATGTAAATAGCGGAAAGAGTCAGTGAATCCATCGGAAAGGAGTTCTGTCATTTTATTACGTTCGTCATCGGTAAAACCTGCGTTCATATGATTTGATGCCGGATTGGCAAGGTCGATCTCCTCGTGGGCCACATTTAAGTCGCCGCAGAGAATGACCGGCTTTTTTTTAGATAAATCAAGCAGATATTTTTTAAAATCATCTTCCCATTTCATTCTATATGTAAGCCGTGCCAGTCCACGCTGGCTGTTTGGTGTGTAGCAGGTTACCAGGCAGTGGTCATTAAAATCTGCTGTGATGACCCGTCCTTCCTGATCATGCTCCTCCATACCGATACCATAGGTAACAGAGAGAGGTTTTATTTTAGTAAATAATGCAGTTCCGCTGTATCCTTTTTTTACTGCACTGTTCCAATACTGATAATAGCCTGGGAGGTCAAGCTCGATCTGGTCAGGCTGGAGTTTCGTTTCCTGCAGACAGAAGCAATCTGCATCCAACTCTTTAAAAGACTGCATAAAGCCTTTTTTCATACAAGCGCGGAGTCCATTAACATTCCAGGAAATATATTTTAAACTTTTCATAAGTTCTCCTTCTGAAAGATAAACGAGTTATTCTTTGGTTATTTATTATACACGGTTCTCTTCATTATTTATAGAAGAAAAGAGTGAAGGATACTGTTTATGGGGATAAAAAGATGAATACGAAATGCTAATGGATAAAAGATACGGTGTTATATGATATAATGACTAAGTATTGAATTATGACTTTGTCAGGAAAGGAGAACGGGTATGAAAAAGATTGTTGTTACGGTTATCGGCGCGACAGTGTCGGTATCGTTGCGGGCGTTACTAAAGAATTGGCACTGCAGAATATTAATATACTGGATATTTCTCAGACGATTTTGGATGGAATTTTGATATGATCCTGATTTGTGATATGGAAAAGGCAAAGGGAACTCTTAAAGATGTACAAGATGCATTGGGAATGCTTGGTAAAGAACTGGGTGTGGATGTGCGTGTACAGCTTGCAGACATATTTTATGCTATGCATCGCATTTGAGGAGGAACCATGCTTGAATTAGATATTGAGGATATCCTGTCCACGGAGCGTATGTTTGATCAGAATAAACTGGATGTAAGGACGATAACGATGGGGATATCGCTGCTCGGATGTGTTTCTTCTGATGAAAAAACTTTGTGTAATAACGTTTATGATACAATCTGCCGTAATGCGGAAGATCTGGCGGAGGTAAGCCATGATATATCCCGTGAGTACGGCGTACCGATTATAAACAGGCGGATTTCTGTAACGCCGATTGCACTGGTAGCAGGCGGAATCAGGAGTTCCAGCTACGTTTCGATTGCTGAAACACTCCAAAGAGCAGCTGATGAAGTCGGTGTAGATATTCTTGGGGGTTTTCCGCTTTAGTCGACCGGGGGATGACATCGGCGGATAAGGTGCTGATTGATTCCATTCCCGAGGCTTTAGCCGTGACACGGAGCATTTGCAGTTCTGTCGCTATCGGGTCAACTAAAGCGGGTATCAATATGGATGCTGTAAAACGTATGGGGGAAATTGTTAAAGAAACGGCAGAGTTGACGAAAGATAAAGATGCGTATGGCTGTACAAAACTGGTTGAATTTTGTAATGCTGTGGAAGATAATCCTTTTATGGCAGGCGCATTCCATGGGGTGACGCAGGGGGATGTTGCCATCCATGTCGGCGTTTCCGGTCCCGGTGTTGTGAAAAAAGCCTTGGAAAGTATAAAAGGCGCACCTTTTGATGTTGTAGCAAAAACGGTGAAAAATACGGCGTTCATGATTACGCGTTTAGGTCAGCTTGTGGCGGAAGCGGCTACAGAACGTCTTCACGCTTCTTTCGGTATTGTTGATTTATCATTGGCACCGACGGCAGCTGTCGGGGATAGTGTGGCGCAGGTATTGGAAGAAATGGGATTGGAAAGCTGCGGCGGACGACGCGGCACTTGCACTTTTGAATGACTCGGTGAAAAAGGGCGGTCTCATGGCGTCTTCTAGTGTCGGAGGCCTGTCGGGAGCATTTATTCCGGTCAGCGAAGACCTTGGTATGATTGAAGCGGTGCAGCGGGGAAGTCTTTCTTTGGAAAAATTGGAAGCCATGACCTGCGTATGTTCCGTCGGATTGGATATAATAGCAATTCCGGAGATACTTCCGCAGCGACGATTTCGGCTATTCTTGCTGATGAAGCCGCAATCGGCATGATTAATAACAAAACGACGGCGACAAGACTGATTCCGGCTCCCGGAAAGAAGCCTGGAGACATGGTTAATTTCGGCGGACTTATGGGATATGCGCCGGTTATTGATATTAATCGGTTTAAAGCAGATCAGTTTATTGCCCGGGAGGAAAGATTCCGGCGCCTTTGAGAGCATTAACAAATTAGAGGTTTATTTATACATAAAGTGAAAGATGGTTATCTTTTCGCGGATACCATCTTTTTAAATTTATAGGGAGGAAAGATGGATATGATTTCTTTACGGCTGTGTTTAGAATAATCAAAGATATAAAATAAGTACATTATATGGAGTAAAGGTTTTATATACATGGGAACCAGAGAGACTGTAAATCATATGCCGGGTATGGATAAGTCGGGAAATATACATTGATATACTGGTGGGCATTTGCCACATTCATACCTGTAGGAATCACATTTTCTTGAGCTGGTATTTTGGTGCGCCGGCGGATATCAGCCATATTCATTAATTAAACTTTTTGCTTTTCTGCAAACAGGATTCGTGACTGCATACTTCATCAGACGGCATTTATTAAAAGCGATTGTATCACTGTGGCTTACGATTACGTTTTATTCGGGCTTTCTCTTATTGTGCCTTATT
>SCPP01000051.1_pt1 | contig 52859 bp, 40 predicted proteins | sample 6106811 | NCBI WGS metagenome assembly SCPP01 (sample SAMN10720449, study PRJNA508395) | human gut metagenome | isolation source: Participant 2 stool, 15 month | host: Homo sapiens | collected 2018
CAATGACATGACATCTCCTCCGATACGTGCATCAATCAAGAAATACAAAGTAAATCCTTTGTAAGTAAAGGTATTGCTCCATCCTAATAAAGCATCAGGATTAGCATTGCCTAGTAAAGTATTGTTACCTGTTACTTTGATTGGATTTCCTGTCTCGTTTAATTTAATCTTACCATTTTCATCTCTTTCGAATCCGTTTCCATAAATATCTCCCAGTTTTCCACCTTCTTTTACCCACATGTCATAAGCCATGGAGAATCCTTCAGAACCGTAGCGGAATGATTTATAATCCTTGTGTAAGGAAACAACTTTGTTTCTGTTCATGGACATGTTTACAGCGGTTTTCCAACGGAAATTTTCATTCATCAAAGGAGTACCCTCTAGTGTCAATTCGATACCAGTGTTACGAATTTTACCTGCATTGATATAACGGAACGCATAAAGTGAACCAGCCGGATTGGCTACTCTTAACAGTTGGTTTTTTGTATCTGTACGATACCATGTAAAGTCAATTCCGAAGCGATTATTGAAAAACTTCCATTCTGTACCGAATTCAATGGAAGTACTGATTTCCGGTTTCAAATCACCACGTTGTTCTATATCGTTTGTTTGGATACTTCCACCACATTGAATGATGTCAGCTAAATTGGTGATGCCGATGGGAAGGTCATTGCCGACCTGTGCAAATGAACCACGGAATTTTGAAAAATTGATCCATTCCGGTAGTTTGATGCTGTTGCTCATAATCCAAGTCAAACCTACTGACGGATAGAAAAATCCATTTTTCATACTTTCTGTGTTTGCCAGGGTGGAAGACCAGTCATTACGTGCTGTAATATCTAAATAAATAGCATCTTTCCAACCCACTTGTGCTGTACCAAATAAAGATTGTATAGTACGTTTCGCATCAATTGTTTGGTTGATATATCCCTTTGAAGAGAATATGATATTGGAAACGGTAAATACATTAGGACGATATAAAGATGCTGTTTTGGAGTCGATCATTAAAGAATTGGCTTTGCTGACGTTAATGCTGGTTCCTAATGCGGCATTGATGGAAAAATCACCAAAGGTTTTGTTGAACATGGCCATGAAATCACCATATACTTGGAAGTTTTGTTCATCCGACCATACATAGCGTCCGTTAGGTAACCCTGTTTCATCATTTTTTCCGGCAATGTTTGCTGCTGTTGATGCATACATCTTGTTGTCAAACTTATCACTTACATAGTCTACATTCCCGCGTGCCTGGATACTTAACCAGTCAGTTGCTTTTATATTTGCACTGATAGAAGCTAATGCACGGTAACGTTTACTCTTGTTGGTCACACGATTTTTTATCCAGTACGGATTCTGATCCCATTCGCTGAATGAGCCGTCTTCATTTTTTGTATACCAATTCTGTAAGTTCATATTGCGGTCAGTATCGAAAACTTCAAAGTTTTCAGCGTAGGGAGCCAGATCGGCACCACGGGGAAAAGAATACAAGCCAACCAGCGGATTCAGATAATAACCACCTCCGGCAGGAGTATTACGGATAGTTTGTGTCATCAAACTGGCATTTCCGTCCAATTTTAAACGATCATTAAAGAAACTGGCTGTTTCACGGAAAGTAATATTGTGCTTTTGAAGCTTATTTGAGTCCACGATACCTGTCCCCCGGGTATTGGCATAAGAAAAGTAAGTTTGCATTTTGTCATTACCTGTTTGGAAGGTTAAAGAGTTGATGGCTGTAATACCATTGCCAAACCAATTACCTACGTTATCATAGTCTGTCAGATTTCCTTTGTCGCCCCAACTGCTGGTACCATCGGCAGTTTGTCCATAATTGTTTTGAAATTCCGGCAGGCTGACAGCATGGTCTACTGTCAGGTTAGAGGAGAATGTAACTCTTGACATACCGGCTTTCCCTGATTTTGTAGTAATTAAAATAACACCGTTGGCAGCTTGGGAGCCATAGAGAGCAGCGGCAGACGCACCTTTTAATATACTCATACTTTCAATATCATCAGGGTTCAAGTTGGAAACACCGTCACCAGAGTCATGGTTGACCCCGTCATTTTCACCTCCCATAACGGTGGCTGTTGATTCTGTTGTGATATTCAGCATAGGAACGCCATCTATGACATATAACGGTTGGTTGTTACCACTGGCGAATGCTGAACGTGCACCACGGATAGATACTTTTGCCGAACCTCCCAGACCGGATGAACTCTTTGTTATTTGCACACCGGCAGATTTACCGGCTAATGAATTGATCATATTAGCGTCCTTTACTTTATTCAGTTCGTCACCATTCAGTTGCTGAGTGGAATAAGTTAAAGAGGCTTCTTTCTTTTTAATACCCATAGCGGTTACTACAACAGTTTCCAGTTTCAATGCATCATCTTCCATTTTAATGGTAAAATTAGTCTTTCCGTTTACTGGAATTATGACTTTTTTATAACCGATATAAGATATAACCAGTTGTGCATCAGCCGGAACTTCTAACGTAAAGTTACCGTCAATATCGGTAATTGTACCGTTAGTAGTACCTTGTTGAATAATGTTTGCACCGATAATTGCTTCACCTTGCATATCAGTTATAGCACCTTTAACAGTAATTGTATTTTGCTGTTTTACTTCCTCACGGGCTATATTGCTTTCTTTTGTCAAAACAATGTTTTTACCTTCCATAACATAAGTGATACCAGTTCCGGAAAAAACTTCATCTAGAATTTCGGATACGGCTTTATTTTTTGCGTTGATTTTTACCTTGCGGCTTAGATCTACATTTTTCTTACTATAGACAAACAGGTAATTAGTTTGTGATTCGATGGCAGAAATCAATTGGGCTACCTTCATGATGTTGGTATCCAGACTGACTTTGGCGTTCTGAGAGTGTACATCCATACTGAATGCGCTGAATGCTGTGGTTAACAGAAGAATTAAGGTGATCTTCATAGTTCGTAATATTTGTTTAAAAGCTAAACTTTTTGGGCATAAGTACCCTTCCAAAGAAATTTTTCTCATATCTTTGTAATGTGTTAAGTTAATAAATTTGATTAAGGTCAATTGTTAGCTGTCGAATCGGGGAGTATGGGGTACTTTCCGATTCTTTTCAAAGGTTTTATGTAATCATAACAGTTCATTTTTAAGGTTAAACTTCTATTGTGATTTTATTCTATGGTTATCTTGTTATGTTCGTTATCAATATTGTATTTAAACGGATGGTCTTTTTGTATAACTTTTAGTATATGCTCTATGCCGTCCAAATCTTTGAATTTACCAGTGCAGCGGTAGTTCTCTAAGATTTTAGGATTCTTCACTGTTATCTTATAATTATAATATAGAGCAATCTTGTCCAGTAACTCTTTAAACGGAACATCATCGAAATAATAAATGCCTTGCATCCATGCCAAAGCATTGTTACTGCTCATTTCGCCCGTTTTGTATTTGCCGTTTTCCATTGAGAAATACTTTCCTTTTGTCAGGCTGGTAATTGGCTTTTCTTCTTTTGCATTGTTGGTAAGCAAGTTGATGGAACCTTCTATCAGTCTGGCTATAAAGCTGTTTGAACCTTTATAGGAGCATACATCGAATTTTGTTCCGGTGACTTGCACCTTTATGTTTTCTGTCTGCACATAAAAAGGAATCTCCTTATTGTGTGCCACCTCGAAATAGGCTTCTCCGTCTAACGTGACTTTACGGTCTTTTTTACCGAAGTTTTCATCATAAGTTAGTGTGGTTTGGGAATTCAACCATACTATAGAACCGTCAGGAAGATCCATCTGTGCACGTTGACCTGCTGGAATACGGATGGTTTGTGACAATTGTTGTTTAGGTTTATGCATATGTGGCAAATCCATTACAAAAACAATAGCCAGCATGGCGGCAATGGCAATCAGTGGGTACAGGTACAGATGCCCTTTCGGTTTCCGTTGTATGTTCGAACCGTCAGAAAAAAGGGTTACATCAAACAGCATTCGCTCTTTTAGAAAGTGTTCCTTGTTTTCTACACTGCTTTCTACCCATTCCACAATCTGGTTTTCCTCTTTTTCGGTGGTTTCTCCTCTGAAATATTTATGTAGCAATTCGGTTTTCATTCTTTCTGCATTTTGTATATAGAACAGGATAGCTGGAAACAACCCTAGTGGAAAAATGATTTTTTTTTCGATTTTCTCAAAAAAAGTGCTTTTTATCCTCTTTTTTCATTTCAAGTAAAATTATTACCCCCCTGACACACTGCTAATAAAAAATATTAGTAACTTTGCAACACCCAAAATAAGCGAGATTGTATTTATACACTATAAACAAAAATAAGAGATTATGATGACAATTGACAAATTCAACTTTGCCGGTAAAAAGGCAATTGTCCGTGTGGACTTCAATGTACCTTTGGACGAAAATGGTAAAATTACTGATGATACTCGTATCCGTGGTGCTCTTCCTACACTGAAAAAAGTGTTGGCTGATGGTGGCAGCTTGATTATCATGTCACACATGGGTAAACCCAAAGGTAAGGTAAATGCTAAATATTCATTGAGCCAGATTGTCGATGCTGTTTCTGAAAAATTAGGTGTACCTGTTCAATTTGCTCCTGATTGTGCGAAAGCCGGTGATGCTGCAGCTGCTTTGAAACCGGGTGAAGTCCTGTTGTTGGAAAATTTGCGTTTCTATCCTGAAGAAGAAGGAAAGCCTGTTGGCATTGACAAAGAAGATCCTGCATACGAAGATGCCAAGAAAGCGATGAAGGCTTCTCAGAAAGAATTTGCCAAGACTTTGGCTTCTTATGCTGATTGCTATATCAATGACGCATTCGGCACTGCTCACCGTAAACATGCTTCTACAGCCGTTATCGCTGACTATTTCGATGCGGACAACAAGATGTTGGGGTATTTGATGGAAAAAGAAGTTCAAGCTGTTGATAATATCCTGAAAGATATCAAGCGCCCGTTCACTGCTATTATGGGTGGTTCCAAGGTGTCTACTAAGATTGGTATCATTGAAAACCTGATGGATAAAGTGGATAACTTGATTCTTTGCGGTGGTATGACTTATACTTTTGCAAAAGCTCAAGGTGGAAAAATTGGTAATTCTATCGTAGAAGATGACAAATTGGATTTGGCTCTTGATATCATTGCTAAGGCTAAAGCTAAAGGTGTGAATTTGGTATTGGGCTCTGATTGTGTGGCTGCTGATGCATTCTCTAACGATGCTCATACTCAGGTTGTTCCTGCAAATAATATTCCTGACGGATGGGAAGGTTTGGATGCAGGTCCTGAAACTCAGAAAGCATTTGCTGCTGCTATTGAAGATGCCAAGACTATTCTGTGGAACGGTCCTGCCGGTGTTTTTGAATTCGATAACTTTACTGCCGGTTCACGTGCTATCGCTGAAGCTATCGCAAAAGCAACTAAGAACGGTGCATTCTCATTGATCGGTGGTGGTGACTCTGTAGCTTGTATCAACAAGTTCGGCATGGCTGACCAGGTTTCTTATATCTCTACCGGTGGCGGTGCTTTGTTGGAAGCAATTGAAGGAAAAATTCTTCCGGGTGTTGCAGCTATCAAAGGTGAATAATTAATTTTCTGCTATATATAAAAAAGGCAGCCTTTTCGAAAGCTGCCTTTTTTATATTCTTTATTTTGTACTTTTCAGAACATGAACAAAACTGTTGCTACCAGTCTGTTGTTTGAAACAGAATGAGTATCAATAATTTTTCCGTTAGAACTTTTCATGGAACCATACCATGCGGAAGTAAGATTGTATTCAACTCCCAATTTCCAGTGAGGCACATTATAGGTTAGTTCTGCGCTGGTGCTTACCAATTGGTCTACATTGGTTCCTGTACCATACATTTTACTTATTTCGTCACTCGTTCCTAAATTTTTCATATAACCTAAAAAAACAGCCGGTTTCCATTTCTTACCGTATGCAATGTTCAGCCATGAACTAGAATTCCGGTTGGGGAATACTCTTGTTCTCCCGTACGGGCATCAGTGGATTTTACACCGTATCCGCCCAGCATGGATACTTGTGTAAGATTGGAACCCAAAATACTTTTGCTGCCACATACCATAGGGGAGAAGTATATTTCATGTGAACTTCGTAAGACAGGGCAGTGACACGTTCATCCACTTTGTAAACTTCATCTTCTACTACCGATTGAGTACGAGGTTTTAATGAAATCATTTCAATGCCTGCTCCCACTAGCCAGTTGCTTCTTTTGTAATCTGCACCAATATAGATTTCGGGTATACAACTTTCTTTTATGTATTTCTGGCTTTTCCCATCAGGACCTTGAGACAGGTATTGGGATTGCCAAATAGCTGCGCCTGTCAGTTGTATATCACCAGCTTTGTAGCGGAATCGTATTTGTGGGGCACGGCTGAACGGTTGGAAAGGAGCTCCCATATTCAGATTCAGAATTTGTGGAGCAACGTCACCATATAACGGATGCCAGGTTTGTCCCAACAGTAAAGACGGTTTTCCCCAATCAAGGTTTAAATAGGCATGGCGCAGACGTATAGTGGAGAAGGTTGTTCCTGATCCGCGGAAGTCCATTTCTACTTTTGCGGAGGTTTTTGCTCTTCCCAACTTGGGACCTTGCACATCTATTCCCAAACGGGTATATAAAGTATAAAAGCTTCCATTAGCTGTCGCATTCAGGTCTTTACCTGTTGCATCGTACACTTTATCTTTAGGATACATATAGAAGAGCCCGTCAACAGTTTCTTCATTGGCACGACTATTGTAATAGAAGTCGGTGCGGATTTGTCCGTAGAACTTGTAATTGAAATCTTTGTCTTGAGCAAAACTTTTTGCCGATAGCAGTAAAAATGTGAATAAAAATAAATATTTTCTCATATTTTAAAGGGTTATTATAAACAGTCGGCAAAATTACATAATTTATTTGAAAATCGCACGTGTGTCTTGGTAAAAGAATTGTGCGCCTCTACATATAAAGTCTGCACCGATACAAATTATTTTTGTTGCCTCATTCAAGGCAACATTTGAATCTTGTCGTATTCTTCATCAGTTACGGGTTCTAACCATTCATTGGATGTGTTTTCTCCGGAAAGTTCGAATGCAAGGTGGGCGAACCAACTGTTGGCGGCTGCACCGTGCCAATGTTTTACGTTGGCAGGGATATGGATCACTGTGCCGGGAAGAATCTCAACAGCTGCTTTACCTTCCTCTTGATACCAGCCACGACCGGCTATGCCGATAAGCATTTGTCCGCCACCTTGAGTTGCATGGTGGATGTGCCAGTTGTTACGGCAGCGTGGTTCAAAGGTGACATTGGAAATGCTTACCTGTTCACGAGAGATAGGGGCGAGGTAACTGTTACCAGTGAAATATTGTGCATAAGCGGTGTTTGGTTCTCCGATAGGAAAAATCATTTCGCGTTGGAACGTTGTTTTTTCATCTTTATCTTTAGAGATATCTTCATTCCATACTTCTTTGGCAAGACGGAATGCCGCCCATGCTTTCGGCCATCCTGCATAGAAGCCGATATGAGTGATGATCTCTGCAATTTCCGTACGCGTAATACCGTTGTTTTTGGCTGATTGGAGATGGAATGTAAGCGAACTGTCCGTTATTCCTTGACTGATGAGTGAGGTGATTGTGACTAAACTGCGGTCACGAAGACTGAGTTGCTCGGTGCGGCTCCACACTTCTCCAAAAAGAATGTCGTCATTAAGTTCCGCGAATTTAGGAGCGAATGTTCCTAATTGGTCGCGTCCTGCTGTCTGTTTGATCTTTTTTTGTGCCATACTGGTTGTTGTTAAAATACTGAATATTAAAGTAAAATGACTTTGTTCATAGCGTTCATATTTTAAGTCTTTCAATATAAATTCTATGTACAAAAGTATGGAGTTGAAAAAATAAGATTGTACCCAGATTACAGATTTTTATACCATTTTTCCTGTTTCGTTTGTTGTGCTTTTTAAAATGAAATTCCATTGTCATCCGGCTAAGTTTTCAATCAGGAAATAGAAAACAAGGTTTTGAGCCGGATTACAATGGAATTTAATTCTCCTTATATAAATAGGTAATTAATAGATTTCTATTTCGTCCAAAGCTATTGTGCTGGGTACCTCGCTTTTATCATGCGGGCTATAGCAATCAATTCCATTGCGTATTTTACCTCCGCTTGTAAATTCTATTTTTACCTTCACCGCTTCTTGTGCCGGAAATTCTATTTCTTCATCGAAGCCTCTGAACGTATTTTCTTTGATATCGTAAGTGAATTCTTTTCGGCTACTTTCTCGAATTTGTTGTCTAAAGAGGAAACATAGACTACAGCTTTGCTCACCGGCAATATTCCACCTGCTGCATTATACAATGTACCGAATCTGATTTTACGGATAGTGGCTTTCTCAAAGTCTACTATAAAAGTAACTTTGTCATTATTGTCTGGGCTGATACCTACCCACGGGGTGGAGGAGGCATTATTTCCACGTTTTCCATTGGTCAGTCCTAAAGTCACAGTGTCTGCGCCCAATATATCATTTTCTCCTAAAATATCACCTTTCATACCTTTGGGTTCGGGCATGATTTCATATTTTTTCCCACTGATTAAATTCTTGTAAAGCTGTTTATGAGTAACCTTACCGATTTGTTTGCCATTAACGAAAGCAGCGGCTTTCAAGTCGTATGTGCCGTCCAATGGGAATGGACGATTGTATAAGTTGGCATGTATGGATGGTTGCTCACCATGAGTCGTATAATAGATTTGTGCTCCCGGATAGAATGTTTCCAGCTCTACATTCAGTACACCTTCTTGGGTGGCACGGGTGTTGATATTTACATCAAAGAAGTTGAGGCAAGGTTTTACGCCCATTGCTTCCAGACGTTGGAAGTCTTCAACCATGCGGTTGCAGAATGAAGTAAAATTCTTTTTCTTCATCGGAGTCCAGCCGGTTTCGGATATAGCGATCAGGCGTGGGAAGATTTGATAATCACGGTTATCCTCAGTTGGCATATATTCTGCCCAGCAATTGGCCTGTACACCAATGATGTGCTGTTTTACCAAACTGTCTGCATCAGCCGGTACTGGATTATAGCTGTATGTCTTTTTCAGTGTGTTGTATCCACCGATAGTAACAGGGGCTATTTCCGGTTCTTCCTGGTAATGGTCAAGGTAAGCGTAAGGATTAGGAGTCATAATAGCATCATGTCCGGCTTTGGCTGCGGTCATTCCGCCTTCCACACCACGCCATGACATCACTGTGGCGTTGGGGGCAAGCCCTCCTTCCAGTATTTCATCCCAACCGATGATATTACGTCCTTTGCTGTTCAGGTATTTTTCCACACGGCTTACGATATAACTTTGTAATTTCTCTTCTTTCGTATGCTTTCTTCCGTCTACGGGATTGGGAGTGATGTCATTTTCCAATCCCAGTTCACGTATCAGTTTTTGACAATGTTCACATTGTTCCCAGGCTGTTTTAGGACATTCATCACCACCTATATGTATATAAGAGCTTGGGAATAATTCCACCACTTCGTCCATGACTCCTTCCATAAACTGGAAGAAGGTGTCGGTAGGGCAGAATACTTGGTCAAACACACCCCATAATTTGCAAACTTCGTAGGTGCTGTCCGGAGTGCAGGACAATTCAGGGTAGGAAGCGATAGCGGCCAAGGCATGTCCAGGTAACTCTATCTCCGGAATGACAGTGATATATTTGCTTTGAGCGTATGCAACGACTTCTTTTATTTCGTCTTGTGTGTAAAAACCTCCGTGGGGCTTGCCGTCATATTTGAATGGGTAATGGGTATAGAAATAATCCACCATGGTTTCTGAACGTTGAGAGCCGATCTCAGTCAGTTTGGGGTATTTTTGATTTCAATTCTCCAGCCTTGGTCGTCTGTAAGGTGCCAGTGGAAGGTGTTCATTTTATGTGCAGCCAATACATCTATGAATTTTTTGATATAATCTATAGATGCGAAATGGCGGCATACATCCAGCATGGCTCCGCGATAGCGGAATGTTGGGGCGTCTTCTATTTCAATGCAAGGTACACTCCATTCGGCATTACGTGCTCTTTCTTTACAATAGACATCCACCGGCAACAGTTGATACAGGGTTTGTAATCCATAGTAAAAGCCGTTAGGCGCCGATGCGGTAATTTTTATCAGTTGAGGGGTGACCGATAACTTGTAGGCTTCTTTTTCCATCCCCGGAATGCTGTCAAAAACAATGGAGGGTACATTTTCATGTAACTCGTCAGTCGGTTTCAGCTTGAGACCGGCTATATCCAGGAGAGTGGTTGACAGGCCGGAAGCAATGTGTTTCACTTCTTGTGAGGCGTTAACGACGATAGGAACATCACTGTTCAGGTAAAAACGTCCCTGCTGCTCGCTCATGGTAACAGGCAATGGAACTACATTGTACTCATTGATTACTTCTTTCATTTGGCATCCACACATTAATAACCCAACGAAAAATACTGGCAGACTCTTTTTCTTCATAATAAATCTGTGTTAAGTTTTTAAATAAAGGGGGTATAGAAATTCTTTTTGGACAAAAATAGCAATAAAAACGGAATAAACATGTTTTTCAGAGAGATTAATATGTTTACAATATAAAAATATTTTTCACAGATTTGTTTCTTTATTGCTAATAGAATGCTATCTTTGTCCGAGTTAACCAATTTATTAATCTAACGCGCATGACAGCAAATACCCCCAAACGGTTGCTTGCTCTTGACATCTTGAGAGGCATCACTATTGCAGGCATGATTCTTGTAAATAACCCCGGTTCATGGGGGCATGTGTATACTCCGTTGGAGCATGCCGCCTTTAACGGGTTAACCCCTACCGATCTCGTTTTTCCTTTTTTTATGTTCATTATGGGAATATCCACTTATATTTCTTTGCGGAAATATAATTTTACTTATTCTCATGCTACATTACGGAAGATTGTGAAACGTACAGTCGTTATTTTTTGTATCGGTCTGTTTTTGAATCTTCTGGCCAAATCGGTTTTTACACATCATCTGAATTTTGAAGAGTTGCGTTATTTAGGAGTCATGCAACGGCTTGCTATAGGATACGGTGTGACTAGTCTGGTTGCTATAACGGTGAAGCATAAATATTTTCCCGCTATCATTTTGGTGACTTTGGCCGTCTATTTTCTTTTATTGGCTATGGGAGACGGCTTTAACTTGTCGGCCACTAATATAGTGGCCCGTTTTGATGTATGGGCATTGGGTACATCCCACATGTACCATGATGGTGGAATGGCGTTTGATCCGGAAGGACTATTGAGTACGCTTCCTGCGGTGTGCCATGTAATGGTAGGGTTTTATTGTGGAAAGTTATTGTTTTCTGCTAAAGATAATGACGAGAAGATACAACGATTGTTTTTGGTGGGTACTATTCTCACATTTGCCGGCTTTTTGTTAAGTTACGGCTGCCCTATCAATAAGAAAGTGTGGTCGCCTACTTTTGTCATTACAACCTGCGGATTGGCATCCAGCTTTTTGGCTCTGCTTATCTGGATCATTGATATAAAAGGCTATCAAGGTTGGTGCGTTTTTCTTTTCGTTCGGAGTGAACCCTTTGTTTATCTATGTGTTTGCGGAAATAATGGGGATTCTATTGGGTGCTACGGGGGCAAGTGTCTTTATTTATGAAAAGGTACTGGTTCCGGTGTTGGGAAATTATCCCGGTTCATTAGCCTATGCTTTGTTGTATGTATTATTTTGTTGGAGTATTGTTCATATTTTATACAAGAAAGGTATTTATGTCAAGATCTAAAAACGGAAACAGAAAATTAGTTAAATGAAAGAGACGAAGAATGTTTTTATGTCAGAACTGACGGAGGTGTTTAGCAAACGTCAGCAACAGTTTGTTCAGTTTGCTTACTCGTATGTCAGGAACAGGGAAGAGGCTGAGGATATTGTAATGGGGGCTTTACTAATGTATGGGAGCACCGGAATGAGTTACAGGAGGATACCAATATTTCTGCGTTGCTGTTGACTGCCATAAAAAATCGTTCATTGAATCATTTGCAACACTTGGAGGTACGTATGCGTGCCGAGCAGCATATAGGAGATATGCGGCAGAAAGAACTGGCTTTGCGTATCTCGACTTTGGAGGCTTGTGATCCCGATAAATTGTTTTGTGATGAGATTCAAGCTTTGGTGCAGGAAGCCATTAGTGAATTGCCTCCTACAAGCAGGGAGGTGTTTATTTTGAGCCGGATGAAAAATTTACCGAACAAGGAAATTGCTTTGCGGCTGGATATTTCTGTAAAGACTGTAGAATTTCATATCACCCGGTCGCTGAAACAGTTGCGGGTGCAGCTGAAGGATTATCAGTTTCTTTGAGTTTTATAAAACAAGACCATGCCTCAGTTATTTGGACATGGTCTTGTTCTTATTTCATATACAGGAATCAGAAACTATAATCTGCACTTAAACCGAACACTTTGTTGGTACGGCTATATACATTTGTTCCGGGTAGTCCGGTTCCGTTATAGTTGGTTGATTTTTTTGTATAATCCTCATAATTAGTCCACATATAACCAATATTTAAATTGAGGTGTTTGTTCATCTTTATTTTGGCTCCGACTCCCAAAGAGTAAGAATCACAAGAAAACTGGTATCTGATTGATAGTTATCAGAGAGTACGTAGTCAGTGATTTGTCCACCACAGCTGAGGGTTAGTTGCTTGGTTACATCAAACTCAATACCTGCCAAGTATTCATTGGTTCCTTTAGTCAGATATTTTGTTTGCCGTTTGCCATACCTGCATTTTTGTCATCATAAAAATGATATTCTACAGAAGCGCGAAGTACCGGAAGGAATTCGTAGGCGGCTGCGATAGAGAGCATGGCTGGGATGTCATTGGGAGTATTCACACCGTGTTCGTAGGGGGCTACCATATCTTTGGCACTGGGTGGATACTGTAAGTTCTTTGTATTGTTTTCGATATTCAAGTTGGTCTTGAATTCATATTTGGCACCGATGTTCAGTTTACCCAGTTTAGCATCTACACCGATAACAGGAGTAAGTCCCCAGCCGGTTTGGTCACAGTCTAGAGCAAGAGGCAACAGGTTTGTGTCTGTTCCTTTTACAATAGCGTTCAGAAAGCCTTTGTAGCCACCGGTAAAGTAGTTCATTCTACCTCCACCGAATACGGAAAGCCATTCGGTAGCTTTATAGGATAATCCCAGCTGCAAAGAATAAATATATTGTTTACCGTCCATGGCACTTGTTATATCATACATATCAGGAGTTATAACCGTAGGTTTTTCTGCTTTTAAACCTTCTTGAAAAATACCTGCCATAGCTGAGGCGTCGAACATAGGCAGTCCGTCATCAAAAGACGCCTTTCCACCTCCGGCAGTGATGGCGAAGAATCCTGAAATTGTCCACTCACCTTTTTTATATGCGGCGAAGAGGCTGGGGATAACCGGTGCGGCGGCTGTTCCTTCGTAATATTTTTCAAAAGGCTTGTCTGCAACAGTAGGACCTGTGGCGCTAACGCCATTGTATGTCATAAAACTGGCATCAATATTTCTAGTCTGATAAGCGCTCTGAATGCTCAATCCTACATGGAATCCGTCTTTGGGCAAGAAAGCCAGGCCGGCAGGATTAGATAAAGCACCGTCTATTTCTGTTGTAGCACCACGGGATAGCATACGGAGAAAAGCTGCATGTTGATTTGTATTGGTTAAAATACCTCCTGCGAAAGTTGAATTTGAAACGATTAGTGTCGCTGCACTAATTAATAATAGTTTCTTCATTTATTACTTGATTTTTTGTTTGCGGGCGCAAAGGTAGGATAAAATAACACACGGGCAAACCTTTTGTGCAATTATTTGTGTCGTCTATTGAAAAAATCAACTGTTTCAATAGAAACTATTTACTTGGATGATGAATATCCTTTTTTTTATTTGTGTGATTGATTGGTAGGAACTGTGGAATGAGGGAGCGTGCTGATACTTTTGTGATATATTTGTTCCGGCACGCCTGTCCGCTAAGTAAATTCCTGGTCTGTTTACGGTTTCTTCACTCCATTCAGAACACCGGATTGAAAAGAATGTAGTATCTTTGCAACTCTTTTACTCAATGCAAAAAAAATATATGTATACCAACAAAGAAATATGGAACGTAAGTTATCCGATTTTTCTCGGATTATTGGCGCAAAACATTATCAATGTGACAGATACTGCTTTCCTGGGCAGGGTAGGAGAAGTCGAGTTGGGAGCTTCCGCCATGGGTGGATTGTTTTATATCTGTGTCTTCACTATTGCTTTCGGTTTTAGTGTCGGTTCACAAATCTTGATTGCTCGTCGTAATGGAGAAGGACGTTACAAAGATGTGGGTCCCGTAATGATACAGGGAGGGACATTCTTGCTGGGATTGGCGGTGCTCATGTTTGGGCTGACACATCTTTTGGCCCCATCCATTGTCCGCTTGCTCATTTCATCTGATTCCATTTTTGATGCTACCATGGAATTTCTCAACTGGCGTATTTGGGGCTTTTTCTTCGCCTTTGTCAACGTGATGTTCCGTGCGCTGTATATTGGCATTACACGTACTAAGGTGCTGACAATGAATGCTGTGGTCATGGCATTGGTGAATGTGCTGTTGGACTATATTTTGATTTTCGGTAAGTTTGGAATGCCGGAGATGGGGATTAAAGGAGCAGCTGTCGCTTCGGTGATGGCTGAAGCCGCTTCATTGGCTTTTTTCTTGATTTATACCTACGCAAAGGTGGATTTTAAGAAATTCGGCTTGAATCACTGGCAGAAGATTGACTTTTCTTTATTGGGAAAAATTCTGAGTATTTCGTGTTTTACCATGATACAATATTTTTTGGCCATGGCTACTTGGTTTGTCTTTTTCATCGCGATAGAACGGTTGGGTCAACGCGAGCTGGCGATTGCCAATATCGTGCGTAGTATCTATATTGTGATGCTCATTCCGGTTCAGGCATTGTCTACTACTACCAATTCATTGGTCAGCAATCTGATTGGTGCGGGGGGGATAACCCATGTCATGCGTTTGATTTGGCGTATAGCCCGGATGTCGTTTCTCATTATGGTGGTCTGTGTGGCGGTGGTGGTGCTTTTTCCTCATGCCATGCTTTCGGTTTACACCAACGAACCGGCGTTGCTGGTAGAGTCTGTGCCTTCGTTGTATGTCATTGCCGGAGCGATGATTATCGCATCAGTGGCGAATATCTATTTCAATGCCATTTCGGGAACTGGAAATACGCAGGCTGCTCTGATACTTGAAATGGGGACTTTGGTATTCTACGCCCTTTACATTCTATGGATAGGCATAGTGGTGAAAGCACCGGTTTCTGTTTGTTTTTCTATAGAGGTGGTGTACTATAGTTTGTTACTGCTTAGCAGCATTATTTATTTGAAAAAAGCAAAATGGCAGAATAAAAAGATATAAGGTTCATAAGTTTTTTGTATTTTTGCACCCTGTTGTTATTCTGAAGGTTAGTAAAGAAGGACAGGCAATCATAATTCGTAATTTATAATTAAAGATATATGTTCGATAATTTAAGTGAGAGACTGGAACGGTCTTTTAAGATTCTAAAAGGTGAGGAAAAATCACCGAGATTAATGTAGCGGAAACATTGAAGGATGTGCGTAAAGCTTTGTTGGATGCTGACGTGAACTATAAGGTCGCCAAAGGCTTTACTGATACTGTAAAAGAAAAAGCCTTGGGGCAGAATGTGCTTACGGCTGTGAAGCCCAGCCAGTTGATGGTAAAGATTGTACATGATGAACTGACTGCATTGATGGGCGGTGAGACTGCCGAATTGGTGTTGGAAGGTCGTCCGGCGGTTATCCTGATGTCAGGTCTGCAAGGTTCCGGTAAGACTACTTTCTCCGGTAAACTGGCCCGTATGCTGAAAACCAAGAAGAACCGTAAGCCGCTGTTGGTGGCTTGTGACGTTTATCGTCCCGCTGCTATCGAACAGTTAAGAGTATTGGGAGAACAAATCGAGGTTCCTGTATATAGTGAATTGGACAGCAAGAATCCGGTGCAGATTGCATTGAACGCTATTCATGAAGCAAAAGCGAAAGGTTATGATTTGGTTATTGTCGATACAGCCGGTCGTCTGGCTATCGACGAACAGATGATGAATGAGATTGAGGCGATTAAGAAAGCGGTCAATCCGGATGAAACATTGTTCGTTGTCGATTCAATGACCGGTCAGGATGCGGTGAACACAGCCCGTGAATTTAATGAACGTTTGGACTTTAACGGTGTTGTGCTGACCAAGTTGGATGGTGATACCCGTGGCGGTGCCGCTCTTTCTATTCGTACCGTTGTGAATAAGCCTATCAAGTTTGTGGGTACCGGCGAAAAGTTGGATGCTATCGATCAGTTCCATCCTGCACGTATGGCAGACCGTATTCTCGGCATGGGTGATATCGTGTCTTTGGTAGAACGTGCGCAGGAGCAATATGACGAGGAAGAGGCAAAGCGCCTTCAGAAAAAGATTGCCAAAAACCAGTTCGACTTCAATGACTTTTTGAGCCAGATTCATCAGATAAAGAAGATGGGTAACCTGAAAGAGTTGGCTTCCATGATTCCGGGTGTGGGTAAAGCGATTAAAGACATTGATATCGATGATAATGCATTCAAGAGCATTGAGGCGATTATTTATTCCATGACTCCGCAGGAACGTACAAATCGAAATCCTGAACGGAACACGTCGTACGCGTATAGCCAAAGGCAGTGGAACCAGCATTCAGGAGGTAAACCGTTTGCTGAAGCAGTTTGACCAGACCCGCAAGATGATGAAGATGGTGACCGGTAGCAAGATGGGTAAGATGATGCCGAAACTTAAAAAGTAAGGTTTAAATAAACAGGTAGGGAGAAAGTGCGGAACTTTCTCCTTTTTTTATTATGCAACGTGGCTGATTTATGCTACATTTGTTGCTCAATGGATTATTTATAAATAAATAGTATGCAACTAATTGATGGAAAAGCTATTTCGGAACTGGTGAAGCAGGAGATTGCTGCGGAAGTTGCCGGAATCGTGGCTAAAGGTGGCAAGCGTCCCCATTTAGCTGCAATCCTCGTTGGACACGACGGGGGAAGTGAGACATACGTGGCGGCTAAAGTAAAGGCCTGTGAAGTATGTGGTTTCAAATCCAGTCTGATCCGTTATGAAGCAGATGTGACGGAAGAAGAATTACTGGCAAAGGTCAGAGAACTGAATGAGGATGCTGACGTGGATGGTTTTATCGTACAACTTCCCTTACCGAAGCATATTTCCGAGCAGAAAGTGATTGAAACCATTGACTATCGTAAAGATGTGGATGGTTTCCATCCTATCAATGTAGGACGTATGTCCATTGGCCTTCCTTGCTATGTATCCGCTACGCCTAATGGTATTCTGGAATTGCTGAAACGTTACCATATTGAAACACAGGGAAAGAAGTGTGTAGTATTGGGCCGTAGCAATATTGTGGGTAAGCCTATGGCGAGCCTGATGATGCAGAAAGCTTATCCGGGTGATGCCACTGTAACTGTTTGTCACAGCCGCAGCAAGGATTTGGTAAAAGAATGTCAGGAAGCTGACATTATCATTGCTGCACTGGGTCAGCCGAATTTTGTGAAGGCTGAGATGGTGAAAGAAGGTGCGGTGGTTATTGACGTGGGTACTACCCGTGTGCCGGATGCCACAAAGAAATCCGGATTCAAACTGACCGGAGATGTGAAATTTGATGAAGTGGCTCCCAAATGTTCTTATATCACTCCCGTTCCGGGTGGTGTGGGACCTATGACTATTGTATCTTTAATGAAGAATACGTTGCTGGCTGGAAAAAAGGCCATTTACAAATAAGTGCCACATGCTTTGCGAAGCTTGATGGATAAAAAAGAATGTGTCAAAAGTTTGGTAATGCTTACAGGATAAGCTGACCTGCTTTTGACACACTTGTTTTCATGAACAAAAGTTATGCCTGCTTTTCGGACTTACCTGTAAAATCATAAGGAAGGATTTTCGCTCTTAAAAGATTATTTTGTTCTTCGGAGTAATCATACTTTCGGGAGTGTCCTTGATGTATAGGTCTTTCTCGCTGGGAAGTTCGGGACATTTATGCCCTCATGCCCTCACTGCATGTATAATAGGTTTATTATAAAAGATTTAGATGGTGAGGGTAAAAAATATTGCTCTCACTTATGCTCTTATGCCCTCACTGTATTGTGAAGCTGAATTTTGCATAAAATGCTTGAATACAGTTATATATATACTTTTTATAGGATATTCCGTTTTGATGTAAAGTAGGCTATTTTTAGGCTTTCTTTCTTGTAAGAAGTGCGCATGGAGGATTTGTACCTTTATGGAATATGGCGGATTCCGGCTGTGGTAAAAAAGATCAGGTCATTTTTAAAAAAGATGACGAGCTTTTTTTAAAAGGCCGCCGTCTTTTTTAAAAACGTCTTGGTCTTTTTTTTAAATGTCCTTGTCTTTTGGACTGGCGGTTGGCATGCTTGCTGACGTGGTTTCTGTTGGGGTCATTGTCATCAATAAGGCATGTGTGTGATATATAAAGATTTGTTGCAAATGCTTGTAGACCCTCTTTCTAATTTTTTATTTGTATTATTCGCTTGAAAAAATGGTACTGCTGTTTCAGAACGGGTGCAGGTTAGTGAAGCCTGTTGGCACAGTTCGGGGTTGCTCCTACGGAATTCAAGCGTATGAAAACTGTAAATTAGTGTAGAACTTTGTTCTTTACGAATTTTTCCTATCTTGTACCCTCTAATGTTAGAATAGATGAAACAGATCTTCATTCTTTTTTTGCTATGGTTTGGTTTGTCACTATCGGCGCAAGATCAGATCTCTTTGTTGTTTGTCGGTGATTTGATGCAACATCAGGCTCAAATTGATGCAGCTAGGCAAGGAGACGGGTATAATTATAATGATTGCTTCCGTCATGTGAAGAAAGAAATAAGTGAGGCGGATATGGCTATAGGGAACTTAGAGGTGACATTGGGAGGAAAGCCTTATAGAGGGTATCCGGCGTTCAGTGCTCCGGACGAATATCTTCATGCTATAAAGGAAGCCGGATTTGATGTATTGCTGACCGCTAACAATCATTGTCTGGATAAGGGGAAGTTGGGGTTGGAACGTACTATTCTGATGCTGGATTCTTTGAAAATACATCATGCTGGAACCTATAGGAACCCGGAAGAACGTCATAAGAGCTACCCGTTATTGATTGAGAAGAATGGTTTTAGAATTGTATTGTTGAACTATACTTATGGAACGAATGGCTTGAAGACTGATGCTCCGAATGTGGTGAATTATATTAATCGGGAACAAATAAAAAAAGATATTCTTGATGCACGCAGAAAACTTCCTGATGTTATTATAGCCTGTATGCATTGGGGTGGAATATTGTTCGTTCCCTGAACGATCGGAGTGTGAATTGGCTAACTGGTTGATTGAACAAGGAGTTGATCATGTAATAGGTTCGCATCCGCATGTACTCCAGCCTATGGAAATTGTAAAGACCCCCGGACTCCTGCCCGGCATGTCATTGTTTATTCATTAGGTAATTTTATCTCAAATATGTCGAAAGAAAAAACGGATGGAGGAGCTATGGTAAGATTGAAGTTGCAACGGATTTTTCGAATAACCCGTTTAGCGGATTGTGAATATGCATTGGTTTGGACTTCAAGACCTGTTTTAAGTAAAAAAAAGAACTTTGAATTATATCCTGTTACTTTTATTAATAAATCCATTAATAATGAGGAACTTAATGTGATGAAACGTTTCTTGAAAGGAACTGAAAATTTATTAGGAAAATCGAATGGAGGCATAAAAGAGTATTTTTTGAATAATTTTTCCTCAAAAGTTTGCAGATATAAAAAAGCAGTACCTTTGCATCGCTTTCGAAAGGAAAGCCTAACATGGTGACTATAGTTCAGTCGGTTAGAGCGTCAGATTGTGGTTCTGAATGTCGTGGGTTCGAATCCCACTCACCCCTTCACCTATGAAAGGTTCTGTAAATCTAATGATTTATAGAACCTTTTTCAGTTTTATGTCTATTAGTGTATTATCATGATGATAAATTTGAAAGATAATAGCGAAAAGGATAAGTATATCTTGGAGTTGTTCCAGACATCTCCTAAGGAGGCTTTTCGTTTATTATTTGATGCTTATCACATGAAATTATGTATATATGCGGTGCACTGACCGATTCTTTTGAGATGGCTGAAGATATTGTGCAGGATTTCTTTATCTATTTTGGGGAGAAGAAATATTATTTGAAAATAAATCAGAATCTTCGTTATTATCTTTATTTGTCTGTGCGGAATGCGGCCATCAATGCTTTGCAGAAAAACAACATGTTGTCTATGGAAGAACTCTCAGGCATTGATATGGGTATTCCTGAAGAGTCTATAGATGAAGAGGAGCAAGAGGAACGAAATAAGTTATTATTGGAAAACTACAAAATTACCTCATCAGGAATTACAAGTGGTGAGAGCTGTCATTATGGAAAATAAGAAATATAAAGAAGCTGCTGAGGAACTTCATATTTCTGTGAATACCCTAAAAACTCATCTGACAAGAGCATTGAAACAATTAAGAAAAGAATACAATCTGCACTCACTGTTTTACTAAAATTAAATTTTTCTTCTTTTTCTGTCACCCATTTATTAATTTGGACTCTCTTTTATTAAAAGAAAGTAATCAATGAACAAAGAGAATCCAAAAAAGAACAAAAAGTCTTTTGAGTATTATATAGCGCAGCGAAAAGAAGAATTTCGTTGTCAATATGATCATGAACGTTCATGGGAAAACCTGCAATATAAGCTTCAAAAAAGAAAGAATCACCGTATCAGTTTATATTGTGTAGCCTCGCAGCTTTTCTTTCTTATTTTAGGAGTCAGTCACATATTCTCTCTCTCACAATAACACACAAAACAAGGAGGCCGTAGTGGTCGCTGTGGTTTCATTTCCGAAACAGGACCGCAAGGCTATCCTTACTTTAGAGAATGGAGAAAAAGTGGATCTGTCTGTTAAAAAGGGTACGATTTCTAATGCAAATTCTACTGTAATCAATAATAATGCCAATCAATTATTGACTTATAGAAAAGTGGAAGTTTCTTCAACTCCTCAGATTAATACATTGGCTATTCCAAGAGGAGGGGAATATCAGTTGATTTTATCGGATGGAACAAGGATATGGATGAATGCTGAAAGTCTTTTGCGTTATCCAACTTCTTTCATTGGAGAAAAAAGAGAAGTTTTCCTAGAAGGGGAAGCTTTTTTTGAAGTGGCGAAAGATGCTAAGCACCCCTTTATAGTTCATACAAACAGACATTCGGTGGAGGTACTTGGTACAAGTTTTAATATATCTGCTTATCCTGATTATAAGGTATATACGACTCTTGCAGAAGGGCGTATCAAAGTAAGTACAACTAAAGTTTCGGTTGTGTTAAATCCTGACCAACAAGCGGTTATTGAACCGAATAATGATGATATAGTGACACGTGATGTGCCTGCTTATCTATTTACTTCCTGGGCGAAAGGAAATTATGAGTTTCGTAATACGTCTTTGTCTGAAATTGTTGCCCAACTGTCACGGTGGTATAATGTAGATATCTATTTTAAAAATGAATCTTTGAAAGATAAAAGATTTGCAGGTATCATTTTCAGGGATGAAGAGTTGAATTTTGCTATTGAAGTGATTGAGAGAGTGTCTAATGTACATTTTACTCGCGAAGAAGAAACGATTTACATTGAAGATAGTAGAGAAAAGTGAGTTATAACAAATAATATATTTATTAAATTAATCAACAAACATTATGAGTGCAAAACTTTCGAGCAAAAATTTTTACGGCGGAAATCTCATGGTTAAATGCTTTGTTGCATTGGTCATATTCTTTTGTTCAGTGGGAAATCTGTTTGCTCAAACTGAGACGAAGGTAACTATCAATGTAGATAAAGTGTTGATCAGAACAGCGTTGGAACGGTTACAAAAAGAAACAAAGGTCCATTTCGTTTATGATGAAGAAAACATAGATCAGGATAAAAGAGTGAGTTTGTCTTATACTCAGGCTCCTCTTAAAATAGTTCTAGAAGATTTTTGTAAACAAACATCGTTACGTTATGAAGTGAAAAGAAACTTAATCCTGATTTTGCCGGGAAAGGCTGACAGGAATGTAAATCGTCAGTCTTTTTTAATGAAGGGTGTCGTTACGGATGAGGATGGAGAAAGTATAATTGGGGCTACAGTTATGATTGGTGGAACTAGTAAAGGTACTGTTACCGATATAAATGGGCAATATACATTGGAAGTCCAGTCTGGGGATTTAGTTTCATTTACTTTTGTGGGGATGACTGATAAAGTTATAAAAGCACAGGTAAATAAAAAGATGGTTAATGTTCAGCTTGAGAGTAATGCAACTGCTTTAGCAGATGTTGTGATTACTGGATATCAGACCTTATCAAAAGAACGCGCAACAGGTTCATTTGATAAAGTAGATTCCAGTGTGTTATCATCACGTCCGACAGCAGATCTTTCTACGGCATTACAAGGTTTGGTTGCTGGAATGCAGGCGACGGAAAAAGAGGATGGAAGCATTGATTTTTTAATTCGTGGTTCAAGTTCATTATATGCTGATAAAAAGCCATTGCTTGTAGTGGATGGTTTTCCTATTCAGGGGGATTTTAGTAGTATAAATCCGAATGATGTGGAAAGTGTTACAGTTTTGAAAGATGCGGCTGCTGCATCAATTTGGGGAGCTCGTTCCGCTAATGGGGTTATTGTTGTTACGACCAAAAAAGGTAAAAAGGATAAAGTTCAAGTTGATGTACAGGCATTTGTTCGTATAGGTACTAATCCTGATCTTGAATATATTATGAATCAGGCAGATAGCCGTACAATGGTTGATTATGAAATGAGAGCGTTTGAGAATAACTGGAAGATGGCAGCTTGGGAATATGCTCCAATTTTTTCAAAAATACAGAATTCTCTAACTTTGGCACAAGAGTTATATTATGCTAATAAATATCAAGGGCTTTCTAAAGAAGAAATGGAGCAGGGATTAGAGCGTTTACGTAATACTAGTAATCGTCAACAATTGAAAGATTATTTAATGCAAACACAGTTATTGCAACAATATAATGTCAGTATATCTGGAGGAACTGAACGTATGTCAAATTATATGTCTTTAATGTATGAGAAAAATGATGAAAGTACTATTAAACGTGGATATGAGAAGTTCATGATTAACTATAATAATTCATATAAGGTTACAAAATGGTTGACTGCTAATTTGATAACAACCTTGCAACGTAAGGATCAAGAAACGTCTGGCGTGACTATTGGTGAATTCAGTAATTTGTCACCTTATGAAATGTTATTGAATGAAGATGGTAGTTATGCAACTAATTTGAATGTATATAATCGTGCGGAATTAGAAAAATTGCCTTTAGAAAAATTACCTTATAGTGATTGGTCATACAATATGCTTCGTGAAGTGCGTGGGCGTGAATATAAGACTACAAATACAATGTATCGTGTTCAGCTGGGGTTAAATGCTCAAATTATTAAGGGACTGAATTATGATATGCGTGTGCAGTATGAATCGACATCTTCAGAATATAAAAATTATGATAGCGAAGATACTTTTTATGCGCGTAATTTAGTAAACTCATATACGGAATATAATAATGAAACACAGGAAGTAGGGGTTTCTCGTATTCCTAAAGGTGGGGTCTTGCGATCAGGTAAGACGGAATATTCAAATTATGTATTTAGAAACCAATTGAATTATAACAATTCATTTGCAGAAAAACATGAAATTTCTGCATTAGCTGGTATTGAAATAAGCCAATATGATACCGAAGGTACTGTTAATCCGTATGTGTATGGATATAATAAAGAGAAAAATACATCATCTGTTCCTCCTTATGGGTATGGTAGTAATGTAGACTCATTCAAGAATTTTTTTGGAAATAGTGCAACAATTGAGGGTGGAAATACAAGTTATAGTCTTCGTTGTGACAGATATGTATCCTATTATACTAATATAGGGTATGTATATGACGGAAAATATGGAGCTTCTTTCAGTGCTCGTGGTGATGGATCTAATTTTGTTTCGGATGACCCGTCTTTGCGTTGGTCGCCTATGTGGTCTGTTGGCGCAAAATGGAATATAGGTAAAGAAGAGTTTATAAAAGATATAGATTGGATTAACTATTTAAATTTACGTGCTACTTATGGAATAAATGGTAATGCGGAAAAAAGTACCTCGCCGTTGACATTGGTTTCTGTTGGAAGTTCGGTTAATTCTACTACAGGTACTATTACTGGAAATATCTCTAGCTTTGGTAATCCATCTTTGCGTTGGGAGAAAACTTATACTACAAATATAGGTGTTGATTTTGACTTGTTTAGAAGTAAATTATCCGGTAAGTTGGATTTTTATAATCGGAAAAGTAAGGATGTTATCGGACAGGTTACTATTCCGTCTGTATATGGTACTAGTACTCAGAAATTTAATAATGCTGAAATATTAAATCGAGGTGTTGAATTAGAGTTGACAGGAAACTTCCATATACCATCGGTAGATTTGGGGATTCGTTCCACTGTGACTTATGCTTATAACTACAATAAGATTTTAAAGCTTTATTATCCGGCTCTTTATTGTTATGAATTAGTAGAAGCAGATACTCATGTCGAAGGAAGACCAGTCGGTAGTTTGTATTCATATGATTTTTTGGGAACGGAAAATGGAATACCTTATGTTATTGGGGCTAATGGAGATAAAATATCCATGAATGATGTTTCTGTACATAATCGTTCTTTGGGACTTGATATCTTGCATTATAGTGGTACTACTATTCCTCCCCACACATTTGGATGGTCTAATCAGTTTACTTGGAATAATTTCAGTTTATATGTTTATTTAACAGGTAATTTTGGTGGTATCTTTCGAGCGCCTACTGCCGGAAGTATTCCTTCTGTAGGTAGCGGAAAAACTTTTGTCAGTAGTTCTATTAAGGATTTTGCTGATAGTGATGGTACTCTATATCCTACTTGGCCTCTTAAAGATGAATCTAATTTTTATTTATGGGATCGTTATACTCCGAATTTAGAATATTTTGTTCAAGATGCTTCTTTTATTCGTTTGAAAGAAATCAATTTAGAATATAATTTGTCTAAAAAACTTGCTGGAAAATTACATCTTAGGGGGGCGAAACTTTTTGTTCAAGCACGTAATTTAGGATTGATTTATTGTGCTAATGATTATGGGTATGATCCTGAATGGCTACCTGGAAGTAATAAACCATCTGCAACAATTGCCTTTGGCGCTAATATTAATTTTTAATTTAAAGATTATGAAACAAATAATATATGTTTTTTTGTTGACTGTATTGTCTTCGTGTGATAGTTATCTGTCTAAAGTGCCTTCGCCTTCTACTAGTGCTCCTATTAATAACGTGGAACAACTGGTTGCAATTTATGATAATGCAACAGCATTTATTAATGAAACCAATCCCTTTGCTTGTTATTCCAATGATGATGCCGACTTGACAGCCGAATTATATAAAGCTGATCCTAGTGCATTTGCTATATCAAGTACGGTTTTTTATAATATATTGCATACAGCAGGGATTGCTTCACAGGCTTCGGATGGTTTATGGAATGGAGAGTATTCAAATATTTTTAAAGCTAATACCATAATTAACAATGTGGATAAAGTTACTGGAGATGAAAGCGAGAAAATAAAATTAAAATGTAATGCCCATTTTTTACGTGCTTATTCGTATTTCGTATTAGCTCAATATTATTGCTTGCCTTATTGTGAAGCCAATAAAAATGCTTTGGGACTTCCCAAACGTTTGAATACGGATTTTGAGGAGTCAATAGCCAGGGTGTCATTGGACGAAATTTATCAATTGATATTAGATGATTTGGAAATTGCAGCCGTGACCCCAGATAAGAGTGTAAATCCTAATTTTCCATGGCGTATTTGTCAGGCAACAGTAAATGCATTACTTTCACGTGTATACTTGACAATGGGGAATTATAAGGAGGCACAAGCTACTGCGGAAAAGGCTTTGGAAGGAGCTCCTGAACTATTGGATTTTAATGAATTGGGTTATGCTCCTGTTGAATCTTATCCAGAAATGGAGGGTCTTCCGGCACAGGATGTATATAATTGTGAAACTCATAAATGGACAACGATTAAGTATTTATATTGGAAGGAATTTCTTTTCCCACGTTTTACTTATGCGCGTAGTCAATGGATTATTCCATCTGATGATTTAGTGAGTCTATATGATCAGCAGAATGACCGCCGTTTTAAGTTGTTTTTTGTGGAACATGGAAACCGTCGTATGGGAGTTCCGTATGAAGCATATCGTTATAATCAATTCTATGATGGACGTTATATAATATCTGGCTTGACTACTGCTGAAATGTTATTAAATAAAGCAGAGGCATAAATTCGCCAAGGAATGTGGCAAGAGGGTTTAAAGACTTTGGACGTGCTTCGTGAAAAGCGTTATGAGGCCGGTACCTACATTTCTCTTAGCGCAGGTAACCAAAGTGAAGCTTTATCTATTGTATTGGCTGAAAGACGTCGTGAAATGCCATTTTCTATGCGTATACCTGATATCAAACGTTATGGTGTAAATGAAATATTGGAAGATGATGTGACAGTAGTAAAGAATTTTTTTGAAATATCAATGTCTGAGGTTTTTATAGATAAGCCTAAAACTTATACGATTCCTTCCAATAGTTTGTTGTGGGCGATGCCAATAAATGATGTTGAAATAGGGTCAAGCAATGGTGCTATTCAACAAAATAGATATGAATGAACAACCTTAAATAGTGCAAATCTTCAATGATTTTTTGAGATGCTACGTTTGGGGTATATGTAGTATGTTTTTGACAAAATGATATGTTATTAATTACATTATAATAATTGGCGATATGAGAAAAAATATTTTTTTTATAGTATTCATTATTTTATGTGCAGTTTCGTGTACAGAAAAAAAATCAAATTTTATTAATACGGTTCATTTGAAAGGCCAGTTGCTTGATATGGGTAGCCAGAATGTGCGTATGAGATTTGACGGAGCAGCATCTATGCTAGGTGACAGCCGAGATATTTTGTTGAAAACGGATGCTGCCGGTTATTTTGATACTACTTTTGTACTTAAAGAGCCGACATATTATACTATCAGCCGCAACACATTGTATCTTACTCCAGGAGATGACATGACTATCAAAGTAACTCAGACAAATACAGAAGCGGAATTCTCGGGAATCGGAGCCGAAGCCAATAATTACATGAAGTTCCGTCTTTTTCCGAAAGGTGGTTCTTATCTGGAAGCCGGTGGTAACTTGCGTGGAGATTTTGTGTCCACTAAAGCGTTGGTTGACAGCTTGGCCGCTATACGTATGCATACATTGGATACGTTGAGTAATGTGTCTGATGCATTTAAAAAGCTGGAAACAGCACGGATCAAAGCGGATATTATCAATAGTTATATCTGTTATGCAAGTTATTCAAGGATGTTTGCCGAAGTGAAGAATGAAGAAGAGATGCGGGCTAAATGGAATGAGTTTAATGTTTCATTAACTCAGGATGTAACTCCGCTATATAAGGAGATTGTGAATGAAGATATGCTGAATGTAGCTGTGGTGCGCGATGTTTTGTCTTATCAGGAAGATTCTACATTGGCTTCTCTTTGGTTTAAGGATATTTCCATTCCTGCGCGTACTACGGAATTATATGCTTGTGCTAAAATAGTCGATAATCTGAGAAATGAAGCTTCTGAACAGACTGTGAACGAGGCGAAGGCATTTTTGCAAACAGTGAAGAATGCTGATTTTGCAACAGAAATTGAAGGAAAGATTGTTCAAGCTTCCAAGTTGCTTCCCGGACAACCTGCCATTGATTTTGAAATGTTGGATGTGGAGGGTAATGTGAAGCATCTTGCAGATTTTAAGGGTAAGGTGATTTATATTGATTTATGGGCGACCTGGTGTGGGCCTTGCATTCAGGAATCTCCGGCATTTGAGGCTTTAGGTAAGAAATATGTGGGTAAGGATATCGTTTTTCTTCCGGTTTCTACAGATACTACAACGAAACCTTGGTTAAGGTATTTGGATGGACATAAGAAAGAATTGACTCAATATCATTCCAATGATGTTGCTTTAAAAGAAAGTTGGGCTATCATGTATATTCCTCGTTTTATTTTGATTGACAAGGATTTCAATATTGTGAATGCATACGCTCCACGTCCGTCAAGTGAAGAGATTGGTACTTTGATTGATTCTGTTCTTAATAAATAGTAAATTTATGATTTATAAAAAATATCTATTATTAGGCGTTTCTTTATGCATGTTAAATGCTTGCAATGAGTCTAAGTCTGTGTCTTTAGAGGGTAGTCTTGATGGAATTCCAGGCTGATTCTATCTATTTATATCAAGTAGACAATGAGCATTATGGTAGTGTGAAACTGATTAAATCTATTGCTGTTACCGATGGTAGGTTTGCTTATCCCACTGATTCTGTACAAGCCGGTCTTTATTGTTTCTCTTTGCAGAATATGGAGCGTGGAGAGTATTTACAGCAATACGCTAATTTGTTTTTGGAACCCAAATCCATGCAGCTTACCTTGGGTAAGGATAAGTATGATCAACTGAGTTTACATGCTACAGGGTCTGCATTGCAGGAGCAATACGAAGCCTTGCAAGAAGCGAAATATGTAGCAGGTAATCGTATGGTTCTCGATTCTTTGGATCATATGTTCTATGAAGCTCGTGAAAAAGGGGATCGTGAGGAAATGGAGCGTATCCGGGAGGTTTCCAGTCCTTATTATGAGAGTGCCTCGGAACAGACCCGTAAACTGATAAATGGGGAAATTGCTAAAAATAAAGGCTCATACTTCGGTTTGTATCTTTATTATACTTATCGCTTCCAAAATCATACTTTTAATACAGTTGAGGAGATTGATGAGGCACGTAACTTCATAGGCAGTTTTGATGAGGCGTCCAGGCAAAGTGGTATATATGTAAAAATGCAAGAAGGTTTGGATAAATTTGCTAGGTGTGCTACCGGTAGCGTTGCTCCTGCTATAACAGGAATTGATTTGAAAGGGAATTCTGTCAGTTTGAACGATTTCAAGGGTAAATATGTTCTAGTCGATTTCTGGTTTGCCGGTTGTAGTTGGTGTCGTAAGGAAACTCCTTATCTGTTGAAGACGTACAATGCTTTCAAAGATAAAGGATTTACTATTTATGGTGTGTCTACAGACCGTCGTGAGGAAGATTGGAAAAAGGCTATTGAAGAAGACAAGAGCTATTGGAATCAGGTTCTGTTGCAGAAAGACGACGTGAAGGATGTGTTGGAATCATACTGTATTGTCGGTTTCCCACATATAATTTTAGTAGATCCGGAAGGTAAAATTGTAGCGAAGGAGTTGCGTGGAGATGATCTTTATAATACCGTCGAAAAGTTTGTAAACGGAGCAAAATAAAGAAATGTGTTTTTTAACTCATAAAGCAGTAGGCTGGAATGTCCGGTCTACTGTTTTTTCTTTTATGGAATATGGTTTTTTTTGAAGGAATGATATGGTTTTATTATAGGTAGTGATGTTCTGTATTGTATTTATTTTTTAAATAAATCTAATGTGTGACCTGTATTTCTTTAATGTTTTCCTTTTGAAGAACATATTGTCTGTCGGATAAGTTAAAAGTTTACCTTTGCAATATAATCAGAGGATGAGATATTGATCTATAATAAATATTATAAATAAAACGCATAGGTATTGTAAGCGTACAATACTTTTGGTGGTTGTTGGATGTTGTGTTCAGATTTAAGGCGAGGTCACCTTATTCTCGTAGAGAATTTAGATTTTAATTTGAATGATACTTGCTCGCGATGAGTAGGTATCATTTGTTTTTTAGTCTATTCTGTATGGAAATGGCTTGTAAGATTATACATAGAAGATAGAATAATTAGATCACTCTGCCGTTGAAATGGAGGATTTGAGCGGATTATTTTAATTATTGGAAGAATTGTTCTATCCTTTAAAGCATATTGCTTCTATCTTTGCCATACTGAGAAAAACATTAAATTACACTATTATGAAGAATTTTCTTATCTTATCTCTGTTGTTAGCCTTTTTGACTACGGAAGTATGTGCGCAGTGGAAACCGGCTGGTGACAAGATCAAAACACAGTGGGCAAATAAAATAAATACCTCTGCCGTATTGCCTGAATATCCACGTCCTATAATGGAACGTAATGAATGGAAGAACTTGAATGGTTTGTGGGAGTATGCTATCACCGATTTGGGAGGAAATGTTCCGGCGCATTTTGACGGGCAGATTTTGGTACCTTTTGCAGTGGAATCTTCTTTATCAGGTGTGGGACAAAGAGTCGGTGCAAAAAAGGAATTATGGTATTCCCGTTCATTTGAAGTGCCTGTTGCTTGGAAAAATAAAAATGTATTACTTCATTTCGGTGCTGTGGACTGGAAAGCAGATATTTGGGTAAATGATGTGAAGGTTGGTAGTCATACTGGTGGTTTTACTCCGTTTTCTTTTGATATCACTGCAGCGTTGTCTGGTAAGGGAAATAATAAATTAGTAGTAAAAGTTTGGGACCCTACGGATGAAGGGTATCAGCCTAGAGGTAAACAGGTGAATAATCCGGAGGGTATTTGGTATACTCCTGTGACTGGCATTTGGCAGACTGTTTGGCTGGAACCGGTTACTGCCAGACATATTGAAGAACTTCGAATCACACCGGATATTGACCAACACTTACTGACTGTAAAAGCCCATTTGAATATGAGGGCACCTTCCGATCTGATTGAAGTAAACGTATATGACGGCAATCAGTTGGTTGCCACTGGGAAAAGTATTAATGATGAGGCTGTGGTCATACCTATGCCGGAAGATGCTAAATTATGGAGTCCTGATTTTCCCTTTTTGTATACTTTAAAGGTTATGTTGAAAAGCGATAATAAAATATTGGATCAGGTGAACAGTTATGCAGCTATGCGCAAATACTCTACGAAACGTGATGCTAATGGAATTGTACGTTTAGAACTGAATAACCAACCTTTGTTCCAGTTCGGACCATTGGATCAGGGATGGTGGCCTGATGGATTGTATACCGCTCCTACTGATGAGGCTTTAGTATATGATATACAAAAGACTAAATACTTAGGATTCAATATGATACGTAAACATATTAAAGTGGAACCGGCCCGTTGGTATACTCATTGTGATCAATTGGGAATTATTGTGTGGCAGGATATGCCTAGCGGTGATCGTAATCCGGAGTGGCAGAACCGCAAATATTTTGAAGGTACGGAAAAAAAGCGTTCGGCGGTTTCTGAGGCTTGTTACCGTAAAGAATGGAAAGAAATTATGGATTGCTTGTATTCTTATCCATGTATCGGAACATGGGTTCCGTTCAATGAGGCATGGGGGCAATTCAAGACTCCGGAAATTGCAGAATGGACTAAAGAATATGATCCGACCCGTCTGGTAAATCCTGCAAGTGGAGGTAACCATTATACTTGTGGCGATATGCTTGACTTGCATAATTATCCTGCTCCCGAAATGTATCTGTATGATGCCCAGCGAGCTAATGTTTTGGGAGAGTATGGTGGTATCGGTTGGGTAGTGAAAAATCATATTTGGGAACCGGATCGTAACTGGGGATATATACAGTTTAATTCTTCCAAAGAAGTAACTGATGAGTATATAAAATATACAGATATGCTTTATGACCTGATAATCAGGGGATTCTCGGCGGCTGTTTATACTCAGACTACGGATGTGGAGGTGGAAGTGAACGGACTGATGACTTATGATCGTAAGGTGATTAAAGTAGATGAAAAACGAGTGAGAGAAGCCAACGCACGTATCTGTAAATCATTAAAGTAAGGAATATGAATAAGCTGTTCTTTTGGGTATGTGCAGTCCTTATGACTGCATGTGCTTCTTATAAAAATGATGAGGTCTTGACTGAATCCGGTTTAAGTAACAGTCGTTTTCAAACGGAGATAAATGGTGAGAAAACTGATCTGTTTGTATTGAAGAATAAAAATAAGATGGAAGTTTGTATCACCAACTATGGCGGTCGTATTGTTTCTGTTATGGTTCCTGATAAAGATGGAATAATGAGGGATGTAGTATTGGGTTTTGATTCCATACAGGACTATATCAAATATCCGTCGGATTTTGGAGCAAGTATAGGGCGTTATGCCAACCGTATAAATCAGGGACGTTTTTCATTGGATGGGATAGTATACCAATTGCCTCGAAACAATTACGGACATTGTTTGCATGGAGGTCCTCAAGGATTTCAATATCGTATTTATAGAGGTATTCAAGTGAGTGACAGAGAGGTGAAACTGACTTACTTGTCTAAAAATGGTGAAGAGGGTTTTCCTGGAAATTTGAATTGTACTATTATAATGAAATTGACGGACGATAATGCTATTGATATTCAGTATGAAGCAGAAACGGATAAACCGACTGTTGTAAACATGACTAATCATTCTTATTTTAATTTAGATGGAGATCCGTCAAAAGATAATTCTGATTATTTATTGACTTTGAACGCGGATTATTATACTCCTGTTGACAGTACTTTTATGACGACTGGAGAAATTGTTCCGGTTGAGGGTACTCCTATGGATTTCAGACTTCCTGCTGTCATTGGAACTCGTATTAATCAAGATTTTGAACAATTAAGATATGGGAATGGCATTGATCATAATTGGGTATTGAATACTAAGGGGGATATTCATCAAGTTTGTGCCACATTGGAGTCACCTGTTACGGGGATTGTACTCAATGTTTATACTGACGAGCCGGGTATTCAGGTTTATTGTGGTAATTTTCTAGATGGGACATTGACGGGTAAAAAAAATACAATATATAATTTTCGGGCCTCTGTGTGCTTGGAAACGCAAAAATATCCCGATACACTTAATAAGGCAGACTGGCCTACGGCAGTAGTGAGACCAGGAGAAAAATATCAAAGTCATTGTATTTACAAGTTTTCGGTACATAAATAATGTATGTTAAGGTAGAAGGAATTGTGGAATATAACATTTGGGATAAATAAGATTCAGAGAGGAAGAGTCCTGAAAGAAGCGGTGAGAGTAAACACTGGTTCTTTTGGGACTTTTCGGATAATTATTGATATGGAGAATTTAATCTTTAATTTTGTACTCTCTAAACTAAATTGATATACTATGAAAAGAATATTCATAATAGGACTTCTTTTTTTATATGCATTTACTCTTTACTCTCAAAGTAATATCCGATATTATTTCAAAACATTGGATATTCAAGACGGACTCTCGCAAAACACGGTGAACGCTATTTTGCAAGATAAACAAGGTTTCATGTGGTTTGGAACAAAAGATGGTTTGAATCGTTTTGATGGCCTGAGTTTTCGTATTTTCAAAAAAGAGAATTCTGCTTTAGGAAATAATTTTATCACTGCACTTCATGAGGATAAAGAAGGAAATATTTGGGTTGGAACAGATGCAGGCGTTTATGTGTATAATCCTTTATTAGAAGACTTTACAGTATTTGATAGAGTTAGTGACACAGGTGATATGATTAGTCGTGCTGTGACTCGTATTGAAAGTGATGAAGATAGTGATATATGGATTTCCGTGGATTATCAAGGATTGTTTCATTTTGATCGTGTGCAAGATCGGTTAATTAATTGTCTGCATAGAGATAAGCGTAAGAACCAATTGGCCAATGTTACGCGTTTTTGGTTTGAGGAAAAACTATGTTGGGTCAGTTTATATGACGACAACCTATATTATACAAAAGATAATTTTAAGACATTGTTTCCCTTTCAGGATTCTGAAGGAAAAGAGCCTTTTAAAGATGATATCATTAATACTTGGATTATGGGTCCCCATAATTGTTGGTATATCGGTTCTTCTAATGGTTTGACTGAAATTAATCTGACAACAGGGCGGGTAAGGCGTTTGTTGAATTATTATGTGCGTGATTTAGGCTTTAAATCGGATAAGGAATTATGGGTAGGTACGGAGTCGGGGCTATATATTTATGATTTGGAAAAAGGTGAAATAGCTCATCTCACTGTTTCAAACGGGAATGATTCTTATGCTTTAGCCGATAATGCTATTTATTCTATATGCCGTGATAATGAGGGAGGAATGTGGATCGGATCTTATTTTGGCGGGGTCAATTACTATCCGCGTCAATGGACTTATTTTGAAAAATTCTACCCTCGTGATGATATTAAAAATTTTGGGCGTAGGGTACGTGAGTTCTGTGAAAGTAATGATGGTACTGTTTGGATTGGTACTGAAGATAAGGGATTATTTCATTTTTATCCGGAAAGTGGAAAGATTGAAAAATTCTCACATCCTGCTATTTATCAAAATGTTCATGGTTTATGTTTGGACGGTGATGATTTGTGGGTAGGCACTTTTTCCGGAGGTTTAAGCCGTATTGATTTGCTTACGAAGCAAGTAAGACACTATCAAAAAGATATAAGCCCAAATTCTTTGGATGCCAATAATGTATTCTCTATTTGTAAAACTACATCTGGTGACTTATGGATTGGCACTACATCTGGATTGCTGCGATATAATCGTGATACAGATGACTTTACTAGGATGCCGGAACTAGCTAATATGTTTGTTTATAAAATATTGGAGGATTTTAGTGGGAATTTGTGGCTGGCAACTTATTCTAACGGTGTTTTTCGTTATGATGTGAATAAGAAAGAATGGAAGAATTTTATTTTTCACAAGAACGATTCCACTTCATTACCTTATGATAAAGTAATCAGTATTTGTGAAGATAGTCGTAAGCGGTTATGGTTTATGACACAAGGGGCGGGTTTTTGCCGTTTTAATCCGGAAAATGAAAGCTTTACTCGTTTTGATATGTCGAAAGGTTTTCCTAGTAATATCATTTATCGGATGGTAGAGGATAATCGGGGGAATTTATGGTTGACAACTAATAATGGTTTGGTTTGTTTCAATCCGGAAACAGATGATAAACGAGTTTATACTACAGCAAACGGATTGCTAAGTAACCAGTTTAATTATCAGTCTGGGTATAAAGATAAGATGGGACGTATCTATTTAGGTAGTATAAATGGTTTTATCACTTTTGATCCATCTACTTTTGTAGAAAATACTTTTGTTCCACCAGTTGTCATTACAGATTTCTTCTTATTCAATAAACGAATGCAGATCGGCAGTAAGGATTCTCCATTGAAAGAAAGCATCGTCTTTTCTGATGAGGTCGAGTTAGAATCTGATCAAAATTCTTTTTCATTGCATGCGGCGGCATTAGGTTATCAGGCACCGGAAATGAATCAATTGGTTTATAAAATGGAAGGATTTGATAAAGAGTGGTATAATGTAGGGCGGAATTCGGTAATCAATTATTCCAATTTACCATATGGAACTTATATTTTCCATTTAAGAGGATCGAATAGTGACGGAAAATGGAATGAAATTCCCATGAGATAAAAAATCACGCCCAAGAGAATGTAAATAGTCAAGCTGAAGTTACCTTTGTATAGTGTAACCCTAAAATGTATCAGTTATGGCAGAAGTGACATTCCCTCAGTTGATACAGCGCGCTTGCGGTATCGACGTCCACCTGAAGGTTGTAGTGGCGACAATTGACGGAGCAGGCATCCAACGCGAGACCCGCTCATTCAAAACCTTCACGAGTTCTTTGAATGAATTGAAAGAATGGCTATTGTCCAATGGTGTAACGCATGTGGAATGGAGAGTACCGGTGTTTACTGGAAGCCGGTTTATAAGGTTCTTGAAGATTCCATTCCCAATGTTTGATAGTCAATGCCCGTCACATTAAGAATGTTCCGGGTCACAAGACAGACAAGATGGACAGCGAATGGATCTGCAAGCTTCTTCTGGCAGGTCTTCTCAAACCGAGCTATATTCCTCCCAAGGGCGGCGTCAGCTTCGTGACCTGACGCGTTACCGGAACAAGCTTATTCAGCAGATAGCTTCAGAGAAGAACCGTATGATGCGTATTCTTGAAGACTGCAACATCAAGCTTTCAAGTGTAGTAAGTAATACAAGCGGTACGACAGCTACTTCTCTTATTGATATGCTTTGTGAAGGTAAAGTCCTTACTCTTGATGATATAAATTCAGTTTATCACGGTAAACTGTCAGCCAGTCCTGAAGAATTGCTTGAGGCGTGTACCGGTTTTGTTGAAGAGCATCACATTTATCTTCTTCAGATGATCCGAAAGGATATAGACCAGACTCAGACTTTGGTTGATGATTTGTCCGAACGTATAAAGAGACTGTTGTCCAAGTACGAGAATGTCCTTGAACTTCTCAGGGAGATTCCCGGTTTTAGCACCAAGGTTGTAGAGGATCTGGTTTCTGAGATAGGTCTTGACATGTCCCACTTCCCTTCTGAAAAGCATCTTTCGTCTGGGCCGGTCTTTCTCCGGGCAACAACGAGTGCGGGTAAAAAGCGCACGAATCACTCACGGAAACAAACAGGTAAAGGCGGTAATCACATAAGCCGCATGGGTCGACCCGTACAAAGAATACGTTTTTAGTGAAAGATACCATCGTATAGCTGCCCGCAGAGGAAAGAAACGTGCCTTGATTGCAGTGGGACATTCTCAGTTGATATCCGTTTATCTGATACTGAGTACAGGGTCCCGTTACCATGAACTTGGAGCACAATATATGCAATCAAGATAGAGCAGAAACGCAAGGTATATTTGTCTTCTGAACTTAAAAGCTTGGATACAATGTCTCGCTTACTAAAGTTCCACAAGCAGTAACACCCAATTAACAATACAGACCAAAGGCCGACTTTTACTGGAATTACCATAGTCCGAAAATGAAATTGGTCTCAACAGCTAAGCGCCAAAGATTGTGACTTATGTACACGTGTATGAAACTTTTAAATTCTTAGCTGTTGCTATTTGTCATCGTATAATAGCCGCATTTGTGTTTTCATGAATGCTAATCTTTCTTTTGTCAAACCACTCGGTTTTATATCAATTTTAGTATAAACCTGTCCTACTTTATGTGTAGGACGCTAAATATTACGTATGAAAAGAGCGTATATTGAAGATTCATATTTTACCTCCGTTTTATTTATCAGGGTGGGCCTATTTTATTTATTTGCTATTAGGAATTCTGTCTGTGGTAGGTATCATTTATTATTTCCGGAAAAGGAATGAGCAGAAACACCAACAGGCCATGGAGAAATTCGAACGGGAAAAGGAACGCGAACTCTATACTGCAAAAATAGATTTCTTTACGAATGTGGCGCATGAGATTCGTACTCCTTTGACATTAATCAAAAGTCCGCTTGAAAATGTGCTTGTTTCTCCGAATGTATCTGCAGATATCCGTGATGATTTGGAAATAATGAATCTGAATACTACCCGTTTACTGGATTTGGTTAATCAGTTACTTGATTTCAGAAAGACTGAAACACGTGGGTTTCAACTGAATTTTGTAGAGTGTAATATTTCGGATATATTACAGCAGATTTATATGCGGTTTACTCCATTGGCACGGCAAAAGAAATTGGAATTTGTTATTGAATGTTCGGAATCTATCTATGCGTCGATAGATCGTGAGGCGTTGACTAAGATAATTAGTAATCTGTTTACTAATGCCATTAAATATTCTGAAACTTATATTCATGTCCGGTTGTGGATGGAGGATACTTGTTGGTTCTTGTCTGTCTGTAACGATGGCAATGTAATTCCTATGGAAATGCGTGAAGAGATTTTTAAGCCTTTCATACAGTATAAGGACGGATTTTCCCGTAAGGTTTCGGGTACGGGAATTGGTTTGGCATTGGCAAGATCTTTAGCTGAGTTGCATGAAGGGAACTTAATTATGGATGATTCACAAAAGCAGAATTGTTTTATTCTTTCATTGCCAGTAAAGCATGAACATACTATTGCCATTTCGAAGAGTGAGATTAAGTTGAAAGAGGATCCGAAAGAAGAGGATCCGGGACAATTGCAACAGAAGCCGCGTTACACTGTATTGATTGTGGAGGATAATGTTGAAATGTTGGCTTTTGTTGTCAGACAATTGTCACCTGTTTATCAAATATTGACTGCAACTAACGGAGTGGAGGCCTTAAAGGTGTTGGAGGGGCATACAGTGAACTTAATAGTATCGGATATAATGATGCCCGAAATGGATGGGTTGGAATTATGTGACCGTATAAAATCAGACTTGGATTACAGTCATATTCCTATTGTACTGTTGACGGCTAAGACCACTTTACAATCAAAAATAGATGGTTTGAAATCTGGAGCGGATGCTTATATTGAAAAGCCGTTTTCTGTGGAGTATTTGAAAGTGTCTGTTGCCAATTTATTAAGTAATCATGAAAAGCTGCATGCGGCTTTTGCACATTCACCGTTTATACAGACCAATTCTATGGCTATGACGAAAGCGGATGAAACTTTTTTGAAAACCTTGAATGAAGTGATTGTTGCCAATATGCAAAATCCGGACTTCTGTCTGGACGATATGGCGAGTTTGCTCAATATGAGCCGTTCCAGTTTGAACCGCAAAATAAAAGGAGTGTTGGACATGACCCCTAATGACTATATCCGTTTAGAGAGATTGAAAAAAGCTGCTCAATTATTAAGGGAAGGAGAATGTAAGGTAAATGAAGTATGTTATATGGTTGGCTTCAATACTCCTTCTTATTTTACTAAATGTTTTCAGAAGCAATTTGGTATTTTACCAAAAGATTTTGTGAAATGATTTTTTTCGGCGCATGAAATAGAATAATAGAACTAATCGCCCTCAGGAACTATTCTGAGGGCGATTTTTGAATGTATTATTCTATTAATTGGTTGAATAGTTCTAGCACATTCGGGGAGTTTGGAATACATTTGCATCACAAAAAGTTGAGAATATGATTCATGTAATACTGTGAAAAAAGAAATGCCTATGACATAACAAGAATGTGACCTTTAAATTCTATCTGTTGTATGTATATTTATGAACATACTTGTGATTAATTAAAAAGCGGAACTGAAATCTCCGCACAATTTTACAAATCTAATTCTATAAAAAATGATTAAAAAATTATTAGTCTTCTTTCTGACTATTTTTACGATGACTGCTTATGCGCAGAACGTAACAATGACCGGAACCGTAGTAGACACAGACAACTTGCCTTTAATTGGTGTGAATGTGGTTATTAAGGGTACTTCTACCGGTACTACTACTGATTTGGATGGTAAGTTTACTCTTACTGGAGAAAATGGACAAACATTGGTTTTCTCATATATAGGGATGACCCTCCAAGAGATTGTTTACAAGGGAAAACCTTTGCACGTGATAATGAAGGATGATTCCAAGGCTTTGGAAGAGGTGGTTATAATTGGTTATCAGACTGTGAAGAAATCTGATCTGACGGGTGCAGTAGCAGTAGTTGATACCAAAGAGATGAAAAAAAGCTCAGCTGGAACACTTGTCAGTCAGATGCAGGGGCTTGCTACAGGTGTAAACGTTCGTAGTAGTGGTAGAGCAGGTGAGGATGCTTCTATTCAAATTCGTGGTGTGGGTTCATTAAGTAATAATGCTCCGTTGTGGGTGGTCGATGGGATGATAACTGATCCGGGAGTTGACTTTAATCCGGCTGACGTTGAATCTATTCAGATCTTGAAAGATGCTTCCGCTGCCGCTATATATGGTTCTCGTGCTGCTAATGGGGTGATTATTGTTACTACTAAGAAAGGGGTGAGTGGTCCTATGAAGGTGAATGTGAGTGTGAAAGAAACATTGGAGTGGAGTCCGAAGTTTGATTTGATGAATGCGGCAGAGTACATTAAATATAATGATATAGCTTATAAAGAAGCGATAAAAGATGGTATAGCCTCCATAACAACAACTCAGAAGCATTCCGAATATGATACCAATTGGCAGGATGAGGTATTGAAGACAGCTTTGGTACAGGATTATAATGTATCTTTATCCGGTGGTGGAGATTCGGGTAGTTATTTTGTTTCAGCTGGTTACTATAATAATGATGGTGTATCTTATGGAAATACGTTTGATCGTTATAGTTTCCGTGTTAACACACAGGGGAAAAAAGGTTGGTTTTCATTCGGTGAGAACTTGGCCTACTCATTAACTAATACAGATCCGAACCAGACAAATACTTATAATGACTTTTTACGTATGATGCCTACTATTCCGGTTTATGATGAGAATAATCCAGGTGGTTATGGATATGGAGATGCGGCTAAATATAATACTTTCGGTGTAAATCCCATTGCACGTGAAAATTTGGAAAAACGCCATATGAGACAAAATCGTCTGAATGGTTCATTGTGGTTGGAGTTCAAACCTTTCGAGTTTCTTTCTTATAAGTTCAATGGGGGCGTTGACTTGTATTTCTATGAAAATTCATGGTTTCGTGGTGAAGGTAATTGGCAACAAAATCAGGAACATCGTGATCCGGAGAGCCAGAAAGCACGTGATAATACTTATAATATGCTGATTGAGCACACGTTGAATTTTAACAAGGATTTTGGAAAACATCATGTCGATGCAGTATTAGGTACTACTTACCAACATCATGAGTGGGAGGGGTTATGGGCTTCCCGTCTTAATTTTCCTATGTTAGGTAATGGTGATTATCTGACAGTGTTAAATGCTGGACAAAGTAACCAACAGAATACTAATAGTATTAGTGAGAATGCCATGATCTCTTATTTGGGACGTGTTAATTATATTTATGATGACAAATATTATCTGACAGCTACTTTCCGTCGGGATGGTACTTCTCGTTTAGCTAAGGAAAATCGCTGGGGTAATTTTCCTTCTGTTTCTGCTGCCTGGAGAATTTCTAAGGAAAGTTTCTTTAAGGTACCTTGGATTGATGATTTGAAGATCAGGGGAAATTGGGGGCGTTTGGGTAATGCTTCTATCGGTGATTGGGATTATGTTGGTACTATTAATCAAAGCATTGTGACGGTATTTGGTGGAGCTATTGTACCTGGAGCCACTCAAGTAAAATTAGTGAATACCAATCTTGTTTGGGAAACCAAAGAAACCGTAAATATTGGTTTTGACGCTAGTTTTCTCAATTCACGTTTGACTTTCAGTGCCGAGTATTATCATTCAAAGACTAAGGATGTTTTGACGGAAATGCCTATTGCCATCTCTACCGGTAATCAAGAAGGGGCACCTAAAGCAAATGCGGCTAGTTTGCGCAATCGTGGATTTGAATTGAGCTTGGGGTGGAAAGATCAAGTTTCAGATTTCAAATATGGTGCATTGTTGAATATTACAACTTTGAGTAATAAAGTATTAAGTTTAGGATATGAAAAACCTTTTATTGATTCAGGTCAGGCAAGAACGAGGTTGAATGGTCCGTTGGCAGAATTTTTTTTGTATAAAACCGATGGGATTTTTAAAACACAAGAACAAATAGATAATTATGTAACTCCTGATGGCGAACCTATTATGATTTCCGGGAAACGTCCGCAATTAGGTGATGTGAAATATATTGATACGGATAATAATGGACAGATTACGGCGGATGACCGTCAATTTTGCGGAAGTCCGTGGGCAAAGATGCAAATGTCATTGGTCTTGAATGCTGAATGGAAAGACTTTGATTTCAGTATGATGTGGAATGGGCAATTTGGTAATAAAATTTATAATGTATCCAAATGGCAAGGACGTTTGTTCTCGGACAATTCCAATTATCTTCGCTTCAAGAAGGGAGAAGAACCTTATCAGGTAAATCAGAATTCTGATACGCCACGTATAATTTATGGTGACCAACGTAATTCATGGGATGCGGATCGTTTCCTTGAAAACGGTTCTTATTTCAGACTGAAAAATATTTCTATCGGATACAATCTTAAAAAGGAATGGTTGAAGAATTTGGGTATTGACAAACTTCGTTTATATGCTACCGGTAGTAATCTGCTCACTTTTACAGGCTATTCCGGGCTTGATCCTGATTTTATAAACACTAATATTTGGAATAGTGGAACGGATAGTTTTTCATATCCTAATACTCGTTCTGTTATGTTTGGCTTGGATTTGACCTTTTAACTTATAAATTAGTATACTGATATGAAGAAAATATATAGATTTTTATTTGCTGGTGTCTTGGCTTTGTGTGCTACCGGATGCAGCTCAAGTTTATTGGATATAGAAAATCCGAATGAAGTAACCAATACTACTTTTTGGAAATCGGCGGATGATGCAAAAGCTGGAGTAAATGCTTGTTACAGTTTCTTATATAAAGAAGGGACTTGGATGCGTTGGTTGTCTTTTCGTTACGATCTGTCATCAGATGAAGGATGGAGTTCGTCTCCTTGGATAGAATTAGGTGACTGGACGCGTTTTCTTTATAATAATTATGATTTCTATGAGGGTAATAAGGTACATTGGGAGCATTTTTATGTAGGGATCTTTCGTTGTAATCAGGTTTTGGCTAATGTGCCTGCGATTGAAATGGATGAGGTTCAAAAGAACCAACTTTTAGCACAGGCTTCCTTTTTGCGTGCTCTGTGGTATTTTCAGATAAATCTTTTGTGGGAGAAAGGGACATTAGTTCTTGAACCTCAAAATGCTGATTACATACCTAAGGACGCTTCAGAACAGGAAATTTGGGATCAGATAGAAAAAGACCTTACGTTTGCAATGGAGAATTTGCCGGAGGCATGGGATGCGGCAGATTTAGGCAGAGCGACAAAAGGTGCTGCTAAAGCTTTGTTGGGCAAGGCTTATATGCAACAACATAAATATGATAGGGCCAAAGAACAGTTGCAATGGCTGATTGATAGGGAAGGCTCTTTGTATGGTTTGCTTGATAACCGTGAAGACAATTTTACCGATTTGAATGAAAATAATCAGGAGGGAATATTTGAAATTCAGTTTGATGATCAAAATAAGGGGGGCACAGGCAATGATGCCAGTATGGCCTTTGGTTTCCAGCGTACTCAGTTTTATGCACCCGGTGGCACTCATGGTACGGGTTGGGGCGATGGTAAAGCGCGTCGTTGGCTAGTAGATGAGTTCTTGAAAGAGAGAAGGGTTGATGGCAGAAATGACTTGCGTTTATACAATAGTATTCTTTATAAACATTTTGGAGATGATTTTCCTGATCAGTCAAAAAAATACTATGCCAATGAAGATGCGTCACAATGGTTTGATGAGTGGGGACAGGACACAGAGGATTGTTATATTCGCAAATACAATACTTCTTACTATCGTGAACGTGAAGACTATTTCGCACGTAATAATTATCGTATTATGCGGTATGCTGATGTTTTATTGAGTTATGCGGAGTGTTTGGTTGAAACTGGAACTTCGGCTTCTGATGCGGCTGTTTATGTTGATAAGGTAAGAGAACGTGCAGGGTTATCCAAACTGAAAGATAGTCGGTGGAAGGATTGTTTAAGTTCAAAGGAGGTCTTTATCAAACGTCTTCAGATGGAACGTGCTTTGGAACTTTGTTTCGAAGGCTGGCGTTGGGCGGATTTGAAGCGCTGGGGATTGCTTGATTCACAGGCTGGTATTGACGAGCTGAAAGCTCGTGACAAGGACTTCAACAATTTTGTGATTGGCAAACACAAACGTATGCCTATCCCTACATCGGAAGTTGAAATCAGTAAGATTGATGATGTTCCTCAACTAACTCAGAATCCTAATTATTAATAAAAAAGAAAGACTGTGTCGGAGTGTTTTTTTTTATAATACTTCCGGCATAGTCTTTATTTAACTAGTATCATTTATGCTTGTCTGCAAAAATACTGATCTTCTGTGCTTTTGCTTGTTGCGGTACTTTATTCGCGCAAAACATACAGAATCCGGTGCTTCCCGGAGTAGCGGATGCCGGTGTGATGAAATATAATGGTAAGTATTATATAGGTGGAGTATTTACCAATGGGGATTTTTATGTTTCCGACGACTTGGTTCATTGGGGTAAACCTGTTCATGTCGTGACTATGGATAATGGCTGGAGTAAAGGAAGTGGTGCCGGTAATGAGCAGATTCACGCCAATGATATGTTTTGTTTGAATGGTGATTTTCACTTATATTGGTCTGTCAATTATTGGGGTAAGGATAAGCATGCTGTTCACATTGTACATGCTCAAAGTAAAAATGTGTTGGGGCCCTATATAGAGCCTGATAAAAAAACTTGGATGGATAATCGCATTGATCCTAAGGTTTTTAAAGATGATGACGGACAATTATATATGTATATGGTGCGTTTTACTGATGGAAATACTATTTGGGGACGTAAAATGAAGAATCCGGCGGAATTTGCCGGAGAACCAGTGTGCTTGTTTGCATCATTGCCGGATACATGGGAGACCATGGATAACAGAGTGGCAGAGGGACCTTGGGTGATGAAATACAGAGACCGATACTATTTGATGTATAATGCCAATCATACCTCTACTGAGTGGGGGAATTATCAATTGGGGGTTGCGGAGGCAGACTCACCTTTAAGTTTTCAAAATGGGAATAAATATAGCTATCCGGTAGTAAATTCTAATCAAATTCTACTGGAAGAGAATTATGTGGATCTTTTACGATATGGCATCACTTATGAGCCATTGTTTGATTATACAGAAAATAATCCTGGAGTCGGTTGGATGCTTCCGGTATATCAGGCTTCCGATTGGAAGAAAGGAGAATGTGGATTCTCATCTAAAGAGATAAAAGGATCTACCACTCGTCATTTAGGTACTTGGTGGACATCTCCTTCATTGTGGTTACGTAAATCTTTTTTTGTTGGCAAACAGGTGGGAAATTTAGCACTCAGGGTTGCTCATGACGGAGATACAAAAATATATTTGAATGGAACATTGATTTACGAAAAACAGGGACGGGATTATTGTATGGTAAACCTTGATGAAAAGCAACGAGAGCTTCTGAAAAAAGGAGAGAACTTGCTTGCTGTAGAAACAAATAAAGGGCGTGCCCAATTTTTTGATGTTTCTTTGTTTGATATGAGGAGTGAAACAGCAGATGATATTTTGATGACCCCGGGACAACCTAATATTTTAAGGGGGCCCAATGGATTTGAATGGTGGCTTATATATATGGCTAATAAAAATAATGAGTGTAGGGGGCAGTATATTAACCGTGTTCATTTCTTTAATAAAACATTATTTGTTGAAGGAATAACCGGTCCTTGTACAGATGGCTATCATCCGGAACCTTCTTTGCCCACTTTTTCAATGAAAGGGGAAACACCTTCTTTTGGAGTGCTGCAACAAGTGAAACCTTCTACAACTTATATGTTTGAAACAGCAGTCAAAACAGATGGAGATGCTGGTATCATTGCGTGGTGGAAAGATGTGGATAATAATGCTTATATCGGTTTCGATACAAAGAACCACAATTGGTATTTGCGTACCATTATTAATGGTAAAGAAAAGGAGGAATATTTCACTTTGCCTAAAGATTTTCGTTGGGGTGTTTATCATCATTTACGTATTGAACGTAATCAGGATTGTTTAAAAGTATGGTTGGATGAAATACCATCTCCTCAAAAACATCTGTTTACAAAGATTATTCCTGTGACGGAACCCGGTGTTCCCGGAGTGTTTGATCGGACTAAAAAAGCTTTGTTCGAAGGGGTGACTTATACTATCGGATTTGATGATGACCGGATACAGTTAAAAGAACATTCAGAAATATTGAAAGGTGATTTTCTTGATCATTATGAATTTAGTTTTCAACTTTCAGGTTTGTCCGATTGTAAGATGTCAGGAAGCTATCCGGTTTATGTGGATAAAGATAACTATGTAAAAGCTCAATTTAATGGTATCACGCGTATGCTGGAAGTGGTAGTTGTAAAACAAGGACAACAGATACTTGATAAAAAATATCCGTTGGAACATTTACAAATGGTTTATCCTGATGTGAAGTATACTGATTTTGTCGAAAAATGTTATCGTTTTATATCGCCTTCATGGATAAATGCCCTTTACCTGAACCGTCATGAAGTAGGGAATAAGGCGGAGTTTGTAGACGATATGTTTAGTAAATTTACAATAGAATATTTGAATGAGGGAAAATGGTATCCATTGAATAACAGCGGGGCGACGGTGGCAGAGCATCTGGCTTATAATCGTTTGTCTTTTACTCCGATAAAAACGGAAGGTATTCGTTTTATTAATAAAGACGCTCAGGATTTGGAACGGCATATTTATAAGTTGGGAATTCAAGAACAATTAAAGGAATCTTATAATTTCCGTGCGGTGAGAAGGGGAAATAAGCTCTATCTTTTTGTTGACGGAAGAGAATTAGGGAGATTGGATATTCATTATCCTGCTTCTTGTGTAGGATTTTGTTCTGGAAATTATTCTCCGGTATATAAAGGAATATTGTATTATCATATAGGAAACTGACTAGTATTATGAAAAAAAAAATGATTTTTATTTGGTTATTGATGTTGGGGACATTGACTTCTTGTCAGTCATGTTCCTCAGAATATAAGAATGTGAATGAAATAATTGTGGAAGAGCTGGAAATACCTGTTCCACTGGGTGACCCGTTTATATTGTTGCACAATGGGACTTATTATGCTTATGGTACTCACTCGGATGAAGGAATAGAGGTTTATATCTCGGATAATTTAAAAACGTGGAAATATAAAGGGCTGGCTTTGAATAAGAAGGATTCATGGGCAGACCGTTGGTTTTGGGCACCGGAAGTATATGAAGTGAATGGTAAATTTTATATGTATTATTCGGCAGATGAGCATATTTGTGTAGCAGTGGCAGATTCCCCTGTAGGACCATTTATACAAAATAAGCAAGAACCTATGATTGTTGAGGAGAAATGTATTGATAATTCTTTTTTCATGGATGATGACGGTACTCCTTATTTGTCATTTGTCCGTTTTAATGATGGGAATAATGTATGGATAGCCGAGTTGGAAAAAGATTTGATAACCCTTAAGAAAGAAACGATGCGTCCTTGTATTCATGTTTCACAGGCTTGGGAGGAAGTGTGGCCTCGAGTCAATGAAGGTTCTTATATTCTCAAACACAATGGAATTTATTATATGACTTATTCTGCGAATAGTTATGAAAGTCCATTCTATGGTGTAGGTTGTGCTACAGCTACCGATATAATGGGGGAATGGGCTAAATACGACGAAAATCCATTATTGCAAAATCCTGGTGGGTTGGTAGGTGTAGGGCATAGCGCCATGTTCACTGATAAAGAGGGAAAACTTCGTATTGTATTCCATGCCCACAAAGATAAAAGTAATATTCATCCGCGTGCTATGTATATTGGTACGGTAAATTTTGAGAATGTGAATGGAACAGACCGTATGAGAATCAGTAAAGAATATATAACTCCTAAATTACTGCAATGAGAAAAAATTTGATCCTGTCTATCTGCTTTTGTTTGGTGTCTTGCTCATCATCGTCTGCGCAAGAAGAAATACCTGATGGTGATAAAACCAGCTATTACTGGAATCCGGTGATAGATTATAGTCTGCCCGATCCTACTATTATAGAAGGTGGTGATGGTTATTATTATTTGTATGCAACCGAAGATATTCGTAATTTGCCGATCCATCGTTCCAAGGATTTGATTAATTGGGAATGGGTAGGTACAGCATTCACGGATCGAACGCGTCCTGATTTTGAACCGGGTGGAGGCTTATGGGCTCCGGATATCAATAAGATAGGTGATACGTATGTACTTTATTATTCTATGTCTAAATGGGGAGGTGAGTGGACCTGTGGTATCGGTTGCGCTACGGCAGACAAACTTTCGGGGCCATTTAAAGACCATGGTCTGATGTTTCGGAGTAACGAGATTAATGTACAGAATTCTATTGACCCTTTCTATATAGAAGATGCCGGAAAGAAATTTTTGTTTTGGGGCAGCTTTCGGGGCATTTATGGCATTGAATTAAGTGAGGACGGTCTTTCAATAAAACAAGGGAAGAAGCCTCGGCAGGTGGCTGGTACAGCTTATGAAGGAACTTATATTCATAAAAAAGAAGGTTTTACTATTTTTTTGCTTCCATAGGGACTTGCTGTGAAGGATTGAATAGCACTTACACTACTGTAGTTGCTCGTTCAGAAAATTTGTTTGGACCTTATGTTGATAAGAACGGGAGGACAATGATGGATAACCAACATGAAGTGTTGATTCATAAGAATAGTTCGTTTGTGGGAACAGGACACAATTCGGAGATTGTGACTGATAAAGTGGGTAATGATTGGGTATTTTATCATGCAGTGGCCACAAAGCATCCTGAAGGGCGTGTTTTGATGATGGATAAAATAAGTTGGAAAGACGGATGGCCTGTGGTAGCTACGGATTCTCCCTCATTGAAATCGGAAAAACCTGTATTGTAATTAATAAATACATAAAAATATGAATTGGAAAAACTTTGTATGTAGTGTGGTGTGTCTGGCAGGAATGACTTGTGCGGAAGCTGTGAACTATACACCGGAAAATGTTTCGGCTTCCATTGCTTTGAAAGTGCCTGGTAATGATGCGAAGCGGTATCCGCTGACTTTGCAGCAATTGGATAATAGTAATTTTGAATATCAGTGGGTGGCGGCCGATAAATTACCTGTGGTGATTTATCAGAATGTTGAAGAAAAAGACGGCAACCAGCGTATTGTCATTTTTATGACTGCATTGGATGATGTTTATTTCAATTTTGGTGAGCAGGTAATGACTGGTTGTCATCATGATGATTGTTTGTTTTATATGCCTGGATTTTGGTATCGTCGTAACTTGCGTTCTCCTCAAGAAGCGCCGTCTTTTCATACCTCGGATAGCTGGTTGGTTCGTGAAGACCGTTTAAGTACTCCCTTGACTGCTATTTTTGATGAAAAGAATAGGAAAACATATTCTGTTATCCGGCTGGATAATATGGCTTCGGATGCTTTGACTACCCATAAGGAAGGGGAAGTGATATTGTCTGGTAAAACCTCTATAGGTTATACAGGATTTGAAAACCTCTCGGGTATCGCTTCTTTGTCTTTTGGGTTTCCTTACAAGGAAGCTCCTAAAACTTATATTCGTAAATTGACATTGGCTCCTTCGGTTGAGGCCTATCAATTATTACGTAAAGGTGAGAGTCTTTCTCTGACTTGGGAATTACATGAGTCGGAAATTGCTGATTTTTCAGAATGTGTGCAGCATATTTGGGAATATTCTTATGATACAAACTGTCCTCAAATTGTAAATACACCTTATTCTCCTGAGAAAATGAAGGAAGTGATGAGTAATTTCTTCGTGGAAAGTTTTGTCGGAAATACTCCTACTCATTATTATTCGGGGGTGGAATTGCGTACAGCTACTTGTGACCAAACGGATGTTGCCGAAGTGGGTTTTGTGGGACGTACTTTGTTGAATGCTTTTAATGCATTGGAATATGGAGAACAGCAGCGTCGTACGGATTTGGTGACGAATGCTTATAAAATTTTTGATTCTTATTTGCAGAATGGATTTTCGGAAACGGGTTTCTTTAATGAAGTAGTACATTATAGGCGTAATTTTGTAGAGTCTGTTCATAGTATCCGCCGTCAGTCTGAAGGGGTATATGCCCTGCTTCATTTTTTGAATTACGAAAGACTGCAAGGTCGTAAACATCCTGAGTGGGAAAAGCGTATAAAAAGTATGTTGGATATGTTTCTGCGTTTACAAAATAAGGACGGTAGTTTTCCTCGTAAGTTTAAAGATGACTTTTCTATTGTAGACAAGAGTGGGGGAAGTACCCCTTCGGCAACTTTGCCATTGGTTATGGGATATAAATATTTTAAGGATAAACGGTATTTGGCAAGTGCAAAACATACGGTGGAGTATTTGGAAAAGGAATTGATTTCGAAGTCCGATTATTTTTCTTCTACTTTGGATGCTAATTGCGAGGATAAAGAGGCATCTTTGTATGCGTCAACTGCCGCTTACTATTTGGCTTTAGCTACAAAAGGAGCTGAACGAGCCCATTATGCTGGGTTGGCGAGGAAGGCAGCTTATTTTGCATTGTCATGGTACTATACATGGGATGTCCCTTTTGCCCCCGGTCAGATGTTGGGTGATTTAGGGTTGAAAACTAGAGGCTGGGGAAATGTTTCTGTAGAAAATAACCATATTGATGTCTTTATCTTTGATTTCGCTGACGTATTGAACTGGTTGGCAAAAGAATATAATGAAAAGCGTTTTTCGGATTTTTCTCAGGTAATCAGTACATCAATGCGTCAGTTGTTACCCTATGAAGGGCATCGATGTGGTATTGCCAAAACAGGATATTATCCGGAGGTTGTCCAGCATACTAACTGGGACTACGGTAAGAATGGTAAAGGCTATTATAATGATATTTTTGCTCCGGGATGGACAGTGGCTTCATTGTGGGAATTATTTTCTCCGGGACGTGCCGAGAAGTTCTTGAAAAAATAGTTTGAAAATTGATAATTTATTATGATGTTAAGTGATTAGCATTTCATTTAAAACTTGATTTTCTTTTCTTTTGTAGGGAAAGGTATGTCCTTTTTCAGAAAATCAGCTTTCTCTTTAAGGAAGGATACCTGAAGTATATTAAAAAGCCGGGGATTGTCTTTACAGATGTTCCCGGCATAATTTTTTACCGTCACTGGCATTATTGTTCTGACTTTACATCTCTTATTGAATAAAACAAGTAAAAGAAAGAATTTCTCTATGTTAAGATAACAGTTTACTTTAAATTCTTAACTTTGTTCCCCTTGAAAAATGATTGTTACAAGATAATTTAACAGCTAAAAATGCAACAATATAAAAGACCGGAAGCTATAAAACGTATGAATGAGCTGGCGGGTAGCCGGAAGCCTTTCCTTTTTATTATAGATTATAAACAGCAGTGTTCCTTGATAGAGGAAATAAGTCGGATTGATTCTACCCGTTGCCGTTATAACTTTAATGGAGTGAAAAATGTGGATACTGTAACAGAAAGTTACAGTGGGCAGATAGACTGGAACTTTGTTCCAATGTCTTTGACAGACTACCGGCAGGCTTTTGAAATCGTAAAACGGAATATTCTGGCAGGTAACAGCTATCTCGCTAATTTGACTTGCAAGGTTCCTGTCAGTACTAATCTTACTTTGGAGGATGTGTTCCGGTACTCCAAAGCGCTTTATAGACTTTGGTTGAAAGATAAACTGGTCTGTTTCTCACCCGAAATTTTTGTTCGTATAGAAGATGGCGAGATAAAATCTTTCCCCATGAAAGGAACGATTGACGCTACCTTACCTAATGCGGAAAAACTGTTGATGGATGATTCTAAGGAAACTGCCGAACATGCTACCATTGTAGATCTGATTCGTAATGATTTGAGTATGGTGGCGGAACAGGTCAGGGTTGTCCGCTATCGTTATTGTGACCGGCTTGAAACCAATAAGGGACCTATCTTTCAGACAAGCTCCGAAATATGTGGTGTCTTGCCCGATGATTACCCATCGCATATAGGAGATATTATATTTCGTTTGTTACCAGCCGGTTCCATAACCGGAGCGCCCAAATCCAAGACGATGGATATTATTGAAGAAGCGGAAAATTATGAGCGTGGATTTTATACGGGCATAATGGGTTATTGTGACGGCAGGACTTTAGACAGTGCGGTGATGATCCGTTTTTTAGAACAGGAAGGAGAGAATCTTTATTATAAGGCGGGGGGAGGAATTACTTCAAAGAGTGATTTACAAAGTGAATATAATGAAATGATACAGAAGATTTATGTACCCATTTATTGAAACTATACGGATAGAACAAGGAAAAGCGTGTAATTTGTCTTATCATAATGAAAGACTGAACAATACCCTTCATCATTTCTGGCCGGACTGTGCCGGCATAGAATTAGGTGAATACCTGAAATTGACACCGGAGATGAACGGAATGAAATGTAGGGTGATTTATGATGGAGGTGGAATAAAAGAAATTAGTTATGAAGCCTATCAGATGCGTCCGGTACATTCTTTGCAGTTGGTTTATTCGGATGATATAGATTATACTTATAAAAGTACAGACAGGGAAGCTTTAAACCGGCTTTTTGCCTGCCGTGGAGAACGGGATGATATTTTAATTGTCAGACGCGGACTGCTGACCGATACTTCCATAGCTAATATTGCCTTGTTTGATGGTAAGGATTGGTTCACACCTAAATTACCTTTGTTGAGAGGGACTTGCCGTACAGCATTGATTGACAACGGAATTATAAAAGAAAAAGATATCCGGCCGGAAGAACTATCCTCTTATTCTTTGTTAGGTTATTTAACGCTATGATTAAATGGGGAGCGTTGGAATTTTCTACCGGAACCATTTACGGATAATAAGAAAGAAGGTGGAATTTTGAAGATTTTGTTTGTTTCCTTAAATAATTTGCTATATTTGCAAAAAAAATATAAATATAGGTAGGGTATGAGATTGCGGACAGTTGCCAAGTTGGGTATGGTGCTATCAGTGGTATTGTTTTGTACGGCTGTGGGCTTTTACGGCTTTGCTAAGTTAAGCCTGACGGATAAGAGTCGTGAGATCAATCTCTTCTCACTTGTACCGGCTGATTGCATCGGTGTGTTGGAGTGATAATATTAATTATTTTCTGAATGAATTTCCTCAATTGAACTATTCTGAAGAACTGGGTAATTTCCAGTTTCCCGGTTTGTTTAATTATGTGTTGGGAGGTTTGAACGAATATACCACTAACACTGCTCATGGTCTGAGCAGTAAGATGAGCCGGGTAGTGGTCAGTTTCCATTCTCCGGGTACTCCCGCGTGACCAGGTGGTATATTTCCGTATGGGGGCTGATGATAAGGGAAACATTGGGAGATATGTTGTTAGAA
>SCPP01000175.1_pt1 | contig 52173 bp, 73 predicted proteins | sample 6106811 | NCBI WGS metagenome assembly SCPP01 (sample SAMN10720449, study PRJNA508395) | human gut metagenome | isolation source: Participant 2 stool, 15 month | host: Homo sapiens | collected 2018
GCAGGATGACCGCCCACAAGGTGTCACTCATGTGCAGCAGCTTCATCTCCCTGAGCCAGAGGGATAACAATGACCTGTTTGGGCAGAGCCATGGCGCAGATGATGATGGTAAACAGGATGGTCCGGCCGTAGAACCGCTTTTGCCCAGCGCATAACCAGCCAAGGCGGCGGTGATGCAGGTCAGGATCATTGCCATAGCAGAAATAAACACGATATTGAACAGCCACAGGAAGGCCGGCTTTGCAAACAGCTTATCATAGTTTCCCATCGTGGGATTCATCGGAAACCAGACGGGCACCTTGGCGTTAATATCGATAGCACTCTTGAAGGAGCCGGTGACAATCCAGTACAGCGGGAACAGGAAGAAGATGGCCAACATGATCAGAATCACTACGGCAAACACCTTATAGGCTGTGGAGGTGCCACTCAGGTCGGTCTTTTCACTTTGACCGGGGTCGTATTTGCACTCATTTTCTCTCCCTCCTCAGTCTGTCTTCGCCACTTTGAACTGGATGGCGGAGAAAATGGCGATGATGACGGCCAAAACGACACCGATCGCGCAGGCGTAGCCCAAGTCGTACAGCCGATAGGCGGTGTCATAGACCTGGTACATAATGGTCATGGTGGAGTTCAGCGGCCCACCCTTGGTCAGCAACTGGATCAGCGCAAAGCACTGGAAGGAGTTGATAGTCGTGATAACCAGCACGTAGAGGGTAGTGGGCATGATCTGAGGCCACTTGATCTTCCAGAAAACCTGGAGCTTGGTGGCCGTCCACCTGGGCGGCTTCAATGAGGGACTGATCCACGTTGCCCAGAGCCGCCACGTACAACACGATGGGCTGGCCGATAGGGTGGTAAACAGAATCAGGATTATAAACCAGATAGCGGTTTTAGGGTTGCCCAGCCAGTCAAAGCCAGTCGTGCCACGCCACCTGGTTAAGGATGCCATTGTAGGGGTTCAGAATCCACTTCCACACCACCGTGATGGCCACCGATCCGGTGACCACCGGCAGGTAAAACACACAGCGGAAGAAGGAGCGGAAATAGAGTGCATCTTATAGATGGCGGAACTCACCCACAGGGAGAAAGCGGTGACACAAGGCACCGCCACCACCACGATAATCAGTGTATTCAGGAAGCCCTTGTGAAAAATAGGGTCCTGAAAGAGCTTGATATAGTTCTCCAGTCCTGCGAACCCCTTGATACCGCCCAAGCCATACTTCGTAAAACTGTAAAACAGGCAGATGAACATGGGTACGACCACGAAGGTAACGAAGAAGATCAGGCTGGGCAGCAGGAACAGATAGGCGGAGATGGTCTCTCCGTACCAGGGCGCGGCTCATGCCGGAGAATTGGGACTTTTGGGGCTTCCGTCCGGCCTGGGCCGCCACGGTATTTTGCGTCATGAATGTCTCCCCTCTTCAAGTGGTATTTGCCTTTTCATTCACCACTCCGGTGAAAGGAAGCTGTGCCCGCCCTCTCAGCAGGAGCGGGCACAGATATGCGCATTCAGGTTCCTTCGGTCAGGTTCAGCCGATATTGGCATTAGCCTGCGCCGCATACTTATCGGCCGCGGTCTGCACATCGGCACCGGTGGTCATGATCTCGGTCAACATGGGCCACCAGTAACCGCGCTGCTCGGTCCAGCCGCCAGTCAGGTTGTAATAGCGGCCCAGGTAGTCGCTCATCAGGGCGAAGGGGCACGGGTCTCGGCGTCAGCGTCGCCGGTGTAGACATCGCCCCAGTCGGAGTGGACAGGGAAGAAACCGGTAGCCTTTACCGCCTCGACTCCGACAGTCTGGTCGTCGCAGACAAACTGCACAAACTTCTTGGCAGCCTCAATCTTGGCCTCGTCCTTGTTGTTGAACACGCCGAAGCCATAGGGGCCGGCCATCTCCAGCTCGGGCTTGCCGTCGTCAGAATGCCATGGCGAAGGGTGAACTGGGTCTGAGCGGCATACTGGGTGTAGTTGGCGTAGTTCCAGCAGAAGCTCACGGCGCAGGTCTGGTTGGCGAAGGCCAGCTCGTCGGCCGCGGCGAAGCTGGCATTGGCGGACATGGAACCGTTGTTCACCATATCCTGCAACAGCTTGAGAGCCTTGACGTTGTTCTCGCTGTTGGCGGTGTAGGCGGTCCCGTCCTCATTGACAAAGTAGTCGGAATACAGGTTGTTGACGAGGCGGCGCGGTACCGCCACAAGGCCACAGTAGATAATGCCCGGAGTATTGATGTTGATGGTACCGCCGCAGCGGCGCGCACCGCTTCCATAGCCTTCACGAAGTTGTCGGTGGTCCAGGTACGGGTCTCCTCGTCGATATACTGGAGGGCACCGGCCGCCTCAAAGGCCTCGTAGTTGATGGCCATACAGTGAGCGGCCACGCTCAGGATACATGTAGTAGGTGCCGTCCAACTGAGACACGGAGGAGATGCCCTCGGCAATGTCGGAGCCGCCAGTCTCCCACAGGTCGGACAGATCCACCATCAGGCCCTCACGGGCGTAGTTGCCCACGATACGCTCGGGGCCCTCGAAAATGATGTCGGGGCCAGTGCCAGCGGTGATGGCGGAGGTCAGCTTCTGATCACCGATTGATAGTTGATGGGAGTGACGGTGATCTTGATATCGGGATTCTGCTCATTGAAAGCAGCAATGATAGGCTCCCAATTGGATGCCTCGGCAAACCCACCGACATTGAAGGACCAGAGGTTGAGTTCAACGGCCGCTGGAGCTGCCGCCGGTCTCGCCGCCGGGCGCGGGGATTCACTGTTACCCTGGGAGCCGTTGCCGCAGGCGGCCAGCCCCAGAGTCATACCGGCGGCGAGCAGGAGCGCAAGAGGTTTCTTCATGTTCATTGTTCTTCCGCCTCATTTTCGATAAATTTTTCTTTCCAGGACATCTCGTCCGTTGTGTAGATAATATAATTCCGAGGGTGTTTTGTCAATATGCTTTCGAAGAAAATTTTATTTCTCCAAAAATTCTGCAACTTTCTTTCACGTTTTGCAATACGCGGTCAAATGTGCTTGTCCGAAAGTACCTCCGCCACGGCCTCCCTTGTCTCCGCACTGCCCTGCACATCCCTGCGGCACACCTCATGGAACAGCACGTCCATCAGGTAGAGCTGCGCTACACGGGCCGCCACCGAGCCGCCCTGGAGGGGCCCTCCAGAGAGCCGCACTGAAGCACTACGTCGGCATAGGCCGCACCGGGGATTTGGGAACCGGGTGACCAGGATGGCCACCGCTCTCCGGTCCCGGATGATTTTCAGGTTTTCAGCAGCTCCTCCGTGGAGCCGGGTAGGAAAAATACAGTACCACGTTGTTGTTGCTTACGTAGGATGGGAGGCTCGAAAGCATCTTCCAAAATATCGCCTGAGAATCCGACTTTACCAATACGGATGCAATACCATGGCTCTTGGCCATAAGCTGAATAAATACGTTCAACCACACTTGCGTCAGTAACGGTAAATTCTTTGTCGTAATTTTGTGAGTTCAGATTTATTATTTCAGGTTTTTCCTCATCGCTTTCTAAAGTAACTTCCATAATCTTTCCTGCATTCGTATCACCTTGCAACTGGATGAGTGTATTTGAGAAACTGTCGTCATCGTCTGTATCTTTCACTTCGTTGCCTTCTTCGTCAAAGGTTATGTTCGATCCCTTTTTGGTGAATACCATAGCGCCAGGGAAGAAATTATTTCGTACATTTCTGTACTTGACATTGGACAGCCCTTCATCGGTACTCATTTCTGTAGCCACCCGGTCACCTTTCCCGACAGGATAAGTATTTTTCCCGGCCATTGACACCCATAGGATTTGACCTTTGTAGTATTCAATGCCTCCGGCTGCTTCTATTTGAGCCAGTATAACATCTTTTTGAGGGTTAAAAACATCTATATAGTCGATGTTTTCTTTCTTGACCTGCAGAGCTTTCCCTTTACGTGTCTTCTTTCCGCTCCAGTCTGGATGTACTGCTATTTTTGCCACATAACCGTTTTCATCTTCTTCTGTCAGACGGCAATTTTCAAATGGTACGTGCTGCATCTCCACTATCTCACAGAAAACATTGTAGTTAACATGGATTGCTATTCCATTGAGTTCGGACATGTCTTTACATAGTAACATGTGCACATCATCCAATGTGTCACCTTTTCGATTGACTACATATTTGGAAAAAGCAACCTCACGGAATCCGTTTCCTTCAATGAAGTCAGCGAAACGGTCTGAGCATTCAGATGCAGTAGAGCTTGCAGCAATGATATTCTTTAATGTCTGCGGATATAGGTTGTCCTGTCCGTAGGCTTGAATTCCTAGATTTTGTAAATAGCTTGTATCAATGCGGTTACTGCTTTTCTTTTTTAGATCTCTTACTCTCATATTCGCGAGGTTTACGTTCGTCCTTTATTTCTTTTATTCAACTTTATCTTCGCCTTCTCCATTCATTGCGTTCACAATTTCAATGGCCTTGCTTAGATGCAGATTCAGAACTTTTTTACTGATTTTCTTGCCGTTGATTTGGAAATCTTTCAACGTGTCAGCCACGGATTCTTCAGAAACTCCGTCTTGCAATGATTCTACCATTGAATCAAGCAGGCTTTGATTGTATCCACATTTGTTAACACGTTCTTTCCAGTCCGTAGGTACATGGGCGAAATAAATTTCACCTTTCGGATTTTTGGCAAGGTACTTTTCAGCAACTTCATCAGTGAGGTTGTCATTAGTGTACATTTTATTGCTTCCGAACTCCGGTTGAAGCAGGACACCATTCTTTAATATATAATTACATTTTTCTTTCATACGGTTATTCTTTTTGATGTAAACAGTCATTTCGATTACAGCATCGCGATAGCAGTCGTTACATGATGTCTTAGTGAATTCTTTTCCTAATACTTCCTTGTACAATCTTTCTATCTCCGATTTATCAGAAGAGGAGTAGGAGGGAAGATCTCCTAGCTCCTTTAATTTATCAACCACTTCTTCTAACTCCATAATTATTCAGTTGGTTTTGTCAGTGTTTCAACAAGCGTTTTTGTCGCATCGTAAGATGTTTTGTACAAGAATAATGCTGATTTGGGAACCTTGGTTTCTTGCAAAGAGATATTCCATCCCCCTTCCGTTTCTTCGGAATACTTGTCATTGCCGATCTCTGCGGCTTTCAAACCTTGGTAGTAACCGTAAACCTGGAAAGCTGAATCTCCCGGATTCTCGGTTTTATTTAACCCTTTAGCTTTATTTTCCAATACAACGACAAAATCACCGTTAGCAAGCCCATCAATAATGTCATTGCATACATCGGGGTCATTTGCTAATACAACCATGTTCACTGTGTTAGTGAACGTGTTACGATAGGTTCCTGTTGCCAAGGCTGTATTGGTACCTGTAAAGGGGGTTGCACCGAATACCTGTACCTTGTAACCTTTTTTACCTGTTTTCAGTGCAAGAGTTTCGATCACATTCTTACGGGTTGCGTTGAATGTAACCGCACCGAAATCCACGTCTGCGCGATTCATTATCACACCTTCCTGTTCCAGCCCGGGAACGATAGGATCATCGCACGATGGTGCGATGTCCTTTTTGATTGTTATATCACATATTGCCATATTTGCTCTTTTCGTTAGTATGCTACCTGTACCAACTCATCTTCGCCAATCATGGAGCCTAATTTTCCTGTTGAATAAATGTAGTTCTTGCGGGCTTTCTTATCAAACCAAATATCCAAGTCCGACATCGGTTCGGTGCCCTCACATCCATACATCAAGTTCTCAGGAGAACATAAAACAGCACGATGCGGTAAGTTAAGTTTGGTTTTGTTGTTCTGATAGGCTTGAATAAATCTATCCCAAATGGAACATTTAACGATGGTTGTTCCATCGTATTTGCTGACCTCTACACCGTCAAATACAACTTCCCAGGGCATGATTACCTTGTACTTTTCTTTCATATCGTGAGTCAGAGCATCGCACATTGACTTGGTGGCGAAAATTGCGCATCCGTCTTTTTGGAAAATCCGGCTGTCGGCATCTTGCAACATCGCATCGAATATTGATGTGGCAATGCCTGTTTCTTTCATCTTTGATTTTTGTAATGCATATGATTCTTCTGCGTTGGCTGCAATTTCAGTGTGCTGTCCGGTATTGTTGGTACAGATGGCAAACAGACGTTTGAAAAAACCGTCACATGTTTTAAATAGTTCGATGTTTACTCCGTCAGTGATTTGACCACCTCCAGTGACAGACGCTGCTGATTTATCTCCAAACCATGTAAAACGCCACATCATTTTCATCATAGCTTCAGACAGCTTCGGCAGTACAATACCGTCCATATATTCGGTCGATGTCAGGTCTCCTATATTTGTTCCCGTTTTAAGGCAGTACTTGGCAATGGTGTTTTCCAAGTCTGTATAGCACATTTCCAAAGGAATTTGCCAATCCCCGATTTCCCATTCCTTTTGGGCGGCAGCGATAGCCACTTTTTTATATTCAGGGTCGCATCCGGAGCCGGCTACTCCGACATCTTCCATTTCACCGATAAAACCAGCTTTTTTACCGTTAGTCACATTGGGCATAAACGTCATGAAACGCTCCATGTCCTCGTTTTGAAAGACTGTTAACTGAATAAGGTCTTTCAAGTCTTTTACAGCCTGATTATCAGGTGTAAGTTTGTCAAAATCTAAAATAGGCATTTCCCCTCCTTTTATTACTTGTTGTTTCTTTTTTCTCTTTCTTCACGAAGTTTTCTCTGAATAGGCGTTTCATTTTCTTCTACTCCTTTTATACCCTTGTTGAACGTTTGGGTACGAGCTGACACTTTATAAGTACTACAATGTTTTGCCAGCCAGTTTTCGCCCCCGGCCATACGGACTGCGTTCAGAATCTTGTTGTCCTCAATGGTACGGGCATTCGTCTTTAGAGAAGCATTCTCAGTTTCCAACTCTTCTATACGGGCTTTTAAAGCTTTCACTTCATCCTCTTCCAATTCATCAGGATCTTTAATTTCTGTAATAACGCCATCTGTCACAATGATAGTCTTTCCGTCAGGCATGACATGTTCGCCATCGGGACTTGCTGTATCTCCTACTTGGGGTTCACCTTCATCTCTTTCCACGGTAAGCGTGTTACCTTCGGCATTTGTCAATTCCATAGATACGACCTGTACGTCTTCAATTTTTTGATAGCCGCATTTGGCCAGCAGCCTGTCTATGATAGTCTGCTTCACTGTTACTTCTTTTTCTTTGTTCATTTTTTTGTTATTAAATGTGTAAGTTCTCCCTTTGGCAGTTGTAGGCATAAGAACGGTCGTGATAAAACCTAATTGTTTGGCTGTTTCACCACCAAACCAACCGGCTTTATTCATTTGGGCTTCGATAACTGAGGCTTCCGATCCTGTGCGTTCTACATACAAAGCTAGCATCTTGTTTTTTTCACTCTCCAAGTTTGATTTTATTGATTCTAGGGTTTCAAGATCAAGGTCTCCATCGTATGAAGCCATATAAGGCTTGTGAATAAGAAACTTTGCATGTGGATAAGCAAAACGTCTTTCTTTTGCAGCGGCCAATAATATCACGGTTGCCATGGATGCACATCGTCCTACTGCAGTACAGCTGATTTGCTTTCCTGAAGCACGTAAGGCGTCATAAATGGCATACCCTTCAACGGCATCACCACCGCATGAATGTATCTCAATATCAATAACGTGGTCATTCGGATCTATCCAAGATAGGAAATTTTGAATATCGGGAAAAGACAATCCCTCTTCACCAGTTAGATACCAATTTTCCATTTTGTCTTTATCCGCAACAATATCTTTGTTGATGTATAATTTCGCCATATATAATCTATTTTGAAGCAAAGGTAAAAAACGGTATATGGCTATAAGAATTTCAGAACATAATAGCACTGACACGCTTTGTCAGTAAAAAAATAGGGGGAAGAATAATCTTCCCCCTTATTGAATTGAAACGTCAACGGACAACCTGTCAATGACTCTATAGATGGTCCTTTCTGAAATGCTGTATTCATCTGCCAGGTACTGCATGATATATGCCTTTTTATGACCTTCAGCCGTAAGACGGGTGTAGTCTTTATACATTTCTAGGTATTTAATTATTGCTGTCCGGTAAAACACAAAAGAGCATAAAAATCCTCCTCGAAGCCCCGTAAAATAGGACTTCGGGTTTTATTTTTTTCAAAAGTAAGCCCCCTTAATCGAAAAGACTTGGTTCTGGTGGTGCTTTTTGCATCTCCTTTGCAAGGAAATCATTCCAGGTTTTCTCGGGATTTTCCATGAATGCGATAAAATCGACGTAGTACATGAGCATAAGTCGTACCATGGTAACAACCTGCGAGAATGCACAGTGCCTCTTGATGCTTCTTGACAGAACTGTTATCAGCAGATTTGCAATCAAGACTACCCATGTCTGTATTTGTATGGCGTTGACGCTGTCCCCATAGAAGAAATGAAGCGGAAAATTTTGTTTTAGCTGTTTGTATAGCGACTCGATGGCCCATCTGAGGCGATAAATTTCAGAAATGTCCTCAAACGTGAACTCAAAGTTGTTGGTCAACAGCACAACCGGCTTCTTTGTCTCGTAAAATATCTCCACCCTACGTGCCTCATGGGTGAGTAAAAAGCACTTTCTTGTCTATGTGCGTCACCAGTCCCTGCGGGTTGACATAAGTAATGGATTCAAGTTCCTCGTACTTAAGGTTTTTCTTCATTTTGGTCACGTAGCACGCCTTCTTCGGTAAGACGTTGGAATTGTGCGATGTCGACGTAACCACGATCCATCGCCAAAGTGGAGTCTTTTGGCAAATGCACCTCCTTCAGCAGGTAATGATCGTGTTTTGCGGCGGATGTGAGCTGCACCACCATCGGTACGCCGACATGATACTTCATTACTGTATGTACTTTCATGCCGCCTTTTTCTTGCCTGATTTCGGTGCCGCCCGACACCTTTGAGTATGTTGTCAAAGAGCGTTATTGTGGTGGAATCCATCATGTAAAGCAACTTCTCCCAGTCTTTAGGCTCGTGAGTCTCCTGCCCTTAGCACTTGGAGGGCGGCTGTCCGCTAAAAATTTGGCATACTTCTCCAAAGATACGCATAAACACTTGCAAAGAACTCCTGAGGACGGCGTATATTGGCCTCCGCAAGTGCTGCGACGAACCAGATAGTTCATTCCGAGGTGTCCGAGCTTGTGAGCCTCCGCCTTCATGCCTATCTCAAGTTCGCGAAGAGAATCAAAGTGTTTGAGTATGCCGAACAGCATTACCACAAGATGTTGGTAGCCGTCAAAACGCTTCACGTAAGCCTCGCTTCCTTTCGTTTCGCGACTTATTTGAAGAATCTTCTCTTTGTCGAGTAACTTTAACACTTGACTATAGACCGGCTGTCCGGTAAAATGACTATCTTTGCTCATGGTTATATATTTTTTCGCAAAACAAAGATAACCAAAAGGGCTGATACCTCGTGAGAAGTGTCAGCCCTAATTTATTTTGTTTGAAAAAGTTTTACCGGACAGCAATAGTATTTAATATCTGATGCATCTAATGACATTTCAGACATTATCCTAAGAGTGTTCCTGTTTATATATAATAGTTCGTATGCTTTCATAAACTACCGCTTTCTTCTATGTATTTAATTCTATTCGCAACTGAAGTAAACTCTTCTACAGAAACGACAGGGGCAGGAGCCATCATCATTCCTTTGGCGACTGCTCTGGCCAGCATATCTTCGCCTAAAGTTTGATTATTCGTTGCTGTTACATTAATAGGTACACCTCCACCCATCATATTGAAGGATGATAGGATAGGGGCGAACATGGACGTAGCTTTGGCGGTTATAACGGATTCTCCATTCGACAACTGTGCCGGAATACTGTCGCTCGTTCCTGTCCCCGGTCCTGTAACCAAACCACCTTCTGCAAATTTAGCACTTTTTACTATCTTAACAGCATTTGCAATGTTAGAAAGGATTGTTGCAATACCTGATGCCATTGTAGCTATACCAAGAATACCTTTCCCTGATTCAGCGGATACCATTTTTGCGATCGCCTTACCTGAATTGATGGCGATCTCTGCCAAAGCCAACATTTTGCTTGCCATAGCAAATCCTCTATCAGACTCCCCAATTTGTTCTGTGAGAGCTACAAGGCCATTTGTCACCTGTTCCATTGCTTCATATTTAGCTTGTTCTATTTCAATCTCCTTATCGCTCAGTTCTCTCTTGTCTTTCAGATAAGCATTCTGTGCTTCCAGCTTGCGAAGATTGAATGCTTCTATACTTTCACCTTCCATTTGCTGCAGGCTATCGAGCTCGGCTTTCTTTTGTTCCATCCTTATACGAAGAATTTCCTCTTCGTTATCATATGCTTGTGCGATTTCCGTTTCAAAGCGTATGCGCATGGCTTCCTGTTGCTTGTTGATAATATCCTGCTCATGAACTGTTGCCAGTTCGTCTATCTTGGTATTGTACTTTGCTTTAATGGCCAGTTTCATTTCTTCGGTTTGTTCTGTGCTGGTAAGTTCCGCCTCTTGTTGTGCTTGTAATTGTTGTATCTTTAACTGATACTCCTGCTCGCTGCCTTCCTTGACCGATTCCAATTGCAGGGATATCATTTTTAAACGGTTCTCCAGTTCTTTTTCAGCTCCTCATCGGACAACTTGCTAAGCTCCATAGATTTTTGTTGTTCCAAAGCCTTTATTTTGGCGTTGATGGCTTCACGAGCCTTAGCGGTAAGGTTCTCTTCTTGCTTTAAACTGATTTGCAAATCCTCAATCTGCCGGGAATAGTTCAATTCAATCTCTTTCCGTGCTTGTTCTCTCTTGTCTTTCACTAAGGCAAGCATAGCATCTTCTGCTGCCCTTACTGCTTCCAGTTCTGTTTGCTTTGCTTCCTTTGCTTTGTCTGCACCTTCCTGGCGGATAGAGTTTAGGGTGTTTTGCTGCTCTGTCTGACGGCCGTAACTATCTTCCATTAGCTCCTGAAGTTCGTTGAATTGGTCACGGAACACTTTAAGGTCTTCTATCGTACTATCTGATAATCCAAGTTTTCCTATTACTTCATCGGCTGTAATATCACCAGCTTTAATCTGCTCCATCAACTTGCGTACTTCATTGTTCATCTCGGTAAATCCAAGGGTGTTAGCCAGTCTTGCTTCTGCTAGTTCTGTCTGTACGGCAAGGTCCTTCTTCTCAATTTCCGCAGCTTTTTCCGCAGCTTTAATACGTTCCTGTGTGGATAGGGTTTGGTCATCTGCAGCTTTTTTCAGCTTCTCAATTTCAGCTCGGTTAGCGGCACGTGACATGGACAGCATGACTTCCCTCTTGTCTATCTCATTCAAGACTTCTGCCAGCTTCCACGCCTGTTTGGTTTCATTGACTATTTCATCACCGATACCAGCGAATATGGATTTGGCATCATTCCCCGCCTGTTTGAAGTTCCCGGTAAACAGATTCACTAAAGCACTTCCCAACTTGCCTGCCCGGTCTATTAAGACATTTACAGTGGCACCCAGAGCCCCCATTATTTTATTGGCTGCTTCCACGCCCTTCTGTGTTTTGGTGAACCATGATACCAAAGATCCTAAAGCTACAATTAATACTCCAATACCAGTTCCAAGTAGAGCAACTTTCAACAGTCTCAAAACTTTAATCCAGCCGGTTGTGGTGGTCGAAACAGTAAGCATTTCTGTTTTTACTTCAGACAAATAATTTCTTACTCCACCCAAGGAGGTCACCATTACATTTATCTGCTGCACGAACGGGATATTGGCATTGGCGGCTTCCATTATAGCTTCCTTGTAATTGCCAACATTTCGGTAATACCGCTGTGTCTCTTCTTCAGCGCCCTTTAGAGCATCAGTAACCTCATTAATTCTATTTTTTATGTTCATGCCTGTATCCGCATTTCGTTCCGCTTCGGATAAAGCATCGTATTCAGCCGTTAGGTTTGACAGTTGGGCACGAAGAGAAACAAGGCTGTTTTCTTGTGCCTTCTCCTGCTTGAGCTGATTTTGCATTGTTTTCGTTATAACACGTATCGAATCATTACAGTCGTTGATATAGGCTTTAGATGCCGTCATTTCTTCATTGTACTGCTGCCGGGAAATAGCTCCGTTTTTCAGTTGCTGTTTTAAATTCTGTTCTGCTTCTTTGGCTTTGTCGATTTTTGTCTGATACTCGGCTATAGCTTTGATAGCCTCATTATAATTCACTTTGATATCAAGTATCTTTTCTACTTTGTCTGCCATAATTTTAGATGTCTAATTGTAATAATTCAACATTTGCTATTCCTGTATTTTCTGCTGTAACGGATAGAATTGCATAATATTTCCCATATTGGGCCAGATATGCTGGAGTGGTCATATCTAAGTCTCTCAAGTCTTTTTCTGTTATTTCTATTTTTTCTTTAATGATTTTGGGGGTATACACTGCATTTTGAAAGCTTGTGTAGAATCTTTTTATGATATCCGTGAACGACAATTGTGTGAAGGTTCCATTTGATAGACCTCCATTGTTTTCCTCGAGAAGTATTCTTGGTTGAACTTTTTGCAGTTCAGCCTTTCCCTCTCCGTCATATTTGTACAATCGTATGAATGCTGTAATTCCTCTCATGTCGCATCCTGCAAATTTCAACTCTGCCATTTCTCTAGACTTCTCTAATGAGCTGATCAAGCAAGTAATTTCTCCACTGTAGTTGCCTTTTACCGTATCATCGTCTTTGTATTTAAGTATATTTCTTTGTGCAAAGCCATCGATAGTGAATTTCATTTCTTTAGGCTTGTTGGCCATATACGATGCTATTACCCGTCTAGTCCAATTGTACGCTTGTTCTTTTTTCTTTATGATATCATCGACAGACATAAATCTTATAATGTTCGTGCCTTCAATAGGATATGCAAATACGCCTAGCATGGTAGATATTGCTTTAATAAAATCAAGCTGTGTCATATCTGGCAAATTTGGTATAATGGGGTAATGGCCATTCCCGTTAAGAATACTTTCGTCTGGTTGCTTGGGCGATACAAGGTTGTTTTCCATTCTTAGATTTATGATTCCATCTACACCGTTTGATACGTCTGCAATAAATCCGATATTTGTGAATCCAAACCGGATATCTGTACCTTTGTTTACTGAGTCAGACTCTACACCTTCGAACTCAAACGTAATATTGTAAGAGTTTCCTCCATTGCTTATTATATCCGTATATCCTATGTTGAATATTTCATTGTTCTCTCCGTTCTCAATATAATAAGCTATCATGGCTGCATTGCTGGGATAGAAAGAAGTTAAAGTATGTATTGATACTTTGCCTGAAGCATTGAGCTTTATGGAGTTTCCTTTTGTCTTTATTCCACTAATGAATGTGCCTTCGCTTAGCGAGCTTTTATTTACCGTTCCATAATATGATGAATATTCTTTATTTTCGAAGTAAAGTTCAATAGGCCCGGTTCCTTGGTTAAGGTAATATTTTGCATTCAACCACAGTTCATTCTTTTGAGAGAATTCCAACCCGTCATTTCTTGTCAGCAATGGGATAAACAGCTTGTTCAAGACTGCTTGCTGTTCACTTGGAAAAATGAATATCACATCATTATCAAGTGATATATGTTCTAAAATCCATGTTGCTTTAACTGCCGGATGATAGGGTAAGTCTTTATCGGCTGAACGTATATTGTAATTTACTTTTGGGAAAAAGAAATCTCCATGACTATCATATTGGCTTACGTTCTTTCCGCTATTCCATTCGATGTAATAATCAGGAAATGGATCATTCCCTTGGCTTTCATAATGCCAACGTTCTTTTAAATCTTGCAGTTTTTTTTCTTCATTGGCAATACTTGAAAATTGTGTTGCGTTTCCCCATATTAATGCGGTTTCAAACACATCAGACGTGCCTATCAAGTATATTTTTGCCCCTTTGATAATTTCTACTCCGTTTCTTATGTATCTAGCGTCAAGGTAAAATGAAGCAACGGAATATTGGCAGGATGGCAGGTCTGCGTGAAGAAATGCAGACTGATTCCTCACTGTGTTTGGAAGTTTAATAGTGTAGCTTGTGTTACTTACAATTTTGCCTATATCGGTGAATATATTATTCTTGTATTTTAATGTGATATTGGTGCTGTCGTCCATATCTACTAATTTGTTGTTGGCACCGACATATAATAATTCATTTCTCATAAGCTCTGCACGTTAGTTTCAGGTAATATAATGTTCGCTTCAAAGTCTTGCAGTGATACCCGCTGTTTGACGAAATTTCCCACAGACACATTTACGGCCATCCATCTGGCGTTACCGTTATCATCATAGCCCATGAACATATCAACAACAGGAGATGTGGCCATTTGGTAAAGGAAGTCATAAGTTATGCTGTCTATTAATGGAGCGCATACGGGAAGTGTCGTTTCTTCCATTTTCCTTTGCTTTCGTCCGCTACCTCCATGGTATCCGTTCTTGTAACTGTAATCCTGCATATTGTTTCTGATGAACTCTCCGTCATTGGATACCTGCGAAGTCTCGTCTCCTTGCATGAATAGCCAGTAACACCACATTCCATGGCGGTTGATCCATCTCAAGTATATTCCACAGTCTGAATTGTCAACCTTACAAGTGATCTTTGTGGCCATATTGAGCAGCCCTCGGAAGGTGAAATCAAAGGTGTGGTCAAAAACAGATGCTGCCGTATTACTTCCAGGTAGATAAAATTCCACCTTGTCTGAAGCATCTATTCCAGCAAGAATGATATTCCATGCATTTTGTCCTGATAATGCGATAGGGGAGCTTTCGGAACCATCTATAGTTACTTTTACATTCCCTGATGTTGCAGAGTATAAGCCTACAGAGAATGGGTAGTTTTTGAACCATGTCAGCACTCGGCTTCCATTATACTGCTCTCCAACCTTACTGGCTCCCCACAATATGAATACGTTGAACTGGAAGCTGTTTTCAAGTGTTCCTGATTCGTTATACATATCAAGCTCTATGCTAAACAGACGTCCTAACTTACTATCTTCGGCGTGAATTGACTTGTAATCGACTTCTCTGTATTCGTCAAAATAGCTCTGCGTATAGAATGATAGGTCAAAGAAGCAGGAACCACCGAACGTCGCTCTGTTCTCTCTGTCTGATGTGGCTGTGGTGGTGTCCGTTACCGTTGCAGTAACAGATTGATAGTTTCCGCCAAGGATATTTATTATCACAGGATTAAAGCAGAATCCTATTTGGTCAGGATATTCAATTGTTGTATTATCTATCGTATGTGTTCTCATTGTCGAAATTCAGATTTATATGTTCAACTTCTGTTTCATATATAGCCGATACCCTGCTGGCTATATTGTCCACGGTATTTTCTAGATCACGGGAATAGATTTCCTCATGTTTTCTGTTTCGGTATAGTTCCGTTCCTTCCTTGGCTATCTTTCTAGCGACAAGGTAGGCGAAGGAATCGGGCTTCTTTACTTGTATACCCTTATCTTCCACCCATTGGCGGATAATCTTGTAAAATCCTTTCGGAACTTTCCCTGGCCCACGTCCGGTTTCTAGTACCGCGAATGCCTGCCTGCCCCACAAAACGCCTCCGTCCTCCGACATTTCTACTTTCAGACTGCCCTTTGTCCTTCCACTGGCTACTTGTCCGGCTGCTTCATGGTTGGCTATAATTCGCTTGCGTAACGCTTCCAGCTCTTCACCTATTATCCTTAGGGTTCCGGCTTTAGTTTCTGCTGCCATATACAATCTCTTTCACGCTCTTGTTGCAAATAACAGTACCCATTATCTCTTCTAACTTAAGTTGGATAACTATTCCGGTTACATTAACATCCAGCTTGTCATAGAAAACAGAATAAGGGATATCTCCTGATATTTCTTTGAACATCCCACTCCTGTTCAATAGCAATATGAATTCTTTGGCTTTATTCTTGCATCCTTCTATCACTGCATCATTTTCTGTGCCATCAAAATCGAACTTGGTTTTATCCATGAATGCCATCATACAGTTAGGGCAGTCTCTTAACTGCTGTCTGCCTAGATTAAAAGTTCCGCTTACAGGAAGGAGATTAAGCACTGCCGGCAATTTAATCTTGTCCAGTCTTATATTGGCTGTTTGCCAGTTGTCAAAAAGGTAACTTACACCCTCCATAGAGTCTACTATCTTTTTAATTTTTTGCTCTACCGTCATTTCTTCTTACTTAATATGTTTCTTAATCTACGTTCGAATCTTACTCTTTTGGCGTCCATGTCAAGACATTTATATACTCTGACCCATGGCACGCTGTCTACTTCTGCATGATCAGTGATACCCATGCGCTGTGCATAGTAATCAATCATGCCGAAAGGTCCAAAATTTAGCAATTCGGATCCTGCTTGCTTCTCTTCGGGTGTGGGTGGTACATTCGTCGACGCGAATAGTTTATTTATTCGTTCAACTTCTTTGGCCACCCATTGTACGAATCCCAGTACATCGGTAGCTGGAAGTTGGGATATATAACGTTTACTCAGCCCCATCAGTACAGTACAGGGAACGAACAAGATATCGTGTTCTGTTTCGATGGATTGCAGTTGCATCAGTTCTCCCATATTTATGTCGTTTAGGGTATCTGGTGTCTTATACTGCCCTAGTTGATAAGGTTTTTTCAGTTCATCCAACTTGGTTCTAATGACCTCGGGTTCGGTGGCAATGCTGCTTATTGTCAAAAATTCTTTTACTGTCATATCTTTCCTATTTTTGCTTTTGGTCGTTTTGGTGTTGGTTTGATGCGGAATATCATTGCCATTATCAGCATATCAAGGTAATCTGTGGAATGACCTAATATTTCTTTCATTTTTTCTTTGCTGATTATTCCTTTCTTCCGTGTGTCTGCATCAATATGTGCTTGTTTGAGAACTGACAATTCTTCAATGATCCGTTCCCGCTGTGCTTCCGTGCATACGATACGAAGCAATCGATTGTTAATCATCTCAGCCAGTTTGAAGGCACACTCTGATTTCAAATTGTCAAATTCAGGATTAATAGGTCGTGCTCCTCCATGAAACTCCTTGATACCGTTCAGATAGCTTTCAAGATAGTTCCCCAATCCGTCAGAGTCCGCAATCATCTTACTACGAGGAATTGAGCATTCTATCATCATCCGCTTCAGGTCTGTTTCAATGGATTTTCCAGTACTGTATTCCTGATCCAGTTTGATAAAACACACATTCCCTTTCCAATGACCGGCGATAAATCTGTCTCGTCCCTTCATTGCAAGGTCTGCAGAACCGGTAGATTCACCTGCAGGAGCAATGAACTCATTCGTGAACAAGTCACAGATAGCGTCGTAGTTACACAGGGCAGTCGGGTCATTATCATACTCCCAATTGCCGAAATATAGGCGTTCCTTTGTTACCCGGTCTTTTGTGTTTCGAAGACTTTCGATGTAGTCTTCTGTTGCCCAAGGATTATCCTGCACCAAAGCTTGGATAAATGCATAAGGAGCTTGTAATTTGTCTTCTTTCCAGGGCTTGTAGAATTCACGGTATAGCCAGTTTTTCTTCGGGTTACAGGTGATAAGTATCTTTCCGGGTACATGGTATACATCGTTCATGTGGCGGCCGATACGGGTTTTCAAGACTTCGAAGGCAAGGTAGTGCACTTCACCAGCTTCCTCTATCCATCCTCCTGTATATTCCTTAGACCCCAATCGTTCATACATCGGATCTTTCACCGGATAATACGTCAAGTCAATATAAACGATTTCACTTCCGTTGTCGAAGGCTATCCCTTCATTTGTTGTCTTGTATGCCGTGAAGCTGTGAGAAGATGCTACCTTATTGAAGGTCACGGTAACGGACTCACGGCTATCCTTCAAATTATTTCGGCCAACAAACCAGCGAGTACCGGGAAGATAGTAGGCACATTGCATCAGCCATTCACAGCCTAGCCATGATTTACCACCACCTCCGGCACCACCATACAATAAAAATTTCGTTTTGCTGTCACGAAGAAAATTGTATGCCAATCGCTGTTTTAAGTTAACCTTTTGCTCCATATCACTTCAATTTGTCAGCTTCGGGAGTATAGGGAAGAAAGTCAAATCCGTTGAAGGGTTTGCCTTGTGTTGTATGATCCACTTCCTGTTTGTCGGACAACCCTAGCTTTCGGGCTATAATGTTTGCATTGAAAGCGCCAACACAGGCTCCTTCAAATTGTTGAGTCTCGATGGTTTCTTCCACCCGCGCGATGACGTGCAAAAAATCTTCATCATTTTTTTTCATGCATTCACTTCTGAAGCTACTCCACCAACGTGATGAAGTACCTAGATAGATACATAATCCGGTGAGAGAGTAGGGGCGCTGTGTAGGTGAAACTTCTTGTTGTGTTTGCTGTTCATTAACAGTTTCTGTTCTTTTACCTTTTTTGCGTCTAACAGGCATGGTACGTTGTATAGCCTTTCTTGTTGTCCATGGGTTTTCATCACACCATTGGAAATATTCGCACGCCGCCTCCCATAACGCTTCAGGCGTGGCGAAGAGTTTATCCCTGCCATGCTTGCTGCGTAACATCCAAAACTGATTTCCTTTAGGTGCTGCCATTGTTTATAGTGTTTTAAAGATTGGTATAATTTCTTTGTCCAGATCCCATTTGCGATTATTGGGAAGAGGAAGTGTGAATTCATATTGCAACGCTTTCAGATAATCATTCTTACTTGCGCTCCTTCCGTTGGTTGATGCTACTTGAAATGACGAACCTCTTAACTCTTTTTCTGGGCTTATCTTCATTCCTTTATCGAATATGTTAAAATCCTTTCCGATGTAAGCTGTGTTTAATCTGATGATGTCAGCTGTGGAATGATAATGCTGGAAGTACCATTCACCAAAACGGAAGTTGGCTGTGAAGTTCTTTGCGCCAAGAAATACGGCTTTAGAACGATGGTCGTGTGTTTCCTTGCGTTCAGATGATTTCTGGGCGAACAGCAGCGGAATGCCAGACCAGAATATCATTCCTCCGGGCTTGCATAATGCTGATAACGAAAGTAAGACATTCTTTTCATCCTCTTCTGAGTTCACAGAGTTCAACACGCTATCGCACACAACCACATCGTACAGCCCGTAGTCCGACAAGGTCTTGCATATGGAAGCACAGTCTTGCCTGATTTCCTTTTCATCAATGATGTCCGCTCCATCTTTGCGGTGGAAGAATTCAATGGCGTCAATGAGATAGCCTTTTTTCTTCAGTATGGTTGCGTAATCCTTTTGTCCGGCACCGAAATCGAGTATGCGCATATCCTTGGTGATGTATGGTATAACCTGCGTTTCATACAACGTTGAATGGCTACGCTTGCTTGGAACCCCGTTCTTTTGCCGTAGCCGTGCCTTTTGGGCAAAAGACTGTATATAGGTCTTTCGTTCCAGATGGGAATACTCGAACACTCCATATTCCTTAGAGAAGTATTTGAGCGCGATTTCTTCTTTCCCTTCTGGAAGGACATATACAAGTAGGTCCATACCTAATAGTTTTACCGTTTTGGCATATACTGTTGAGATGATCACTTTCCCGGTATGGTCACATACGGCATTTGCAAACTGGCCGTAACGGAGAATCATTTTCGTAAGGTCAACAACACGTGAGTTGTTTCCTCCTTTGGAAAGAATGGAGATATCTTTGTTGGATACAGTATAAAATCCTTCTGTTCCTTTAGGAAGACTTACATTGATTTCTGGTTGGATTTCCGACAACTCACATTCCGCATAGTTGTGAAGTTGGTTGAACCTTACTTCATCGGTGGAGTTTACACCATCAAGAATAAAGGCTGGAACATGGGTATACCCAAGCAGCTTCATTGTCTTTGTACGTTGGTGTCCTGCCATGATACGTTTATCCGATTGACGTATGATGATCGGTTTGATAATGCCTAATTCCTTGATGGATTTTTTTAAATCTTCTTGTGCTTCATTAGTGAGCAGGCGTGGGTTATATTCTGCCGGGTTCAATATTGATATGTCTATGTATTCCATCATAAGCTAAGTAGATTATTAACAAAACCAACCATTACACCGTTCTCATCCAAATATTCAGAAGCCCGTGCTTTCAGTGCTTCCAGTTCGCTTTCACTGACTGGAATCTTATACCCCTCAAATACTAAATATTTGATATGAGCTCCGGCTTCATAGTTTGCGTTCTTGAGTACATTATGACTGTCTTCTATATCTTCTGAAAAATCTGTCGGATCAGGAAAGCTGATGCCTTCCATACCCCAATTAAGCAACTCGTTACAATCCCAGTCAAACAACTTGGTTATGTCCCATTGTCCGTTGTTAACGTTATCACGTATGATTAGCTCACGTTCCCTTTCCTCGGTCAGGTTGGGAATAAGAACGGTCGGTACTTGTTGCATACCTAGCGATATACAGGCATCATACCTTTGGTTTCCGGCTATAATGATCAATTCGCCAGTACGGTCTGACAGGATGATCGGTCGGGCTTCGAAATAATCCGGATTGTTTCGGATTGACTCTTTAAGTTTGTCTAGCTGTTCATCCGAAATAGTTCTTGGATTGTTTTCCAGTTTCTTCAGTTCCTCTAGTTTTCTGTAAATAATTTCCATAATTGCTTTTTTTGCGTTACAGAAACGAAGGTACTTAATAAGGGAGCTAAGGGGAAAAATGAGGAAAACAAAGTACTGACACGGCTTGTCAATACTTTGTTATGTGTGTTATAATTCCTTTGTTGATATCAATGCCGAATTGCTGGTAAGATAAAGAATTACAGGAAAGTATTTCACTGGTAACCTGTAAAGTCTTGCATTCTTCTTTGATGAACGTTAATATGAAAAGTGGGAAAGATAGATAATGCTTTTTGCAGATTTTTGGAACGGAGTAGAAACGTGACTTTACTTGTTTTCGTTTTCATTACCATTGTAGCTATCCTCTGATAATCACATATCTTCCGGCGGCTATTTCACTTCTATACTCGACAGAATAGCCCTTGTCTATAAATGCTCTTATGACATTATCGTGCGCCAACTCCGAAATTTGGTGTCTGTCTTTAGCGTCACTTCCAGTATTTTTTGCCCAACAATGAGGCCAGTTATTTCCCCATCCTACGCCATAATGAAAGTAAACACATTCGCCTTTCTTTTTGATTTCCGAGAGGATGAAAGATGCAAGTTCGTCTTCCTCGGATTTTCTTCTATTTGATTTTGGTATTTCTATTGTCAACATACTAATTTTTTTTTGAATTATTTCTTTATTACAACCGCCATAGTGCTAACAGTAGTTCCACTCTCTTTAAACTCGCCAGCTCCAATTTCAAAAACTTCTCCATGTACTTCTTTCAGCCAGTTGCGGAAATCAATACATTTCTTTTCCGAAGCGAATTTCCAGTGTTGGCTAGTTATTGCTGCAAGCGTGCCGCCTTCTTCCAATCGATCATACATAAGCCTGACATGCTCTATATCCTGATTACCGGAAAACGGAGGATTTGCAATAATCTTAGTGTAATGCCCTACACTGTCTTTCGTAAAGTCTTCATCAAGGAGTATCACATTTTCCAACGAATGCAAAAACTCTCTGTTTTCCGGCATCAGTTCATAACATTCTACCGTTACAGAAGGACAAGCTCGATGAATGGCTTTAATGAGAGCACCGCGGCCGGCACTCGGTTCCAGTACCGTATCATTTTCATGTATTCCGCCGGCAAGCATAACCAGCCAGTCCGCCACCTCAGCCGGCGTTTCAAAAAACTGATATTCCTGCTGAAGATTACAGCGCTTCCCTTCTTTAAGAATTGAGAACGCCCTCTCCGGATTGAACGGGAATGTAAACCCTTGAGCCTTTCCACCCTGCCAAGATCCGCCGGCTTCTTCAATCCATTTCTTTGCTTCGGCATAAGATTTTTTATTAAATTGAACTTGAGGAAGTTTGAGGATATTGTTCTCAAGAGTACAATGTTTCAGTATTTCTTCCACATTCCATTTTTTGCCTTCGTCAGCCTGTTTCTTCTTTTCCCCAACCGGAGCGTCAGGTGCTAACAGTGAGGATATTTTTTGAACGACGATGTTGCTTGCGCCCATGAAGGCACTGACGCAAGATATCGCTTCTATCAAAAAATCAGTGTCAACACACCCGGTATCGTCATAGATGTCTATCCCTTCGGTCATGGATGACAGTTCATTGAGCTGCGCAACACTACCATGTAACGTTTCGATTAAAATCTTTTTTTTGTTCGTCATAACTTTTCTGCAAATAAATTCTAGTTGTGTCTACACTCCCATGGCCTAAAAGGTCAGCGAGTTGAATTACATCTTTGTTTTTTTTAAGGAACATCTTAGCGAAAAAATGGCGAAAGGCGTGTGCGTGCATCTTCTTTGAATCGATGCCGCAATGTTTTCCCCATGCTTTCAAATGCTGAGAAAAGCCACGCTGTGTGATCGGGCCGAATCTCCCTACCGCAAAAATCCCGGTTTTACCATGTTCCTTAGCGTAAACCTTCGCTTCCTGCTGTAATTGCTTTTGGAAGAAAAAACGTCTGTACTTGTTACCTTTACCTTTCAATGTAACCTCACCACTAATTATATCCTCCCATGTAAATCGTTGAAATTCCGACAGACGGGCGCCCGTTGTACCCAATACCTTAATAAAGAAATAGTAATCCTTATTATTTTTTTTCTTGAGATATTCCAACAGCCGGTTATATTCCTCGGTCGGCACATTGTTCACATCAAGCTTGCGCTTTATTTTGGGACGATTCAGCTCTATAGGCTTCTTCATCCATCTAGAAAATCTTTCTATTGCTGTAATCCGCAAACGGATGGTAGCGGGAGATAATTTTTCTTCTTCAAGACTTTTTATAAACCTCCTGCAATTATCCATGTTTACCTCATTGGCATACTCGAAATACTTCTTCATTGATGTGTAATATATATAAACTGTATGAGAAGAGTAATCATTGTTGTCAGTCAGCCATATAATGAAATCATTAAGTTGTTTCTTGTTCTTATCCGAAATGACATCAAGTTTTTCCAAAGGTTTCACCGCCTTTTCCCTTTTTCCATATCCGATGTTGAGATAGGATAATAGATCGCATATAGCTGAACACATTAGCGAATGACGCACCATGACATCAGCATTTTCACGTTTATAATTCAAATAGCCACGGCGGTTCACTTCTTTGGTCATCTCTAAAAAATCCGTGACATGCTTGATATATTTCCCGACAGTATCATAAGTCCTGCCTGTTGTGTATAAGTAGGAAATATAATCAGTTAATATCTTCTGCCTATCATTATTCATAATCTTGTTTAATTAAATTATACCAATCATTGCTATCTTCAAAAAAACATCTGTATCCATTAGCCGTATGTTTGCCTCTCACTTTCCGACATATAGCACTGATCAAAGAAGGAGCCACGCCAATCATCTTACCAGCCATTTGTATCGAAGGGAATACTCCACATAATTTCTCATCCTTTATCAAAACAACGCTCTTTTTATTCATACCTGCTCCGGTCTTATGCCAAGCCCCACGTCCTTTAGACAGATTTTTTATACTTCTGGCTTTGGACCGTTTTGAATGATAAACCATTTTACGACCCTTTTGTGAGAAACACAACCTTTTAAAAATCGTCCGGTAATAAAGTCTCTCTCAAATCGCTCAGGCGGTATATATAATTCACTCATATCTATTTAGATTTACACTAATTCAATTATAGCCTTCTTTAAATTAACAAATAAAGGTATTGCTGACATGCCCCCATTGTAATCCAACTGTCTTAAAGAGGGGACAACCTCTCCGTTGTCATCAATCTCATAATCTGCAATATAGGCTAACTTCTTCGCTTCTGGGACTAATATCCTTTCATTGTTCCCAAAAATATATCTTTCATGAGCAAGGACCGTTATACAGACCTTACTTCCAACAGGGAATCCTTGGTTGGATTCAATGTATTCCTTTTCCAACTGAATTTTCTGATTCTTCAATTCCCTTATTTTTGAATCAATATCATTTTTCTTTGTCTGAAATTCTTCTTTGTTCATTTTTAAATTGTTTTGAGTTATTTGAATAAGTTTTTCATGGACTTGTTTATCGCATCCAGTTTATCATCCATTGATGGATGAACATATAGATTCATAGTCGTAGATACATCTGAATGTCCTAAGATACGACTCGTTGTCTTCATATCGGCTTTAGATGCAATCATGCGTGTGGCGAATGAATGCCTTAGACCGTGGAACTTAATACACCTGTCCAATCCAACTTCATTCAAAACGAGATGCCTGTAATAGTTTCGGTAAACCCTTGGCTCACAAAACTTCTCATCTCCAGTAGTGACATAAAAACTATCATTATAGCAAGCCTTGAATTTTTTCAAGATACCGAGTAAATCACGGCCTATCGGAATATCACGGCGACTTTCTATAGTCTTGGGAGTAGATTCTATAACCTTGGTTTTTCGGGTGTCAATATCCATAATTCGTTCAATAGTATGAGTTACATGGATACATTTGTTATCAACATCTATATTCTCCCACCTCAGTCCGCAAATTTCACCAATTCTCATACCTGTACACAAGCCTATTAGAATGCCCAAGCGCTTAGGTTTCGGATAATCCACTATGTACGAGATTATTTTTTTTTGTTCAAATTCTGTATATACTTCAAGATCTTTAGTTGCTTCCATATTGGCAGTAGGAAACTGAACACGATATTTAATATATCTTACACCAAATCGTTCCATTGCATAATACAATAGCATCTTAAAAGAGATGAATATGTCTTTAGCTGTTTTCACAGATAACCCTTCTTCAATCAAAGACAGCATAAATCTCTGCATTTCGTCATTAGTAACATATTCCGGGTCTTTATCTCCATATATCGGAAGTATTTTTTGTGTGAACTGATAGACATAAGTGGAGCATGTACTTTCCTTTACTAACTTGCGCTTAACAGGAAGCCATTTATTGTATATCTCTTGAATCGTCATTGTATATTGCTTTTTATGATAAGTTTATGTTCAGGATCCTTTATAATATCACTAAACCCTAAAGTATCATCTTTACGGTTTAGAAGAATATACTTCATTTTTATGGATTTTCCCAAAACGTCGCCATGATAAACGTACCCCATAATCCCGCGAATTGATAAATTAAGGAGCAAAATAGGTATTGATCGTGCAGACAACTCCCAACATGTCACCATATTCTGCGATGGAAAGTGCTCCCAAGGAATCTTGTTGTGGCACCGCTGCCACCAATCAGCGATTATCATAGAACCATTTCCGGCTGTAGGCTCATGTATCGAACCAGCCTGGCTGGTTAATTTAGAACAAAGGATTCCAAGGGAGTTTGGTGTGAAATCCTGTTTCTTCTGCTTCCGCTCTGACAATTCATTCTCATACAAAGCCTGAAACCAATCATAAGACATATCGTAATCATTCATACGGATCAATTCGTTATAGATTTTATTGCGTAATTCTACAGAACCGTCAAGAATACGCATTACTGCATCAGGAAGATCTCTTAAATCTTCTATATGAAATATTTTAAATGCTTCTTCTTTTGTCATATTAATAATCAATTTCTGTTAACCATGCATTATCGTTCTCAAAATACACTCTATAGCCTCTCACCGTTTTATGACCTTTCTTTTTTAAACAAACATCACTTATGTGAGATGGAGTAATACATAATTTTGCACCAGCCTCATTGACAGAAGCATATACACCTATCAACTTCCTGTCTTTAATAACGACAACAGATTTCTTATTCATACCTGCACCAGTTTTATGATGCGCTCCACGACCTTTTACCAAACCTTGTAAACTTCTACGCTTCGTCCACTTTGAATGATAGGTCATTCTCTTCCCTTTATTATGTGGAGTACAACCTTTTAAAAACTGGCCATTAACAAGATTCCTCTCAGGCCGCTCAGGCGGTATATATAATTCACTCATATCTAATTTAATATATTGCTGTCCGGTAAAACTTTTTCAAACAAAATAAATTAGGGCTGACACTTCTCACGAGGTATCAGCCCTTTTGGTTATCTTTGTTTTGCGAAAAAATATATAACCATGAGCAAAGATAGTCATTTTACCGGACAGCCGGTCTATAGTCAAGTGTTAAAGTTACTCGACAAAGAGAAGATTCTTCAAATAAGTCGCGAAACGAAAGGAAGCGAGGCTTACGTGAAGCGTTTTGACGGCTACCAACATCTTGTGGTAATGCTGTTCGGCATACTCAAACACTTTGATTCTCTTCGCGAACTTTGAGATAGGCATGAAGGCGGAGGCTCACAAGCTCGGACACCTCGGAATGAACTATCTGGTTCGTCGCAGCACGCTTGCGGAGGCCAATATACGCCGTCCTCAGGAGTTCTTTGCAAGTGTTTATGCGTATCTTTTGGAGAAGTATGCCAAATTTTAGCGGACAGCCGCCCCTCCAAGTGCTATAAGGGGCAGACTCACGAGCCTAAAGACTGGGAGAAGTTGCTTTACATGATGGATTCCACCACAATAACGCTCTTTGACAACATACTCAAAGGTGTCGGGCGGCACCGAAATCAGGCAAGAAAAAAGGCGGCATGAAAGTACATACAGTAATGAAGTATCATGTCGGCGTACCGATGGTGGTGCAGCTCACATCCGCCGCAAAACACGATCATTACCTGCTGAAGGAGGTGCATTTGCCAAAAGACTCCACTTTGGCGATGGATCGTGGTTACGTCGACATCGCACAATTCCAACGTCTTACCGAAGAAGGCGTGTGCTACGTGACCAAAATGAAGAAAACCTTAAGTACGAGGAACTTGAATCCATTACTTATGTCAACCCGCAGGGACTGGTGACGCACATAGACAAGAAAGTGCTTTTACAAGAGGGAACTCACCCATGAGGCACGTAGGGTGGAGATATTTTACGAGACAAAGAAGCCGGTTGTGCTGTTGACCAACAACTTTGAGTTCACGTTTGAGGACATTTCTGAAATTTATCGCCTCAGATGGGCCATCGAGTCGCTATACAAACAGCTAAAACAAAATTTTCCGCTTCATTTCTTCTATGGGGACAGCGTCAACGCCATACAAATACAGACATGGGTAGTCTTGATTGCAAATCTGCTGATAACAGTTCTGTCAAGAAGCATCAAGAGGCACTGTGCATTCTCGCAGGTTGTTACCATGGTACGACTTATGCTCATGTACTACGTCGATTTTATCGCATTCATGGAAAATCGAGAAACCTGGAATGATTTCCTTGCAAAGGAGATGCAAAAGCACCACCAGAACCAAGTCTTTTCGATTAAGGGGGCTTACTTTTGAAAAAAATAAAACCCGAAGTCCTATTTTACGGGCTTCGAGGAGGATTTTTATGCTCTTTTGTGTTTTACCGGACAGCAATAAATTTAATATTAATCATCTTCAACGAAAGTGTTAGTCGTGTTTATCACACCAGCAGAATCAACGCTCTTACCATCCCGGATAAACACTTTTTCTCGCATTAACTCTTCATAGTCATATCGTGACATTCCGATTACACACACACGACCATCAACATACAATTTACATTTCATTAATTCAGTTTCTTCTATCGTACCGATAACATCTATTTGAATTGTTCTTTTTTTACTCATATCCATTCAGTTTTGAACCATTTTCCTGATGTCAGGTAAATGGTAATTATTACCAATTAAATTCTAATTGTATTATCAGTCAACTGTTAATCAACCTCCACTAACTCACCGTTTTCCAGTCTATACCATGTATCAGCCTTGACAACCTCACCATCGACTAATACAGCCTTCCAATCGACAATATCATACGTATCTCCTCTTTCCTCAGCTATGACCAAAATTGCACCTATTCCGCCTTTTACCTGAACATTGCTACCTCTTGCAACTGACAAACCATTAAATCCTGTTGAAGCCTTTCCTCTTGCCGTGGCAGCACCATAATTACCAGCCGTGGCAGCACCACTATCACCAGCCGTGGCAGCACCTCTATAACCAGCCGTGGCAGCACCATAATTACCAGCCGTGGCAGCACCTCTATCACCAGCCGTGGCAGCACCACTATCACCAGCCGTGGCAGCACCTCTATAACCAGCCGTGGCAGCACCTCTATCACCAGCCGTGGCAGCACCACTATCACCAGCCGTGGCAGCACCTCTATTACCAGCCGTGGCAGCACCACTATCACCAGCCGTGGCAGCACCTCTATAACCAGCCGTGGCAGCACCATAATTACCAGCCGTGGCAGCACCTCTATCACCAGCCGTGGCAGCACCACTATCACCAGCCGTGGCAGCACCTCTATAACCAGCCGTGGCAGCACCACTATCACCAGCCGTGGCAGCACCTCTATAACCAGCCGTGGCAGCACCACTATCACCAGCCGTGGCAGGTTTCCCCGGTTTCGCATTACACTCGTTAGTACACCGTTCCTTGACATAAGATACAGCTGCTTTCACAAGCCCCCTTATATCAAGCTCAGCACCTATTCTAATTTTTGAAGAGCAAACCTTGTCGCTTTCTGAATCGTCTATTTTACCGCTCTGTTCAACCTCACAAAACCTTGACCCGGCTGGCGTATAGTAACCAAAAACATCCAGAGGGTAAGGACATGCATGAAAACCTTTTTCACATGCCTTTATGTCGCCTGTTTCTTCATACTCCTTACCTACCTCATACTTAAATCCTCTACAAGATAAATCTTTATCAAATGCTTTATAAGCCTTTATTTTCTGTTCCATGATATTGTTTATTTGTTGTTATTTTGATATTTTGATTATTTTTTATTCAAAGATCGGGCATTTTCTTCTGCCCAACAGATGTATTCCATGAAGCCTGTAGCATGGTTTTTCGGGAATCGAATCGTATTTACGATATATGGCACAACGGCGGCAGATGCGATGTATACTGTATTTCCCTTTTGCGCCGTAACATACCACAGGATAACCGTCAGCAGTTTTCATGATTTTCTAAACAAATGACTGAACGCATTATCCAAATCCAGGTCCAAATTCAGTTTGGACGGGAAAGATTTAATGTATTCGTACATCTTATAAGCGAGGTTGTCATCATCACCGCACCTATCAATCAGTGTGAGCAACATGGCGTTCACCATGTCAGAATCATTGCCGAAGTTTTCCTGAGTGGATTCGCTGCAATGATTCACATCACTTTTCAATCTCTTTATCGCGGCTATGGCTGTGTTGAAGTTTCTTTTTGAATCGTGCCGCAATTCAAAGCCTTCTTTCTTATATTGCTGCTGCATTTCTAGAAGGTTGGTTTCTAAAACGTCCGTGAGGACAAATACGATGTTGGTTATCGTATTCAGTTTGTCTGTTCCTTGCATGATCGTGTATTTTTTAACAATTATTCTATTTGATACAAGCTATTTTAGAGCCGTACAATGAATTTCCCTACATGAAAGTATCAACTACAGGCTTTCTTGTTGAAAATCTTGTCACGGAGCTGGAAATGCCGTCTATCGTTTTCTTTCTTTGCCTTGTCAATCCATCTTTGGAATTTGGCAGCTACAAGAGGACAGTGGATGCGCAGGTTCCTGTCGCGTTCCGCTTCCCATTCACGTATCTTTCTCTGCATCTCGGTATTCATTGAAATAATGTTTTTTGAATTCTTGATAAAATGTACTTGTTGGCATCGTTGTAGAAATTCCTGTCGATCTCAAAACCGTATGCCTTTCTTCCACATTGCGCAGCAGCTAAAAGCGTACTTCCACTTCCAGCTACAGGGTCTATAACTACATCACCCTTATCGGTGAAGATTTCTATCATCCTCCGAAGAAGTGGAACCGGTTTCTGTGTTGGATGTACTTTGGGTGTATCAGAATCTCTTACCCAATCAAAGCAGTTGAATATCATCCGACCATCATTGTTGAACTTCGGAAGTTTTTCACGATAAAGAAGTAAACCGTACTCACAGTTACCTACTACTTTCATGTTTGCTTTTAATACCTGCGCGGAGAAATCTTTCCGGAATACAAGATTGATGTAATTATTTAACCCATATCTCTTTCCTAATTCAATGTATCGGAATTGATCTTCAAATTCACAGAAGATTATCATACAAGGAGCCTTACCTTTATCCTTTGGCTCTTTTACAAGCATCTGGCTACAAAAGTGCATAAACTCTGCCGGGCGAAAATCCTTATCAGTATCAAAGAATTCTTTACCCGCTTTATCGCTTTCTCCATTCTTATTATCACCATCCACATACCATGAAGGATTAGAGGCATAAGCATTATTTCCTAAATTGTAGGGAACATCGGCTATAATTAGTTGAGCTTTAGGAATGCCGTAGACTTTATAGTTCTGAAAATGATCGTTGAATAATTCTATATCTTTCATATCTTTCTTATTTTGAATTATTTTTTTATAACTACCGCCATTGTACTAATAGAAGTGCCACTCTCTTTAAACTCCCCCGCGCTGATTTCAAACACTTCTCCATGTACTTCTTTCAGCCAGTTGCGGAAATCAATACATTTCTTTTCCGAAGCTAATTTCCAGTGTTGGCTGGTTATTGCCACAAGGGTTCCACCTTGTTCCAAACGTTCATACATAAGCTTTACATGAGCTATATCCTGATTACCGGAAAATGGAGGATTGGCAATAATCTTAGTGTAATGCCCTACACTGTCTTTCGTAAAATCTTCATCAAGCAGTATCACATTTTCCAACGAATGCAAAAACTCTCTGTTTTCCGGCATCAGTTCATAACATTCTACCGTTACAGAAGGACAAGCTCGATGAATGGCTTTAATGAGAGCACCGCGGCCGGCACTCGGTTCCAGTACCGTATCATTTTCATGTATTCCGCCGGCAAGCATAACCAGCCAGTCCGCCACCTCAGCCGGCGTTTCAAAAAACTGATATTCCTGCTGAAGATTACAGCGCTTCCCTTCTTTAAGAATTGAGAACGCCCTCTCCGGATTGAACGGGAATGTAAACCCTTGAGCCTTTCCACCCTGCCAAGATCCGCCGGCTTCTTCAATCCATTTCTTTGCTTCGGCATAAGATTTTTTATTAAATTGAACTTGAGGAAGTTTGAGGATATTGTTCTCAAGAGTACAATGTTTCAGTATTTCTTCCACATTCCATTTTTTGCCTTCTTCAGCCTGTTTCTTCTTTTCCCCAACCGGAGCGTCAGGTGCTAACAGTGAGGATATTTTTTGAACGACGATGTTGCTTGCGCCCATGAAGGCACTGACGCAAGATATCGCTTCTATCAAAAAATCAGTGTCAACACACCCGGTATCGTCATAGATGTCTATCCCTTCGGTCATGGATGACAGTTCATTGAGCTGCGCAACACTACCATGTAACGTTTCGATTAAAATCTTTTTTTTGTTCGTCATAACTTTTCTGCAAATAAATTCTAGTTGTGTCTACACTCCCATGGCCTAAAAGGTCAGCGAGTTGAATTACATCTTTGTTTTTTTTAAGGAACATCTTAGCGAAAAAATGGCGAAAGGCGTGTGCGTGCATCTTCTTTGAATCGATGCCGCAATGTTTTCCCCATGCTTTCAAATGCTGAGAAAAGCCACGCTGTGTGATCGGGCCGAATCTCCCTACCGCAAAAATCCCGGTTTTACCATGTTCCTTAGCGTAAACCTTCGCTTCCTGCTGTAATTGCTTTTGGAAGAAAAAACGTCTGTACTTGTTACCTTTACCTTTCAATGTAACCTCACCACTAATTATATCCTCCCATGTAAATCGTTGAAATTCCGACAGACGGGCGCCCGTTGTACCCAATACCTTAATAAAGAAATAGTAATCCTTATTATTTTTTTTCTTGAGATATTCCAACAGCCGGTTATATTCCTCTTCGGTCGGCACATTGTTCACATCAAGCTTGCGCTTTATTTTGGGACGATTCAGCTCTATAGGCTTCTTCATCCATCTAGAAAATCTTTCTATTGCTGTAATCCGCAAACGGATGGTAGCGGGAGATAATTTTTCTTCTTCAAGACTTTTTATAAACCTCCTGCAATTATCCATGTTTACCTCATTGGCATACTCGAAATACTTCTTCATTGATGTGTAATATATATAAACTGTATGAGAAGAGTAATCATTGTTGTCAGTCAGCCATATAATGAAATCATTAAGTTGTTTCTTGTTCTTATCCGAAATGACATCAAGTTTTTCCAAAGGTTTCACCGCCTTTTCCCTTTTTCCATATCCGATGTTGAGATAGGATAATAGATCGCATATAGCTGAACACATTAGCGAATGACGCACCATGACATCAGCATTTTCACGTTTATAATTCAAATAGCCACGGCGGTTCACTTCTTTGGCCATTTCTAAAAAATCCGTGACATGCTTGATATATTTCCCGACAGTATCATAAGTCCTTCCTGTCGTGTATATGTAAGAAATATAATCAGTTAATATCTTCTGTCTGTCACTATTCATGGTTATTTATTTCTTTTTTTTGATTTAATCTTGATTGGATTGTTTTTGGTACCAGTACCCAACCATTTTAATTGGATGCCATGTATCCGGAGCCAATATTTAAATTCGGACGTGGTTGTCTGTTTCATATCTGTTCCGATTTGAATTTCTTGTTTATTTCTTTTTCAGCAGCTCTGGCCCCTTTCTTGAAACCCTCTACAAAGCTGTCAAAACAGGCTCTATGGATTTCTAAAGTGCATCTTTGCATAAGTGGGCAAATCGAGCATTTTTGGCTAAGCCCTGCGGACTTCTTGGCTATTTTCGTTACGTTTTTCATTGGATTTTTAAATTAATTATTACGATTTCTTTCCGCTGCGACTTCACTCATACACATCTTGCACCAGGAGGTGAGACATCGGTATTCCTTATCCCCACATCTGACAGTCCTGTTATAAAACCGGTGGAGCGGAAGGGAACGTCCGCAATGCGGACAAACCTTTCTTCCGGCTTCCGTACCGGCAACCGTCTTGGCTTTACGGTGTACAAGCGTACATCCCCTGCATTCATCCAGTCTGCCTTTGTACTTCCGGCATTTGTGCAGGGAGATGCGCCCGCATGGAGCGAATTTCTCGCAGTCGAATCTGGGTTCTGTGTGATAGATGTTCATGCAGTAAGTTTTTTGATCAGACTCATGTTCTTCTCCACCAGCCGGATAATGCAGTCATGATACTCCGATGTTCCGTTGCATACGGCTCTTGACTGTACTATCTGAAAAGATTTAAGATTCACTTCGATGGTTTCCACATGTTTTTCTCCGACTATGGCTGTCATGATCAGGCATTCACTGCGTCTGTAATACCTGTTGGCGTATACACAATGGTGCATGGCTTTGCCCTCCTTGTAGAACTGGGTTACGCTTTCAAGCGGACGGATGACTATGCCGTCGCCTTTGATTTCCATGCCGAAGAATCTTTCCATCCGGTTGTAGAATGATGCTATATCCTCCTTGAGCTGCTTTTCTTTTTGGATAGCCTTTATTCTGTCCCTTTCCCTTCTTTGCCTTGCCTCAATTTCATTTTTCTTTCTTAGTAATCTGTCGTGCTCGGCTTTTAAATTTTTGGGACATACGTATTTGGCGTTATGCAGATCCTTGTGGAAATAGGACAGCAGGCTTATATAGTCATTCCACATGCTTGCATCTCTGATTGTATAACGGTTGCGGTTGCAGATGTTGAAGGACGGTTTATATCGGAGTTGGTAATAGCCCGTTTTGTACATGTGCTTTAACATATCCGTCTGTCCGGTCTTGATACATAATTCCGCATCATTGCCACCTTTCAGAAGGTCTCGTACAAGTTTTGAGGGGGGTACATCGGGGAACCGTTTCCCGATTCCCCGCTTTCTCAATTCCGGGATTAGTTTCTTTCTTGGATATATCCATCCCCATATCGCATATAGGTCTCCACGATAATTCCAGCTGTAACTGCCGTATTCACCCTTTATGCTCAGTGGTTCCGAATATATCCATCCGCTGCTTCCCATATTCATCGGTTTTGCCATGATGGTGCGTTTCCCCTCGACGGTGATCCATTCCTGAACCACTTCAAAGAAAGCATAGTGAATATAATCCTGTCTGCTGTTCAAATCAAAATTCCTTTTTCTGACGTACTTGCAGCATAGTATATGCCTTATGATCTGGAACTCTCCGGCGGTCTGTAAGATGGACATGTACTTTTCTTCCTCGACTTTTCGTTTCCGGCTGATCTTTACGTCCAGTTTGTGGTGGCAGTACGGGCATTCGGTCGTATCACTGAGCAGGGTAGTCCCCAGCTCGCTATTGCTTGTGTCTATCCATGTTCCGCCGCACTCGGAACACCATAGCTCATCCTTGCACCTATATGCTTCGTGGGTGAATATATGTTCTTTCGCCCATTCTTTTTGTACTTCGGTAACGGCGGACAGTTTGCTGCTCAGTCCGGTTACACGTTTCTCAAGTTTCGTTCTCGGTTTCATGATTAGAACAAGCTCATTTGTTGTACATTATCATCCGCTTTCTTTCGGACGTTTTTCTTCCTGAGTGTCTGGTATTGTTCTTCCGCTAGCCGTGCGATTGCTCTGTCACGTGCCGCTTTCTTATCTTCCTCGGTGAGTTCCACAGGTTTGGCGGGGGATGATACGGACGCTTTCTCTCCGGCAGGCAGCCGGTTTATTTTGATATCGTCCTCATCATAGTAGTGCACTGCCATCCCGTAGACCTCCTCGTCTGAAATCGCTATGGCGTTACCACGCTTCCTGGCTTCACCCATGATATAACTACAGCATTCATCAATACTTTTCTTCTCATTCGCATATTTGGGGGCGAACAGTGAATCTTCTTCCGCCCGTTTGTCCAGATAGGCTTTGATTGCCTGTTTGAAACTGTCATTCTTTGCCATGATAAATTTGATTTTGAAGTGGTTGATTATATTAGTTATTTTCGATTGATTCTGATATTATAATCACAGAGAAACCTGCCGATATCATCACTCGCAATGTTGGGGGGTGGTGCATTATCTCCGTATATAGCCCGTATTGCATCCTCATTTCCCCCGTATGCCTTCCAATAGGTGTAGGCAGTATGGTTATTGGGAACGTTAGGAAAAAGTTCTGTGAAGGCGCTGAAATCGTTTTTAGCCTTTTCTTTGAGCTCCTGAATGTTTTTTACTCCCTCAATCATGGCGCACGCTGCATCTTCTATCCGGGTGAAACCTTTTTGGGATTGTTTCATGGCGGTTTCATTGGACAGTTTGACGTGCTCGTCTCTTCTATCCCTGCAAAAGTCCGATAGGGCTACCATAATGGACTGGTTGTTTATCCTGTTTCCCCAGACGAACTGTCCACGGCTCCCGTTTTTAAGCTGTGTGAAGAATATGCAAAGCTCGGCTAGATTGAGAAAATAATAGCTGGCCAATATGCTTAGCGCCGTTTCGGCAAGTTGTTGAGGTGCGATATCAATGCCTGCGTATCGGAGGATTGATTGCAGGTGCTCTGTGATAATCCTGACTGATGTGGCGTTGCCGAAGACAACATTGATGTCCGCAAGGGTGGGAATACCCTCAATCCTGATTGCTTGTGCTAATGTCAGGTTACAATTCAGCTGGGCTTGCGTGCCGGACCAGTTGTCAACCAATTGGGAGGCTGTTGATCCATTTCTCAAGGTCTGCTGGAGCGGTGTCAGTGTCTCCGGCTTTTTCCTGGATTGAGGTATCTGTCCTGGGGACATTATCACAGTGATCTGTTTTTGTAGGCTTGTTTCCATTTTGAAGTCTTTTTTCGATTATCCAAAGGTTAGCCCGGCTGTCCCATCGTTCAATTTTAGCCCCGTTGGTGTTTTTCCAGCTTAGCGCATCGAAGTGGTAGAAGAATATCTCCGCCTGCTGCTCCCAGTCCGGGAGCTTGTCACGGAAGTAATCTTTCACCTGTTCCAGGGTAGGGGCTATAAATTCGGTTTTTGGTTTTGAAGGCTTCTTTTTAGGTTTTTCCTGCTCGGGCTTAAATAACTCGCTAGAGTTATTATTATCTTTACTCTTAAGTCTTATATTAATGTTAGCCTTTTTACTTAAAGGTTTACTTAAGTCATTACTTAAGAGTTTACTTAAGGGTTTACTTAAATCATTTAAGTAATAAACGGGCGATTTCGCATTTTTCTTACCTGACTCAAACTGTAGTAAACCTTTTTGCTGTAATCTGTTCCTGACTTCAATTACGGTTGGTTCTGATATACCGGTTGCGAGGACGATTCGTCTGTTGGGACACTCAAACGGATTCTCCCAACCCCGACTATTGCACTCGTTCAAAAGGAAGAAGTACAAATAAACTTCGTTCGAGGAAAATGCTACACTCTGATGTGTCTTCCAAAATTGGTTTACGTAATCTATATAAGTCATTGTAGGTAAGAATTTACTTCGTTTATGAACTCCTGTAGTGAATGGCAGATAACATACTTGTTTTGGTATCTCTCTGCTTCTGTCTGCCACGTTCGTTGGTGCTCGCTCTGTGTACCCTTCGGTGTCTTCATCTCTATGCAGAGGGAAGCCCATCCCTTTTTGGGTATGAGCAGGATCAAATCTGCCACACCTCTCACTGCTCCTTCATACTTCATCCGTGCTCCTGTCTTGGCATCACGTTTGCCACCGTTAGGCACTGCAAAAAGCATACGTGCCAGTTTGGGATATTGTAACCGGAACCATACCAAACAATCATGTTGTATTTGGCTTTCTGATAATGGTGTTGTCTGTTTTCTCATATTCTTCCGTTGAATAGGTTCATTGCCATATCTACCACATTCTCCTTAACCACATCATCCGTCCCTGTCACTCCGTTGGCTATTCCTTTTTTGGCCTGAATGACATCATACATATATTTGTCGATAGTATCCTTTCCAAGATAGTAGTAACAGTTTACGTTGTTCTTCTGTCCGTTCCGATGCGCTCGGTCTTCTGCCTGCTCACAATCGGAGAAAGTCCATGGGAACTCGATAAACGCCACACGGCTGGAAGCTGTCAATGTAAGACCTGTACCTCCTGATTTGTAGTTAAGGATGATCAGCTTGCAAGAAGGGTCGTTTTGGAAGCGGTCTACCGCTGTCTGTTTTTGAGTAGCATTGTCTTCGCCTGTAACGGTGACAGCTTCAGGGAATATCTTCTTTAGTTCCTGTACTACTTCTTTCAGGTAAGCAAAGACTATCAGTTTCTCACCTCCGTCAATCACGTCATGGATGAATTCGGAAAAGACTTTGATTTTTCCCCTGGCTGATATGGCTTTCAATATTCCCATTTTCACCATTACCTCGCCTCTTAATGCCTTGGCCACCTTTTCATCGTCCGCATTCTTGTAAGTCCGGAGATACTGTATCAGGTCGGCTTCCGCTTTGTCGTATTCTTTGCGATTGGATATGTCCACCTCTATATATTGGCGTGACTTGTCCGGCAACTGAGTGAGTACCTTGGCCTTTTCGCGCCGGAAGAAGCAGGTCGATGATAACCTCCAGTTCAGTTCTTTCACATTGCTTGACTGTTTAGGTCCATCGCAGAACCTCTCTACGAAACACTTGTATCCTCCGAAATCCTCTAATCGTCCCATTATCTTGAGTTGTTGTATAAGGTCTGTATTGTTGTTCACTACTGGGGTTCCCGTCAGTTCCAAGATATATTCTTTGCCTTTACATATTCCTTCTACGAACTTGGATTGCTGGGTCTTGGTGGATTTGCACTTGTGTGATTCGTCAATGACTACGGATTTGAATAACGATATTCGCGGGTCAAACTCAATGGATTTCATGGTAAACCGTGCATCCTCCTTTACTTTAAGTACAAAAAACTTTTTCAGTGATTCATAATTTGTTATGAATATGTTGCAGCATTTAGTCTCAAAGAAACGGTGCCAGCTGGCTTTATTGCGATCATCCAGAATCATGGCATTTTTTCCGGCAAATTTCTTAAATTCACGTTGCCAGTTTATTTTCAATGCGGCCGGACAAATGACAAGGCACGGATACGCTTTTGCTATCGTAACCGTGCCTATTGCCTGTAATGTCTTTCCCAGTCCCGGTTGGTCCCCGAATATGCACCGCTTGTGCTGTAGCGCATAAGCGATGCCTTCTTTCTGATATTCGTACGGTTCCAACAGCAATCCGTGTGGAACCGTAAGTTTTGGAAGGTCGGGAATAGTATAGTCATTATACTCTCTTGTTGTCACTTTGTGCTGTACCCGGCTGCATATCTTTGTCTGTACCGCCCAATCTGCCATCATCCTCACGTATTCCTTATCTTGTAGAGATACCTTCCAAGCTTTTTCGTCAGCGATATAGGCTGCCCGGATATTCTGTTTTACACTTGGAATCCGTTTGACTAGCTCCACTAATCTTGGATGATATGGGAAGGCTAGTTTGAAGCAGTTGGGGGTAGTAGTTACGCAAAATGGGGACGGCGGTATCATGATGCAAGTTGTTTGACTTTACGTGGTTTACGTGATTTAATTTTCTTTCCGTTCATTATTATGTCAACCCCTGCATCATTCATAGCCTGCTGGAATTCCGCAACCTCTTGATTGAAGTCTGTACCGGCTTCTGGAATGGCGTCCGGTTGTACGTCTGCGTTCGCCGTGTCTTCCTCAAACGGAAGTTCCTGTTGTACAATTCGCCATTTTTTGTTGAACAGATACTCTTTGACTTCGAACTCACAGGATTGGATTTCCTGCTCCAGCTCGAAGGCATTGATATACGATTCATTCTCATTATTGAACATGGTGAACGGAGCGCATAGGTTCAGAACTTTTCCTGTTTTGAGAAAACGTTTGGCTATCAGAGTAACCCCTTCATTATCTCCATCTCCGCCAATGGAATACCCTGTAACGTCAAGCACCTGTCCTATGATATCAGGCACTTCATCTACTGATTCTATACCGTCCACTTCTTTCTGTTCTGTAAGCAAAGCGGCGTGGGGATTCAGCTTGCTGAACGCATTGATAAGGTCTGATGTTACCAGGTTCTTGCCTTCTACGGTGGTTGTACCATTCTCATCCTTGTAGGTGGCCACCAAGGTACTGTCCTTGGTGATTTTAGCTTTTATGATCTTCATTATCTTCTATATTTATATTCGTTGACAAATTCGTTATAATAACGGTCTTCCGGAAGGGGAAGTGTTATTCCCAGTTCCGTGGCTGCATCTGCTTTGACCTTATTCAAAAAGTCCGTCATTTGCAGTGTGTTCAGTTTCGATGTGCTTCCGGCTATGACCGTTTCTTTTCCTTTGATAATGGTTGTCCTTCGTAGATATAGGTTGCAGTAATAATCGTGTACGTCCTGTTTGTCCGTTCCTGTTTCCTGTTCGATACAGGTAAACCAAAGCCACATTAGGGCGTTTTGACTTAATGTGCGCGGCTCTGTGTAACGTTCGATAATTAACCTGTAACGACCGTTACGGAGCTGCGAGCACATGAAATCAAAGGACTTGTTCAGTGTTACCACACCTTTTTCTTTTATAAGGATAGCTTCTTGTGCCATTATTCCAGTCCGAAAATCTTCTTGTCCGTGATAGATTCTCTATTAGCTTCCAAAAACTCTATGAAATGTTCTACGTGTGCCGTGAGCAGTTTCACTGTCTGTTCGTGATTGTAAGTATAATATTCCGGATATTGCGTACCACTGATAAGCGGTGTGCGGCTGGTACCGCCTTTCAGTGCATAAGCCGTAAACTCAAATGCCTTTATGCTTTCCATCTGACCGGAAGCAATTAGGCAATAAGGGTAGACATGGCGCTGCCACCCGTGGGCGTATTTGCCGAACTCGTATTTAGATGTGGATTTTATGTCATAAACAACATCCTTTCGGAGTTCGTCGATAAATCCGTATAACTCCACATTTCCGTACTGGGTAGGAAGAATGGCGGATACATAGACCTGACTTAATGAGCCTTTGAAATACTCTGCCTGTTCTATACACCATTGTCTGTCAAAAGCCGTGCAGGTGCGATATCCGTTGCTGGAAAAGCTACTTGTATGGTATTGGTTTCCTTATCGCCAATGATGGAGTAGGGGGAACGCTCTGTCGGCACGTGATTTTCGCAATGGACATAGCAGTCAATGATAGCATTGAAGGCTGTTCCCTTGTCGGCTGCTTCACTCTCAAACGGTACACGGTTGATAGCATCCAGAAGGTCTTGCTTCAGGCTCTCTTCGATTTCTTCCGGAGAGCGTTTATACTCTCCGGTTTCATTATCAATGTTCCAGAAGTTTTCCACTTCTTCATCAGCTCTCAGATACTTGTCGAATTTGTCAAGTAATGAGGGATAGATTCTATAACTAGGCTGCTTCATATATTTTTTTGACTTTGTCGAATTTCAATCCTAATTCCTTGCATCTTTTATTCAGTAGCATACCTGCTTGTAATTTGCTGTCGAAGATATGCTGCAGGCTCTCCAGTGATTGTTTCACTTCGTTGGCCGTGTCCGCATCCGCTACCATGGCTATCTGTTCCTTGATAACTTCCATAAGACCTTCATATTCGGAGGACAGTTCTGCCTGTTTTTCCTGATAGGTCTGATAAGTGTTTACAATCTTTGTCATAAAGTCGTTCGGTCCGGTGATTGTACCTTCTGCATTAATGATAACTGGTATCTTTATGCGTGCCGGAAGATTGCAGGTATTCTTACCGTAGAATTTCTCGCACGGATCAAAAGAGATGGTTCTGTCCTTACCTATGGCTTCCATATAGCCTACAAGATCAAGTTCTTTAATCAGGTCACCGGCAGAAGAACCTCCGATTTCCGGGCGTATCTGTTTGTCTTCTCCGTTCTTTTCCTCGCGTTCATGGGCTACGAATATTACTGATTTACCCATTAGTGTGACTTGGTTTACGAAGTTGATGAACATATTCTTTCGTACTCCATATCCTTGCAGGGACAGTGTGCCATCCGCTTTCTTCATTTTGGGATTGTTTTTCATTATATATTTATCCATGAAGGATAACATTTTTCCTGCCGTATCAATAACGATGGTCTTGTATTCGGCAATTTCTCCGCTCGTAAGAACTTCATCCACCTCTTCCCATTTGGAAATTTGTACGGTGTCTACACGGTGGGCTGCATTCACACGGTGAACGCCACCGTCAAAGTCCAGGAGTAGTGGCTGGGGAGAGCTTAACGCCAGTGTGGTCTTTCCCATACCAGGTTGTCCGTAGATTAATGCCGACAGGGCATTCTTAACTGTCAGTTCGTTAGGTTTTTTGATAAGTCCCATAATCAATAATTTTTAGTGGTTAATAAATGAGTTAAAAAAAATAGTTCCCGGATAGTCGGCCAGGACACACCGGGATAAATAAGGATATAGAATATAACATATAAAGAGGGCTCTCACCTCACGCTGTCCTTTCCAGCGGCTTTGGGTTAAATTATTATCTAACAAATTGCTCTCTGCTTCACTGCCTTGAAGTCTCTAACATGGCTACGTTTATAAGGGTGTACGGCTCCCTCTCTTTGGGTGTGGGTAATACAGGATTCGAACCTGTATCTGTATTCCTCCTGAAAACAATCACAAACCGTCTGAACGTAAAGAAAAAAGTGAATACCGCTTTTCCATTAAGCTAATTACCCGTGTGGCTTATGCCACTTTCTTTTTTAATTTTCTAGGCTTCCTTGGCATTTTGACCTGTGCATAACGCAGGACATCACTGGCATTGCAGAACCATTTCCCGTTTTGTGCGCATGTAGGCTTGTCGGAACGTATTTTGTTTTCTTCGATCAGTCTGATAAGCCTTCCTATGCCTCCAACTATTTTGGCCGCCTCTCTTTTACCGAATGTATGAGTGTCCATGATGGCTAGGATGTCTGCTAGCCGTGCTTCTGCCGTTCCATCAAATAAGATGGATGTCCGTAGTTGGTTGTTAACTGTATAGTTCATAATCTGAATCTGTTTTTGTTCGTCTTGTTCTTGATACTTGGGTGGTTCTTGTCTTTGCTCTGCTCCTGCATTGTCTCATGTCGGGATGAAAATCCAATGCGGCAATGACAAGGAACAGGATGGAGAAGAATAGCTCAAGCCCGTGTTTACGTATCTCTTTTATATCGAAGTTGATCTTCATGCGCTCACAGAACATGTATAATACAAGCTCGGTATCTTTAGAAATACCCAGCTTTTTGTATATATCCCGCTTCTGTGCTTTGATGGTCCATTCCGAGCGTTGCAGACTGTCGGCCACTTCCTTGTCGGCCAAACCCTTGCAATATTGTTCGGCGACAAGATGCTCGCGCTCTGATAGCGTAATCATGAAACACGCTGGATTTTGAACTCTCCGCGCTTGCGGTCAACCTCTCCTGTTCGTTTCCAATCGGCATTTTCTACACACATCTCCAATCTTAGTCTGGAAATGGTTGTGTTAACGGAAGATATCGCACGCACAGGGAACACAACGATATCACCTACCTTCATCGCTCTCAATGTGGCCGCCCAATTTTCTGTTACTTTTACCATATTACTTCAATTTAGCGAGTTTAACAATGTTGTCTAGAGCATTAATGCTGCTTTCGTGTCGTGCCTGTAGGCGGGTGAACGAATCGAACCACATGTCGCTCTGTTCCTTGACTTCTTTAAGGTCTTGTTCCAGTTCTTGTACACGTCTTACAAGGTCTTCGTGTGTCATGCTTTGTAACTCTTCTACTGTTGTCATAGCTTTATTTTTTTTGATTTTCAATATTGTCAAGTTCGTTGCTTATCACTAATGATGTTACCGCGAAGGCGGCGGATGCTATCCAGAACCATACGCCCATATCGCACATGGTAATAAGGAGTATCGCGTATGATACTGCGCATAATATTGATATTGCTTTCATTTGATTGTGTATTAGTTTGTGCCCCGATAACCTCTCTCTGGTCTTCCCACCGGAGTTGTCAGCTACTGTTCTTCACTGCATAACCGTTCGGGGCATGATCGCCCTTACTTCGCCCGGCTGCTTGCATCGACCTTGTTACAGGCTGCTTGCTTCGACCGTTAGTTCTCGCGTCCTCTATGCTGGGATTGAGGGTAAGCGCCAGTATCGCTTTCTGGAACGGATTGCTAAGGGCAATCACTCCATGTAGTTCCTGCCATACCTTTTACGGATTGTTTCCGGTATCGAGACCGGACAGGATAATCCTGATTAATGTCCTTATTAATCTCCGCAGTACTGGGAACCTAAATATCCACGGCTGTTGGAGTTGTAGCAGTCTGACCATTCGGCTTTGAAAGTGACTTTTTCTGCTTTGACCGGAGTGAACACCTTGTTATTTCTTTCTTCCTGTTGTCTTGCCAGCTCTTCCTGCATTGTAACATTCAGTTTTGCCAGTTTCCATGTTGATTTCAGAACTTCACCGAAGGTCTTGCCTTGTTTCTTGCCTACATACTTGTAAGTTCTGTGGGCATCTCTCAAATCGAATCTTTCATTGTAAACCAGTTATTACTTTTATTTGGTTATCTCACTCAAACTTGCTTTCTTTGTTTATTGTTATTGTTTGATGTTTTATTTGGTTATCTCACTCAAACTTGTCTTTCTATTGTTATTACTATTGTTATTGTTTGATGTTGCAAATATAAGTATTAATACTATTATTACTACTATTATTGCAATAAATAATACTTGTATTTAATATTTATTAATAATATGTTCGATTTAAAGAGATTCAGAAAGGAAAATGGGAGAATAACCCAAATGGCTATGGCTGAAATGTTCAACTGCACCCAAGGAAATATCTATGCAATAGAAGCATCTGGTAGGGATTTAACGGATGAACAACTGAACATTCTAAAATCCAAGTTTGGGGATGAAGTGGTATCGAAATACATCATCAATTTAACCTTGGACAAAGACAATCCTAAAACCTTTAAAGAAGCGACACATGATTTCTTTAATAAAAGGGAAGAAAGTTTGTTGGCAATTATTGAGTCTCAGCAACGTACCATCGAGAACCTTTCCAAAACCCTTGAAACCCTATCGAAGCGATGATTATGTCTCAGAGCGATGCCATAACCGATAATGATTTAGATTTCTTTCTCACCATCATAAGCATGTTCTGTGAATATAACCACACCATGCACTATTCAGACCGTGTGTTCGCTGATATAACGGACAACCCCGGCAGAACGAAACGGATTATCCTAAAACTGGCAGAGGAAGGATATATCAAGGCTGTACCCCATACGAATTTGCCATACAGGTTTACTATTGATATGACACCCAAAGGGACGGAATTTCAAAAGGAAGGCGGATATGCCTACAAAAGCGGAAAGACCGCAACAAGGATATCCGCATTTCCGCCAAGAAAATCATTTATTACTTGGTCTCCGCTTTATTGGGCGCTTGCTAATCACCTATTTAGCGAATAGGTGTCAATGATTGCACCAAGCATCGCAATTATTATGTGTAATGCTATGCGTATAGTCTGCAGTACTGATCTTCATCCATATTTATTCTGGTTTTTAAAGTTAATACTATATATTTTGCAACATCAATAAATCAAAGAACACAGAGTTTACCTCTTTTTAGTTAGTCAATATTTTTGCACTTCCGAACTATTTTTCGTTCCTTTGTGCTGTTGTTTATTGTTTGATGTTGCAAAGATACAGAAATATTTTCTGTAACAAACAAAATCACAGAAAATAAATCTGTGATTAACTTTAATTATCATTTATGGAATTGAAAGATTTTATAAAATCAGTTCTTTTTGATGTTACAGAAGCAGTGAAAGAATGTCAAGAAGAACTGAAAAATGGAGCAATCATATCACCTAGCAATCGTTCTGCAGAGGAAAAGGTAAGAGCGGTTAGTGGGGATTTGAAGATTTCCTATATAGATTTTGAAGTGGCTGTTTCAGCATCTTCTGAGAATTTAAACAATGGAGAAAAAACAGGAGGGGTAGAGGTAAGTGGTTCTGTAATAGGAGTTCGTTTTGGTGGAAAATTTGGAGGAAAATCAGTTAGTGAGGAAAATAAACAGGTTAATGAGAATGTCTCTAAAATTAAATTTTCAATACCTGTTATTTACCCTACGCAGCCAGTGAAAGAACGAAATACTAGGGCTAGAGCTTTTCTTCCATGACTTTGATAATCGCTTTAAGATCCTCGTAAGCATCATTGACGGCATCCTGAGGCTTGTCGCTGTGTTTGAGATAAATGAAATAAATTCTCATGAATAAGCGTCTGTGATACCAAAGTTTGATTCGTTTAAACATAGCAATATAGGTTTTAAAATTCAGTGCAAATATACAGAAAATAAATCAGTATGACAACAAAGCAGAGATTAATATCATTTTTGGCTTATCTAAAAATTAGTCAAGGTAAGTTCGAGAAAAAAGTAGGATTGTCTACCGGGTTCGTGAATAATGTGGGTGATAGCATACGTACCGCATCTTTAGATAAGATAAAGTCTGTTTATCCAGAGTTGAACACTGCATGGTTGTTGACAGGGGTTGGAGATATGTTAGATAGTGAAAAAAACAGTCTGTTCTTAAATAGTCTTAGAAGAAAAGAAAATGAAGAATCTTTTGATAAGAAAGATATAGAATATACAAAGGGTTTCACCACATATCTTCTTCCCATGTCAGCTATGGGAGGAACGCTTACGGGTTTTGCGGCTCCAGGCGCAATGCTCCAAAATTGTGAGGCTATAATTTCACCCATTGAAGATGTAGACTTTGCCATTACAGTATATGGAGATAGTATGGCACCTGAATACCCCTCAGGTTCCCGTATTTTGATAAAGAAGATAAACCCCAATATTTTTATAGACTGGGGTAAAACATACGTTTTGGACACTGCAAATGGGGTTATAGTAAAGGAACTCCATGAATGCAAGGGTAAGGAAGGTTATGTGAAATGCCATTCGGTTAACCCGGACCCGAAATTCTCGGACTTTGACGTTCCTTTGTCAGAGGTGTACGGCGTATATCGAGTACTTATGTGTATGTCGGCAAAATAAGAAAAATATGCTCAACTGGAAAAATCTGAACGGAAAGAAATATCTTCATTTTGTTCCGGATGAAGAATGCACATGTATATATGTAAATGTTCCTATACGCGCTATCTTATATGAAGGATATAAGACATGCTTGATTAGCTCAGGAGACTTCATCATTTTAAAGCCGATTGGTCAAAAATCTTTTTCACTAAAGTCTGAATATTCAGGCGTCTTGACTTATATGGCTAAAGAATGGGAGATGCATGGAGTGCTATTTTCTGATACTGAATCTGATTTATTGTATATTGATACGTCTGAATCTAGTATTATGGAGTATAAAAAATGGATTGATGAGTTGGAAAACAGGAGAGCAATAAATAAAATAAAAGAGAAGCTTCTTGCAAAGAAACGAAAGCAAGACTTAGAAAAGGCTGCACTGCAAGAGTTAATGGATGAGGGAGAAATCTTTCCGGAAGCAAATAAGCGACCTCCTATACCTAAAGAAGTCGTTGATGTAGTTTGGAGAAGGAATGGAGGAAAATGTGTTTATTGCGGTTCTACTGAAAACCTGCAGCTTGACCATATTATTCCCTTTTCCAAAGGTGGTGCGACTACAGTGGAGAATCTTCAATTATTATGTCAAAAATGTAATTTGCAAAAATCAAATAAAATAGGATAATGATGAAAGAATATATAGCTATATTTGAATATAATGGAGAAATACAGAATCTAGAATTTGTGTCTAATTCAAACTCTCAAGAAAAACTAAATTCTGAAGCAAGAATGTATGTAAATGACTATCTTCTAACAAAATATGGAACTGTTACATATCATTTTATAAGAGTTATTCCTAAATAAGAACCATTTTAAACACAATGTTTATATAAGCTAAAGATGAAAGTCAATATTAAAGTTAGAGATAATTATAAAAGCTATTGCTCCTTAATAGATGAAGAGAAAATTTTGTTAAATAACAAAATCGTTCTTGACGAAAAGAAAAATAGCAGACCGGATTATAAAGAAAAAAATACTCCTACTTATAGCGATGTCTTACCAAATGATATAATTTTTACCATACAACAAAAAGAAACTGAAGAAAAAGATTTTAAATTCATTTTACGCTGTGTTCCTTTTTGTGAAAGACCTTTTTTTAGATATGATTCTACGGGACCTTCTCATAGGAATTCCAATTTGCCTATTCCTATAGAGGAACAACAAGTTCCAACTCCTCATTTTCATCGGTTCGTAGCTGATGGAAAGGAGATAGCTTACAAGACAAAGGTGCTGTTGGATGAAAAGCAATCAAAAGTTTTGGAAGATATTTCTATGTGTGTTTTGCATTTTATGCAGGAGGCCAATATAAAATTTGAAAATTTTGATTTAATTTCGACCCCAGGTGTTCTTCCTTTTAAAATGGAAGAAAATATTGATCCTTTAGAAAATGTACAATTTGATATTGAATAATCATGGAAGATATAATAAAGATTATAATAGCGTCATTTAGTTCTTTGTGGAAAGTGAAAAAATATGGAAAGACCATAGAAATAATAACGCCTTTCTTTACCACAAATGATTGCTTTGTTTCTGTTTTTCTAACAGAAAGAGAGGGCTATTACATTATTACTGATGGTGGTTGGATTAGTGAAAATTACTATAATAATTTTTTCGATAGTGATGATGAGTCTTATTTAAGACTGTTCACTTATTATAAGGAACAATATTCTATACGTGAGACGGAATCAAACAATAAAATTTATTATTATAAAACTACAATGAAAAAAGAATTAGTACCAAATTTGGTTCTTGAGGTGTCTAATTTTATTTCAACCGTGGTAAGTTCTTCTTTTATAAAATTTCAAGATGATAAGGATAAGGATTTGCAAAAGAGATTCCGTACGCAGGTGAGTAACTTTCTTACAGCTGGGTTTGATAAGAAGGAATTGTCGTTTAATGGGTTTATTGATGAGAGGTATAAGGATATAAAATTTAATGCTGTTGTTAAAAGAAGTGATAGATTTACATTGTTTAATTATGTAACTGGTACTACTGAATTTTATTTTCGTGGTAGTATTGGACGTTCTAATATGAATTTCCAGTTAATAAATAGGACAATGCTAAAAAAGCAGATACATAGGCGTGTGACGGTTGTGAATGATCAAGCTTCAGGATATAAAATTGAAAAATTGAAACAATATCTTGACTTGATATCGGATGAAGCGGAGTCTGTAGTCGTTAATTGGACTAATAGAAAAAAACTATTAAATTATAATGGGATGATGATTGTTTAATACGAAAAAACGTTAGACAATGTAATAATGAAGTCGGTGATACTAGTGTGGGGAGCTTTAGCTTTTATGCCAAGAATGCAATCTACAAAGATCAAATAAAATAGGATAAACTTATAATTAAATTTAAGATGAAAATACATCATTATACTTCTATTGAAACATTAGAAATGATTCTTAAGAACAAAAGTATAAAGTTTAATCGTTTGGATCAAGTGGATGATAAAGCAGAATATAAATATGACTCAACGGTTTATGATACGAATATAAAATTAGGTAAATATACTTTTGTGAGTTGTTGGACTAAGTCGGAAATGGAAAATATTGATTTATGGAATCGATACGGGAAAGGGAATAAAGGTGTAAGGATAAGTTTGGATGAGGATATGTTTGAAACTTACGATGTGGGAACTGTTAATAGATCATTTTATAATAATAGGGAATATTGTTTTGAAAATTTTGTAGTCAGTTCTTATATTAATAAAGTCGGTCTTGTTGATGTGAAATATGAACAAAATATTGAGCTATATTATAAAGAAGCTATCAAATGCTTTGATCAAGGAGTTGCGTTTAAACATGATAATATTGGCATTTATAAGAAAAGGGAATGGGGATTACAGAATGAAAGCCGTTTCATTATTCATGCACAACCGTTTGAACCGGCTTTAATGAGCAATCATCCTTTGAGCTTTCCGTTGGCTCTTGGTACTGCTTATAGAAATGGAATGGAGCTGAGTAGAACAGCCCTTTATATTCCATTAAAGCAGGAAGTTTTAGAGCATTTAGAAATAACAATGGGACCTGGAACAACTGATGAAGATCGGAAAAAGGTTGAAAAGATATTGAAAGATTGTAATATTAAAGCAGAAATCAAAGATAGTGCATTAAAGGGGGATTTATAATATGACTATTCTGGAAAATGTTAGATTATGCTTGGCTAGGTATAGTAGTTCAGTTTATTGACGAAAACAAGAAAGATGTGAAACATGTTATTGAAAGCCTTGATGATATTTATAACTATGAGGATGAATTCTTTAAGGCGATCGATATGTACGAACATAAGGAATAGGATAAAAGTTCTAGAAGATTAATTAAAGATAATTGCAGCATTAGCAAATGTATTGTTAGTGCTGCAATGTGAATATTGGAGTTTTATTATATATGGTTCAAAGCATATATGACTGTTCGTGTCAGTGGAAAAATCAAAAACACTGTAGGCTTTCACCTTCATGCAAAGGGTGGGGATGTCGATTTCTGTCTACGCCCATTGAAGAGATTCCAGCAACAATCCAGGAGAAAGCAAAGCTCTTTTCCAAAGTGTACCGGGAAGCGAAGCAAAAGGGAGTGCTGGAATGCCCACACTACCGATCAATTTTCATAGATGAGGTGCTGGCCAATTTGCCGAAGGGTGAAGTGTGTTAAATAAATGGTTTATGTTATTGTTTATTGTTTGATTTTCGTATATTTGCAATAAATCTTAATTTGAATGGGAAGTTGGAGTGAACAACAGGAAGTAAAGAAAGAAGTCAAGGAAAAGGACAAGGTAAGACGGGAAAAACTTGCCGGGTTGTTTTTTGATTTAGCAAAACTTTCATTTGCCGGACTTGTTGTAGGTGGAATAGTTTCCATGAAGCCTGATGTAGATATAACTCTTGACATATACAGGGTTATTATAGGTGGAATCTCTACCATCATTTTTATTAGAATAGGAAATACAATTTTAAAATAAAGTGGATTATGGACATGTTAAGTTTAGTATATACAATAAGTGCTGTTGTAGGTGGTGGATTTTTGGTGTGGCTTAACACAAAATCCGGGAAAAAATGGCTCGCAAATCTATAGTGTACTTCTCATTGGAAATTGAGGGTATTATGGATGCATTAGGTTTTAGTCTGGCAACAAAAAGTGGTTGGCTGGTCTGTGCTCTCTGATGCCTTACAATTTTGGTTAATGTATGAAAAGGAAATCCCTTGAATGTTTATGGTCGTTCAATTATAGTAGTGAGTTGAACGGCTTTTTAGTATTTGGACGTTAGAACAGGGAAAATAATGAATAAAATAAAATAGAAAATCAAGATGATTTTTACTAAAACGAATCTTGGAGGATTTTGAATGGGTAGATAACCTTCTGCTTGTCAGTATAGTAAGCGCAGATCAGAGTTCATACTGGCAGTCTAAAGGTGGCGAGTTCGAGTCTCGCATGCTCCACTTTTTTAATGATAAAATGAAGGTCTGCGAAGCAGGCCTTTTTTAATTTAAAGACTATAGATATGTTAATTTATAATACAACTTATCAAACAGGCATTGACGATGCGCGTAATTTTGTCATTTGGCTTAGTGAAAGCTATATTCCCGAAGTGGAAAAGACGGGAATATTGCAAAATCCCCGTCTTACGCACATCCTTAGTCACAAAGAACAGGATTCAGAATGCTTTTCATTGCAATGGGAGGTGGAAGATACAGCGGCCTTGCATCGTTGGCATACTCAGCAAGGGATGCATCTGAATGAGGAAATGATGAAGATATTTAAAGATAAGGTGGTTGGCTTTCCCACTTTGATTGAGGTGATTAAGTGATTCAGCCGGTAAAAGAAAATCATTCTGGGTATAGATCCTGGAACAACCATAATGGGGTATGGCCTGCTGAAAGTAGTAGGTACTAAACCGCAGGTAATGACTATGGGGGTCATTGATCTTCGTAAATATGGTGACCATTATTTAAAACTGCGCCGTATTTTTGAACGGGTGGTTGGTATAATAGAAGCTTATTTACCTGATGAGTTAGCTATTGAGGCGCCTTTTTTTGGAAAAAATGTGCAGTCGATGTTAAAATTAGGGAGGGCACAGGAGTGGCTATGGCTGCTGCTTTGAGCCGTGATATTCCTATAACAGAATATGCGCCGTTGAAGATAAAGATGGCGATAACCGGTAATGGGCAAGCCAGCAAGGGAACAGGTCGCTGATATGTTGAAAAGGATGTTACATATACCGGAGAGTGATATGCTGCCTTTATGGATGCAACAGATGGGTTGGCGGCTGCTTATTGTCATTATTTACAAATGGGCAGACCGACATTGACTAAAGAATATTCCGGCTGGAAAGATTTTATAAATAAGAATCCTGATAAAATAAAAGATAAGATTATGAATGTGAGACATGTTATTTGGGCATCAATTGTTTCTACTACTATTAGTTGTCAGTCTGTGAAAAGAATATAATTCGTTTGATGAATATCCTGTCCGTGAAGATGCGCTGACTGAAATGGAGTACTCGCCTGCCGAAACCAAGTTTTCACTTTGGGCTCCTACAGCGGAAGAGGTGCGTGTCCTTTTATTTGAATCGGGTAATGAAGGTTCAGCTTCTAATACTTTCCAATGGAGATGGGAGAGAATGGTACTTGGAATATTTCAATAAAAGAGGATCTGAAGGGTAAATTCTATACCTTTAATGTGAAGGTAAACGGGAAATGGTTAGGAGACACTCCGGGAATTATGGCAAAGCCGTAGGGGTAAATGGTAAGCGGGCAGCTGTGCTTGATCTTCGTTCTACAGATCCGGAAGAATGGGAGAACGATGTGCGTCCTCCTTTGAAGAATTATGCTGATATTACGGTTTATGAGATGCATCATCGCGATTTCTCTTTGGATTCTGTTTCCGGAATTCAAAATAAAGGCAAGTTCCTGGCTTTGACGGAGCAGGGTACTACCCAGTTCTTCAGGCGAGAAGACAGGTATTGACCATCTGAAAGAATTGGAATTACCCACGTGCACTTATTGCCGTCGTATGATTATGCCTCGGTGGATGAAACAAAACTGACAAGGCCCAATATAATTGGGGTATGATCCGCAAAATTACAATGTGCCTGACGGTTCTTATTCACAGATCCTTATAAACCCGATGTCCGTATCAGGGAATTCAAACAAATGGTACAAGCTTTACATAAGGCGGGAATCAGAGGTGGTGCTTGATGTGGTGTATAATCACACCTTCAACAATACAGACGAAAGCAATTTCAGAACGTACGGTTCCCGGTTATTTCTATCGCC
>SCPP01001603.1_pt1 | contig 51960 bp, 72 predicted proteins | sample 6106811 | NCBI WGS metagenome assembly SCPP01 (sample SAMN10720449, study PRJNA508395) | human gut metagenome | isolation source: Participant 2 stool, 15 month | host: Homo sapiens | collected 2018
TGTACTGCGCAGAGGGATCTGACGCTCCAGGCGCGGAGCCGGGCGGCTGCCGGGAGCTGCTCTGTGAAGGGCGGATGCGTCCCTCCTGCGCCTGGAGAGTCAAGCGGGAGCCGCAGTGATGGCGGCGGTGATCTATACACGGTAGAAGAACTTACAGGAGGAGATGGAGGAGGCATGGCAGTCCGACTGTCTGGAATCCCGGTCGTCAGGAGATGCGCCGCCGCGTTCAAACCGGGTGGAGCAGCTGCATAAAATCGGTCAGATCCCCACCATGGGGATCGTTAAGGCGCGCGTCCGGAGGACGTCAGCTATGAAACAGGCGCCACAAAGCTGGCCCAGTCGCTGGGGATCGCGGTCTCCCGGACCCTGCCCGGGCGACGTGGGGGCGGCAGCTTCTGGAAGCGCCGGGAGGTAAATGAAAATCAGAGGATCCACGGCTGCCTGCTCTTCCGGCCGCTTCCGCCCCATCTGAACACGCGCGCGGTCCTGGAGCGCTGTCTCCGGAGAAAGATATTGACGCGATGACCGGGGCCTCTATGGGAGGCTGATCGTTCGGGAATGGAGACCTTCCCCCTGACGGCGGCGGCCTGCCTGGAGCTGCTCCGCTTCTATCAGATCTCGCTTCCGGGAAAGCGTTGACCATTGTGGGGACAGGCGCCACCGTGGGGATGCCGACGGCGGTCCTTCTGATGAACCTGCGCGACAGTCTCGGCCTGCAATGTTCTGACGGAGCCGAGAAGGCTTCTGAGCTGTGCCGGGAATCCGATATTATCATTTCGGCGGCGGGAAAGGCGGGACTGATCGGACGGGAGTATGTGCGCCCGGCCAGGTCGTGATCGACGTGGGGTCAGCTTTGGCGACCAGGGAAAGATGCGGGGACGTCAACTTTGCGCAGGTGGAGCCGGTGGTCAAGGCCATTACTCCGGTACCCGGCGGCGCGGTGACCTCGGCGGTCTTGTCCGCGCATACGGTGAATCGGCTCTGCGGGCAAACGGCCTGACCGGATCGAGCCCTTATTACGACACAGGAGATTCAGATGACCGGACACCAAGCCTGGTCTGAGCCGGACCAGAGAGCTGCTGAAGCGGGTGGGAGATCCCCACCAGAAACTAAAATATGTCCACATAACCGGAACCAACGGGAAGGGGCTCTACCGCTGCGATGGTGGCCTCTGTGCTGGCCCAGGCGGGCTTGACCGTGGGACTGTACCATCTCCGCACCTGTGGAGCTTTCATGAGCGGTTTCAAGTAAACGGCGTGCCCATTTCGGATGACGCCCTGGGGCGGATCGCGGAGCGGGTCATTCAGGCGGGCAGGGGAATGGAGGATCCGGCCACAGAGTTTGAGCTGATGACCGCAGTGGGGATGCTCTATTTCCTGGAGGCCTGTGATCTCGTGGTGTTGGAGGTCGGCCTGGGAGGGCGCATGGACTCTACCAATGTGATCCCGGCCCCGGAAGTGGCGGTGATCACCAATATCGGTCTGGAGCATACCCGGGAGCTGGGGACACGCTGGCCCAAATCGCCACGGAGAAATCCGGCATTTTAAAGCCCGGGTGCGACGCGGTGCTCTACCATCAGAGCGGCGAGGTGGAGAGGTCGTATCGGACGCCTGCCGCCGTCAGGGGATCCCCTGACTCTGACCGACCCGGAGGGACTGCGTGTGCTGGGATCCGGACGGGAGGACAGACCTTACTTACCGGGACTGGGGACGTTCCATATTTCACTTCTGGGCCGCTATCAGCTCTATAACGCGGCCACAGCCCTGGAAGTGGTCGCCGCACTGGTGCGGAGAGGCTGGAGGATCTCGGAGGAAGCTGTGACGCGGGGCCTGCGGGCGGCAGTTTGGTAGAGCCCGCATGGAGCTGGTCCGCCGGAATCCGGACATGATCCTGGACGGGGACATAACCCCAGTGTATGGGCGCCCTTCGGCGTGCCCTGGAGGAGCTGTACCCAAACCGGAAGATCCTCTTTATGACCGGCGTGCTCTCGGATAAGGACTATCCCTCCATGCTGGGGAGCTCCTTCCGCTGTCAGGGGTTCGTCACCATTACGCCGGACAGCGACCGCGCCCTCTCAGCCGGAGAGCTGGCCCAGTATTTACGGCAGGCGGGGCGGAGGCTCAGCCCTGCGGGAGCGTTTCGGAAGGGATCCGGACTGTGCTGGATCTGGCGCAGCCGGATGATGTGGTCTGTGTGTGCGGGTCGCTGTACATGATCGGAGAGGCCCGCCACGCGCTGGGCTGTGCTGAACGGTATGGGCCGGTCAAATGGAAAGGCGGGAGGATTCGTGCTGACCCCATCGGAGTTTTGGATTCGTATTGTGAGATCGGATATAAGGTCATTAACAGGGCGGATCCTGCTGCTGGCGATCCTGGCGGAATTCTCATTGGAATGGGAGCGGTGGTGTCAATACCGCGAGCCACGCCCTGGAAAATTTGTCCGTGGCCCGGTGGTGTGCGGATTTTGTTCCCCTTTGGACTGGTCATGGTGCTGTTTACCGGGCGGAGCTGTTTACCGGGAACTGTCTGATCACCATTCCTGTTCTGGAGCGAAGGTTGGCCTGGACCGGGATGCTGAGAAACCTGTGCTGGGTTTATATCGGCAATCTGATTGGCGCGGTGCTGCTGGCGGCCGCGATCGTGTACAGCGGACAATTGAACCTGTCTGACGGGGCCTGGCTGTGCACCATCCGGACCGCGGCGGCGAAGTGTTCCCTTTCCTTTGGCAGAGCGGTGGTTCTGGGGATTCTGTGCAACGTATTGGTCTGCATTGGCGTAATGTGCGGCTGTGCGCGAAGGGCGCGGACGGGCCTGGCCGCCTTACTGCCAGTTTGCTTTTGTGATCTGCGGCTTTGAGCACTGTGTTGCCAGTATGTATTATATTCCGGCGGGGCTGTTGGCTCTGAGGTCCCCGCTATGCGGAGCTGGCGCGGGAGGTCGGCGTTGCGGTAGAATCTCTGACCTGGAGCCGCTTCTTCCTCCAAATTTGCTGCCGGTCACAGCAGGGAACCTGATCGGCGGTTGTGGTTTGCCGCGCTGATCTGGAGCGTCTACCATCCGCGCGGCCGCTGAGCGGCGTCCTTGCCGGGGACAGAGGCCGCAGATATGTTCGTTCAATAGGATACAGATCCCCGGATTCAGAACTGGCGAATGGACGCGTCACGGAAGGCGCGGTGGGGAAAGAACAGCCTTCGGACTTTAAACAGAAGCGGGCAGAGAGGGGGACCTCTCCGCCCGGCCCGCTTTGATGTTCGGTCAACACTTCATGGGTGCGGTTTGTCATTCCTCTACAAGGAACGACTCAGAATATAAAATTCCTCCTGGCAGGCATCTTCTCCATCGGCTCCAGTGTGGCATCATAGCGTTCCGCCTCTTCCTCGCTGATTGCCATAACCGGACTGTCCTGATAGACCCATCTATGACCATCCAGAGCATGAGAGCACAGTTCTTTCACCATCATCGCAGCAGGGTATTTCCCATTTTCGATACAAACATTATATTTTTGCAGCTTTTGAATCCGCGACTGACATAGTTGCTGGACTTCCGAAAATGATGATGGTATCATATCCAAACTGCACCGCTGCCTGGAATGAATGCTCCATAAGCATTTTTCCATACCCCATTCTCTGGTAAGCCGGATGGATACTAACCGGACCAAAGGTTAAAATATCTTTTCACACCCGTTTTCGTCCGTCAATTTTGCTTTGTGTACATGATATTTCCAATTACATCACCGTTTAGCTCCAAAACAAAATCCAGTTCCGGGATAAAATCTTCATGTTCCCGCATGATATGAACTAAATAATGTTCCACACATCCCGGTACATAAAGATTATAAAAGGCTTGTCTTGTGATTTTCTCAACAACTGCCCAATCTTTTTGTTCCTCGTTTCTGATCGTGATTTTCTGTTCCATAAATTTTCTCCATTCTGTTACTGTTTCATTGGCATTTTTTAATTAACTTGGAAATTTCCTTTGCTTTCCTTTTGCGATCATATAACTTTCTTTATCTTCCATATAATCATTTTCTGCTTTAGCTTTGATAGGATTGCCAGCGGTTCATTTCCAATTCTCCCATTTCCAGCGCGCTCCGAATGGCGCATCCTGGCTCGTTTGTGGAGTACAGTTGCGGAATTTACACTGAGCAGCCAGTTCTTCAATATCCGCAAAAGTTTTTCAATTCCGGTATCATTATCCCACATTCCAAATTCACGCATACCCGAGTATCGATTACCATGCCGCCTGAAGGGAGCAGAAACAATTCTCTGTGTGTAGTGGTATGCTTACTTTTATCGTCATTGCGAAGCCCATTTGTTTTAGCTGATCTTTACCCAATAGACGATTGATAAGAGTGGATTTTCCCACGCCTGAAGACTCAATGAACGCTATCGTTTTGCCCTCCGAAATAAAATGGAAGAAGTTCCTCGTATCCATTTTCTTCTGTTGAAGTAGTAACCAGAACATCCACCCCAAAAGCAATCGTAGATACTTCAGCAAGTTTCTGTTCCAAATCATCACATAAATCCGATTTTGTCAGTACAACAACCGGCATGGCGCCGCTGTCCCACGCGATCGAAATATATCGCTCCATTCGTCTCAGGTTAAAATCATTATTCAACGCCATGCACAAAAATACAATGTCAATGTTCGCAGCAACTACCTGCTCCTGATGTGATCCTCCGGCCGCCTTACGGATAAAAGCACTTTTCGGTAACAGCGATTCAATGATAGAACTATTACCAGATTCGTTCCAATTTACCAGTACAAAGTTTCCCACAGCAGGGTAGTCTGATAAAATTGTCGTTTGAAATCGAAACTTTCCTGACACCTCCGCCAATTTTCTCCTTTGTCAGTTATGATTCGATAAAATCTTTTCTCCTGTGAAAGAATACGAGCTGGTTCTAAAATGACTGTTTTGCAAAGTTTGATTTGAAAATACCTCGAAATCCGTATTTTTCATATTGATCAAATGATCCACTATAAATTCCTTTCATTCCGTTTTACGGAAAATATCTTTGAAGAAATTGTCGATATAATACTCATAGCTTTGACGATTTTCTCTTTGCTTCTTTACAATCTACTCCATCGGACATACTGAGCAACAGATAAAGGGCGAATAAAACTCGACTGCCAACATGAGGAGAGAGGGCAGTTGCTTTCTCTCGTCCTTCTGACATTTCACAAAGCAAACGCTCAACATACTCTAATGGTCCGCTGACGAGAACTTTTGATATAAAGCGCTCATTTCCGGAGATTTGTATTGTTCAAGTGTCAGCATTTTACGAAAGTTGCAGGCGATTTCATCTTCGCTCCAATAATGGAACTGCGCTTTCATATAATCGGCTAAACTTTTGGCAATACATGAAAATGCTTCCGGCATATCTGAATGGTCCTGTTCCGGAACGCCGCTCTGTCGGGAACGCTCTACATCCAGTTGGCAGATATATTCAAAGATACAGTTAAAAATGTCTCTTATTTTTATAGTGCTTATATAAGGCGCCTTTTGTTATGCCCAATTCGGCGGCGATCTGGCTGACAGAAACCGCTTCATATCCATAAACGGCAAAAGCCGCAGTTCAATATCTTTTCCTTCGTATTCATCACCATGACCCTCCAATCAGTGAACGATTGTTCACTCACATAGTATAGTGAACAATCGTTCACCTGTCAAGTGAATGGCGGCATATTTTGTGGCGGCGGCACGTCCTCCGGCCTGGGCGCCATCATCGAGTGCGTGGCGGGAAACTCAAAGCGGTCATGAAGTGCCGGGAGTTGTATGTGGACGAAGAGCGCGGAGCGCGCCGTCCTAAAGATGGCGCGCTCCGGCGTTTATCATGGATATGGAGCGGTCACAGCAGATGCCGGAAGGGCAGGGTGACCACCCGTAGAAGACCGTAGGTGAGCTGCTTGCCCAGCCCCTGCTCCTGATAGGCGGGGCCGTCGGTGATGGAGCCGTCCGGCCATCCGGCGGCTCTGCTCTTTCAGCACCTGGATTTGACCGCGGATCTGGGCGTTGAGCTGGGGCTGTGGATGGCCAGCATCAGCTCGGTGTCCAGATATACGCTTCTCATATCAAAGTTGCAGGATGCATGAGGGTCAGATCCTCCCCACCACCAGGGCTTTGGTGTGCAGGGCCTGGTCCCCAGGTACTCATACATGGACGCCCCGGTGTCCCGCAGGGGCTTCTTCTGGTTTAAATAGTCGGTGCAGCCGAAGGGTTGCTGCCGATCTCCACCGCGTTGATCAGGATGTCCGTGCGGGTGCCGCCGCCGCAGACAGACCGGAGATCGCTGTACATATCCCGGCTGCAAATGATATAGGGGTCTGGACCAGGACCTCCTCCGCCTTTGCCATGGCGTCCATCATCCGGGCCCAGAGGATGGGCTTTGTTCTCCGGCTCGATGGGGTTGGTCCAGAGCTCCACCCCTCTGTCTCCAGAGTGGCGGCCTCCCACTCGGTCTGGGTGAGCGGAGCGGCAAACGCCTCGGGATACCTGGCCCTTGTCTCCTCATAGCATTGGGACAGGTCTTCCTCGCCGGGCCGGTCCAGGACCTTGCAGCAGGGGAGGGACCAGATCCGGTCAAAATAGTCCAGAAGCTGGCGGTAGGACTGTCCCTGGCCGGGCTCTGTCTCATAGACCAGAATGTCCCGGTCCACATTATACCTGTCAGTGTAGCGCCCCAAAAACGGTCATCGGTGTTCCGGCCTCCCAGGAGATAGGCCAGGTCATCGGCGATCAGATACTCTGTCATGCATCCGGTAGTTGGTTTTCCAGGGGTCAGCAGGTTGAGGGATTGTACAGCCGGACCTCCACATTCTCGTGGGCGGCCAGCTGACAGAAGAGGCCGCTGCTGGAGAGCGGCTTGCCTCCGCCGTTGAGGCCGTCCACCAGGATCTGCACCTCCACGCCCTGCTCCGCCGCGTTCCAGAGGGCGCTCCATCATATCCCGGCCGCTCTCCCCGTCCCAGAAGTCGAAGGTGGCCAGGATAACACGCTCCTGGGCAGCCTCGATGAGCCGGAGCCGCCACAGCAGGGCGTCCTGGTTATCGTCGATGCTTCGGACCCGCTCCGGGCGGCGTCCATCATACCGGACTTCATCCCAGTCTCCGGGCCCGGCTGTTTTGTGGACCAGGGGCGGAGGACCATGGACAGGACCAGGAACAAAAGCCACAGGAGAAATGCAAAAGGAGGTACCGCGCGATTCGTTTCATTTGTTTGACTCACTTTCCCACCGGCCCGGCGGAGCGAACCGAAGGCGTTCAGCCCGGCCCGGCGCACTGTGGACGGGATCCTGGAAGGGTCCTGGAGGACCGCCACCGCAGCAGAGCGGCTGGGGCGGATCCTGTCAGGTTTTGATGGTGGACATCATAACAGAAAACGAGACATTTTGCAATTCAGAGGGGAAAGTGAGTTTTCAGGAAAAAACGGAAGATTAGCTTTTGCGGGCCTGGGCAAGCGTGGCGCAGAGCACCTCCGCGGCTCCGGCGGAGCGCAGGAGCCGGGCGCACTCGCTGAGGGTGGCGCCGGAGGTAACCACGTCGCCCACCAGCAGGATACGCAGCCCGGCTCCGCGCCCTCCCGCAGGCGGTAGGCCCCGAGTACATTGGCCCGGCGTTCCGACGCCTCATGGAGGTGGGATTGAGGGCCGTTGTTCCGGAACTTTCCAAAGTCCCGCGGACAGGGGAGCCCCAGTTCCTGGGCAGCTGCCCGGGCCAGAGCCTCCGCCTGGTCGAAGCCCCGCTTTCGTTTCCGCTTGGGACTGAGGGGACCCAGGTCACCAGATCCAGAGGGGCGGCGCGGTTGTCCCGGACACACTGGGCAATGAGCAGGCCGTAGGCCCCGGCATAGCTTGGGGTCCCGGGGAATTTATAGCGGTGGACGGAGGTCGGGCACCTGCCCCGGTAGGCCAGGGAGACAGGCAGCCTGAGGTGAACTCCACAGGGCGCTCCGCCTCACGGCCGGACAGCCAGGGGAGCGTTTTCTGGCAGTCCGGGCAGGCCGGGGCGCGGGGATCCTCCAGAATACGCTGGCAGAAGGGACACTTTTGGGGAACAGCAGGTCCAGGAGCCAGGTCCCCGCCCGGCTTGCCCATTGAGGAAGCTGGGGCGTTTGGATGGGAGACACCCTTCACATTGCAGCAGAAGGCGGAGCGGTCATCCGGCGGCGGCCACCAGCTGGATCTCTACTGGAGCGTTTCCGGGGAGGGTGGCCAGCCCGATGGCGGCCCGAGGGCCGATGCCCTCGCCCAGCTGCTCATACAGCCAGTTGGAGGCGATGTCGCCCACCTTGGCGTGGGTGGTGTAGTCGGGAGAGGCGTTGAGATAGACGGTGAGAGACAGGATCTGTACGATCCCTCCTTCAGGGTGTTCTGCGCAGCGGTGAGCGTTGGAGGCCGCCTGAATGACCGCTTCCCGGTAGTCGTCCAGGGACGGTCCGGGGTGATCTTGCCGGACATCAGCAGTACGCCATTTTGCGGGGTCATCCCGGCGGTAAAGATCAGGTCGCCGTGGCGGACAGCGGGCTTGTACTTGCCCTGGGGAATGGGATTCTGGCTCATACGCAATACCTCAATCATTTTGTGATGATCCGGTCCGCGGCCGCTTGAGCGCCGGGTCCGGGGAAGCTGGCTGCGGAAGCGGTTGAAGAACGGCGTCCGCCGCCGCTTCGTCTGCCTCTACTATACCATAAAAGGGTCAAGGTGTCCAACCGGTGGCGGAACGGTCTTGGGCCCGTTACAGAAGCTGGTACAGCAGGCCGTCCGCCTGGGCGTACCACAGCAGCATCCCGTGCCCCCGGCGGGGATGCGCAGCTGAAGGCCCCACTCGGGTACGCTTAATCACCTGAAGGCGGTCGCCTGTGGCGAAGGCCACAAAGGAGATATAGTTCTCCTTCCGCATGGGTGGCTGCTGGTGATGAACCAGTCGGTTTCCACCTCCTCCATCTGGAGCTTCTCCTCCGTGGCTGCCTTGCGGGCGTCAGCGGGGACAGCTTCCGTCCGCAGCAGGATACCTCTGCCGCGCCGATGCAGAAGGTCAGCCCGCCGCATACGGGGCAGGCGTAATAGTTCAGCTTTTCATATTTCCTCCTACCAGATCATTGGGGTCAGATCCCCTGGAGCATCGGGCCAGATCGACCCCGAGCACCTGGGACAGCCGGGGCAGTGTGGAGACCTCCGGGCTTCCAAGGCCGTTTCCTTAGTTAAAGATATTGTTGGGTATCTCAAGATGTGTCATTCGATTTTGCCGATAAAGCGGTAGAAGATTTCCACTTCCTGTTCCCGGCTTCCGTCCTCACTTTTGACCGCTTCATGGACAAGGATTTTTCAATCAGCGTATTCAGAAGTTCAGCCGTCAATTCTGTGGGATTGACATACTGTTTCATCAGACCTATCCACTTTTCAGCGTCAACCGCTGTCTGGGCGGCGACCTCCATCGCTTCGTGAAGCCGTTCAATTTTGCGTCCATTCTCGCTGTTCGCCCTGATACTTTTCGACAGCATATTGAAATTGTATTCTGTAATGCGTCCGGCAGACCAGTCCTCATACATTTTGCAAACAGGGTGTCTACTTCTGCTTTGCGCTTTTCCGCCTTTCAGTTCGGCTGTCTGCCGCTTCCTTGCAGTATTGCGTTCCTTGTCGCTGGCGTTGAGCAGCCTTTTCAGAAGTTTGTCCTCGTCCTGCTGGGCCTGCTGTGACCAGTATTGCAGGCGGGGACATAGGCGTAAAGCACATCATAGCGGATATAGTGCATGGAACACTGGTGCAATCCTTGCCCGTACTTACTGCAATGGTAGTGTGCATAGGGATTTTTGTTCTGGCTGTTTACACCATAAGCCAATGACCATCCGCAGTCCGCACATTTTACCAGCCCGGAAAATATCTGTGTTGTGCCGTTCTTCTGCCGTCTGCGCCTGTTGCAAATCTGCTCCTGCACCTGTCGGAACACATCTTCGGAGATAATCGCTTCGTGGGTATTCTCCACACGATACCATTCCTCTTTTGGCTTGCGTACTTTCTTCTTGTTTTTGAATGAAATGTTGGTCTGCTTATTGTGGACGCTGTGTCCGATATAGGTTTCATCTTTCATAATGCTCTTGACCTGGGCTATCGTCCATGCGTAGCTTTTTTCCTGAGGCGCACCGGCGTAGATATTTGCGAAAGTGCCGTATCTCTGGAAATTCAGCCAGCCGGGAGTAGGTACTTTTCTTCGACCAAAATCCGTGTAATGCTGGCGGCTCCCCGGCCATGAACGGCAAGGTCAAAAATCTTTTCGATAATCCACCTTGTTTCCGGGTCAATCAGAAGATGGCCTTTCTTATCTGGGTCTTTGACATAGCCAAGCGAGCATAGGCTCCATAGTGTGCGCCATTTGCGAACCGTGTCCGCATGGCCGCCTTTACCTTTGCTGGTCTGGCGGGCGTGCATTTCATTCAGAATGTTGAGGAATGGGGCAAGCTCATTCTCCCGTTGATGGTGTCCACATTGTCGTTGATCGCAATGTAGCGGACGCCTTTGCTTGGGAAGTAGATTTCTGTGTATTGGCCGGTCAGAATGTAGTTTCTGCCTAAGCGGGATAAATCTTCTTGTGTCAAGTAGGGACTAAAAAATTTTGAGAATTTACAAGCCGTTCATAGGTGGACAACCACCCGTGAACGGCTTGCGTTTCTATGCTCTTTTGCCGTTCTTTGTGCGACGTTTCTTATACGCCGCTTCAAACGCCTCCATCATCGGAGTAACCGGAAGCTCGTTGTCAGGCTTGGACAGATACTCGAACCGGATGCCGTTCTCCCGGAACTTTCGCTCAAACCTCATGAAAGAGGAAGTGTCCCGGCTGATTCGCGAGGTGTCGCGGGTGAGGATCGTACCGATGTCCTGACGCTTGGCTTCGTTCAGCAGGAAGTTCATGATGCCTTCCGTATGGACGCCGGAGATGCCGTCTGCGGCAACCGCAGCAGCCACCTCATAGCCTTTGTCCTTCGCATAGCGTTCCAGCTCTTCCCGCTGGTCTGCTTCCGCAAGCTGATCCGCACAGGCAACACGGATATAAAGAAATACTTTCATTTGGCTTCTCCTTCTGATGTAGTGAGGAAGTCCTTGAACTTCCAGACGATTTCTATGTTGTCAAGATCGTAAATGTAGACCGCAGAAATGAATGCGTGGGTCAGCTCATAGGTCAGAGCTTTGCAGTCGGCGTACTGTTCGCAGACCGCATCCAGCTTTTCATCTGAACAGGCGGTCTCGGAGTCAAGCTCCTTCATCCGTTCGTGACTGCGCTGGATTGCTCCATCGTTTTCAGCAATCTTCACATTCGCTGCCGCCTTCTGCTGAATGTACGCCTCCTTCGTGATGCTTCCGGCTGCGTACTTTTCGTAGAGCCTCAGTTTGGACGCCTTGTGCTGCTCGTTCTGCTTTTGCAGAGTGCGGATTTTATCAGCACATTCCTTGATGGCAGATTTCCGCAGATCACCGACTTCGCGATTCTGTATTGCTTCCTTCTGTGCCAAAGCAAGAAACTGAGTAAGGGCATGGAAGACAACCTTCTCAATATCCATTTCCGGAAAGCTCCTGCCAACCGGACAGTCTGTGTTTCCGTTGTTGACCGAGTGAATGCACTGGAAGTATCGAATGCCAGACTTGTTCTTTCGGCGTGTCATAGCACGTTTACAGTTACCGCAGCGGACGAGTCCCTTGAGCGGATAGTCATGCTGCTTGCGCGTGGGATTCCGTCCTCCACCTCGAATGACCTTCTGAGCAAGCTCAAAGTCTTCCTTGCTGATAATCGCTTCATGCGTTCCTTCTACGATAATCGGCTCATTGACAACACGCTTTTTTGAGCCGACACCGCAGGACTTCATTTTGCGGCTGACCAGTGTTCCGGTGTAAACAAGGTTTTTGAGGATGTTATAGACCATCACGGTTTCCCAACTGATTTTCTCGCTCATGTTACTGAACTTTCTTCTTGTCGGGATGCTTGCTCTTGAAGTATTGCCCCGGCGTCGGGATGCCGTCATCATTCAGGCTGCGGGCAATCTGAGAGGTGTTGCTGCCTTCCAGAGCCTCGCGGAAAATACGACGGATCACATCAGCCGCCTCCGGGTCTACGGCAAGTTTGTTCCGAATGGTGGGATGCAGGACGTAGCCGTATGGAGCGTAGCCACCGACATACTTGCCTTGCTTCATCATCTGGATTTTTGCCGATGTGGTCTTTACGGAAAGGTCTTTGCTGTATGCGGCGTAGATGATGCTGCGCATAACCACTTCCAGACCGCCCGTTGTGCCTTTGTAATCGTCACTGTCATAGCCGTCGTTGATGGAAATAAAGCGGACGCCCATGAATGGAAAAGTGCATTCCAGATAGTTTCCCGTTTCAATGTAGTCACGAGAAAAGCGGGAAAAGTCTTTGACGCAGATCAGATCGATTTCGCCGCGCTTGACCTTCTCCATCATCTGCGTGAACTGAGGACGGTGAAAGTTCGTGCCGGTATAACCGTCATCCGCAAACTCAGACCGCTGACAGTGAGACAACTCCGGATGATTGTCGAGAAAGCGATTGATGAGCATACGCTGGTTGCCGATGCTGTCACTTTCCGCCTTGCTGCCATAGCCGGTATCTTCATCAGCCATTGAGAGGCGGATGTAGATGCCGATGTTGTATTCCTTGCTCATTTACATCGCCTCCTGTACTTCCTTGATACTCTGAACGGTCAGAGCGTAAATATCGCCGTATTTCATGACCAGCTCGATTGAGCCGTCCTCATGGACTTTCACAAGCTCTACGGACTCGTCAACTAACTCCTGAGAGAGCATCGTTGCACCGCTGACGGATTTCATCAGCGTGAGCGACTTGTTGTCCTCGGACATTGCCTCGGCAAACTTTACCTTCCGCTGAACCGCTTCATCCAACCGCCGGGAAAGGTTAGCATACTGCTCATCGTAGGCTTTCTTGGCAAAGACGTATTCCTCTTCATCGAGAATGCCTTCTGTGAAGTCCTCATAGAGCCGAGTACGCTTCTTGGAGATGCCGCTGAGTTTCAGATTCAGGCTTGTGATGAGCGCATTCTGCTGATCGCGGATGCTGCGTTCGCCTTCACTGTTTCTCAGTTTGGCAAGCAGCTTGTCGTAATTGAGAGCCGCCTTGACTTGAAGCTGGATCGCCGCAAGCACATCGGCTTCGAGCTTATCCTGCCGCGTATAGTGCGGCGTACAGAGGTTGCCGCGCTTGACGGATGAACTACACTCATAGAAGGCGTACCATGCGCCGTCCTTGCGCTTGTCAACGCGCTTGCGATGGAAGTAGAGCTTTTTGCCGCAGTCTGCGCAGACGATTTTGTCTTCAAAGAGATTGATCAGCGTAGCGCGGATTTCTTCCGTGCGCTCCATCTTCTCAACCCTCGTCCTTGCAGCGGCGTTCCGCATTTCTCGTACCTTCTGGAAGTCCTCACGGGAGATAATCGCCTCGTGAGTATTGGAAAAACAATCCATTCCTCGCGGTCAATGTGCTGATTCTTGACACCCTTATAGATGGCGTTCAGCGTCCGTCCGAGAACGGTATCTCCGACGTAATGGGGATTATCCAGAATGGTAGTGAGTGAAGATTTGTTCCAAATCTTCTTTGCCGTAGCATTGCCTGTGCGGACGCCGACCTGATACTTCTGAAACTCCGGATTGGGCGCGTTCATGGCATCAAGCCGGTCTGCAATCGCAGGAAGGGACAGCCCTTCAATCTTCCATTGGAAAATCTTCTGGACAATCGGTGCGGTTTCCTCATCGAAGACCATATTGCTGTGTTCTTCATCCCAGCGGTAGCCATACGGGAGATTGCGCTTCTTGAACTCTCCGCTTTCCATCTGCGCCTTGAGCGCAGTAGAAACCTTGCGGGAGATGTCCTTCGAGTAGAGGGTGTTGATCATGTTTTGCAGAGGGATGATGAGGCTTTCGCCGGAGCTGTCCGTATCAAAGTTGTCGTAGTTTTCCTTGATGGCGATAAACCGAAGCCCGATCTGCGGAAAGACCCGTTCAGATAGGTTCCTGCCTCGATGTAGTCACGCCCGAACCGGCTGAGATCACGAACCACAAGGCACTTGATCCTGCCGGTGCGGATGTCGTTCATCAGACGGTTGAACTCCGGTCTATCAAAAACCGTACCCGTTCGTCCGTTGTCCACATAGGTATCTATCAGATTCAGGTAGGGACGCTCTGCAATGTAGGACTTGCAAATCTCAATCTGATTTGCGATGACATCCACCTTTTCAGACTTGCCGCTGTTTTCAACGGAAAGACGGGCATAGATGGCTGTTGAGAAGACCTCGGAAGAGGCAGATTCGATAACCGGATCTTCGACTGCAATTTGCTTTCTGCTTTTTCTTGCCACTTGCTCATCCCTCCTTTATACGGCAATGTCCAGTTCATCGGCATAGCCGAGAACGTATTCAAGTGTCTGCTGGTATTCGTCCTTGTACTTGAAGACAATTTCGATTGCATGGTTTTCGTGAATCAGAATGCGGTCAACAAGGGACATCAGCACACGGCGGTTCAGCTCTTCGACGTTTTCATACTGCTTGAAAAGCGTTACCCAGTTCCGTTCAGTCGTGCCGGTTGTCACCGTCTGCTTCATTTCTTTTTTGACACGCAGAAGCGCGTCCTGCTTGTTCTCAATGGTTTTGGTGTAGCTGTTGCGGAACTCGAAGTATTCCGACTTATCAATGACGCCGCCGATGAAGTTCTCGTAAAGCCCCAGCTTGAGCTTTTGATACCGCTCAATCTCTTCCTCGATTTTTGGCAATCTGGGCTTCGTAATTGAAAGCCTTACGGCTCTGAGACGGAAGCCGCTCTATCATCGCAAGCGCGTGTTCGAGATTGATTACAAGCTCGATCTGGTCATGAATAGCACGGAAGACCTTCTCTTCAACCTCTTTTGCGGCGATGCTGTGCGGGTTGCACGTCCGGCTGTGCTTATTGGTGGAGCAGACGTAGTAGATATACTTTTGTCTTCGACGGACGGTCTTACGGATCATTGGCTGCTGACAGTCTCCGCAGAACAGGAAGCCGGAAAACAGATGCGCCTCGTCCTGATCGGGTGAACAGCGCATATCTCTCTGCATCATGACCTTGACCGCCATGAAGTCCTCGTAGGAGACAAGAGCTTCATGCGCATTTTCAACCTTGACCCACTCGGATTCATCCTTGCTTTTCACGACGCGGACTTTGTAGTTGGGAGTGCCTCGCTTACACTGAGCCAGAACGCCGATATAAACCTCGTTGGTGAGAATACGCTGGACGGCTTTGTACGTCCATTTTGCGGTATCGCCGGTTTTGAAGACGGTATCAAACTTCACACCGGCGGAATGCTTGTATTCCATTGGGGACAGGACGCCCATCTGGTTCAGACGCTTTGCAATACGTCCGATGGAAGCCGTCCTGTACATGGAAAAGATCATCTGCACATATTCGCTGACCGCTTCATCCACGATGAGCTGGTTTTGTTCTCCGACGATTTCATGTAGCCGTAAGGGGAGAACGAGCCGACGAACTCACCGCTCTTCTGCTTGACTTCCAGACTGCTTCGGATTTTCATGGAGATGTCCTTGCAGTAAGAATCGTTAATCAGATTTTTGAACGGGATGACAAAGGAGTCGGACTGCGGATCACCGGTCAGACTGTCATACGCATCATTGATTGCGATGAAGCGTATGCCGAGCTGCGGGAATATCTTCTCAATGTAACGTCCGCCGTCGATGTAGTTTCTTGAGAAGCGGCTGAGATCCTTAACCACAATGCAGTCAAGCGCACCCTTGCGGATTGCCTCTTCCAGCTTTTTGAACTGAGGACGATTGAAGGAAACGCCGCTGTACCCGTCATCAACAAACGGCTCACAGACCAGCTCCAAATCCTCATGCCTTGCGATATAGTCCTCGCAGATAGCTCTCTGGCTGGCGATGGAGTTGCTTTCTACTTTGTCTCCATCCTCACGGGACAGACGGCAGTAGATCGCCGTGCGGTAAACCTTATCTGGCATAAAAATAACCTCCGTTTTTCTGTTTGGAGTGGTACATCAAATCAGAAAGACGAAGGCTTGCTTCAACTCTTACGAAGAGACACGAAAGCGCCACATGACCATCAGGGCAAGCGGCTTAATCCGTATTCTTCTTTTTTTGACAGATTTCATTATACCACATGCTCAATCGCTTGTCCATAGAACCGGGCGAAAAGATTCAGACTGTTCATAAATCAAAGACCTCTCAGATAGTGTTCCAGACAATCTTCCATTGTCGTGTCCGTCTCGGCGAAGCTGATCTTCACCACAGTTTTCCCGTCCAGATAACAATAGGGATTTCTGATCTGCTTGATGAACTCCCTCAGCCTGTCCTCTTGCGGTGCCGCAGGATCAAGCCGGATGCTGCTTCTTTGAACGAGTGTGCTACGGTCAACCGTTTTCGGGCTGACGCTTTTCATTGTTTCAATGCCCATCATATTCTAAGCACCTCCTGTTTCGTGAAAATATTCAGGACAAAAGGATATGGCAGAGCATCTTGTGAAGATACCCTGCCACATAGTTTTCATCCTGAAACTATATTGTAAGTTTCTTTTGGGTTTGTTTCGTTGTCCGGCATATTTGCAGCTCGCGCCCCTGCCAGAAGCACTTTGCAGTTCCGGAATGCTGCGGACTACCAACGGTTAATCGGTCTCATGGGACTCTCACCCTCCGAGGATCGCCTTCAAAGAAAAGACGGAAGTATCATTATACCCGGCATCTGCATCGTCGCAAGCAGCACCACACGACTGTTATAGCTCTCCGGTGGTCGCTCACTCCTTCGGGAGGTCTTGGCGTCGGAAGCTGTGTTGCTTCGCAGAAGCGGAAAGATCCGCAGCACTGAACTATTCAGTTTTCAAGGAGCAGTGAAGTGGTCTGATTGACCTTTCACTTTACAACGGACATCTTTTGCCGTTTGTTGAGTACCGCTCAAAAATTCTTTGAAATTTTTCTGCACCGCTGCTTTGAGGTCAAATGCAGCTCTGATGCCGATGCCTTTCCTTCGGGCAAACTCTCGAAGAGTCAGTCCTTCACGGGTCATCGCAAGATACAATTCGCGCTGCTTCTCGGTCAGAATGGAAAGAAGCTCCTTCTCTTTGAGGGCGGTGATCAGTTCCTCCATGCAGTCGCGGGAGTCTGCCAGCCATGCAGCGGACTTCACATCGTCCTCCGGCATAGCGTCAAGGGACAGCACGGTATCAGAAATTTTCTATGCGCCGTCCTCATCCTCAGAGCTGTTGTCAGAGCCATACGAGCGTCTGATCCGCTTTTCCTCTGCGCGAAGGATTCTCATAACCTTGCGGTCAACCTCGGAAACTTCGCCGGTTCGTTTCACGCGCACCATGCACTTGCCGTCCTCCGTAGTCCAGAGATCGTAATCGAACGCGATAGGGTTTTAGGGATTTTCATTGTTCATCCTTTCCGCGCGGGAGCAGCGGGAAGGGTGAAGAAAAAGAGCCGCATGACGGTGAGGTTTGAATCCCATGCCGATAAAACAGAGCAATTAAACTCTGTCTCATGCGGCATTAGGATGACTTCACCTATCAGGCGGCTCCACAGCTCAGCTATGACATATATTTTATTTTAGAACAGAGGCTTGTCCTCCGGTTCTTACTTGGTACGCGGTCGCAGTCTTCTCATATTCAGCACATCAAAGACTGTGATCCGCCCGCATTTCTTGCACTTGGATTCTACATGACCTCTCGTGTCTTCGTAGACAGCAATGGCATTATGCTGACAATACGGACATTTCAGGTATCGGGGCTTCTGCTGGAAATGGCAACTCTTGCCCTGCGGATTTTTCGATCAGCTCCGGCGTCGGTTCCTGAACCCGAATGGATGCTCTCTTCATTACCACACCTCCAATGGGTCAACATACCACTGAATGGACGATCTACCATGTAGCCGAGCTGACGAAGGCGGATAGACGCCGTTGTCTTGAGACACCAAACAACCGGCAGAAAAGGCGCAGCGTTAAGTGATCACCATACGAATACCTCCCTCGTAATTGATCAGCGGCGTTTCTGCAAACCGACGCATTGCCAGGTCAACCTCTTTTGAGGAAGCAGGATCGCCGCGCCCAAGACATTTGCTTGCCACTCGTTCCAGTCCTCGCGGGTTTTCAGCTCGCGGCGTATAGGCTGTCCGTGCGGAATATTTCATTTCGCAGGACGCCTTTACCTCTTCCGATTCCAGTTGGAAGAGAATCTGATGGGCGCACTCGTGGGCAAGGGTAAATCTGCGCTTGGCGCAGAGCCGCTGCGTTGCCGGATCGAATGAAGCTCGTCAAGATGACCTGATTACGCTTCAAAGCCAGTGTGCGCGTAATACCAAGTTCCGTGATCTTGTACTCAGTGTCGGCATAGGCAGTGACACCGCAGATGCTTCCATCCGGCGAGAGACGGGCGAATGATACGCGAAGACCGAGATAGTTCTTTGCAAACTGATCAATGGGTGTTGGCAAAGCTGATCGGTCGGGCTTGTCCGCCTCATCCCCGAAAAGAACCGGTTGAAGTCCTTCGTTGTTGATGCTGCAATTTCTTCAAGTTGGCGCTGGGATAAAATCATGAGCAGTTGTCCTCCTTTGCTTCGACGAACCACTTGTCTCCTTCGTGGAAAAGAAATGACTCCTTTCCACGAATCTGAACTGTGTAACGGATGCCTCCGCCCCAACCTTTTGGATGTGGCGCGGCATTTGTATAGAGTCTGGTCGATTTGAAAGATTACACCGTTGTCCCACCAGATAAGGCGAGGGAGGATTGCCCCTCCTTGTCCACATCCAGCGTAACCGGGACGTATGCTTTTCTGTACTGTGTAGCCATTTGCGTTTTTCTCACTCCTGTTCCCTTATACCGGTGTATGCCAGTACGGATGATCTTCGGCAGCATAAATGCCTGTCCATTTGAACTGCTCAAAAGATGTAACTTTTTCGTGTACAACTACTCATGCCCCTTGACAGGATGAGCAATTCAGGATATACTATGAGTAGTTGGATTGCTCAGTCATTATTATACGCACTTCAAGTGCCTTTGTCAATAGACTTGCGCAATTTGATGTCGCAAACTTTTTGTGAACAGGAGTGATTACCAAAATGACGTTTGGAGAGAAATTCAAGGCTGAACGGGAGAAGCGGAAGCTGACCCAGCAGGAAGTAGCCGATGCACTGGGAATCAACAGACGTATGATTACCCGGTACGAGAACGGCATTTCCTTTCCCCGTACCAAGGACGCTTACAGAAAAATCGCGGAATACTTCAAGGTGGATGTGAACTATCTGCTGACCGAGGACGAAGAGTTTGTGGTTCAGGCATCCGAGCAGTACGGCTCCCGTGGCATGAACAGGCAAAGGACCTGATTGAAGGGATGTCCGGCTTGTTTGCGGGCGGTACGCTGTCTGAGCAGGACAAGGATGCGGTGATGAAGGCGTTGCAGGATATATATTGGGAATCAAAGCCCGGAATGTTGAGAAATACACGCCGAAGAAATACAAGAAGACCGGTACGGACGCAGAGGAATAACTGTCTGCGTCTCGGTTTCTTGACGGATTTACTTTGACTGTTTTCAACATGAAAGGGGTGAAGGTCCCGTGATAATTCGCTCCGAGGAAATATACAAAAAGGCGAACAGCATTGTCAAAAGCTGTGGAACAAGAGATACCTTGAAGATTGCCCGTGAGCTGGGCATTCATCTCCATTTTCTTGACAATCTGAACGATCTGCTCGGAATGTACACCTACCGCCATAAAGAGCGGCATATTCTTCTGAACTCCAACATGGAGTATCTGATCATGCAAATGGTTTGCGGTCACGAGATCGGGCATGATACCTTTCACCGTGATCTTGCCAAAGGAAACGAACCGCTCCCGGAGTTCGTGCTGTTCGATATGCGCACAAAACACGAATATGAGGCGAATGCGTTTGCCTCTCACATGATCATTGACGATGATGAGCTGATTGACCTGATGAAGCAGGACTACGATGTGGTGCAGCTCTCGGCTGCAATGGGAACAAACATCAACCTGATGCTGATCAAGCTCAACGAACTGAACCGCATGGGCTGGCAGCTCAACTTGCCTTATGTACCGCACTCTGACTTCCTGAAAAATGTCAGACCGGAGGGGTGAATGAGGATGAAGGATAGTAATTAGATGAACAACGACGACTATAAAGAAGCCCTTTTCTATGCCGCTTCCGTCTTTAATGAACGCTTGGGGACAGAGTTCAGCGAGGACAATCTTGTACTGCGCTGCTTTCAGACGGAAAACCAGCAGGAAGTCTTTGAGCAATTCTGCAAGCAGTATTTCCCTGACCGTCTTGAAGACCGATATACAGAGGACGGCTATTTTGACTTTCACGCCTCTGCATTCGTCGGCACAGGAGACGGCGCGGACGGAATCCTTCTGCGCACAGACATGGCACGTCATCCGGCAGAGTTGAAGCACATTCTTCTGCATGAGCTGGCGCATATCTTCTGCACCCGCAACGAGATTGACGGAGATAATTTCTTTGAGCGATACTGCATGGACGATACCATCAGCCGCGAAGGGACGGAACCATTAACGCCGGTTATGCGGTCTGGCGGGAACTGATTGCGGAGCTGATTGCATTTGAGCTGGATGACAACTGCGATGTAGTTCCGCTTCGACGCAAGAAAGACCTACTCAGCTATTACGAAGGAGAACTCCTGACCGGCAACGGAAAAATGGGCGTCAGCATGATTCTCTGTGAGGCAATGACCAGTGCTGAGGGCGAAGCATCTATGACATGGGACGCTGCCAAAAGCAAGTTTACGCGGTTCAAGCCCTTTGATGATTCACTGTACAGGGACTTGCTGGAACTGGTTTTACACGTTAGAGAATACTTTATCGTGATCGACCGCGACTTTATCTATGAAATTGGAGTTTTGTATCTGAGCATTGCCGCACAAGCGATGATTGCGTCCCTAAAGAACAGATTTCAGGAAGAATAGGCAGACCGATAGAGAGAAGGACGGGCAACGATATGAAATATAAGCTGTTTCGCTCCCCGGTAATCTGGACAAGGCAGTCCGGAAGCACGAACTGGTTGCCGTGGAGACCGGCAAGAACATTGATGATGCGGCAGACGCTTATCCGTGATGTTCGGGATGATCTTGCGGAAATGCCGGAGTATGCGCACTGTGAAACCGCTGCGTATGCACCGGAACCAATTCAGGAGCATCGCCGCGTAAGACGTTATCAGTATGAGATGATGGGTGTTGTTTACCCGCAGTATGCGGAGAAGAACATCCTGATTGATTATGGCGTGATTGAAGAGGCGGAGTAATGTCAAAGAGATATGCCAGACAACTACATAGTGCAGATGGTTTGATTGCCGCCGTCGAACAATACGGCTTTCTGCCCTTCTTTCGGAACGAGATTCACGGCTTCTCCATCGAGGAACTTTGCCCACCTGAGTTATGGTTTGCGGATGATGTAGATGGTCCGTGGGAATGGAAAGGACCGGCTGCGCGGAGCGGCAAATGTCTTTACGGCAAACTTTTCAACAAGAAGGCTGGATTTGTGAGTCGGGAGTGGATTCCGGACTTTGCGAACTTCCGGCGTGACGGCTATGACTTTGACGCCCGTTGGGATGACGGCTTGGCGTCCTACAAGGACAAGGAGCTTTATGAAGCCATAGCCGGTGAAGGCAGGATGCTTTCAAACGGCTGAAAGAGGCTCTGAACTACCGCAAGGGCGGCAACACCGGTTTTGAGACGTGCATCACGCGGCTGCAAATGCAGAGCTATGTCTGCATCGCGGATTTCGTCTATATGCAGGACAGATACGGAAGACCTTATGGCTGGGGTGTCGCAGAGTATGCGACGCCGGAAGAACTTTCGGGTACGACTTTATCACATCCGGCTATCAGCGAGACCCGCAGGAATCAAAGAGCGCATGATGCAGCATCTTTCCTCCATCCTGCCGGGTGCGTCTGTACAGCAGCTTACGAAGATATTGAAAGGATAAAACACCATGAGCAAGAAACTTGTAGCGTATTTTTCTGCGTCCGGCGTGACCGCGAAGGTTGCCGAGACGCTGGCAGAAGCAATCGGCGCAGACATCTTTGAGATTGAGCCGAAGGTGCCTTACACGGAAGTTGACCTGAACTGGATGGACAAGAAAGCCCGCAGCACGATTGAGATGAACGATCCTGCCTCCCGTCCTGAGATTGCCGTCAAGCGGGACAACATGAAGGACTATGATACCATCTTTGTGGGCTTCCCGATCTGGTGGTATGTCGCGCCGACGATTATCAATACGTTCCTTGAGCTATGATCTGACCGGCAAGACGATCATCCTTTGCAACCTCCGGAGCGGCATTGGCAAGACGAACGAACGCCTTGCGCCGAGCTGCAAAGGCGCAAAGCTGATAGACGGCAAGGTTTTCAAGGGCAATGTCGGGCATCAGGCGCTTGCGGCGTGGGTTGAAGAGCTTGGACTTTAAGGAGCAGACAAATTCAGTTTATAGGGGAAATTAGACACATGGCTGTCGGATTCAAAGTTGCGTTCTTTTGCTATCAAATACGAAATGGAGATTTTCTACACTCCTTTTCTCAACAGTTTCTTATAATTTAGAAAACGGGAAATGGGGTAGCAGATTCCCAACGCTTATGAATGAGCTATATCAAGGAACATTGGATAAAGATAACGTCAGAAACAGCCATAGTGGAACTGAAAAGATTCAGTTAGAACTCAAGCGTTTAGTCCGGATAAGGTGATTTGGGATATTGACGATTTGTCTAAGCAACCGCCTTGGGGCAAAATATCAGCAATGATATTACCAACCTATCTAATTACTTTGTGACAAGCGATGGAGAGACTTCATCACGATATTTTCAACGCCTTGGAAAAAGCAAAAATTGCAAATGGATTTGACTATTGATAGCGTATAAGGAGAGCGCAGATAGATTCCAGTTTAACGAACAGGAGATGATGAACGCATGAAAATCCTACATGAACTTTCTTGGCTATGGGAAACGCTGGGCATTGCACTTGTGGCTGCGGCTGTCTGCGTGGCTTGCGCCGCGCTGATCTGCAAGGCAACGAAGAAGAAAGTCAGCAAAAGCTGTTGGCAGTCGTAGGGGTAGAGGCATTTGTGGGCGCGATTCTGGCGGTCATTCTGATCGCCCGGACACCGATGCCGCTTTGATAAGACGGAGGATAGAATAATGCCACTTCAAATCGTCAGAAATGACATCACAAAAATGAAGGTGGACGCCATCGTCAACGCTGCCAACGAGTCGCTGCTGGGTGGCGGTGGTGTGGACGGCTGCATTCATCGTGCTGCAGGACCGGAGCTGCTGGCAGAATGTGAAACGCTTCACGGCTGCAAAACCGGGAGCGCAAAATCACGAAGGGCTATCGTCTGCCCTGCAAATATGTCATCCATGCTGTCGGTCCGCGCTGGTACGATGGACAGCATGGTGAACGTGAACTGTTGATCTCCTGCTATCAGACTTCGCTCATGCTGGCGAAGGAATACGGCTGCGAATCGGTTGCATTCCCCCTTGATCTCCTCCGGCATTTTCGGCTATCCGAAGGATCAGGCTCTCAAGGTTGCAATTGACACCATCAGCAGTTTCCTTCTTGAAAACGAAATGACGGTGTACATCGTCATTTTCGACCGCAAAGCCTATCAAATCAGCTGCAAGCTATTTGCCGACATTGCAGCATACATAGATGACCGCTATGTGGACGAACATACCGATAGTCGTTCCGAGCGTCTGCGCAGAATGAACACCTTCCGGATGGAAGAGCCGATGCCTTGCGAGGCATCCGTTTACGATGAAGATGCAATCGAACAGCTCACACCTCCCTTCTCTGCGGCAGTTGCCCCTAAAAAGGCGGCAACCCTTGATGATGCACTGGGACAGATCGACGAGAGCTTTTCAGAGATGCTTCTGCGGAAGATTGATGAGCGCGGCATGACGGACGCACAGTGCTATAAGAAAGCAAATATTGATAGGAAGCTCTTCTCGAAGATCCGTTCGGACAAGGCCTACAAACCTTCCAAGCCCACAGTCATTGCATTTGCCATTGCCCTTGAGCTGCCGCTTGTGGAAATGAAGGATATGCTCATGAAGGCGGGGTTCGCGCTCTCCCATTCCAACAAGTTTGACATTATCGTGGAGTATTTCGTGGAGCATGGAAACTACAACGTCTTTGAAATCAACGAGGCTCTGTTCGCCTTTGATCAGAGCTTAATAGGAGCATAATTTGACTATGAAGGAGGCGCAGAAGATGAAACAACACACCTACATTGCCATCGACTTAAAATCATTTTATGCCTCGGTGGAGTGCCGGGAGCGCGGCTTAGATCCTCTGGACACAAACCTCGTTGTCGCAGATGAAAGCCGGACGGACAAGACCATCTGCCTTGCCGTTACACCCTCCCTCAAGAGCTACGGCATTTCCGGCCGCGGACGGCTGTTTGAAGTCAAGCAGCGTGTGAAGGAAGCAAATGCCGGACGGCAGCACGATGCGCCGGGACACAGGCTGGACGGTACATCACACTTCTTCTCGGAGCTGCAAGCAGACCCTTCTCTGGCGATTGACTTCATCATCGCGCCGCCTCGGATGGCGTACTACATGGAATACAGCACCCGCATCTATCAGGTTTACCTCAAGTATATCGCGCCGGAGGACATCGTAGTCTACTCCATTGACGAGGTGTTCATGGACGTGACGGACTACCTGAACACCTACAAACTCTCCGCCCATGATCTCGCCATGAAGATCATCCTCGATGTGCTTGAAACAACCGGCATCACAGCAACCGCAGGAATCGGCACGAACCTTTTCCTCTGCAAAGTGGCAATGGATATTGTAGCGAAGCACATCCCCGCCGACAAAAACGGCGTCCGCATTGCAGAGCTGGATGAAATGAAGTTCCGGCGTGAGCTTTGGGCGCACCAGCCCCTCACGGACTTCTGGCGCGTGGGTCGGGGCATTGCCAAGAAACTTGAGCAGAACGGGATGTTCACAATGGGCGATGTTGCCCTCTGTTCAGAGCGGAACGAGGACTTGCTTTATAAGCTGTTCGGCAAGAATGCGGAACTACTCATCGACCATGCGTGGGGCTGGGAGCCTACGACCATTAAAGCGATCAAGGCGTACCGCCCCAGCTCCAACAGCATCAGCTCTGGTCAGGTTTTGCACTGCCCCTATGAGTCGCAAAAGGCGAAGCTGGTTGTGCGGAAATGACGGACTTACTTGTGCTGGACTTGGTAGACAAGGGGCTTGTCACCGACCAGATGGTTCTCACAGTTGGCTACGACATTGAGAACCTGACTGATCCGGCGCGACGGGCAAGGTATCACGGCGCGGTGGAGAAAGACCCCTACGGGCGGGAGATTCCCAAACAGGCGCACGGGTCTATCAACCTCGACGGTCACACATCCTCTACCCGCAAAATAATGTGTGCCGTGTCAGAGCTGTTTGACCGGATCGTGGACAAGAATCTGCTTGTCCGCCGTATGTATGTTGTGGCAAATCATGTCCTGCCGGAAGCGGACGCGCCGAAGAAAAACAACGGTGCTGTCAGCTTGACCTCTTTACCGACTATGCCGCCGAAGAGGAAAAACAGAAAGCTGAGAATGCCGCCTTGGAGCGTGAGCGGAAAATACAAGCCGCCACGCTTGCAATCAAAAAGAAGTATGGAAAGAACGCCATCCTCAAGGCAATGAATCTTGAAGAAGGTGCAACCGCGAAAGACCGCAATGCGCAGATTGGAGGGCATAAGGCGTGAACGGAAAATACGACGAGATCATGGGACTTCCTCACCACGTCTCCAAGACCCGACCGCAGATGCCAATGTCAGATCGTGCAGCGCAGTTTGCACCCTTTGCCGCCCTCACCGGCTATGATTCTGCAATCAAGGAAACCGGACGTCTGACCGACGAAAGAATTGAGCTTGACGTGGAAGCTCTAGTGCATTGATATGAAGTATCAGCTTCTTCATGGATGCCCTTGATGAAGCACCGGAAGTTCATTACCTACTTCCAGCCTGATGAGCGGAAGCTGGCGGAAAATATGTATCAGCAGTCGGCGCAGTCAAAAGGTTGATGACTTTGAGCGCCTAATTACCATGCGGGACGGCACGAAGGATTCCGATGGATGACATCCTAAGCATTGACGGAGAGCTGTTCTTGTCCTTAGAATAATGTCGCTTGCCATGCGACCAAATGAAGTGAATACCGAAGTACAATATGACTGTAAGGTGAGACACCAAGCAGTCATATTTTTATATGCGGAGGTACAAAACATGAGAAAGAACTTGACGGAGATCGTATTCATCCTTGATCGCAGCGGCTCTATGAGCGGACTGGAAACAGACACCATCGGAGGATTCAACTCCATGATTGAAAAGCAAAAAGAGAATGGCGAGGCATTGATCTCTACCGTTCTCTTTGACAACGTGAGCGAGGTTATCCATGACCGTGTGCCGGTTCAGAAGGTGGAGCCGATGACCGACGGGGACTATTCCGTTCGCGGATGTACTGCTCTTCTGGATGCTATCGGCGGAGCAATTCATCACATTGGGAATGTCCACAAGTACGCAAGAAATGAGGATGTCCCTGAACATACGCTGTTCGTCATCACAACGGACGGCATGGAGAATGCAAGCCGCCGTTATGACAGCGAGACAGTTAAGAAGATGATTGAACGACAGAAGGAAAAGTACGGCTGGGAGTTTCTATTCCTCGGCGCAAACATTGATGCAGTTGAGACGGCAAAGCATTTTGGAATTGGAGCAGATCGAGCGGTCAATTACCACTCTGACCGCGAGGGAACGCAGCTCAACTATGAAGTTCTGAGCGAAGCGGTTTCCGCTGTCCGATGCAGCGTACCGCTGGGTACGAATTGGAAAAAACGTATTGATGAGGACTTCAATTCCAGAAAGGACGGGAAAAAATGAGAACAGTCACCGTAAAAGGAACAGGCAATGTTTCCGCAAGACCAGATTACATTATCCTCTCCCTGAATATTGAAGCCTTATCTGAGACCTATGACCGCGCAATGTCGGAAGCTGCCGAGAGAATCGAAAGACTGCAAGGTGCCGCAGTCTGCGTTGGGTATCGCAAAGAAGACTTGAAAACCACGAGCTTTGATGTCCAGACAAGGTACGAGAATGTCAAGGATCGGCAAGGAAATTACAAGCGAGAGTTTGCCGGATATGCTTGCAGCTATCGCTTGAAACTTGCATTTGACTTTGACAGCAAACAGCTTGCAAAGGTTATTTCTGCGATTGCGGATTGTGGGGCGCAACCAGAACTCAGCATTGCGTTCACCGTGAAAAACCCGGCAAGAGTCAGCGAAGAGCTGCTGATCAATGCGACGGAGAACGCCAGGGCAAAGGCGGAGATTCTTTGCAAAGCATCAGGTGGTACGCTTGGGCAGCTACTTAATATCGACTACAACTGGGGCGAACTCAATGTTATTCCAGAACAAGCTATGAGGTCGAAGACTGCATTCAGCCTCTTATGGCGATGAGTAAATGCGCTGCGCCAGAGATCGAGCCGGACGATATTGAAGTGTCGGACACCGTGGCTTTTCACATGGGAAATCCAATGATTTTTGACTTTTGAAATCCGGTACTCAACAAACGCTCTTTTATTGTGTCCGTTGTAAAGTGAAGGGACATTTCACGGAGGAATCTTCGGGGAATACGATTTTGGGAGATTAGCAAGCAAATCCGGTGAGAAAAAAAAAAAGAAAAATCAGTTAAGGGACCCTGCCCTTAACATTAGATTTTGCTTGTTGGGATAGCCCCAAACCCTTCTAATCTTTACGACGGAGGGCGCAGCATGGTACGAAGAACACGAGACATTCAGAAGAAGATTTGGCTGACACCACAGGAAGAACGAACGATTGCAAAGAAGATGGAGATGATCGGCACGGAGAACTTCGGTGCGTATGCAAGGAAGATGCTGATCGACGGCTACATCATCGTCGTGGACTACACGGAGCAGAAAAAGCTTGCCGCCGAAATCAACAAGATCGGCGTGAACATCAATACCGTCTGCCGCAGGATCAACTCGACGGGACGATTCTATCAGGACGATATTGACGAGCTGAAAGAAAAGATGGACGCTGTATGGCAGTTACTAAAATCAAAGCAATCCGAGGAACTTTGAGCAAGGCAATCGCGTACATTCTGAATCCCGAAAAGACAGACGAGAAGCTGCTGGTCTCGTCCTACGGCTGTGCCAGCGAGACCGCAGCGCGGGAATTTGAATGGACGCGAAAAATAGCCGAGCAAAAGGGATGAATCCGGTCAGGATCATAGCCCGTCATGTGATCCAGTCCTTTGAAATCGGAGAGGTCACACCGGAACTTGCCCACGAGATTGGCAAGCAGTTTGCAGATGAAATCCTCGGAGGAAAATATGAGTATGTGCTGACCACTCACATTGACAAAGACCATGTTCACAACCATTTGATTTTCAATGCGGTTGACTTTGTGAACTACCACGCATACAAGAGCTACAAGCGGATTTACTATGATATGCGTGAGGTCAGCGACCGGCTCTGTAAGGAAAACGGTCTCTCTGTTATCCCTCCCTCTCAGAACAAGGGCATGGGCTACAAGGAGTACACCGAAGCCAAACGCGGTACGAGCTGGAAGCAAAAGCTCAAGCAGACCATTGACCGACTCGTCATCACAGCGAAGGATTACGATGATTTTCTGCGGCTCATGCAGGAAGCCGGTTATGAAATCAAGACCGGCAAATATATCTCCTTTCGCGCTGAAGCTCAGGAGCGGTTTACCCGTTCTAAGACCATCGGAGAAAACTACACCGAGGAACGCATCAAGGAGCGGATTGCCGGACGGACGCCGCGCAGAAACCGGAGGCAGACCGTGCCGAAGGGCATCTCTCTCATCGGAGATATTCAGGAGAGGATCAGACTTATCGACAGCAAGGGCTATGAGTATAAAGCCAAGCTCACGATCCTCAAGGAAGCGGCACGGACACTCAACTATCTCACGGAAAACAACTTGCTCCAATACGACGATCTTGAGAAGAAGGTCGAGGACGTTCACAGCTCCTATGACCGCACCGGCAAGGAACTGAAAGGTGTCGAAGCACGACTGCGGGAAGTCCAACCGCTCATCAAAAACATCTCCAACTACCAGCGCCTCAAGCCTATGTATGACGCTTTCCAGAAGGCAAAAGATAAGCCGGGTTTCAAGGCAAAGCATGAGGCAGAGCTTGTGATCTTCGAGGCGGCACGGAGTACACTTCTTGCTATGCAGGGCGATAAAAAACTGCCGAGCTTGAAGACACTGCAAGCGGAACAGCAGCGACTTCTTGATGAGCAACAGCGGCTCTATGATGAACGTGCGAAGCTCAAAAAGGAAGCTCGGATGATCGACACCATGAAGGCAAATGTAGATATTTTCCTCGCCGAGTGTAGTCCAAGAGCCTGAGCTAATTCGAGATAATCAAAGAGAATAACAGAAAGACTGTGCTGGTTTTTGACCGGCACAGTCTTTCCCTTTAGCTGTATATCATCCAAATCGAAAATGATGAACGTCTCGTGCAAATCGGTCGTATTCACCCAAAGTTTACGAAACTCTATTGAATAGCAGACCTTCTTGTGCTATAATATAAGTTAAGTTTATTTTACATACTTTGCTGAGGTGAAAGTCATGAAAGCAAGCTACAAAAGTTGTGGAAACTGCTCGTCGATAAGGAAATGAGCAAGGGTGATCTTCATAAGGCGTCCGGTCTTTCTTCAAGCACAATGACCAAGCTCAGAAAAGGTGACGACGTGTCAATGGAAGCTCTGAGAAAAATCTGCATTTGCCTTGACTGCAATATCGGTGACATTGTGGAGTTTGTCCCTGACAACACAACACAGTCCTAAATATGGGACAGGCAATATGGTACAGTATGCTATTAGGAATGGAGCAAATATAATGGATCAGACGCACCCTTATAACGGCAGCTTAACTGCTGAACAGTTTCTCTTCTACGAGATAAGAATTGCTGCAAAATACTATGTTTCTGGCTTGAAAATTGATGAGGCAATCGAGCGGATTAAGAAGAATAACCTCTTCAATATCCAACAGAGACAAGTTTCCCGTTTGGCAAGAGCTTGTTATAAGCGGCTGGACGCGCTCGGCAACGATCAGCTTGTTCACGAGCTTGCCTCTGCACCAAATGAGATTGCAAAGCAGATCAATCTATACGCGGTGATGAGGTATAATCGTTTGGTCTGGGAGTTAATGATTCAGGTGATAGGCGAAAAATACCGCAATCAGGACATGAACTTCTCAAGGAAAGACATGAATGCGTTTTTTCCAGATTGCAAGCACAGGATGATTCTGTTGCCGCTTGAGTGATGCGACAATCACCAAAATCAAAAGTGTTCTCGTTCGGATGCTGATAGAGACAGGGTATCTGGACGGGCTGAAAGACACAACGCTGAATCCCGTTTTTCTCTGTGAAGAACTTGAACGAGGTATCGAAGCAAACAACGATTATGATGCACTTCCGGCATTTAATTACTTTAGATAGGCGGGCGGACACGACCATGATAAAACAGGAATTAGACAGGATCAAAGAGCGTATCTCGAATAAGGATTTCCTTGAAAACAAAGGACTGAGCAACGAAGTTGGTATCCATGTTTTCTGCTACAAAGCGGAGGATGAGTTGATCGTTCAGGATTATATTCGCAGATTAAAAGTGAGGTGAACACGCCATATCGGATCATTGAGTGCGACCTTTATGAAGTGTTTCTCTCCTTTGGAGGACAAGCGCATTCTGAAATCAGTTGCAGGGTTAGAAGAAAAACGAGGCAAAAAGTATCTTCTGGATCAGTTGCAGAAGATCGCCACACCGGAAGCTCTCCTTGACAAGATGGACTATTCACCCCATATCAAAGGGCAGGATGTTCTCTTCATGACAGGAATTGGAAAAATTCATCCGTTTATGCGTTCCCATAAGATGCTTGATAGTATGCAGCATCTCTTTGAAGACATCCCTATTGTGATGTTCTATCCCGGAACCTTCAATGGACAGACGCTCAATCTATTCGACGAGTTCAAAGAAGGCAATTATTATCGGGCATTCAATCTGCTATAATGGAGGTAGCAACGTGAAAATACAGAATATGTTCCAGAAGGACATTGAAAGAGACATCAACGGCGTTATCAAAGTTATGCAGGATGATGACCGGAGTTTGGAACAGGAACTCAGCGAATACATAATTACCAAGGAGCTTCGCCGTCACTTCCGCACATTCTTTGACAACTACACAAAGGCTATCGACCAGCCGACTGATAAAATCGGCGTGTGGATTTCCGGCTTCTTTGGAAGTGGTAAATCATTTCCTGAAAATCCTCTCTTACCTGCTTTCCAATCAGGAAGTCTGCGGTAAAGAGCGATTGACTACTTTGCAGACAAATTCGATGACCCGATGATGTATGCTCAGGCGGTTAAAAGTGTGTCCGTGCCTACGCAGTCTATCCTTTCAACATTGACATCGAAGGTCCTCTCACGAAGGATAAGACCGCAGTGCTGCGCGTCTTTGCAAAGATGTTCTACAATCACTGCGGGTTTTACGGCGATGATCTGAAAATTGCCAAGCTGGAACGCTTCATTGAAAAGCAAGGCAAGACGCAGCAGTTCCGCGAAGCCTTTGAGAAGGTCAATGGTGCGCCTTGGACGGAGACTCGCGATTCCTTTGCGTTCTTTGAGGATGACATTGTTTCGGTTCTGCAATCTACGCTCGGCATGAGCGAACAGGCGGCGGAACTGGTTCAATGGTGAGGAAACGAATGAGCTGAGCATCGCCCAGCTCGTAGCTGACATTCAGGAATATGTAGACGGCAAGGGCAAGGATTTCCGACTGCTGTTTATGGTGGATGAAGTCGGTCAGTACATTGGTGACGATGGTGACTTGATGATCAATCTGCAATCTCTTGTAGAAGAGATTGGCATCTGCTGCCACGGCAAGGTTTTCATGGTGACAAGTCAGGAGGCGATTGACTCCGTTGTCCATATCACCGGCAATGACTTTTCCAAAATTCAGGACGCTTCAATACGCGCCTCAGCCTTTCCTCGTCCTCCGTTGATGAAGTTATCAAAAAGCGTGTTCTGGCGAAAACAGATGCGGCAGATCAGCTTCTTCGCATGGTCTATGACAAGGAACACGCCGTACTCAAAACCTCTATACTTTCAACAATCCCGTTCTTGACATCAAGGGCTTTACGGATGGTGCGGAGTTTTCTGCAACTTTCCCATTTGTGCCGTATCAGTTCATCGTGATCCAGAAGGTGCTTGCCGAGATTCGCAAGCACGGCAATTCCGGCAAGCATCTGTCCGGCGGTGAGCGTTCCATGCTCTCCGGCTTCCAAGAAGCAGCACAGGATGAAGGATAAGGATGAAAATGCTCTGGTTCCATTCCATCTTTTACAATACAGTTCACACATTCCTCGAAAGCCCCATCCGACGGGTTATCGACCGCTGCCAGACTGCGGCAGACAATCACGATGGGCTTGAGCAGCAGGATGTCAGCGTCCTGAAGCTCCTTTACCTTGTACGTTATATTGAGGACATCAAGGCGAATATCGACAATATCTCCATCCTCATGATCGATGACATCCGCACAGATAAGATTGCGCTGCGGGCGTCGGTTTCCGCCTCGCTGGAAAGGCTTCTCTCGCAGAACTACATTTCGCAATGGCGATACCTATGCCTTCCTGACGGACGAGGAACAGGACATTGCCATCGACATCAAGAACACACCGGTTGACAGCGCACAGGTCATCACCAGCATTGCACAGACCGTTTACGGAGAAATCTATCCTCCAAGAAATTCAAACATGACAAGTATGACTTCGCCTACGACCAATACATTGACGAGACCCTGAACGGCTCTGCTTGCGGAGGAATGCGGCTTCGCATTGTTACCGTGGCAAGCGACTACTACGGTGCGCCGAACGAACGGCTTATTATGGATTCTCAGGTCAACAACGAAGCAATCGTTGTGCTCTCAATGAGACGCCGTATTTTGATGAGCTGGAACAGGCGATGAAGATCCGCAAGTATGTCAAGCAGCGGAACGTATCTCAGCTTCGAAAGCATTCAGGACATTATCCGCAAGCGGCAGCAACAGGCGCGCATTCTGGAAGAAAGAGCGCGTAGCTATATTGAAAAAGCTATCGTCGGTGCAAAGGTCATTGTCCACGGCGAGGTCATGGACATCAAGACTGGCAACGCGAAAGACAAGCTGGACGCCGCGATGAACGGTCTGGTTGAGAGCGTCTATTCCAAGCTCAACATGGTCAACCGGTTCGTAGAGAGCGACGCAGACATTCTTTCCATCCTGAATGGAACGGATGACGGGCAGATTGCCTTCACCGGTCAGGGCGCAAACAACGAGGATGCGCTGAACGAGATCAGCCAGTGGCTTGAGCTTCAAAATCAGAAGATGCTCAGCACCTCAATGGGCGATGTGCAGCGCCGGTATCAGGCGATTCCCTACGGCTGGCGTGAAATTGATATTGCTGCGCTGATTGCTCGTTTGATCTCAGCAGAAAATCTCCATCAAATACGGCGGTGCTTTGGTTGGCAAGGACGAGCGTAGACTGGTTGAGTATCTGCGCAAAAATCCGAGATCGACAAGGCAGTCGTTACCCGCAGAATTGCCCCGTCCGAGGACCTTATGCGCAAGAGCATCGCCTTCCTCCGGGACTATCTTGGCGCGATGGATATTCCTTCTGATGAGGATGGGCTGATCCGCTTCGTGCTGGACACCTTTACCCAAAAGCAGGAGCATTATCAGGAGCTTCTTGATAAAGCCTATTCTGAGTTCCGTTACCCGGAAAAGGAAGTTGTCACAAAAGCCCACGACCTTATGAATGATGTTCTGAGTCAGCGTAGGGACAATGTTGCGCTTCTCACGCATGGTGCAGCGTCAGGAAGACCTTCTGGATTGCTCTGAGGACATGGAGGGTGTGGAGTTCTTCTTCAAGTCGCAGCGGAGTGTATGATGAGGCACGGCGTCAGATGGAGCGCGTGAACAAGGAACGTGACTACTTTGCTTCTGATGCGGATACATTGGAGGTCTTCCATACTATTGCGACCATCCTTGCACAGCCGAAGCCCTATGACCGCATTGGTGCGCTGCCGGCGATGATTCAAAAGGTCAAAACGGCATACTCCGGTCTGCTGGATTTGAAGAAGGATGAGGTTGCCGAGAATATCCGTCAGTGTATGCAGGACGTTCATCAGCTTGCAACCGAGGCACGGGATGCTGGAGTTCTGCTACGTCAGGCAGACGATTACTTTGTCGGCAAGCGTGAGGCGGCGAAGAACGCATCTTCTCTCACCGAGTTGGACGCTATGATCACCCAGCTTCTCACCTACAAGGACAATATCTGCCGTCGCATGGAGGTTATGTCTGCATCTCATCAGGAACGCATTACCCCGGTCGGTACAGGTACGGCACAGCCCGCTCCGAAGATGCCGAAGATTACGACACTTCGCCGGTATGACCTCTCTGCTCTGTCAAGCGTCTGCAATCAAGGAGGATATTGACCGGTACGTCGATGGAATCCCGAGAAGCTGCTGAAAACGTTGGAAAGCTGCGACGGCGTTCAGATCAACTAAAGGAGAATTACGAGCATGAATAAAGGTGCGATACAAAGATTTGCAATCTGGGCGCGTAATGAGCTGATCGCTCAGGTGTCGCAGAGAGCTTATCAGTATGGAATCACGAAGGAAGGCTGCGGCGAGGCAAACGCCGTAACGGTGGGCGGACGCGCACTGACTGGCGATGAGCAGAAGCAGCGCAAGGAGCTTGTCGATCAGATCCGCTCAAAAGGCTACACACAGGTCATGGAAGAGGTTGCCTACACTTGGTTCAACCGCTTTATTGCGTTGCGCTTTATGGAGGTCAACAACTATCTGCCTTCCCACATTCGAGTCTTTTCCGACAGTACCGGTGCGTTCAAGCCTGAAATTTTAAGTGATGTCCTGCACCTTGAGCTTCCGGGACTGAACCGGGAGAAAGTTGCGGGGTATATCGAGAGCAACGATACCGAAGGTCTCTATCGCTATCTGCTCCTGACGCAGTGCAACGCCCTAAACGACCCTCTTCCCCGTATGTTTGAGAAAATGGGCGGCTATACCGAGCTTCTGCTGCCGAACAACATTCTGAAACAGGACAGCGTTCTCGGTCGCATGGTCGCGGATGTTCCCGAAGCGGACTGGACGGATCAGGAGCAGATCATTGGCTGGCTGTATCAGTATTACAACTCCGAACTCAAGGATGATACCTTTGCGCTGCTCAAGAAAAATGTGAAGATCACCAAGGAGCGCATTCCTTCTGCAACGCAGCTCCTTACCCCGGACTGGATCGTCCGCTATATGGTTGAAAACAGCCTTGGCAGAATCTATGTAGACAAGCGCAGAACGAGGGCATCTATGCGGATGGTCGCGGCGCAGATGAAATGACATGGGAAGAGTCTGAGGCTAAGAGAATTGCCAACGAAAAGTACATCGCAGAGCAGATGGGCTGGAAATATTACTTGCCGGAAGCTGAACAGACGGAAGAAGTCAGACAGCAACTTGATGAGATTCAGAGAGTATGCCAATCTGGATGTCAAAGACATCAAAGTCATTGACCCCTGCATGGGCAGCGGGCATATCCTCGTTTATGCCTTTGATGTACTGATGCAGATTTATGAGGCAAGCGGGTATAGCCAGCGCGACGCGGCACAGAGCATTCTTGATAACAACCTCTACGGTCTCGATATTGATGACCGTGCGGCGCAGCTTGCCTATTTTGCAGTCATGATGAAGGCACGGCAGTACGACCGCCATCTTCTCCGTGGTATTCAGCCTCATGTGTATGCTATCGTTGAAAGCAACGGACTGGACAGCAGCTCCGTCGAATACTTCACCAACAACGATCCGAAGCTCAAGAAGGACTTTGGAACTCTGATAGACGAACTGCGAGATGCAAAGGAATATGGTTCCATTCTGAACATCTCTCAGTTGGACTTTGCTGCCCTCTATGCCAGAGTGGAGGAAGTGCGGGTGGACATCAGTATATTCCGTGAGATTGTGCTGAACAGCATCCTGCCGTTGATTCAAGTAGCGGAGGTTATGGCGCAAAGGTATGATGTTGTAGTCACGAATCCGCCTTACATGGGAAGCAGTGGCATGGGGAGCAAATTATCAATTATATTCAAATCAATTTTCCTATTAGCAAAGCAGATCTGTTTTCTGTTTTCATTGAAAAGTGTAGGGATATGGTAAAAGAATGGCTATCAGGCAATGATCACCAAGCAATCGTGGATGTCATTACCGTCCTTCCTTGAATTACGCAAGAAGTTTGCCATTCAAATCTGATCGTATCATTGCTTCAAATGGGATCTCATTCTTTCGATGAAATCAGTGGCGAAGTTGTTGCTTCGGTTTCTTTTATTTTCAGGCGGCAATATACACCTCGATACACAGGCGTTTTCTTTGATCTGCAAGATGGTATGTGTGAGCAAGAAAAGAGCATATGTACTTTGCTGGAAATGGGCGATATGAAACAAATCAGGATATGTTTTCGCTTGTTCCAAACGCAGTTATGGCATATGAGGCATCAGAAAAGCAATCGCGCAGTTTGATAGGTTACCTCCCTAAAAGAAACCGTTATTGCAAAGCCGGAATGCAGACGAGTGACAACGAGAGGTTTCTCCGATTCTGGTTTGAGGTTTGTCATAATGGGATCGGATACCATCTTTCTCATGAAGCAGCATCGGTTTCTGAGTATAAGTGGTTCCCTTACAATAAGGGAATTGGCTTTAGAAAATGGTATGGCAACAACGACTATGTAGTTAACTTTTATCACGATGGTGAAGAACTCAAGTATTGGTTAGTACACAATCCTAAAGATCCTGGGACTAAACATTGGTCACGGAATATGCGAAACTATGGTATTATTTTCGTGAGGGTATTACCTTCACTGCCATTGGAAACAATTTTTCGGCGCGCTTAAATGGCGCAGGGTATCTATTCGATACCAAGGGTCCAACCATGTTCGGAGACCATTTGACTTATGTTTGTGGTTTTGTGAACTCCGTTGTCTTTGACTATTATAATCGTATGCTCTGCAAGCAGATTACGAAGTCTGGTGATTCGGTAAATCTCGTTCCATTTTATTATGGAGACCAATCACAAGAAATCGAGAATCTTGTTGAAAGTTCGGTTTCCCTATCCCAAAACGACTGGGATTCCTATGAAACCTCATGGGATTTTATCTGTCATCCGTTAGTTGCAAATCAACAATACGCTGCCGCTTGTCATCCTAATGAAGAAGCTTCACCTGAGCATTACCTCTATGCAGCATATCAAATGTGGTTAGCTGCTACGGGCGTAGATTCCAACAGCTCAAAGTCAACGAGGAAAAACTCAACCGGCTCTTTATTGACCTCTACGGCTTGCGGACGAGCTTGCGCCAGAAGTTGAGGACAAGGATGTCACAGTACGCAGGGCTGATCTCGGGCGGGATATTCGTTCTCTCATTTCTATGCCGTGGGCTGTATGTTCGGACGGTATTCTTTGGATGTGGACGGTCTTGCCTATGCGGGCGGCGAATGGGACGAAAGCCGGTACAAGACTATCATTCCGGACAGTGACAATATCATTCCCATTTGCGACGATGACTACTTTGATGATGACATCACTGGACGCTTTGTGAAGTGGGTGGAAACTGTCTACGGCAAAGGAAACGCTGGAAGAAACCTCAAGTTCATCGCAGATGCGCTCGGCGGCAAGGGTACGCCCGCGAAGTTATCCGCAGCTACTTCCTGAATGACTTCTATGCCGACCATCTGAAATCCTATCAGAAGCGTCCGATCTACTGGCTCTTCGACAGCGGCAAGAACGGCTTCAAGGCTCTGATCTATATGCACCGCTACCAGAGTGACCTTCTTGCCCGGATGCGCACCGACTACGTTCATGAGCAGCAGGAGCGTTATCGCACCCAGCTCACCCACCTCGCGGACGCCATCGAACACGCCGGTGCTGCGGGCGTGTGAAGCTGACCAAGCAGCAGAAGAAGCTCCAGAACAGGCACTTGAGATTCAGAAGTACGAAGAAAATTCATCATCTTGCCGATCAGAACATCCAGATCGACCTCGATGACGGTGTGAAGCACAACTACGAGCTGTTTGCCGATGTGCTGGCGAAGATAAAGTGACGAAAGGAGTGTAACTGTGGAACAACTAAAAGCAGCATTATGTGCCTCGTGTTTACCTCAAAGCGTGGGAAACATCAGTCACAACAGATCAAGAACCAAACAAGCAGATACAAGGTGTTTACAGACTTGACCACGATGAGAAACGTGGACATGGAACGCCAATAACTGCTGTACTTTGGGAATCCAGACTATATACTGTTGACTTTGCCCACAGCTACATCACACAATCTTGCCCAAAGATACTGGCTGATTTTGTTGAGCAGATATATGAGATCCTGCGAATAAAGCGCACACCGCCTGTTTATGGAAAACTTGGTTATAGTGTAATCAAAACGAAATCAAGCATTCGCAAGCATCTCGGAGATTGACCAATGGGATTTCTTCTATGACACAGGAGATCGCGCCCGAAAGAACGCCATCCTGAATGATATTCATGCCATCAACTCTTATTTGATTGAAGATGGTCTGGATTCGCATTTTGAAACACATTGGCAATCTCTATTGAGCAGTTCATCACTGAAATGAACTCAGATGAATCGGGAATTGATGGGAAAAGCGAGAGGCACATTTCTACGGAAACAGCAAAGGATATGCTTGCGTTTTTCTTTATGATGCTTTGTCGAAATCCCCGGTTTGATGGGACAGGTATATATAGCTGGATTCGAGACGATATACTCGTTCCAGCTTTCGCGGAGAACCTGATACACAGTCTGGCGAGAGCAACGGGAACGAAATTGAAGGATGGGCTGATGACTTTATAGATGGCTTATGGTATGCAGAACTATACCGAATGCTATATAAAACAAAGGCGGTCATTTCCATACATTCTTGGATATTGGAAGTCAGCGGCTCCAAATGATTCTATTTGAGGCTTACGGCGATGCCGGAGACTTTATCACTTCGGATAATCCAGCGTTTCAATATCATAGCGTTCCAGAATCGAAAAACATGAACGGCTATATCTTTCCGTTGTCTCCCAAGTATCTGTTGTTCATAGGTTCTGGCAATCTTCCAATCAATATTGTCGATATGCGATATGCTGATCGCAACACAGTTGCCTATTTCAATCAAGCCATCAGCCGAAACAAAGTCCAAACGGTCATTTCGCGTTGCAGGGACTTATCGTAATGGCTGTCATTCGCAATTAAGGAGAAAGAAAATGTCCGAAGAACGCATACAATTTGATCTAATAGAACGCTTTACCGCCCCTCTACCTGAGTTCTATCAAAGACGGATCATCTTCTGGCAGGACGAGGATCGAGTTCGAGTCTATGCTTGACGAGCTTTACATCCCCGATGTAACAATTCTCAAGCTCACCGGCACGAACAACTTTGCCGTGAAAAGTTGCTTCTGCACGATGATCTAACAGGCAATTATCTGATTTATAATCCCTTCTCTTATGCTGACCCAAAGGATAATTGGCTGCTGGATATTGAAAAATTCAGTGAAGAATACCGTTCCGACCTCATCTCCACGCGCATGAATGAGCTGAATATTGAGGCGAGTCCGGCTATGCGCAAGACAGTAAAACTGTACGCAAAATTCTTTGACAGCAAAGAGCGGATTGAAAGGCTGAAAAGAATTGGGCGAGAATACCATACACCGTTGCAGCTTCATATTGACATTATGGCTGTGCTGGCAGGACTAAACGGCGGCTCTGCGCAGGATGTATTTATTGCTGTCCTTTCTGCAGGACAGGATGAGGAATACAATGCCGTCCTCGGCAATATCAAGAAGTTCGGTAACATTGACGCCTTCTGGCAGCTTGTCCGCAAGTACACGGGCTATATCCATGAGGACGGAAAACGCTTGACCTGTTCTCCGCTCATGTGCTGCTGACTGCCCTTGCGCAAACAATGAATCCCAGCGTTCTCAAAGGCTTGGAACGCTTCATCTCCGATTCTAATAAGGCGTATTGTTACAGCATCGTCCACGAATGGCGCAACCGCGAGGACAACGATGCACTTTGGGGCTGTGCCGCAGTGTGGAACAGGAATTGCATCTTGCTTCCCGATTTGAAAAGCAGGATATTGAAACGCTGCTGACAGCAGATATTTTCCCGTCCATTCACGAGGTTATTCTGAGCCGTTTCTTCTCTGAAATCGCAGATCATGTGGTAAAGACCGAGCTGATGCTGAAAACTGCGGAAAATCGCCGTACCTCCGGATGGATTGAGCGGTTCGAGAACTATTATGACTGCCTCTACTACATCGCCAAGATGCAGAGCTTTTATCAGGAGAATGCAGCAGGCTTCCATATCGTAGAACCGAAAGCAATCTGGAAGCTCTATACGGAGAAAGCGTATGAGATGGATAGCTTCTATCGGCACTTCCACTATGCCTTCGGCTGCACTCTCAAGAACAGCAATGTGCTTCTGGAAGATAAGCTGAAACACGCGGCAGATTACGTTGAGGGGCTGTATCAGAACTGGTTCCTCAAGGAACTGACCGGCTGCTGGACAAAAGCAATTTCTGACAACCTTGCCGCATTGGGTTATGTGTCCGAGATCGGCAAGCAAAGAGACTTCTACTCTCACTATGTTAAGCCGCTTGCGGGGAAAACTCCCGCGCCTTCGTGATCATATCCGACGCTCTGAGATATGAAGTTGCTGCGGAGCTATGCGATACCATCACCCGGACAACCAAGGGAACAGCGAAGCTCGATGCTGTTCAAGCAGTTTTCCCTCAATCACAAAGTTCGGTATGGCGGCTCTTCTTCCGGGGCGAAAGCTGTCTGTCAATGACGGCATGGATGTTCTCGTGGACGAAATGCCCACCCGTTCTACTGATGAGCGTGGCAAGGTTCTCCGTGCTGCGAACATGAACAGTGTGGCTGTCCAATACACGGACGTTCTGAACATGAAACGTGCCGAGCGCCGTGAGCTTGTGAGCGGCAAAGAAGTCGTGGATATTTACCACAACACGATTGATGCCATTGGTGACAAAGCTCCAACCGAGAAAAGGTGTTTGAGGCTTGCGAAGATGCTATGCAGGAGCTTTCAATATTCTTCGTATTGTCATCAACGATATGCAGGGTACAGACATTTTCATCACCGCAGATCACGGTTTCCTCTACACATACAGTCCTTTGACCGAAGGCGATAAACTGGGCAAGGATGCGATCAGCGGCAAGGTCTATGAAATTGGACGGCGGTATGTGCTGGCAGAACCCTCCGCAGCAGCAGAGTACCTTGTGCCGGTTCAGCTTGACGGTGAGATCGTCGGTACTCCGGTCAAGGGCTACACGCCTTTGACTCCACGCATAAGGATTTCCGGAGGCGGTGAAAACTATGTCCACGGCGGTATCAGCTTGCAGGAGTTTGTTGTGCCTGTTATCAGCTTCAAAATCTGCGCTCCACGAGTAAGAAGTATGTGGAGGTTTCCAACGCAGAATTGAAGCTGTTGAGCGAAAGCCGCAAGGTCTCAATCTGCTGTTTTCTTTGGATTTCTACCAGCGTCAGCCGGTCGGAGAAAGATTCAGCCCTGCACCTACTATCTATATGACAGATGATGAGGGGCGTGGTCATCAGTGACCGTCAGACTGTCATTGCAGACCGTACAAGCATAAACGCTTCCGAGCGCGTCTTCCGTGTGCGCCTCAACTTGAAAGCCGGTGCCTATGACAAGAATAAGATTTATCGCCTTGTTATTGCCAATGATACAGATGTCGGAAGAGGCTGAGTTCCATATTGACATTGCCTTTGCGGATGACTTCGGATTTGACCTGTGAGGGAGAAACAGAAATGAGCGAGTATATTGAAACGGTATCAACAGAGGATGCAAACGCTGTAATCGACAGCAAACTGCGCAAGGTATTCGACGGCAGGATTGTCCGCAAAGACCTTACAAAAAATCAAGGAAGGGGCAAATGTCCCCGTTTATGTCCTTGAGTTTCTTCTTGGACAGTATTGCAGTTCCGATGACGAGGATGTCATTGAAACCGGCGTTGCAAACGTCAAGCGGATTCTGGCTGAAAACTACGTCCGCCCGACGAGGCGCAGAAGATCCTTTCTGTCCTCCGTCAGCGAGGCAGCTATACCGTGATTGACAAGATCACGGTTAATCTCAACATTAAGACGGACAGCTATGAGGCGGAGTTTTCCAATCTCGGAATCAAAGCAATTCCTATCTCTGAGGATTACCCGACTAAATACGATCGGCTTCTCTGCGGCGGTATCTGGTGCATTGTCCAGCTTGAATATGAATATGTGGAAGAGGATAAGCGCAGATCCCCAATACTCATTCATAAGCTCACGCCTATTCAGATGCCTCATGTGGACATTGAGGAATTGAAGCAGGGGCGAAAAGCGTTTACGCAAGAAGAGTGGATCAAGATTCTCCTTCGCTCCATCGGTATGGAACCGGACAAGTTGAACGACCGCGAACGCTGGCTTCTGCTTGCCCGTATGCTGCCGCTTGTCGAGAACAACGTCAACCTCTGTGAGTTAGGTCCGCGAAGCACCGGCAAATCCCATATCTACAAAGAAATCTCCCCGAACAGCATCCTTGTTTCCGGCGGTCAGACTACCGTTGCCAATTTGTTTTACAACATGGGCAGAAAAACGGTCGGCTTGGTCGGCTTGTGGGACTGCGTGGCGTTTGATGAGGTTGCCGGAATCAAGTTTAAGGACAAAGACGGCATTCAGATTATGAAGGACTATATGGCATCCGGCTCCTTTGCCCGTGGAAAGGAAGAAAAAGCCGCGACCGCTTCTATGGTCTTCGTCGGCAACATCAATCAGAGCGTGGATGTGCTGCTGAAAACGTCCAGCCTCTTTGACCCATTCCTCCCGAAATGGGAACGGACACAGCATTCCTTGACCGTATGCACTGTTATATTCCCGGTTGGGAGATACCGAAGTTCCGCCCGGAGCATTTCACCAACGACTATGGCTTCATCACCGACTATTTGGCAGAGTTCATCCGAGAGCTTCGCAAGGAGCAGTACGGCGATGCGCTGGACAAGTATTTCCGCCTCGGCAAAACCTTAATCAGCGCGATACCATTGCCGTCCGCAAGATGGTCGGCGGAATGATCAAGTTGCTCTATCCGGACGGGAGTTCACGAAAGAACAGCTTGAAGAAATCCTCAAGTTTGCGCTCGAAATGCGCCGCCGCGTCAAGGAGCAGCTCAAAAGCTGGGCGGTATGGAGTTCTATGACGTCAATTTTTCGTACATTGACAACGATACATTTGAGAACATTTCGTCTCTGTCCCGGAACAGGGCGGCGGAAAACTCATCCCGAAGGAATGTGCAATCCCGGTCAGGTCTATACGGTTTCTCAGGGAAAGAGCGGCATGATCGGCGTCTTCCGTCTGGAATCGCAGATGCTTCCGGCAACGGCAAGTTTGAGCGGACGGGACTGAACTCTGACGGAAAGTGCAAGGAAGCGGCAAATACCGCATTCAACTATCTGAAAGCAAACGGCAACCGCATCAGCGGCGCGATTAGCACAACAACAAAGGACTATATCATCAACTATCAGGATTTGCAGGGCATCGGCATGACCGAGAAACTTGCGCTTCCCACGCTGATTGCACTCTGCTCGATTGCGCTTGGGAAACCGACCCTCAGCAGTCTGGCGGTGCTGGGCGAGATCAGCATTGCCGGAACGATGCTCAAGGTGGACGAGCTTGCAATGCCCTTCAGGTCTGCCTCGATAGCGGTGCAAAGAAGGTGCTTCTTCCATTACCTCTGCGGCTGACCTCGGAACAGCTCCGCCGATCTAATCGGCTGCTTCAACCTGATTTTCTATCAGAGTGCGGAAGACGCTGTTTATAAAGCATTAGGCGTTGAGTGACATCCCTGATTGGAAGGAGGCGTACCCATGTCCAAGAAAAACGGTCAAAAACGTGAGCGCATTCCTGTAATAGATACCTTGATTGATCTTGCCGGAGCAATGACCTTAGATTATCTTGCAGCAAAACGTAGGCAGAAAAATGGGACAAAACGTAGCAAGAAAATTGATCCATACGCTGCAACCGGTGCTGCAATGGGCATGGGCTAATTAAGGACACCGATGACATCATCAAGTTTGGCGGTGTCCTTGGCGCAATGGGAGCTTTTGATTCTGATGATGATTTACCAATTAGCACAGCCGCATACATGGCTCCCGTGATAATCGCTATGCTTGGCGTTTGAATTGTGAAGATGGCAGCGCATACGGTATTGATCAAACGATTATGAGACAAGAGACGAATATAATGAGGCTCTAAGCAGGGAAAAACACGGATGGCGTGATTACTGTGAAGATGGCTCAGACTACGGGATTTCACCAGAAGACTATGAGACTGAGGAAGAATATAATGCAGCAATAGATACAGTGGAGTCCAATAGCTTTAATGAAAACGAGGATGATGAAAAGATCATCCCAGATGCTTCCTCCGAGAATGTTGGGGTGAGACATCTCCCGAATGCACGCCAAAAGTGGTAGTGACCCGATTGGAAAACATGATCAGTATGCAGCAGATGACTTCCATGTATATGTTTACTGCCTTGTAAAGCTGGATGGAACAAACATGAAAAGTTCTACCGGACGGAGGATCGTACCCTGAAACGAGGCGAGGCGGTTTTGTTCCAGGCGGAAACTCAGGCAGCAAATTGAGAGGCACAATATGTTCTATTGAGCATCACATGAGTTTTCTGTTCCAAAGCCCGTGGAGGAAACTCCTGAAATTATTGGAAGGGCGTGATTGATGAATGGATTGGGACTCTATTATGAGAAATTCTACGACTGGGCAACCAGCACGCAGATTAAAAGATGTCCTCATTGACCTCGTTTGGTGCATCCGCCGAAGTCTCCGAGGTCGCGCAGGAGTATATGGATGAGAAGGCAGCATCACGGCTTATAAAAAGCGGTTGCCTATGGTGTCCAGTTCACGCCAGATGAAATCTATGACCTTTCCGGCTGCTGCGATATATCAGCCATGAATGAACTACTGAAATCTGCAAAATGCACCTTTACGCAGGAGCAGTTGGAAGACCTTTGGGTTCCGCAGACGATGAAGTTCTTGAGCTTGTAGCAAGGCGCAATCATGTCACTGTGTTTGCAGATGACGAGAATGAAGCCCCTTCCGTAGAAGATGAGATCGATTTTGACGAACCGAAGCAAAAGGAGCCAAAGCTCGGATTCTTCTCAAAGCTCGGGTTGGCATTTGCGGTTGGAAGTCTTTTGATAAGAAAAGCCAGTCTCACCACGGACATTGTACCGGTGACTGCGCAAATTGCCCTCCGCATTATGGGTATCGCTATGGAAGGTGGTATTATCGGCATGATCATACACACGGCTGTGAGTTTGGCGGAAATAAAGGCGGAGGCGGACTGTAAAGCACAGGATGAAAACAAACACACTGCTTTTCGACTGAACGTGATAGGAGGCGCACATGGATAACCCTTCTTTCAATCAGAATGGTATCGAATACAACGGAGAACAGATTGCCTACAAAGACAGCACCTATGAACTTGTATCGAAGGTTGCCTACCTGATCGGCGTCCCGCTCCGCATTTTTCAAAATGAACACGAGCCGCCGAAGATAGAGATATACAACCGGCTTGAGCAGGATAAAATGCCCGCATCATTCGTAATCTATGTATTATCCGCACCGCCATTGAGCGCAATTACCGGAAGATAAATGACATCATGCGAATGGAGTATCGAGGGCTCCTTTCAATGCCAGAGATCATCCCGGCTTCCAGTATGCAGCAGCTTTCAAATGACGGAATCAGCTTTATTCAAAAAGTCGAGTACAAAGCTATGCCACCACATTATCGAGATCAACCGGCTGATTTCAGACCGCATTAACAACTGCAAAAGCCTCTTTCCAATCTGGATTAACTGGGCGTACATAAAAGAGCTGTTCATTATGCCAAACGGCTTGACAGAGGACGGAACGAAAGATGCTGCGGACATCTATTACGCAAGTCTCTCCTGCTACCCTATCAAATGTACATCAACTGGGTACCGATGGACGAGGGTAATGTCCTCTATAATGACAAGAAGTTTGCCACCCTGCTTTATCAATGGCATTGCGACGCCTTCACGGAATACAGTAAAGTCTCCGATGCAGGGGCTTTTGTAAAAAACAATATCTACGACTTCATAGATGACAGTGAGAAGACCGTATTGGTAGTGGACTGCGAAAACTCTGACCCGTACAAGCTGTGCGCCACGCTCAAAACCTTGATTATGAGGTCATGCAGAAGATTACGGCGATCATTCTCTTTGACGACGTACATACCGCTACGGCATGGCGGATTCTTGAAAACTACACCCGCATCCCCGTTGAACATATCATGATTGAGCGGATTAAGCAGAACAAATCACTGGTAGACATCAAGCTCACCGCAAGAGCCTGTCAGGAACACTACCAGAAGCAAGTGGATTCCTTCGTCATTGTCTCAAGCGATTCCGACTACTGGGGCTGATCTCTTCCTTAACGGACGCCAGATTCCTTGTCATGATAGAGCGGGAAAATGCGGACCGGATATGAAAGCGGCACTTGCAGAATCCGGGATATTCTACTGCTATCTGGATGACTTCTACTCCGGCAACAGCGAGGACATCAAGAAAAACGCACTGTTCAAGGAGATGTACCGCTGGATTGACAACTCCGTTCACCTGAATGTCAACGATATGTTTGATGCAGCTCTGCGAAACACGAGGATCGAAATGTCTCCCGCAGAGCGGCGGCAGTTCTATGAGAAGCACATCAGGCACATGACGCTGACCATCGACGAGAACGGAAACGTCAGCATTGAACTGAAACGCGGATAGCCTTGGTTTCTATTCCGGGAGGAATGTGGATGGACAACAGATTCTATTTTGGATTCAATACATCGGAGGAACGGAAAAAGTGCAGAAAAGCAGAGCTGTACTCCATGAGTGAGCAAGTCAGCACCTTCTTTTGGGATGAAGCCCCGCAGCATGGATTGGAAATGCGTGAGGGGCAGCAGGATATGTCCTTTGAGATTGTGGACGCCCTCATAAACGATCAGCATTTTGCGATTGAAGCTGGCGTGGGCATTGAAAGTCCTTTGGTTATCTTGTGCCGGTGCTGCTGTACAGCAAACGCATGAACAAGCCGGTTATCATCGCAACCTCGACCATTGCGCTTCAAGAACAGCTCTGGCGCGATGTCCATGCGGTAATGCCCCTTCTTGGGCTGAACAGAGATGTCATCCTCGCTAAAGGACAGACCCATTATCTCTGCAACAAACGCGCAGACGAATATATGTGTGACCCGAAAGCAGACCCACCGGACGCGCTCAAAGAAGGAATCCAGCAGGGGTATGAGGAACGCAAGGATTTCCCGGAGGTTTTGCCGCAAGGCATCTGGGACAAGGTAAACGTGCAGCGGTTCAGCATGAAGAATTGTGGCTTCTGTGAAAAGTGCAAGTATTACAAAGTCCGCGCAGCATTAAAGTTTACGGATGGAGTGGTACTGTGCAATCAGGATTTTCTAACCCAACATCTCATGAAACTCCGGCGCGGTCAGGAAGGGCTGATTAACGCCGCCGCTGATCTGCTTGTCGTGGATGAAGCACACAACTTGGATGATAAGGTGCGGAGTGCCACAACGGAGCGTTTCGGGCAAGGTATGCTCTTTGAATGATTAAGAGCGCATTCTATGAGCTGCGATCCTTTGACCAGAGCAGTGTGTCCAGAGAAAAGCGAGAGGCGGAAAGCTCAATTATCGCCTTCTATAACTGCCTGAAAACACAAGTCCAAAAGCAGATCAACGAGGCAGAACAGGATATGCGCTACGCTGACCGCTTTTCTTCGACAACAATGGCAGTGCGATTGAACTGCTTACCGAGATGAACGCCGCCATACATAACCTTTCGTCCAGCATTCAGATTTATTCCAGCATGGATTTCAGAAACAACCGTTCCTTTGCTGCCTCTGATGATCTGGATGCCGTCAGCGAATCCCTTTCGGAGCTTCTTGACCAGATAGACGATATGCTGATCTGGATTGAGCAGCACGGCAGCAACACGGAACTCGTCTATTGCCCTAAAAACAAGGGAAATTGTGAGCCGCCTATACTTCAATGGTGATGAAAGAACCATCTTGACCTCTGCCACACTGACGAACACCACGAGCGGGTCTCTGGAAGAACAGTATTCTTACTTTATCAGCAATACCGGCTTTCCGGTTGGTGAACGCGGTTGCTTATCCGAACCGAAGCCTTCCCCATATCCATACGATGAACACGCCATGATCTACTATTGCGACGATCTCCCGCACCCGACCAGAGAACATGAAGCCTTCATTGAAAGGGCGTGGAGCGACTGCTTGAGATCCTGAGCATTTCCAATGGAAAGGCACTCGTGCTGTTTACGGCAAAGACCGACATGGAAGAGGTCTACTCCATTCTCAGTGAGAAAAATCTTCCGTACAAAATCCTGATGCAGCAGCCGGGATCGTCGCAGGATAAGGTGCTGCTTGAATTTAAGGAAGATACGAACTCCGTGCTTCTGGGGACGGGTGCATACTGGGAAGGTATCAGCATTGAAGGAAAAAGCCTTTCCAATGTCATCATTTTCCGGCTTCCGTTCCTGTCCCCGATCCAATTATCGAGTATAAGTGTTCCGTTGCTAAGGATGCTCTGATGGATGTTCGCGTTCCCGAAATGATTATCAAGCTCAAGCAGGGCATCGGGCGATTGATCCGCAATTTCACAGACACCGGCATTGTCTGCATCATCGACCGAAGACTGCGGGACGAGCCGCCGGAACGCTATCATGACATCACATGGGACTCCTGCCTATCAAGAATCGTACAAGCAGTCTGGACGAGCTAAAAGTTTTACGAAAGTCTGCCCTCAGCCAAGGAATGATGATACAAACGGCAGTCTCTTCGGAAACATAGAGCAGCCCCCAAAAAACGAGAATCAGAAAACGGAGGTGTATCATGATGTACAATGAAAATCTGCACGAAGAAGAACGACATCTGATCCAGCAGATTGCCGAGCAAACAGAGAGAGGTAAAATCGACTGGGAACTGACGGAGTATAATCCGCTGTCCTTTCTGAATGAGGACAAGATAGACAAAAACCAGCAGTAATCTGCCAGTCTTTCTCCTTTGAGGCAATCATCGGCGGCTCTTTACGAGCTTGATGTCATGGAGAATATTGATGTGCCGTCCGGTATGGGAGACTACACCATAACCTTGACACGAGATGAAACCGAAAATTATCTTAAAATTGAGGATGCGCTTTCCTTTGACTGTGACCGCTATGAATGCACACCGGAGGAAGTGGCAGAGCGATTTGCGGACAGCCCCATTGTCCGTCTCTGCAACGCCATCATTCCTGCCACGCTTGGGCAGGAGGATTTAGAAGAGGTCTTCACATGGGCAAGGTTTTTCAACGAGAACGGATTTCTGCTAAGCTGATGAATCATCCGCTGACCAAGCTCTGTGAAAACTGTTCGACGAACACCGTCTGATGGACTTCCATCGCAGCGTCTTGGATGTGGACTATCGAAAGCAGCTCCTTAATGAACTGGCTCATAACTAAGACACGGAAAAACGCCCCGACACTGTGCCAGACGCACAGTGCCGGGGCGTTCCTTTTCAGCGATTTATTTTTCTCTCGGCAAGGGACTGTTCATAAGGTGACACTTTCCGTTTTGCGAAGCCGTGAAAATTCGATGTGTTCCGTGGAGATGTTCACTGGGCAGCATACGCCGTACACGTTTCCAATAATCACTGAGTAGAATTGATTTGTGTTTAGGAGGACAAAGCGGCAGATATAATGTTAAAAGTAGTTGCGTGCGCACGCATATAGCATTATGATACTGGTGGTTAGGAGGAATATATCTATGAAACTATTAAAATGGCTTTCAGTAACAGACCGATTTTACAAAATCTATTTGGACAAGCAACTTGCCCCCTTTGGAATCAACAACAGCCAATATATGTTCTTGATTAAAATCTGTCGTTCGCCTGGCATTTTACAGGATTCTTTAATGGATATGTTCTATGTTCATCCAAGCAATATTGTACGCACGGTTGCGACATTGGAAAAGCAGGGAATGATTACATGCGTTCCCCAAATGATAAGGATAAGCGGACGTGTAAGCTGTATCCTACAGAAAGAGCATTGTCTATTATTGACGAGATACAGATGATATGCGAAAAGACAGAAGCTCTTTTATTGCAGGGTATGAGCGAATCCGAGCAGAACCTTTTTATGGATTTCTTAATACAGGCGGGCAGAAATATCACATCGGAACTCCATATAGAGAGAAGGGGGGAGGAGTTCAATGACTGAAAATCCTCTGGGGTATGAAAAAATTTCAAAGCTGTTGAAAAATTTTGCTGTTCCCAGTATTGTGGCATCTCTTATCGGCTCAATCTACAATATTGTGGATCAGATTTTTATTGGTCAAGGGGTCGGTTATTTGGGAAATGCAGCAACCAATGTTGCCTACCCGTTTTCTACCATCTGCCTTGCCATTGCACTACTGGTCGGAATTGGCAGTGCTTCCCGTGTTTCCCTCTGTCTTGGACGCAAAGAGCCGAAAGCTGCCGCCAAAGCAGCGGGAAATGGTATTGTTCTGATGGGAATTTTCGGAATTATTTATTTGCTGGTTGGAGAAACTTTTCTGTCTTTGCTCCTAAAGGCATTTGGGGCAACGACAGATGTATTTCCATATGCAAAGCAGTATGCTAGCATAACATTGATTGGAATGCCGTTTCTCATTGTAACGAATGGTATGAGCAATTTGATTCGAGCAGATGGAAAACCAAAGTATTCAATGGTCTGCATGGTTGTGGGAGCTATTATCAATACCATTCTTGACCCCATTTTTATTTTTGTTTGCGATTGGGGAATTGCCGGCGCAGCTTGGGCAACAGTTATTGGGCAAATTTTTTCCTTCATACTCGCACTCCGTTATCTATGGCGTTTCCAAACAATCCATTTTGAAAAAGAGTCGTTTTTATTGGACATCAAAGAAAGCATGAAAATTTGCAGCATGGGAATCAGCAGCAGCTCAAACCAGATTGCAGTTACCGTGATTCAAATCATTCAGTACAATTCGTTGACTTATTACGGCGCATTAACAAAATATGGATCAGATATTCCCTTAGCTGCTTGCGGAATCGTTATGAAAACAAATGCCATAATCCTTGCGATTGTTGTAGGAATCTCGCAGGGAACACAGCCGATTATCGGCTTCAACTATGGGGCAGGGCAATACCATCGTGTACGGGAGGCTTACATGCTTGCAGTAAAGTGGAATCTTGTTGTTTCCACTATTGCTTTCATCGCATTTCAATTTTTCCCGCAATCTATCATTTCGCTATTCGGAGATGGGGACGAGCTGTATTTTGAATTTGCTGTTTTGTTCATGCGTACCTATCTTTTCATGGTGTTGGTAAATGGTGTGCAGTTGCTTTCTTCCAGTTTTTACCGCAATAGGAAAATCGTTAAAAGGTGCTCTGTTGGCATTAACAAGGCAGACCTTTTGTTGATTCCGCTTACCCTGCTGCTCCCGCTTCGTTTCGGAATTATGGGAGTATTGCTTGCGGGACCTGTTGCTGATTTTTCAGCGTTTGTGCTATCTGTTGTACTGGTGGGTATAGAATTAAAAAAAAAAAACTCGCTTATAATTTAAGCCATAGCATATAGCTATTATCCACAGCTACTGAGCAAGTGTTATCAATACCGATAACAAAATGATAACATATTATATAGG
>SCPP01000014.1_pt1 | contig 51953 bp, 75 predicted proteins | sample 6106811 | NCBI WGS metagenome assembly SCPP01 (sample SAMN10720449, study PRJNA508395) | human gut metagenome | isolation source: Participant 2 stool, 15 month | host: Homo sapiens | collected 2018
TTTAAAGGATACACAAAATTAGTTGAAAGTAAATATTGGTACAATCATTATGTCGCATTGATATTTGGCGCTTCCTCCCATCCAATCTTGGATCATTAATAGCTATAGACTGGAAAGGAAATGAACTAATATCTGTTACTAGATTTTTTTTTTTATTACGACAATGTTAAATTGTATCTTGGCAGTAATCCAGAAACAAATATGTATGAGTTATGGTTAGGCTTGATAGGTCTAGACGGAGATGGATCAGAATTTATTATTCAATCAAGAGAATCGATAGATCTAGATAGTAAAACAGTTGAAACACTTCCGTCTTATTTGAAAGTAATCTCTATATCTTGACAAAAAAATAACGATTTTTCAGAGCTGGGAGAACTGATACCGCTTGCAACGAATGAAGCAAACGGATTGATGAGTAAAAATAATTATATTAAAATTGCTCAATCCATCATGTCTACCAAATTAATAAAAATAGAATCTTGGGATGGATATTCTACACTTGTATTTATTAGAACAAGTGGAGCAACCGGATTATATTCCATTGATGGTAACTGGGCGGACAGTGCGAAATTCACAAGATTGTCTGGTCCTTTAGGAAAGGATCACTTTAATGCATATAGAGAAAGAAATGGTAATATTTATGTAAAGACGACTACACAGTCAGAACCATTGACTGTTACGTCTGTAGGATCTAATCATGTTTTCAAATTTGAGGAATCAGATAAAGATGTTGATTCTTTAATAGTATTACAATGATCGGGAGGATCGGGTGGCACCGGTTTGTACCGGACCACCCGTTTTTTATACCAAAGATACGGTTCGCCAATAATCCCAATTAATCGCCAACAGGCAGAAATTCTTGTTTAAATTCCTACCTGTTCGAGCGTCCTAATATCTATATCTACTTTAGTTGCTGAAATGGCATTATAAATCGGTATGCGGTTGGCAAAATATGCTATAGCGTATCCCCATCCACTCACGTAAACATAATAATTGTAATCATTATCTCTATACATTCTTATTGATGACGGTCCAGAATTATGCGTAATACATAACCCATTACCACCGCCATGCATACAGATAATAGAGTAGTCATCAACTACTTCCGAATTACCTTCACCAACAATCTTAACAACCAAATTTAAATTCCTCATAAAATCAATCCTATATAAGGTTGCAGATCCTCTACCTTCTGCCATCCTTATATAGTTTTCATTTTGCAGAAGTTCTCCCAGGTCGGAATTGTGATAAAAATTATGTTATAATTATATTACCCCATTCTTGCCAGCGATCATTTTCTGTATCATATCGTCTGATAAATAATTTACGACTACTTATATCAACGATAATTTGAATAATATAATACCCAGATGAAAATATAAGCAGTTGTGCCCAAGATGTAGGAACATTGTTCCCTTCAACATTGAACAATGAATAGGCACCTGCATTTTTAAAATCATCCAAATTAATTTCACCTCTAATGTAACCTCGATTCCTGAACCAAGTTTCATTTATTCCAATCAGTTCTCCCAACTCTCAACTTATGCTATTATTTTGTTGCTATTTGTTGCCAATCACTTAATGGTTCTGTCGTTTCAATAACCGTTAAATCAATCATGGCTTTTATCTCCATAATGCCAGCTGAATTATCAGGGCATTCCAGCATGAAGTCAAAATAATTAGCGCTATTCAACTTTTGATACAGCTTAAATTGGATATCATTTCCACATATCAATTTAAAATGGGAAACTCCATTACGATACCCACTTAATGAAGCTACATAGCAAGACGATATTCCACTTCTTAGCACATATAGTAAGCATATTACAGGCTTATATACATGTAGTTCCTCTTTATATGCTATCTTGTATAATTTGCCTTGAATTAAATCAAAATATGCTGTTCTCCTTGTTAATCCCTTATTAGTATTTGTCGAAAGTGGCAAAAGTTCTCCCAGCTCTCTGTTTAGATAAAATCCATGTTAAAAAGAGAGTACACGAATCGTAACTATAAGGTCATAATTTATAGCAGTTATCATAATCTGATTATCCTTTAGTGATATAGATATAATTTTATCAGCACTAGAGAATATCTTCGTAACAATGCCGGTAGAATCAATATAAACCATCATTTCTCCGTCATTATGGCTGACATATACGAATTCATTGGTAGGAGCACCTATACTAAATGATGCTCCTAGCCGTATTGTTTCATAATATTTAGTTCTTTTTATTCCATTTGTTGGCAGAAGTCCTCCCAGGTCGGTTACGAAGTAAATTTTATGTCAATTATTACTGTGAATTATTATCTTAGGATCTTCCCAAGTTGAAACGTCTGGATAATTCCTTTTTCTAAATATTAATGTTCCGTCTATTGCTATTCCGAAGATGAAAACAGCATCTTCTAATTGTTTTATAACCAATCCTTGAACGACATTACCGTAGAATCCTTCTCCAGCAAAAGCATTGAAATTGGAAACGAAAGGTTGAATTGTTTTTATAGGCATTTCATTTACAAAATCCGTAAATTCACTCCATGAAGAAAACGATTTTGTTCCCTTCGGATTTCCCAACAGTTCTCCCAGATCGGGGCTATGGCTTATTTTATGTAAAAGAAATGCTTCTCCACGCTGACTTTACAAAATTATTGATATTACCTTTTCTAGTGGATATTTCTGTGCTGTCTATGTTTGGATAGAACACTTGTGTTATTTGATCACTGTCATTAAAAACGACAAGTGTTCCCCAATAAGTGCTAGGTCCATCAATCATGTTGTCTTGTATCTTATAATAGCCAGTTTCGATCAAATCATTATAACTCCTATTTGTCATTATCCTAAACATAAATGGGAATAACCCCAAACTATTCATCAGTTCTCCAGGACTTTCGCGGCAGAAGATGTCAAAGTTGGTTCTTGAACCGTCCAAGTACGGAGCCAAGAAGGTGGACTGGGGCAACTGGTCCTCAAACTCATCTGTTCCAGCGCCGCGGCAAATGTTGATATTTCTGATGCAGCGGAAACAATCCGTGCGGAAACTAATTCTGTCATCTCATCGACGGTCACCTGTCGTTCGTTGCCGTTTTTATCCACAGCTTTAAAGCCAACTATATTTTCTAAATTCAAATCACTCATAATATCAATTTTTATAAAGTTCTTATATAAGTTTTCCACGCTTTGAAGTGCCGCCAATCGATTTGTACAGCTTCTTCCCCACCTTTTATCTTGTACCGGGAAGGTTGCTTCCGTCGTAGTTCACGGATAATCCAAATTGCCCTCGTTGGCATACGCCTCCATTTCGTATGAGATGGTATAATATGCCGAACTCGCAGGATGGCAGATAGGGTTTCCCATAACCCATTCGACAAAATACCGCCAGTAGTATTTTACCCATGAGCCGATAACCTGTGCCTGACGCAGGTGTATGGTTTCGTGCGTCAAGCTTTCCTTACCCGCATAGGTCTGCATATACCTATCTATGTTCTCCTTGTTCTCGGCACGGTATATCATCCGTCCGCACCACATCATGAAACGGTATCTCTTGAAAGGATAATGCTTCATGGGAAGCAGCTCAGGAGTATCAAAATCACCCGGCTTGCTTGAGAACAGCATCTTGATTAATTGCCATAATTCTTTCATACTACTCCTTCTTTTATCCAGATAATCATTCAGTGAGTCCGCCAGCAGACCGGCGGCATGGAGGTGGAGCGTCTTATGATATCCACCTCCTCTTCGTCAAGTTCCACACCATCTACAGTCGACTTGAAGATTTTCTCCGCAAGGAGATGCGCCTTCAAACCCGCTACGTTCTTATATATCCAGTCACCGAAGGCCTCAGTGATGTTACTGGCTATAAGCTTTTCTTTTAATCCCATCATAAATAGGGATTGTGCAAAATTTATTCTCATACTTTATATTTAAATTATCCGCAATAAAACATAACCCAATAATTACCCATACACTTAATGAAGCCGGATGCAAAATCCAAATCAATATAAGACACCTCCGTCCTCCGGGAGCAGGCAGGATCCGTCCTCCTGTCAATCTTACTCCGCCGCTCATACGTTTGAAGTATATAGTATGTCCCGGAACATCCGGAGGAAGCTTCTATATTACCCGTATTAATAAACATCACATTGTCATCATTGTTATTCAATGAAGTGCTGACAGAGATATTCCTCCAGTTGCCAACTATGCCACTGATGGATACATATGTGTCATTGTTCGGATGAAGGAAAATGTTACCTCCCTCCACGAATAGAGGAATGCTCGAAGTCTTGATGTGCATCACGATCATGGCATTTGGACTCTGTATATCAATTCCATCATACTTAATCCCTTCAATGGTGACAAACTGCGTGTTTCCCCGATTCTTACGTTTGCAAATGTCCTTTCGTTATAAAACTCAATTTGTCCGGCAGACAAATTGAAACCGACGTATTTATTTGTTTCATTTTCATAAAGGATCTTTGAGGACAATATTCCCGAAGCGATGGAGAACGGACCGATACGTCCTTTATCCGCTGTGATTGTTCCTGTAATCTCTGCATTCTTACATTTGAAATACCCGGTTACGCCATTGATAAGAAGAGTTTCACCTTCATCGTTGTGGGATTTAAGCACATTGTTTTTGAACATGAAGCCGGCTACATTCGCACCATCGGCAAACAGGGTGTCAGTAGCGATATTCACAAACTTCTGCATAGCTTCCCAATTGGAATCCCCGTTGACAGATGTGGGTGCAACGGTAACGGAAGCGCCGTAATTTCTTTACAAGGAAATTATAATAAACTCCCCCTATCAGATATATGACCTTATCCCGGTAATCCGCATTCCAGACATAAGTCTGTCCTGATGCGAATACACCTCTGTCACGGGGAAACGCCCCTGTTGCTCCTGTTGCTCCTATGGCACCATCATTAGCTACACCCACCCCTTTTTCAGCGACAAAATTATTATTCCATGCGTTCGCGTCCGATGCGGATTGATAAGCCCGGACGGCAAACTGGGTGTATCCGGCTGTCGCTGGAACGGATATCTGATTGCTTAGGGTAGCACCTACATGAGCCAGCCAGCTTCCGTTATATTTCCGTGCGACAAGATAGAACCTGTTCGTATCGCTCACATTGCCGCCTACATTCTGTTTCATGGTAACGACAAACGCTGACGGTGACGGTGTGCCTGTTGACGTGAAGTTTATCGTGCTTACCGGGCTGTCAAGCCAGTACGAAGCGGACGGTTCGACACCGGAAGTCATTTCCTGCCAGTCGGAGTTGACAGCCTTGTCCGATCTCTTCCCGGAAAGTATGTAACCGCCATCCTTCTTCCTTAGATAACGTCCACCTCTCACGCGAAGAAGCGGAAGTGGCGGATTGGATGTTTGAACCTTGCTTAAGTAAGATCCTCCGGCAAACGATACTGTACTGTTCTTGGCATACGGGAGTATTGGCGGATTCCCAATGACCTGCTGCTGTGATGCTCTCACCATCCTTTCCGTCACTGCCGTCCACAACCATCGGGACAGTTTCGACATCAACCGCCTGACCGTTCACGTAGAACACGAACTTCAAGCTACTGGTAAAATTACCGGAAGCCACCCCGACACCATCACCGATGGGAACCTCGGCCGCACCGTCACGACTGTACTTTAACTCCCCGTCCGTTGTGGCCGTAGTGACTGCACCGACTGTCTTCATACGCCGACAGGATACCGAAGCTACACTGTAACCGCCGTTCTTGTTCTTGCTGACCATCGTGACCGAAGTGACAAGGCTATAAATTACCGCATCGGAACCGTCCGCCCCGCCACGGACACCGGTTATCTTGAAAGTCAGTTCACGGGTATAGAGCTGCCCGTTCTTCATTGCAGCCAGTGTGATGGTGACCGTATTCTGTTCCGGAACCGACTTTCCGGCAGCGACGGATATCGCCACCGCTCCGGTGGCCTTGCTTGTGCTTGCCGTGAAACCGGCAGGCGTGCTGACTGTCAAAGATTCAAGGGTGAGTTTCTCGGTACCGTACCACATGGACACATGGGTAGTCCATGACTGTGCGGAAGTAGTAACGCCGGTACTGGTAAGAGCGACGCTCACCATCTCATTGTCAAGGTCGGCCATGATATTCGACTCCCCGTCCTTACTCCAACGGTGCACAGGGGCCGGAGTGCTCCATTCACTCCATACTCCATCACGCTTCACACGTTTGCACGCCCATTCCACCTGATGGTCGGCATCCACGCCAAGAAAATCATCTGTCCAGCCTTCCGGTATATAATCATCCTGCTGTTTCGATTCCGGCTTGTCAGGGGTAAGGCCGATGATGTTGGTACGGGTGTAGATCCACTCGTAACCTTTGCCGTCCTTACCGTCAGTCCCGTCTTTGACCATGACCATCCACAAACCATTCCGGTATATGTAAGTACAATGGTCAGCCGTATTTCGGTAGCTGTTACCCTCCTTGGGATTGGATGGATGGGATGCAAATTCACCAAGGAAGGTGATGCTTTCGCCTTTCAGCTCACGCCCGTCCAGAAGCATCTCCCAGTCTTCATGCACGGTCCAGTCGGCTGACTTCCCGGCAAGGATATAACCGCCATCCTTTTTGCGACGATAACTGCCGTTCCTGAACCTTGCGATCCTGATGGGAGGATTGGATGTTTTCACCTTGGAGATAAAAACACAGCCCGCCAAAGTGACCATGGTATTGACCTCGTATGGGGTCTTAGAGGATTCCCAATGACCGCCACCTATTACAGACAGGCCCGGATCACCCTTGTCACCTTTGGCGGCTGATACAAGCCAGTCCGGATTGTTTTCGGATGGCTCGGAAATAGTGCCCTTGTCATTGACGCACAACCATGTGGAACCGTTATGGGGCACACGGGAATAATATGCGTACTTCCTGCCCGGCTCCCAGCTAGGGAAGTCGATAGGAACGCGGACTGTGCTACCGGTAATTTCATCAATTTGAAAAATCAATCCCGTCATGATGATATCCTGCAATACCGCCGAGAACCTGTCGCAGTTGATCCCGTTGATGGTCATACCCTTCTTCTTGCCGAACCAGCTCTTCATCTGTGCCGGCTCCGGGTCCCAGGTGTTGGCATTGTCAACAAGGGTGATACAGCAGTTACCGTCACGCACGTCTATGATGATATAAGTCTGACGCTCCTTGTCGGTGAAGTTCCCCGTCTGTCCGAGACGCATCTCGTTATGGGGAACGAACTCATATCCGGGACGCGGAACCATCACGAATGTCTTCTCGTCGTAATCTGCGGAAGTGATACGGTACTGTATTTTCCGGAAACCAATAAAGTCACCGGTAGTGACGCTTTTGTCATGCCAGAAGCCTAGGAGGATATCGTCCGGCTTCTGTCCCAGCGGTACACCATCCTCCAGATCAGGGGTGACAGTATAGCTGCCGTCACTATTGGCGACAAAGCTTTTTATCTTCAGCCCTCCGCCGGGACTTATAGTATTATATCCTTCAAAATAGGTCTGACGGTTGAAACGAAGTTCTGGTACACTCAGAGAGCTGCGCAGGACCAGAGCCTCCAGCTCGGCACGGGCGTCCTCACCGATGTAACCTCCAGAAACGCCGGTAACGAAATCACCGAACTTGGCGTATTTCTTGATGACGGTTCCGCCCAACAGGGATAATAGGAAACCGGTGCGTTCCTCCGTATCCTTGCGCATGAACATGATCAGCGAGCGCAATGCGGAATACACGTTATGGTCTGTCGCAGGGGTGGAGTCGTGGCTTCCGATCACATACACACCGCTGCCACCATCGCCCGTATAGGTCTGTCCCTTTAGGGTAAGGCTCTCAACCTTTTCCTCCAGCTCCCCGATACGGGAATAGGCGGCGGTTTCCCCGACAGTATAAACAGGTGAGTCAAAGGAATAGTCAAGATTGAATTCAAATCCGATAACCCTTGACTGTCTTCCGTTCTCGAAATAAGCCTTGTTGATAAGGTTGACCTTTTGACCGATGCCATAGAAATTATGAACGCCATCCTCACGGTATGCGTCATTTGACATCATCGTGCAGCCATAGGTACTCGGGTCTATCTTGGATTTGGCAGCGTACTTTTCAGTCTTTTCCTTCAACTCCTGCTCGGCGGCACCCACAAGCCCCAGTTCGGTTATTTTCGTGCTGTCCCAGCCGGAAAGCACATATTCATCTCCATCCTGGGGAAAGAGCACATCACCGGGAAGCGGTCTGCCATAGTCCTCATTCCTGACTATCTCCCAAAGCTGTGCCTCAGGGTTCCATCCGCCATCCTCCAATTTCTCCGGCTTTCCCTCAGGATTGAACTTCACGGCGAACTCCAAACCGTTGAGAAGCCCGGACGCGAAACGTATCCTCAGCTCCTGACCGGGGAGGATATATTTCTCGGAAAAGTTAACACCCGTGTCCCTAAAGCGGTAGGCATTCCATTTTTCCTCGGTGGTTGTGCCGTCCTCATTCTCCACCTTGTCCGTCACTTCGATAGTGGTGACATCCGACATGATGCCTGTTCTTCGGGGATAGACTTCATCGAAGATAACCACCTGCTCGACGGCTTCCTCGGTAGTCATATCAGGATAAGCGTCAATGTAAGGAGTGCCTTCGGGAAGCATTAAGCGTTTTTGCACCACGCCGTTCACAACCACGGTCTCGTCAACCGGACGGTAGTCAGATGGGATATTCTTTGTTGAGCCAAAAGCGTAGATACGGGTGGCATAAGTGGACCGGGATTCTGACTGTGACATTTCCTGCACGTTTTTCCCGATTTCGAAATCCACCGCATCGCCAGACTCACAACGTCCGAAATGGATGATGTTTTCAGTCACCCAACATTCGCAATCCCATTTCTTCGCCATCTCAAAACAAGCGTCAAGGATGTTGATGTTATCGTAACTCATCAACTGGGACTTGTTTTCGACTGTGGAATCAATGGAGAAAACAAAATCCTGTCCTTTGTATGTGTAACCAAGAGCTTTCAAATTTCTAAGGACTATACCGGCTTGTACGTCAAGCGGGGCGGTCAGGTTCCAGGACGCCTCCTGTCCGGTCGTCTCCGGGGTATATTTGAAGATTTTGTTTTTCCATTTCCAGTAGTAGGCGTCAAGTCTTAATTCGTAATCGTAGCCGGCGGTATTGGTGTTGAATGCGGGCTTCTGCAAGTCGCACATCTCGAACAATCCGAAGTTACATTCCACGTATGAGCCAAGTTTGAAATATATGGGATTCTCTAAGGAGAACTTTAACATGATGTAGTCCTCCTTCATCAGAGTGAACTTACGCTTGCAGCCTTCATTGATCAAAGTTGTAAGCTGGATAGCACCGGATATGTCTTTGATGTCGATTTGTTCCATGTCTTCAAAGTTCGGGGATAAAAAAAAGAGTGCCCAATTTTGAGCACTCACATACACGACAATAAAACCAATGTCGTGAATTAGCTTCTGTTTGCCGGATTTGGCTCGTTAAACTTGGCTGAAATTTTTCCGAAAGTTCGGTCTAAACTCTGTGCGTAAGTGACACTCTTGCCAGTATAAATAAGATGGTAAACCTCGCTACTATTAGCAGGAATCTGAATATCAACCACACCTTTATACAGCTCATCAAAGAAAGCTTTCTTCTTTGCTTGATAATCAGACTGAGAATTACTCTCGATAGTGAACGAAAGAGTTATTTCCCTCTCATCGACTTTAGGATTATTGATTATTACCCGTTTCCCATGTTCAAGTCGGCTTTTGTTCTCAATAAAATCCTTCATGGAAGCGGATGCCCCAATAACATCAAGAAACCCCTCTCCCATTCTCACACCCCATGTTGTATAAGCGTTTTCGCCATTAATTAATAATTCATCCATAGACTATAATTTTGCTGTATTCTTTTTAACTTCTGCTATATCTCTTTGCATCTGTTGAATAGGTTTGACGATTGCCCCTGTATTTTCTGAAATCTGTACCAATTCAAGATAAGATTGTGCTATCAAATCTCGCGTATCATCAGCGATATTCCTTGTTTCCGTATTTATGGAAAGTAGAGCATCTGCTTTTACTGTCAGTAGATTAAGTGATTGAGATTGAATAATATTCTGATTCTTTATCTCTTCTCCTGCAATCTGCAATGCTGTAAACCGCCCGTTCAACTCTTCGCCGGTATCTTGAGACATGGTTTGGAAACCTTTGCTGCTTGCAGACTGGGAAGCTGCTTCCTGTGAAATCTTGTCATATCCGGTTGCTGCGGCAAGCTCGTCACGGAGCTTCATGGCTTCGTCCACATAACCCATGTATTCATCCATCAGCTCCTTACGCTCATTATTGTCAAGCGTACCATCATCCTTCATGGCTTCACCGAATTTATCATACCATGTCCTCAGTTTGTCACTAAACTGTTCACCGATGGCATTTGACAGCATCGCCTGCATGAAATATTTGGATATGTCATCAGCAAAATCCTCCGCACTCTTCTCCATATCCATCAGACTGCTTATAAAACTGTCATACATGGAATCGAATGACATTCCGATCAGGCCCTCATAAAGACTGTCGGTCAGTTCTTCCAGTTTTCCTGCCTGCTCTATATAATCATCCAGCTTGTCGGTAACACGCTCACCGTAACCTCCCTTACCGGAAGATTCCATGATATCCCATAACCATACGTCCGACCGTAGAGCCTTCATCTGTTCGGGGGTCAGATTCCACAAGGAATCGGTGCCGGAGAAATCCTGCATGCCGGTAGCTTTTCTTGCGTGTTCCAGCATTTCATCCGTCCATTTCAGATAATGCTGCCAGCTGCCGTGGCTCTTATGATATCAGGCTTGCTCCTTTGCTATTTGCAGATAGTTTTTATTGACTTCCTCCTGATACTTTACAGCTTCCCTGTAAGATTCAACCGATTTCATTCCCTTGCTTGCCTTCATCTCGTCAGTCAGATCCTCGATGGCCGTTTGCAAAGTTTCATTCCTGTCCGTCAGCCTGTCTATCGTTTCCTGTACTTCCTTGGCGTTTCCACCTATTCCAAACAAGGAGTTGAAGCCTCCGAATGAGATTGCGTTCAGGATGTTTCCTATGCCGTTCCTCAATGACTTGCCGATTGTGACAAACAAATCCCCTGACAAGACATCACCGATAATTCCACTGACAGCGTTCAGAACAGCATCAAGCAGACCACCGACAAGATCACTTAATCCGTCTTTGAGTACGTCAATGATGGACAGAATCCATCCGACAATGGGGACCTCCTTAAGAGATTCTGACGTTTTTCCTATGACATCCTTGAATCCGTTCACGGTTTTGATAATTCCGCTATATGCGTTATACAATCCACCGGATGAAATCTGCTGCAAGCCTCCCAACAAATTTTCCATGCTTGCTTTCAGTCTGGTGGCAGTATCAGTCACATTACGCTGGGCCTGATTGGCGATATCAGTCTGTGTCTTCACATTGGCGGATGCAATGTCAGCATTCTGCCGTGCTGTTTCAAGAGCGTTTGCTGCGGCTTGTTTCTCACTTTCCGTTCCGCCCTTCTGCGCTTTGGTGTAATCATCCTGTGATTTCTTTAGTCTTTCCAAAGCAGCTGTTTCAATCCCTATGGCACTGATACGATTCTGTTCTGCTATTTGATAGGCTTTTACATCCTCTCCAAGTTTCTTGAAGTTGACTCCACTTGTACCACCCAAAGACTTTTCCATCTGGCTGATGGCGTCAATCAATGATTTCTGGCTTGCCTGATCGGAGTTCTTGAACTTGTCAGTCCGTACATATTTTTTCGCTTCGTCCAAGGCGGGCTTTATCATGTCGGAAAACATGGAACCAAACTCACCGAACACAGTAACCCAATCTATATTGGCTTTATGGCTTCTGTTTCCTTGTTCTGTATGGCAACATCACGTTGTTTCTCCAGTAACTTTACTTGTGCACTATTAACACCGTTTTCTTCCTGTGCTTTCCTTATTTTTTCCGCATACTCTTGGGCGATAGCCAATTTCTGCTGCTGGAACGTGCCATATTCTTTCAAGTAGTCGTTCAAAGCCTGTTGTTCGGCTTTCAGCTGTCCTTCAGTTACATCGGAAATATCTTTATCTCTCATACTTTCGGCATTGGTATAAGCTTCTGAAATTTTCTGTGCCTGCTTGTCGGTCAGCTTACCGTTACCGGCTTTGCTCCATTCTTCCTCCTGTTTTCTTATCGCATCAATCTGTTTCTGATAATCAAGGTCAATCTGTTTCAACTTCTTTTCCGTGCCTTCTCTCATCAGGTTGATTTCATCCTGTTGGTTCTGACGGTGAAGTGAAAGAAGTTGCCCGTCCAGCTTTTCCTGATTTTCTTTTTGCTTTTTTGCTAGATTTTCCTGTCTGGTCAGTGCGCTTCCGGTTACTCCGCCCAGCTCCTTGTATGTCTTTTTCGGATGCCTCCATCTTATCTTTGGCTTCTTTCACCTGTTTCGATGTAGCCGTCTGATCTTTGATTAAGGCCTCATACCCTTTTTTCGCTTTCTCCCATTCGACTTTAGCATTTGCCAAATCCTCTTGATATGTAGTTTCTTGTGTTTCCTGTCTGTTCTCAACTTCCAATTGGGTATTGATTTCTGACAAGACATCTTTTCTTGCGTTTGCCAATTCATTCTTCAGGTCTTCGATACGCTGTGCCTGAACCTTCATTTCGGAACGGTTGTTTTCCCTTTTAGCTAAATTATAAGCCCATTCCGCACTCTTTACCTGTTGTTCCAAAGATTCGACTATAGCCTGTTTTGACTGTGTTCTGGATTTTACGACCTCTTCATTATATGCTTTCCAAAAACCTGTCAAATCTTGTATATGACCTTTCTCATCAACATATTTCCTAAAGAGTGCCGGATATAGTTCCTCAATGTCTTTCAGGGCTTTGAGTTTAGTAGTATCGGCTTCCACCTCGCTATTAATGGTACTAACAAGATCCTCCAAAGTACGTTTCCTTTCTTCCTCGTCCGTGTTGAGTTTTTCTATTTTCTTGTTATATGAATCTAAAGCACGTTCTGCTGACGTTGTATTATCGGATAACGACCACATGGCCGCACCAAGCCCTACAACGGCAGTCGCCAGCAAAACATAAGGACTGGTAAGCATTGCCGCATTGAGAGCCATTTGTGCTTTCCGTGCCAGTACACGGGCATTGGTAAGGGCTATCTCGGCTATCGTGTGTTTGCTCGTTGCGATAGTAGTAAGCATTACAGCAGTACGATATGCGCCATAAGTAACTACTAATCCAGCAAGTATCTTGCCGACTGTTTCGTAGTTTTCAATCAAAGAAGCAGTCATCTGAATGCCGTCCATAATTACACCTTCCGATTTCTCACCTAACTCGTTGAGAACACTATCCATCGCATCCTGCATCATAGAAAGCTGACCGTTTATCTCTTTTGAAGCGTTTTCGGACATCTGATAGAATCGACCACCAGCGGAAGTAGCATCTATAAATGCCTGCTGAACCATTTCTGCGGAAATAGCCCCCTTAGACATCTCATCTTTGAGGGTAGCGATAGACTTACCGGTCTTTTCAGACATGATTTGCAGAGGATTAAATCCTGCATTAATCATCTGATTGAGGTCTTGACCCATAAGTTTACCGGCAGCGGACATCTGAGAGAATGCCAAAGTCATAGAATTAAACTTTTGTGTGTTCCCCATAGAAACATCGCCAATAGCTTGTAGATAACGGGGAACTTTCTCGGCTTCAATGTTGAAACCAAGCATCATCTGCGTGGCTGCTGTTACATCAGAAAATTCAAGCGGAGAAATTTTAGCGAACTCACGAACTTGTGACATGAGGGCATTGGCTTTCTCTTTGTTTCCCAATAAAGTTTCAATAGCAGTGTCAGCAGCCTGGAACTCGCCACGTACACGAATCATTTCAGAACCTAATGCCTTTAATACTCCAGCACCACCAATAACCGCCAATGCTTTTTTCCAAGAAATAGTGATACCATTATTACTTTCTACGATTTCCTTAGCATTATCATTGTAAAGGGCGTATTCATCCCGAAGTTTCTTTACGGAAAGACGCGCTTCGGCTTGTTGTTGGGTTAATCCAAATAAAGCTGCCTTTTCTTCATCAAGAGCTTTGCGGGCAGCATTGTATTCTTCTAACTTGCTATTTGCTGATAACGGATTCCTTTTCAATGCTATACGATAAGCATCCCCAAGTCGTTTTACATCCGCTTCAATATCCTTAACTACCGCTTTTTGAGCAAGAATCTTCTCTGTGAATCCATTCACGGCCTGGGAAGCATCGAAGATTTTCCTTTTGAATCCCGTTTCCATCTCCGCTCCAGCTTTGGCTGCATTAGTCACCAACTCATCCAATCTTTGGTTGGATGCAGCAAGTTGGGCATTCAAAGCCTTGAAAGCAGCAGGAGTCTGCGTGCCATCCATGCTCATTAACTCCTGCTTTAATTTTGCAATTTCATTACGAAGTCTTACAACTTCTTCCCAGTCACTACCTATCTTAAAATATAATTTTGACATATCTATTTCTTTTTCCTACGATTAGCCAATTCCTTACCACTGATTCTATTCACCTTCTGACCACCATATACTGCGCGTAATTTATCCCGTTGCATCATCAGCAGATTCCGATAAGGGATAATCTCAAACACTTCTGTATAACTCAGATGCAGCGTGTCAATCAAATGGGCTATCTGCCCGAAGAACGTTGTGTTTCCTACTGTTTCGGTCTTGCTGCCAGCATCGACACGTTCCTCATCGAGCTGACACACTGAAAAGCCGAAATATCCATCATAGAGAAACAGACTTCCAAGGCATCTTTGACTTCTTCAAAAGTGCCGTTCTCCAATTCTTTGACCAAACTATCATTCCCGCAGATAAAGCATGAAATACCTTTCAGCATATCTTCAGTAGCTTCAGGAAGCTCTTTAATAGCTTCCATGACATTATCTCCAGTCATGCCGATATTGGAAAAATGATGAATGGCACGACAGATAATTTTAATTGTAGGAGGTTTAATGGTATAAACCATCCCTCCTATCTCCACATTCATGAAATCCAGCCCTAACAAAGCATCAGAAACCGTTTTTGCTGCTTGATTCATATTCTTAAACTAAAAGGGGGAATGGTATATATCCATCCCCCGGTTATCACTCTTGTGCTTTTACCAATGTTATCTCTTTTTTAAGAGTGGTATCAACTTCAGAAGGAGTGGTTTTAATATCTCCTGACTGAGTGACGTACCCCACTTTCGACACTTCATAGTGAACGGTAGCCCCAGCATTCACCTGCTTTGACTTGACCGTTGCACCGTCCAGCTTTACGGTCGCATCGGAAGGAGTAGGTACAATGGTTACTGTAGTTCATGCCTGCAAAGCTTTAATCTGCCCTTCTTCATAGTTATACTCAGAAGAAACACCTTCGATTCCCGGTTCCTGCACCAAGCCTTTTACAGCGATTGCAATTGCCTTATCCGTATTGGCTTCACGGGAAACAATACGGCATTTTGGGAAGATGAACCAGACATCATCATCGGTCAGACAGAACAATGCTTTGTTGATAATAACTTTATCCAAAGCACGCTTCCAACCTACATCTTTAGATGTTGCCTGAATAACATCGCCACCCATGAACGCTTTCTTGGTCTTCCAGTCATATTGTCCGATAGAGAAAGCGGGCGATACTTCTCCCGGCACATCATCGTAACGGTAATTCTTTCCCGTTAATTGGTTCTTGTACCCAGTGACGGAGGCTTCCGTTTCCTCAATCTGCCACGTTTCCCCGTGTACATTCAAAACCTCATCTTTCGCTTTGATAGCGGCTTGAATCAAAGTCTTTGCGATTTCGGGGGTAATGTCTGCCGTTACCTTATCAATATCGGCAAACAAGATTCTTTTTATTCCTACTGCTGAAATCATAATCTTATAGTTTTACATTTATTACTTCAAATAAAATTCTCACATTCACGTAATGGCATTTCAAAGCTGCATCCGCTTCCGCGCCAATTGATTCGATAGAGTAACGATAGGTTGTACCGTCATAGGTGCTTACTACATCATCAAGCAGCTTGTCAGCCTTTCTTTCAAGTTCGTTAAGCCGGATTGTGTTCGCTTCATTCTCGCTTAAATTGGGTACACATAGATTCACTTCTGCAAAAGATTTCTTCCAATACTTTCCCGGCTGTTGTTTCTTCGTGTGGATGACAATCCTTTCGGACTTCAATTCACCCGTCAGCGTTTCACCATCAGGCACTATATCTATTCCGAAAGCCTTGCAGTCCCGATAGAGAATGTTTCCTATGTCGGTAGTTACTATCATTCCACAATCTCCCAATCTTCTGCAAATACATCACTGATAGACGGAACCCATGAATCAGCGCGTCCGGTATTCTCGTTGTAGATAAGACACTGGCTTGTATAGTCAATAAATCCCTTACCTTTCAGAATAAGGTCTTTTGCCGATTGGGGAAGCGATTGCATCTTAGGGATGATGTCGCTTTCGATATGAGCTGGCACTTGTTTGAATACCATCAAACCTTTACCGTTCCAACCACTTCTACGAACAGTCCCACCTTGTTTTAACACTTCGATAGCATCACCGAAACAGATAGGAGTTTCTTTCTTGACTTCTCGATATGATTCTTCAAACAGTTCTTTGGGTGACCAACTTTCATAGCCATATTCAGTACGAGTGTGATATCCTAGTTTATAAGACTCATTCTCTTCTATTTCACTTTTTACCAAGCCTTTACTGCAAGCTTCACCCAATGTCATAGGTTCTGCTTCAATCTGTTTTGTTCCAATGTACTTTTTCATTTTTCAAATTCTTCTTTTAATCGTTTCTCCGCAAATAAAGCAGCACTACTCAAAACATCATACCCTTTAGATTCTACGAATGATGCGTATTCCGCTTCGTTTTTCAATGTCAAACCGTCTTTATTGACATCGTAATCATTGGACGTTCTCAAAGTGAGTGTATGGTCTTGATAATCCCCATGTTCCTCTGCGTACTTCACGGCTTCATCGCCTACATCAATCATCTTCTTTTCGACCTCCCATTCTCCTTCATCGAAAAAGGAGTCGACATCTGAGAAATCGAAATCTACATCCATAATTCCGAGTAGTTAAAGTAGTTTGTACTCTTTACCGTGTAGACTTCGCCTTGACCTCTTACGCCATCACCATCCATGCAACGTACTTCATCACCAGCCTTGACAGTAATTCTTTTCTCACATACTACATGATAATTCGGACGATACACAGAGCCGTTATCAGATGAAAACTCTTTGGTAGTGTTATCATCACAACGGCACTTGCATACCTTCTGCCAGTATTCACCACCTGTTCCGGGAATAGGTCTGCCAAACTCATCCTTGTCCATCGGGGTGATAACTTTTACCTGCAATATGTGTGGGGCGAATATCATAAGAAAGTCACTTTAGGTTTGTTACCCAGTTCGTCTTTCAAACCGTACTGTTTACACAGAAATGAATAGTAATCCTTAATGCCTTGAATGTTCCAAGACATAGAAAAACCGCTTTCGCTGATGGAAGTGGCACGAAGCAATAGAGAGGGGATGAACTTCGCAATTGCCACCGACACCCGTGTTTGGCAATCCTCGTTCATCTCACCCCCTCCGCTTATCTTTGCGTTCAGACATATATCGAAAAGGTCAGCCTCCGACAAGTTAACGCTGAAGGTCTGAAACTTCTGTAATATATAATCGTTTACTGTCATGCGTTCATCTCACTCAAATCGAAGTTCACAATCAGGTTCGGGTTCGCAATCTGCGGAATCCATTCGGCTGTGTATTCCAGATAGCGACCATTGCCGTCCTTGTAACCTGAAATCAGCATATCGCCATCTGCCTGAGTGTAATTACGTCCCGGTACACCATCCACAGCTTCATAAGGAGTGTGGAAGCGCATATAACCGATTTTATCCTGCGGAAGCAGGGAAATACGACCATCTGCATAAATGGGGATATTCTTACCACATCTTCCACAATCTCCGATAAAAATGCCGGCGAGGTGATACCTATACATTTCATTGCCTGTAAGCTGCATTTTGAACTTATCTCCAAATTCACTTGAACCGATAATATTCTTGATGAATGTGCCACGGCTCATAATCATCTTGGGGAATGTGCCGTAAATAGATTTCAGCTCATTCAGTTTCTGCTGCAAGTAAGTGACGAAATAGTCTTTATCCTCTGTGTCCGGCTTGATAAACTTAAACGGCAAGTCGATGTTCAATAAGTCAATTCCTCCGGCATTGTCGTCCTTGTTCTTCACGCTTGCTGCTCCAGTCATCAACAGAGAGCCTACGATAATGTCCATACGCTTGTGCGGTGCCAGCAATACCTGACGGTAATCGTCATAGATGAAGTCCACGATGTCACGCATGGCTGCTTTCTGGTCTTCCGGTTTGGCGGCATTATACTTATCTATCAAGTCCTGCAAGTCAGACAAACGGTCGATTGAGATTTGATAGCGGTCACCCAAATAGGCAATCTCACCATATCCGGAACCGATATTCCTGCGTTCACGGATAGGCTTTTCGCCATAACGGGAGTTGATGGAACCAGCCATCACGCCAGTAACCTGACCGATGTAGTCTTTAAATACACGAGTAGTAGTCCTACGGAAGCCCAAATACTGCTGCCAATAAATTGTGTCCTTTCTTGTCTTGAGGACACGCTGAATCACTGCATTTACAATGTTCGGGTCATTAAACAATGTATGAATAGTTAGCATCATATATTAGTCCTCCTTTCTTTATTTTGCCATTATACCTGCGTTTTTCAACGCTGTCAATAATCCGTTAAAGTTTTCTACCGACACCGTACCAGATGCATCATTCACTTTGGCTGCCTGCTTTACACCTCCAAAAGCAGAAGTCGTAGCTGCTGTTAAAGTATACTTGTTAGCTTGTGCTGCAACCCCATCCAATTTGGCTTTATCTTCCTTACTCATCAAACCGTCCTGACTAGAAGAAGCCTTAGGAATAGATACGGCTTCTTTTTCTTGTTTGACATCCAAAGCGTTAAACTGGAAGTGCGGCATATTCGCCTTGTCAATATCTGCGAAAGGCATTACCAGCTTGGTCGGTTCGATTTCAAACGCACGCATCAAAAGGGAAACCAATACTATGCCATCCTCTACCTGCTTCCTTTCATACAGAGCTGAATTTGCGATAACTTTGGGCGTTGTACCGTCTGCGGCTGTCGCTTCGTAAAGAACTGTTCCAGCTTCTAGATTTTCTCCAAAGTCTGCCGCTAACGTCAGCTTATCAAAAGCTTTGTCAGCCTTGTCAATAGCGTTGATTGTCGCTCCATGCGCACCGTTACCCAAGTGCATACCTTTGTAAGCCAAAGAACGTTTCTTGATTTTCAATGTGGTATTGGAGCCTGTTGTAAACTTCTCATATACTTCCACACGGATAGCCACTTGGGATGTTTTCTTCACCAAGTCAGCTGCAATCGGTGTGAATGAGGGCAAGTACGAGCCGACAACGAGGTTGGTTGTGTCCAACTTGTACGGACCTCTGCGTCTGCGTCCGGTTTCTACGTCGTAGCGTTCTTCCTGCTCAACTTCCGGTTCAAGATTATACTTAAATCCTGCTGCCATAAAATCACTGTTTTTGTTGTTCTACAATTTCTTTAGTGTCGTCTGCAATCATTTTCGCAAACGACTGAGTCTCATTCTCCAGTTCTTTTTTTGCTGTATCTGGAGGAACTACACCCTTAAAGCCGTCATTCGCAAACTCCTGCTTCAAGTCCTTGAAGTATGCGTCCAAGTCCTCATCGTCCTTAATGGCGCATCGTTTGGCGTAGTTTTCGGGAATACCATACTCCTTTGCCTTTGCCAAAATCTGCTGGCTACGTGTTGTTTGAGCCTTTTCCGTTTCTAACTGTGTTAGCTTATCAGAAAGGTTCTTGTTGGAGTCAATTAAAGCTTGCGCCCATGCAGGCACATCGTCTTTATTCTCTTCCGTTTTGGTGGTTGTGGTAGTCTCGATTGGCTTACCGTCTTTAAGGTTATGCCTCTTCTCGTAGTTAGTCACTGCCGTTTTTGAAGCATCCCCGGCACGGAAATCACCATAGGAATTAAGCACGTCCGAAAAACTGATACCCTCAACAATGGAGTTTACTTTTGTCTCGTCCGTTACACCCTCTGCCTTTTTGGTGGCAATGCGGGTAAGAATAGCAGTGTCCACCCCAGCGAATTTCTGTTGTAGCCCTGCTAAGATTTGTTCTAAGATTGTCATACCGTATGAATTTGATTTATAAATTTCTACGGTAAATTTCGTTATTTATAAAGAAGGTGAAAAATTATCAGATAGGTGATACACGACAATAAAACGATTGTCGTAAAATGGTATAAAAAAAGGCGTGAAACCGAATGAATCACGCCTAAAATATATCACGACAAAAACTTATACTTATACTCCCAACACTATATTTGCATCAATATTTAGCTTCCGGCTTATCTCACGAGCAACTTTCAAGGTTGGTTCACATTTACCAGATATATAATCACTTAATCGTGATGGGCTGACACCAACTAACTTTGCAAGTGATTTTTGATTAAGCCCCATTTCGTACATACGAAGTTTAAGAACATCCACAAGTGTTGGTTCTCCCAATGCAAAATGTTCTTCGGAATAATCAGCAACCAAATTAGAAAGAAGCTCCAATTCTATGCTATTTGGGTCATTCAAAGGAGTATCATCTTTCACTAATGGAAGAAGTTCCTCTACTCTTTTCACCGCCCATTCATATTGGGCTTGATTTTCTATCTTTGTCATAATCCTAAATATTAGCGCAATCTATTTTATCATATTCTTTATGAGTACCAATAAAGCGAATATACACAAACTGAATAGTGAATTTAATCACTACTACCAAACGATAGTTATTGCCTTTGATATTGAAAACATAGTGTTGATTACCTACATTATCAACGCTATTAAACGTTTTCTTAATATCGGCAAAACAGGTCCACTTGCTTCTTTTCACAATGGTAGTCCATTCTTGCAAAGCGACCTTTGAATCGGGATGGTTCTCTGCATATTCTTTTAATGCTTGTTCGGTAAATATTCTCATTGGTTACTCAATTATCGTGTGACAAAAATACATATATAATTCTATAATTCAAAATTATATTCTAATATTTACAATTTAAAGAGCAAAAAAATAGCGGCAACTCCAAAGAGTCACCACTAACTATCCTATTTTCCCTATCAAAAAATTATAAATCCCGTAATTTTTCTGACTAAGAGGCGTTTTTCTGTCCCTTATTTCCGATTTGCTCATTCTTTGCCACCTGTTCCTCTTTGATTTCCTTCAGCTCTTCATCAATGCGATCCGCGTTCCCAGCAAACATAATGCCCTCACGTCTTGACCATACACCACCACTAACAGCGGAGACAGCCGTAGTAACCTTATCATTCAAATCATCAATCATATATGGAACCAGTTCTGTTTCTATGTCAATGGTCTGCGATGCCTTGCTAAACTCGGTTGGATTGATAGAGCCTAAAGCGGAAACAATGAAATTTACTCTCCGCTGCAAGAACTCACCGATAACCTCACCGTGATTTTCTACCGCCATATGTGCACCCATAAACATGAAGCGGAAAGCAGTGCCGGAAGCCTTGCCTATGCCTTTCAATGTCTCAAACGATATTCTTGGAGTGTTTGACATATCATAAGCCATATTAGTGAGTGTTTCTGCTTCAAAACGTACCGTATCCGGAACTTGGTTCCACGTCAGATACTGGGCATCCGCACCTTCACCTGTAAGTTTGACCATTCTATCCTTAACCTTACCCATGAAACCCTCTACATCTCCAATTAGCTTCAGCAGTGGGAAGAAATGGTAGTCTATACAATCAGCATAATTAGATAACAGTTTTTCCAGCCGGACACGGAATGTCTTTATCTTCTTGCAATAAGGTTCAGGACGATAAGCATAAAGAACCGGTAGTTTTGGGAATCCATGAGCAAAAGGCGTTCTTTCTTCATACCCTTTAGACAAATCCCATTGATAAACCATTTTGTCCGTGATAGTCATAAAGCAGGTGACCTCCGAATCATCCATGAGCTTCTTTTTATACTCACGTGAGAAAGCAATCATTTTACCTTCGTCGTTAAAGAACGGGTATAGTTTATCACCTCTGAATGGAGACCATAACACGCTTTTCAGTTTCTTGGTGGGCTTGACCTTGCCACCGAACGTAGTCTTAACTTTCTTCCAAAACTTTGCCCAAAACGAATCATCATCGGTAACATACCAATATTCTGCCGCTTCTTGTTCGGAGAGCCAGGCACGGACAATCTTCTTGTTTTGGTATTTGATTTTGTTGGATTTAAATACAGCCTTTACCGCATCCAGCAGCTTCTTTTCATCATCATCAGTTGGAGTGCAATCCATAGACGGTTCTGTGCCGACTGTAAAAGCAGTTTGGATGTTCACGATATCCTGTTCCAATGGAATGGAGATACGGTTCACCGGTTCAGTCTTATACTTTGCTTCGATTTCATAAGTCTTACCCGTTTTTTCATCGAAGTGCTTCTCTGCTTCTTTTTCAAGAACCTTTCTGTCCGGATATTTCTTTTTGTCAACCATGATTTCATGTCGTTCCGGATTCCAATCATCCCAAAGTTTGCAACGGTCGGGAAGTTCAGTCTTCCTACCTTTCTTCAGGTAGTTTATCTTCTGCCCGATGTCAGGCAATGCTAATATTTCTTCTAAATTCAATGGCATAGTTTATATTTTTAATGTGTGAATATTCCTGTTAAATCTTTCGGCTTCTGAATCTTACCAAGAAGCTCACCCAATACATAGTAACGTACAGCATCTATACAATTATGCACGAGAACCCCATTAGCAAAATATTCATGTTCACCTTCAATGGTCAAATCATATACCTCGCAATAGCTTTCACTTATTGTTTTTACGTCTGTTACTTGCTTGCAGTTTATGTGCGCATTCTTTTGAACAGCATTTGGGCTTAAGATACTTGTTCCCCATGAATGTGATTCCGCAGTATTGGCACACCATTTCTGTCGTACATTTAGGCGAGGTGTACTGCCATTTGTGATGGCATTTCTTTGAGCAAAATCGCTGATGAACATTTGTTGCTGTGAATCGTCCGCCACATTGCTCGCACACTCTCTCTTCGCTCTGTAATCGGGCAATTGCCTTAATTCTTCTTTGATTCCAATTTGATTTTGTATATGCGCCTTTTGTGTTAAGACCCATTCTGACAATATTGTCAATTTTCTCCGGATGTAGCCTATTATGTTCACTTCTTGAAACCGCTTCAAGGTTTTCAATCGAGTTATTGAGCGGATTGTGGTCAATGTGGTGGATAATCTTTCCATTCGGAATTTCCCCATGATAGAATTTGTAAACGGCATGATGCAGCATCTCGCTCTGTTTGTTTCCGTGTCCAAATTTCCAATAGTAATAATTGGGGTGTTTCCCATTTGGATACCGTTTGTACACTCTCCCGTTAAATTCGATAGAACAAACAACTTGTCCCCTTTTGTTAATTTTCCGTACTTCTTCCATTTTCCGTTTGCGTTAAATTTATGTTCTAAGGTAGCAAAAAATGTTCGTTTTTCAAAGCCTATAAAGACTTCTTTTTCAATTACTTTTCTTACTCCGTTATTGTGTTTCTTAAGCACTTTTTTATAACCATTTCGTGTAAGAACATAATCCCCGACCCGAATATCCTTGATAGGAATATCGCCATTTATGGTAGTAATCAGTGTGTCTCCACGAAAGCAGTGGTTGTTTGCATCCACTGGAGTGTTTATATACCTTCCGTCTTTATCTTTATCCCATACATAATTCCTCAGCTCATTTTGCAGGTTGTATGAACGCTTGGTTACGAAAATTTCAAGACTTTGCATTTTGTCAATTCCTGCATTGATTGATCCAGCACCTTTTTCGACGGCATATATCCTTATTCCCCCGTTATGGATTTCTTGTATCAATCTCGGATCTGCGCTATCGGCAATAGTTTTCATGCCCCAGGGTCTAAGCGATTTGACTATATCGGTTGAAAGCAATCCGGTTCGGTAATCTACTTCGTCAAGATATAGTCTATTATCCCATATTCCGCACCTAACTATCGCTGTGGGGTCCATGCTATACCCAAAGTCCAGCCCTATGCCAACTTTTTTGCATTCAGCCGGGAACTCGTCAACAATTCCCCACTTCTTGAACACAGCACCTTCTGCAACGTCAGCCCACCGGCCGATAACCACATGAGCATACTTTTCAGGATTACTCACCTTCATATCTTCCACCTCTTTCAGGAACTCAGGAGAAAGGTTATCCAAGTTATCAAAATACGTAGTATGGATATGGAGCACATTCGGATGAGTGGAAACCTGAACCTGCACACCGTCAATCTCTACCAGCTTGTGAGTTTTCTCAATGTATTTCTTGTAGATGAAGTGATTGGAATCGCATGGGTTCATTATAATGATAATCCGGTTCTGAATACCCTTCTTGCGAATGGAGAGCATTATCTTGTCGAACTCATCTTCGCTTGTCCACTCTTCCGCTTCATCACAGACAAAGGTTGTAATGCCTTGGATAGATTTCAGTTTTGCTGTCTGGTTTCCGGAAGAAGTCTTGATACCCCGGAACATGATACGGCTCTTAGTCATCTTATTGACTATGTCCGTCTTTGTGGTCTTGAAATATTTCGTGGTACCGTCCAAATCTATCTTCTCCATCATTTCGGGGATGATAGACATACCGGCAGAAACCATCGTGTAACGGGTGTAAAGAATCTGATGAACTATTTTCTCTACGGGAGTCATTTCAAAAGTCAACCGCTCAATAAAGGTAGAAGCATTGAAAGACTTTCCCGAACCACGCCCACCGGTAATAAGAATTATAAATTTTTCCTTATCCTTGTATAATGGATGGTAAATTTCTTGAGGTACTATCATTTCAGCTTGTCTTTAATCCAAGAATCAATGTTGATGCCATGCTCTATGTCTGTTGGAATATATGCATCATCTTCAGCTCTTGGAGCCGGTCTATTCCATTGTTCGGGCTTACGGTTTTTGAGCCAGAAAATACCAGCTGTTGTATCAGGTGGTACTTCTTGGTCTAATTCCACAATCTCTACCCGTTCTTTCTCGCATCTGCGACCTTCTTCATCGAAAAACACATCTTTCACCTTAATAGCCTGTTGAACTTTTACCTTCATCCCCATAGCCTTACGATAAATCTTGCTTTCAATGGCAAAATCAATGGGCGCACGCCCATTTTTTAATGCTTTAGATAATTTAGGCAATTTACCTTTCAACACAGAGAAATGCGCTTCACTGTAGCCGATGTTTGCTGCGATTTGCTTATCGTCCAAACCATCACGTGCCCAACCCTCAATACGGATTAGGTTCTGTTCATCATCAAAATCAAACTTCGGCTTTGCCATACTTATTCAATCAGTTTTAAAACACCTTCCCCTTTAGCGAACTTATCATCTGTACTTATACCAAGCAGGTCACAAAAATCAGCCTTAGCTTCGTAGGAGGAGAACGAAAGCATTATGTAAGCTTCTTCATTGAGTTGGCGTTCCTTAGCCACTGCCTTAACCTGTTGCTTAACCTCTTTCATGTGAGCTTTCTTTTCTTCTTCTGTTCTATCAAGACGCTTTGATTCTTTCACCGGGGAAGATAGCAAATTATCTAAAGAATCAGACAATCTAATATCATCAATACCACTTATGGATAGAATATCATTAAGTTCAGCTTCACTCAAACCGACATCGGAGTAATCAATATCATTAATGTAATCAGCTATCAAATCAATATCTGGTTTAGTATTTCCCACGGCCATGTATGTAAGCTGTTCCTTCTCAGCCTTATCATCCAGATTTACGACCTCAACCTTAACATTGTAATCCGTGCTGGAAGTACCATCGTATTTATAATGCAAATCCATTGCTTTTATCCTGCGATGCCCGTCTATAAGATTTCCCGATTTCTCATTCCATACGATACCGCCGAGGAAACCCACTTTTTGCAAGTTCTTCTTTTGCAGTTTTACCCTCTCATCAGAATGCCTTTTAGGATTAATCGGATTCAGATTTATTTTGGAGCGCTTTATAATTCTTGTCTCACTTTGCTTTAGTTCTTTCATAATCGTATTCAAATAGTTTTCGTTCCACCAAAGGGTATTCATTTATAACTTTCTGCAAATCACCCGGAAATCTATTACGAAGAAAAAGAAGGTAGTTAATATCCGTTATGTCCGTTCCGGATGATTGATGCTTGGAATCGTATGATTCCGGTTTGATTAAACCAGCCCTGCTAATATAATCCATGACGTCTTTATTTTTGTATTCAGACAATGGATAACACTTCTTTTGCGCTTCATTAATTCCGTTCATGTCGTATGTACGTAGCATCAAACGCCTGTTCATTGAATCGGATTGCTTAAAGCCGAAGAAAGCCCACTCAATATTGTATTTCTCCCTTACTATATCTGTAAGCTGAGCCATGCTGTAAAGTTTCTGTTTCTCATTTTTCTCGCATCCCATATACCCAATGCGTCTATAGGAATAAACTGCAAAATGAGGAATCTGCACATACTTAACATTTGGATATTTATTACAAGCATAGTTTATATAACGGTTAATATGAGATAAGTCTTTAACAACGTACATATAAACGCATACAATTTCTTTAAAGTATGGTGAAATAAGGTCTAAAAGGGCTATACTGTCTTTACCCGATGCCGAGTGAAACAATATAACCCTGTCAGTCCTTTCGGCGATAGTTTTTATTATATCTATTGCCTTTTTCATCATCAAGCAATCCTACCACCTACCTTACGATTAATTCTCGCTCTTTGGGCTGCATTTCTACCCATAGATTGAAAACGACCAGCTTCATAGTCTTTTCGAGTGCGATATTTATTACCGCTCGCATCAGTTGCGTAAGTTTCTCCCATAATCTTAAATTTTAAATTAAACAATCTTTTTACCAATAAGTAAAGCCACCGAAGTGGCTTATATTATTTCAATCCATCATGATGAATAATCTCACAGATATGTAAATAATAGAACAATGGCACTTCTTCGGGCGGATTTTTCTTGAAATCTTCTAGCTGTTCATCGAAATCATGAAAATCAAATTCATCGTGCATGAACTTTATTCCTTCTTCTGTTATTTCGCCTATACCAATTTCATCAATGGCGACATCAAGTGTCCATGGTGCACCAGTACTATAAAAATGAATAGCTTCTATATCAGTCCTTAAAATAGGTTGACATTCTTGCTCGCGTCCAGCTTTTCTAAATTTCTCGTTTTCGTCAACTTGCGCAAAGTCCGTGAACATCTTCTCATATTTGGCGCTAAGCATACGTGTTTCTATGCTCTTTTTACCATTCAAAATATCTAAAGCGTTTTCTTTTGTCATTATGAGCGAATACGCTTCTATCTCTTGACCATTATAATTAATCTTCATATCACTATATCGTTATAAAATTTATACATAAAAGATAGTACCCCAAAGGTACTACCACAACCAAAGATAACGAAATATCTTCAATCGTTATACACGACAATTGGCTTATTGTCGTGAACTAAGCCATTTGTCCCGTCTTTCTCTACACGCCTCTAAGGTAGGCGCACAACAAGCAAAGAGTTCACCACTTTCAGTACGGTAATCGTACTGGTACATTCTCACTCTCTTTCTGCCTAACTTCGTTGCGTAGGTAGTGTAATTCTCTTTGCCGGGCTGGCATACGCTGCAACCGTTTACATTTATTGAGTTCATAATTCAAGTAATTGTTTCGTTTTATCCACGTCTACAAAACTCGTCCACCCTGCTTTATGCAGCTTTATAGCTGCCTCTCTGATTGTGATTTTGCCACTCTTGACACTTTCTTTCAAAGATTCTAATACATTCTTCATTCTTAATTCATTTTTACGTTCAATCTTTCTTCACTCGTATAAGCCACTACAAGCCCAGTTTCATCATGCTGTATGGTGATGTACTTTTCACCCCTCTCTATAGTAGAGAAGTCATAAGGGGTTACCATCTTACCCAATACCTTGCCCAGTTGCTTCATCAGTGGGGCTTCAGGGCTGATAACTAAAACTAAATCTGCTTTCATAATCGTGTATATTGTGGCAGCTCGAAAGCTACCGGATTAAAACTTAGAACTTCTCGATTTTGAGATTGTCGTTAATGATAAACATACGTCCACACTCTAAAATCACATGTGTCCCTGTAATTCGCTTGATTACTCTTACTACATCATCGTGCGATATGCGTGGCGTACCGTCTGAATGGCAACCATTAGCCAAATCACCTGATACTCTATATCTCAAACCTACTGTAACTTCATTTACGTTCATAATCTTCTATATTGCGCAGGGCTTTCGCCCTGCTGGTTAAACTTATCTTTTATCTATCACCAAATAATGCTCGCTCAAACACTTCACCCATTGTATTCTATACTTTCTTGAAGCACATCTAAATTCAATATCTCTTATAGCAGAAAGAATATCAGACGCGCTTTCATTATAATATTTTGCGAGTATAGTTAGTACATGATAGCTTTCTTGCGGTGTAAAGTGCAAAGAACTTCTATATCTCTTTGCTGTCTCATATACTCTCTTTGAGAATGATTCAATAGTCTCAAAATCTTCTTTTCTATAATTAAAAAGGTCTGTTGCTTTCATATCTTATATCTTTTAATTGTTATTACTTCGTTTCTGACGATGCAAAAGTAAAACTATATTTTTACTTCACAAAGAAAAAGTCATTTTTATTTTGACTTTAACCTTTATTAGTACATATATAGTTTTACCACAATATATAATGAAGTATATTTGCATTTAAAATAAGTAACCATGAAACTAAGAATCAAAGAAGCAATAAAAGAACAGGGTTTTACCGTTCAATCTGTAGCAGATAAGATTGGAAAATCAAAGCAATCACTCCACGGTATTATAGAAAAAGGCAATCCTACAATAAACACATTGTCTGATATTGCCGATGCTATCAACGTTCCTATAAATAGACTGTATGAAGAAGTAACCGGAGAAGGTGAACTCACCGCCCTTATCCAGTACAAAGGAGACTTTTACAAAGCGAATACAATAGAGGAACTAAAGAAAATAGTGATAGCAATTGAAGAAAAACATTAAATCATTTGCTTTGCAACTATAAAATAGTTACATTTGTAAAAATATCAAAGGCATGGGTACGAAAGAGAAATTAATAGAACGGTTTAAGAACCAGCCAAAAGACTTCACATTTGACGAAATGGAAAAACTGCTATTCATTTTCGGATATGTGAAATCCGACAAAGGAAAGACTTCTGGGTCAAGGGTTATATACAAGAATGGGAACAAAAGACCTATCATGTTACATAAGCCACACCCCGGAAACATAATCAAGTCTTATGCCATGAAGCAAGTACTAAATGATTTGACAGAAGCAGGATTTATAAAATAAGGAGGTTTTATATGAATACATTAAAATATAAAGGCTATATCGGTTCAGTCGCATTTAGCGAAAAAGATAATGTCTTCTTTGGGAAAATAGAAGGCATTGATGGACTTGTAAATTTTGAAGGTGAAAGCGTAAAAGAACTTACCGACGCTTTTCATGAAGCAGTAGAAGATTATTTAGAATACTGCAAAGAAGAAGGTATAGAGCCTCATAAAAGCTATTCCGGTTCATTAAATATTCGTATCTCGCCAGAGGTACATAGTAAAATTGCTATTCTCGCTAAACAAGCCGGAATATCAATAAACGCTTTTATTAAATCAGCCGTAGAAAAGCAAGTTGCAACTATGTTATAACCAACTATGGATAAAAAAGAACTATTTATTTGTGAATGCAACAGCATTGAACATCAGATTGTGATGTCATATTTTGAGGATGAAAAGGAAGTCTATTGCAGTGTACACCTAATACCAGAAAGGAATGTATTCAAACGTATTATCCACGCTGTTAAATACGTGTTTGGTCATCGAAGCGTATATGGAGACTTTGACGAGTTTATCTTCAATCCTAAAGATGCAGATAGATTACAAAGCGTTGTTGACCATTTGAAAACAGAAAAGCCGGAGCACTAAACTCCGGCTCATTAATTGATTAGCCCTTTGAATCTTAACCGATTTACGATTTCGGTATAAAGATACTCTATATCCCCGCTGAAATCCCCATAGTTCTGATACAAAAACACGACATCAGCGCAGTTGTCGGAAATTGTACTCTTGGACTGAACCCCAAGTACCCTTGACATCTCTTCGCGTAACCCAGCTGTCATTTTCCCACCGGCAAGCGAACTTGGAGAAAACAGGTACAGGATAATGAAGATGAACTTCTTCCGCTGGGTAACACTATCAATACAAGGGGGAAGACTTCTGCTATTCAATAGCTCAACGAAGATTTTATAGATATCCCTAATAAGGCTTTTATCTCTCAAAATTGGTGAAGCTAAGGCGTTTTCTTCTTCTGAAAGTTCTGATTTCTCGATACGAATCTTTTTAAGACGAATTATTTTGTTAAAATCCAGTTCCATAACACGATTATTTTAAAAGTAAATAGTATATTTGCATCATAATCGTGTAAGGAAGAGCTGATTCATGGTCGTGCGTGGGTTGGCTCTTTTTCATTCTTCCCCATTCGTGCTGACGAATGGTTTCTTTTCCAAATCATAGCAGGTGATATATACCCGTTTCCCATTAACATCACATAGAGCAAGGGCATATCCTTTCTCCAGTATTTTAACCGGCTGATTGTCGCAATAGACAGTACTTCCAACCGGAACTCTTATAAAATGACGTACTATCATTTGATTATCTTTAGCTTGTTATACCAGCGTGAAGAGAAAGGGAACCACCCGATTAGGAATGATTCCCCGAAAATAGTTACTTTATATAGTTTGCTCATATTTGTTCAGTTTTGCTCTAATTTATTCTAACGTACTTACCTGCAATATCACAAGTTTTTATTACCTCCGCATTATCCTCACCAAAAGCGATGAGAATACTACCACAGCCGGGAGAATCTCCACGAGTTCCGTCTGGACGGAAGAATCTGATTCGGTTACGCAAGAATTTCATTGCCGTTGCCTTCTCGAATATCACATCCTGAAACATCTTTGAATCGCAACGATTGAAAAGTAAAGCAATGCCGTTTCCATGTTCTGCCATCCGTTTAACGAAACATTCTATAAGAGGACGGGAATAAGGTGGGTTCAACCAAACGCGACCTTTCCATTCCTGTTTTAATCCATCGTCATTTTTGTTGTACATGACATTTGCCGTTTTATAGGGGGGGGCTACTGGGGCACATGGGTCTAAATCAAATTCACCCAATGCGTCTATAATTTCTTTCGGTGTGTACCATTCATCGGTACTATTAGCCGATTTTTCAAAGGTTGTATTCATTTCTGTTCCGTTATTAGTTAATTGGCAGTTTCATAAAGCACATCCATATCGTTTTACTTTGTCGGCCAGTGGTATGCCCAAACAAAGGCTTATAAGGTATAATGGATAAAACTTCATTGACTTTTATTTCACTCTCACTCCATTTGAATACCAATGTCCCGTTGGGCTTTAGGACACGCATACATTCATCAAAACCGCTTTTTATCATTTCTTGCCAATTATCCGGAAGCCTACCATATTTCTTTGCCATCCATGATGTTTTGCCAAGTGTTTTCAAATGTGGCGGGTCAAACACGACCATGTAGAAAGAGCTATCCTCAAACGGCAAGTTGGTAAAATCGGCTATTATATCAGGTTTTACTTCTATAGTTCTGATTTTATCTCTGTCCTTGGCAGTTACTATTTCCGATCTCTTATCAACGAATAAGGCAAGAGGATTATGTTTGTCAAACCAAAACATCCTACTGCCGCAACAGGCATCTAATATAAGTTTTCCATTTTCCATTAAGCTATTTCTTTTGATTTCTTCAATCTCAACTTTCTCAATACTTTGCAAAGTGCTTCAGTATTTTTTCTCGCTTGTGTAACCTCCACCGCATTCCCGATAAATTTCTTTTGGTCAGCTTGTGTGCCTATTAAAACATAATCTTCAGGGAATCCCATAATCTTTTTGAGTTCCGGAATGCGAAGCATCCGCATTTTAATATCCACTATGCCATACAGTGCCATGAACTCCTTTATCTTCACGGTCATAGGACTATCATTGTCGTAGATTTCAATCGCTACCTGACCGCTTTCTGTTGCTACCAGATAGGGCGGCATCTTATCCATGCGGGCTATTAATGTGAAGCAGGGGCTATCAACAGAGCCGCCAGCACTGTTGAACTGTGGATTCATCAGATAGTGCCATTTCCTGTTTGCGGTAATGGTCTGGGAGGGTTCCTCTATACTGCTACCTACATTTGAGAATGCAGTATTCATTATCCACGGCTGGTATGTTACCAAGTTTTGTTTCGGTGTTGTGGTAACAGCGGGGCATGGCGAGTTTATATCAGACACCTGACCACCTCCAGAATATTGATTCATAAAAAATGGAGATACAAGGGAAAGTCTGTCTTTAGTCAGAAGTGTAGGACAAGGCTGATTAATATCCTTTCCTGTATCCTTAAAGTTATAAGAACACATAAATCGGCTTTCAATTAAAGCCATCCTGTCCTTCGTTGTGACCGTTGGAGCTGGAAGGTCTACCGAATGATTATGTCCATTTCCATAATAAGCAGAAACAAAAACATGGTGGTCTTTGCAGGTGATTGCACCTGCCGGTTCTTCTACAGACACATTCTTGCTTTCGGGATGTCCGCTGAACTGTTTGGAGAGGAAACTTACCTGTACCTTTGCAAAGCGGTTTTCAGTAGTCAACACTCCGCATGGTTCATCAACTGATTTGCATGTGTCTTGAGGGCGAACCGTATTGTAACGGGAAAGGAAAGCATCCTTTCCTCCGGCTACAAACTTGATAAGTCCAGCATAGATACGTTCAAGCGTTTTCTCTGCAAGAGGCTTTTCCCTGAAGATGGTAGTTCCTTCATCAGAGAAATCAAGCACATCTTTTACCGGCTTCCACTTCTCCAGCCGCGAGAACATATCTTGCCTACCACCTTTACAATGGGTCGGTTCTGGGAATACTATCGGCAAGTTCTTTTTAGCAAAGATGCCGAAGAAGCGTTTTCTTGTGGTGTAGGCACCGAAGTCGGCAGCATTTAAGATGCGGTGCTCAAAGTTGTAACCGTACTTCTTGACATTGCGCACCCACTTCTGATAAAGCCGGCCTTTGTCCATGCTGATAGGTTTCCCATTCTCATCCATATCTCCCCATGACATAAACTCTTCTACATTTTCAATCTGAATGTAGTCAGGGTCTATAACATCAATATAACGGAAGAGATGTTCTGCCAACGTTCGGCTGTCGGCATCTCTCGGCTGACCGCCTTTGGCTTTCGAGAAGTTAGTACACTCCAAAGAGGCATGAAGCATTATCATGGCATCAGGGTATAGCTGACGGATACGTTCTACAATAGTGCTTATCGGGGAAAGTTCCAGTGTACGGATATCCTCAATAAAGTGAAGTGCATCAGGGATATTGGCATCATGTGAAAGAATGGCATTCTTGTCATGGTTCACACAACAAACAACTTTTGCACATTTATTTCCATCCAATCGTGCTGCTTCCACACCTTCGGATAAGCCACCAGCGCCACAAAAGAGATCAATAACAAATAGTTCTATATCGGACAGACCTTCAATGGATTTTAAGATATTTTTCTGCGATTTCATAACTTCTCCTTTTTAAACAGGTGGCTGAACGCATTATCCAAATCCAAGTCCAGATTCAGTTTGGACGGGAAAGATTTAATGTATTCGTACATCTTATAAGCGAGGTTGTCATCATCACCGCATCTGTCAATCAGTGTGAGCAACATGGCGTTCACCATGTCAGAATCATTGCCGAAGTTTTCCTGAGTGGATTCGCTGCAATGATTCACATCACTTTTCAATCTCTTTATCGCGGCTATGGCTGTGTTGAAGTTTCTTTTTGAATCGTGCCGCAATTCAAAGCCTTCCTTCTTGTATTGCTGCTGCATTTCTAGAAGGTTGGTTTCTAAAACGTCCGTGAGGACAAATACGATGTTGGTTATCGTATTCAGTTTGTCTGTTCCTTGCATAATCGTGTATTCTTATTTCTAATTCGAATGAATCCCCTTCGTTCTGTTTCTTCTAACAGTGGAAAGTCTTCATTCTTGATTTCACATTCTGTTTCGTAGTTCACGGAAGTATAACTTGGGATATTGAACTTTTTCCGGATTCTTACGATAACATCCGGATTTCTTGTTACCCAGTAAACGGTTATTCTCATGGTGATATCAGCATTTTTCTAGCTTCCTCATCTCCTGCATCAGCACGGTGCTTGATTTCAATGTACTCAGCATAAGAGATTCTGTTATCTCCACGCTCCTCTATCTCTTTTTCACGTTGGTTTCTGTATCGTTCACGCTCTTTCCGTTCAATATCTTTCCGACGTTCAGAAACGTAGTCCAGCATCGCACTTGTTATTTTCAATGGATCTATTGAACCGTAGAACCGCCCATACTTCCCTGACTTAAACCGTGCTATGAAAAAACAGATTTCAGCGGCATTTATATAATAATACTCCGAAAGGAATATCTCCGATAGTTCAGAAAGTTGCTCTTTCGCTATCTTGGTTGAAACTTCTGCAAAGTCATTCAATGAACCAAATTGTATCTTTAGCCATTCTATCGGTGTTTCATCCCCATAAGTAGAAGACAATAGCCCTAAACTCGGAATGCTGTCATTCAACGCCAGTTCTGAATGGGTTGCATTACATCTGACAAGTTTGAACTGCAAATCAGGGTTGTAATCAAGAATGAATTGTGCAGGATCGGGATATTTATTCAATAACGCCCTCTGCTTCAAGTTCCTTTCTCTTTTTTGCGGCAGCTTCTCTAACGGTTGTAGCGACTGCAAGAACTGAATCACGTTTTCGCTGCTCGCTATCCTGTTGATTTTTACTAAGTCTTGTCCCATTATAGTTTCCTTCCAATATTTTAGTAAAGTTTGCTTGTTTGAAAATCCAATCAAAGTCGCATTTCCAATTGCGGTCATTAGCTCCAAGTAAGAACGGGGATTGAAGAATGAGATTGAAAACACTCCTCACTGACTCTTTCCCATATTGGGCTATCCGGGCTTTTACAGCCTTTTTTCTCACATCAGTCATTGATCTTATCTGCTGGAGTCTGTCTTTGAATGTGGTATTATAGTATTCCATCAATCCGCTGTAATCAATCTTTTCAGAGGGGGAGGGCGAAGAAAGCTTGTCTTTCTTTGATACTCCGTCAGGAGTATTTTCTTTCTTTTGATGTAGAGATATATCTATATACTCTCTTTCTTCTTTCTTTGTATTTGTGCCCTCTGTGTGCCCTGATTTTTGTAAAAGTTCGGATTGCGGTAGATTGTTGTTCATGGGCTGTGCCCCAAGTTGTGCCCTTAGTTGTGCCCATTCCTGTCTTAATTCATTGATTTCCTTTTCAATACCTGTGTCCTTACTTGTGCCCTTGGTTGTGCCCATTGGATTATATTCTTCATATTTACATAAGGTTATAAGGTTCATTCCTTGATTGCACTCAACAGTTATCATACCTTTCTTTCTAAGATGCACAAGAAAGGAACGCACCTTCTTTTCAGACCATTTCCAACGCTGTGACAGAAATCTTATGGATGCAGGATATTGACCTCTTGAATAAGAGATTTCTCGACCTCCGATACTCTCCTTTCGGGGCGTTGCCTCAAATCGTGCAGACTGAATTAAATCTAACCACGCTTCGCAACTGCTAAAAGTACGGGCTTCATTCCACATTTCATTCGAGAAAAACCTGCGGCTTAGCCTCAAAAATCCTTCGTCCATAGTCTTAGAATCTCACGTTAGTTAATTGCCTTCCGTTAGAAAATACAGCCCACTTACCATTACCGCTATCAAACAATCGTAAATCCGACACCTCTCCGAAACGTTTGATGTTACCGCATAAATCCACAATCCATCCACATTCTTTAGAAGGATGCGGGCGGATGGCACGACCGACTATCTGATACCACATGGCAAGTGACATTGTAGGACGTGCCATAACGACCGTATCAAGTTCCGGATAGTCAAAGCCAGTCGTAAGTACACCCACATTAGCTACTACCGGGATTTCACCAGCTTTGAACGCCTCAAGAATATGTTCACGTTCTTTCTTAGGAGTATCACCTGAAACGATAGCGCAACCGGGTATTGACATCGTTAACCGTTCCGCTTCTTTCAAAAAACGGGTAAAGACCAAAATACCCTTCCGTTTTCCTCCGGCTTTGGGATTCATCAGCCTTTGGACGATATGAACGAGATAACCGTAGAAGTCTATCCGTTCATATTCTTTTTGAACTGACCTATCCGTATAGTCGGCACCAGTAGTATTTACTTTCAAGTTAAGTTCATTCCACCCTGAAGGATTCATTGAATAGTAATCCAACTTCGCCAAGTAGCCCATATCTAATAGGGTTGATACCTGTACATGATAAATGACCTCTGAAAAGACATGAGGTTTTGTCCGAGTGATAAATTTCAGCATGGAACCGAAATCACGACTGGAGCTTAAACGGTATGGCGTTGCTGTCAGTCCAAGAACCTTACACTTCACTGCATCAAAAAAATCCTTGTACATTCCCTCTTTGGGGTTTACAAGATGACATTCATCCACAATGATGTTCTTGAAGTGGGTAAACAGTTCGGGATGATTCTTCACACTGCCGATGGTGGCAAATGTTATCCGGCTTATCTCCTTTGAGTTAAAGGATGCTGAATAGATACTGCAATCAAGAATACCGTATGAACAGAGTTTCTTGAAATTCTGTTCGAGTATTTCCTTCGAGGGCTGGAACACCAAGGTATGACCGTCAAGCCTTGCAGCTATATCCGCTATGATAAGCGACTTTCCGCTGCCCGTAGGTAACACCATAATAGCATTTGTTTTCTTCGCCTTGTTATTGAAGAAAGAAACGGCAGCATCAGAGGCTTTCTGTTGGTAATCTCGTAATACATAACTCATAGCCCTTTCTCCTTTCGTAACTTTTTATTAAGTGTTTTGTAATACTTGATTAGCTGTTCGTACTCAAAATCAGTCATTTTGGAAGTGCCGGCAGCTTTCACTTTCAGCAAGTCAAATTTCTGTTGACCGATTTTAGCAATTAGATTCACCCGATAGCCTTCCAAATGGTCGGCTTTGAACCTGTTGCAGTTGTGCATGGCATAGCCGTTAGCAATGAAAGTACGCGTATCCGTTTCCATCACGACAATCTCCTCTTTACCTATATATTTGATACCTTTCACTTTGGTATCATATTGAGATTTTAGTTTGCCAAGTTTTTCAATATCCACCTTTTCAATTTTATGCGGACGAACACGCATTAAAAATTGGAGCTTCTCTATGTTTGTACCTGTTATAAGAAATTGCCAAGATTGATACGTTTTTTTAAACGTGCCACGCCTATTTGAATCTTCCATCATCTGCCGACAAGTTTTATTATTTCCTGTGAACTTTTCAAGTAAGCGTTTTATTTCAGAGCAAATATCCATGTACTTCTCACATTGGGCTATACCGACACGAAAACCATAGCGTTTCGTCCCATCTGGATTAGAAATATTCTGTTGACAAATATGTCCGTCAGCATCAATCATTCCCGCAATCCATCCGCTTTCATAGGATTTTTCTTGTTGTATTACTTGAAATGGTTTACAGACAATGGTCGTAGTCCTATCTGTATGAGGTCCGGTCTTGTGCTTCCCATGAAGATTTACGCCATTAACCCACATTTCTTGTGTTTCAATCCATGTGTATGAAGTTCCTTGTCTTGCCCTTGCGAGCCATTTATGGTTAGCAGTTGTCTTCATTTTATCTCCATTCTCTAACTCTACCTCATACACATCTTGAATATCACGTTCTATGTGTGTAACCCTTCCAACCCTATATCTTCGTGAAGTTTTATAAATTACTTCTTCGTCAAAAGCAAATATTTCTTCACCAACACTAATTTCACCAAGCTGTTTCCATATAAAATCTTTCATTAAGACGAGAGAATCCGGTGTTAAACAGTGCCGGCATTCGGCATGGCAATTATTCTCATCAAACCGTGTTGCCAAATGTGTACGACTGAAATAGTGCCCGCAGTCTGCTTGTGTAAACGGCTTTATCTGTCCGCACGAGATACATCTAAAATACCCGTTTGGCATTGCATCACGAAGCCGGATAAAAAGGGAAAACTCCTTGTCGAGCTTAGCTTTCAAATCCGGCTTCTTCTTTACTGCTATCCCTGCTTTATCAAACAGAGGTAAAGGCTTGTCTTTCTTCTTGGCCTTTGTTCGTTTTATGTAGTATGGCATATCTTGTCATTAAAAATTCTTACTCCGTTATTTTTCGCCCAACTTATGATAGAATCCAGAACCTCATCGTCATCCAGATTGTCTATAATATCTCTAAAGTCATACGAAGCACCAACCTCTTCTTGGAAGTGCCGTACAATACTCGTTTTTAAATCTGTCACTTCTTGCCAACTTTCCATACGTTACAATTAAAAGCCCCGAAGCGTATTCTCCGGGGCACAACCATTATTTACTAACCCATGCCATTTATGTGGAGATGGAGCGATTCGAACACCCAATTAAGGACTATATCCTTTTGCGCTACTTCTAAGGTTAATTACCTCCTTATATCTCACGTACCGTACTTTCTACCATGTGCACCTCTCGAAAGTCAAAAGCACTCCACTGCGCACCCCCATTTTCGCCCGCCCCATCTTCACAGACCGGACAGGCAGGTTAACAAAGTTACACCTCAACGATTACAATGTCTGGTGCAATCTGTCTGATGGCATCCAACTGTACATCAATGACTTTATTCTTGTATTCCTCAATTGCTTCATTTGCGCCAGCCGACACAAGAGAAAGGGAAACATCTCTACCGTCTACATCAGCGTAAATCTCAACTTCGATTTCTTCACAGGCAAAGCCTTTGAAAAGAGGGATGTTCAGTTTGAATGATTTCGGCAAATTGGAATCAACCACCTGCGAGTAGTTGTCAACTTTGCTGCCGTTTTCCTCCTTGCTGCGCTCAATGTCTTGGTTTACCTTTGCTTTGAAATTCTTCAAAGTAGATACAAGCATCATATTCTGTGACTTGTCAGTAAAGAAAGCACGGTGCATTTTGATGAACTTAGATAACTTGATGGGCTCCCATTTCTTTTCAACGTTGATACCAAACTCCTGCATTTCTTTTGAAGGCTGCAAAATACCGTTGATTTCAGTCTGATAGTAGTTGGTTTCATCAATAGTCAGAGCCAGTCCCATCTTGTCACGGTTTACGATGATATTGGCCGATTTCTGATTGATCAGTTCGACACGCTTCTCCAGCCATCTGTAAGGTGCATCAATAGTTCCACTGATAATCACTCTTTCCGGTTCTTTCGGGTCAAGTGCTACGGGTGCTTTACCTTCACGTAATACTACTTCGATTGGCGTACCGTTATAATCCTTCGGTACTACCAGGTTGATTTTGTTTTCACTCATGATTCTGTTCCTGTTTTACGGTTAATACTGAATACTGTCTTTTGCATCTCCTGTGGCATAATGGGACGGCTATAAACCAGTTCGCCCAGCTTGTTGTAGAATCCTGCCATCTTTTCCTCGTGATAGAGGATTTTGGCACATTCTTCATTTTCTACAAACTCAGAACCTCTCTTAATGTGGTCCAAAAGTTCCTGCTTTTCTTCGTTCAAAGGTTTCAGACGTTCTTTGAACTCGTCCATAGCCTCTTTCTTTTCTATCTCAATATCATTGATGGTGATTGATACTTCAGCTAATGTTTCTTTCTTTTGCGCCAATTCTTCGGGTGTGAATCGGTGAGTATAACCGATTTTCTCCACTGCATCGGCATTGTCCTGAAGAAACTGCCATCGTTCCTGTTCAGGAATGTCTTGTCCTAAAAATTTGTCCATATTATCTATAACTTATTTTGCCAAACTCATTGTAAACCTTTCTTGCAGTACCCATAGTATTATAAACTGGAATATAGCTTCTTTGAGAGGCTTTCTCTATTTGGTGAATACCGCTGGATTTAGGGTTGATTGATTTTTCAGGATGAAAGAATCTTGCTACATCTTGGGGAAATTTTCTTTTCTTCATAATCTCAATTTTTAAATAAATTCATTATTACGTTCAATTTCTTGTTGTGCGTAGATAAGCATCTGTTGTTCGTTAGCGGCAGGCAAATAGATACCTGCCACAGATGCGCTCCAGTTTCGGAAACGGTCAATACTCAAGGTCATTTCACCTGTTGTCAGCTCGGCAGAACTTCTTAAGTAAGTTACTTCCTTACCTTTCTTGTTGACCGTCTTTCTCTCAAACAAATCACGGTTGCAAGTCCTCTTATAAAAATCAATTTTTGCTTCGTCGAGACTGCAACCGTACTCACTACCGAAATACCCTAAAAGAAGATGCAAGTAGCTGTTTTGGGCAAGCGTGCGGTTAGGTAGTTTCTTTTTCACTTCCACAATAGCCTTTTGCTTATATAATTGATTTACATACTCTTTAAACCTATCATGTTCAAAAGAATTATTTAGGTTAAATATCATATTTATACCTCCATATATAATTATATGCACTTTTAATATGTCCTCGACAACATTGAGATATAGTTTTAAGATTATAGCCATTTTTTAATGCCGCAATCGTTGCAGATGGATACTGATTTAATAAATTTCCACTCCTATCATACTGCAATACTACCTTCTGTTGAGATTCTGCTTGTTTCTTTCTACCGCTACCATAATTTGTATTATAGGCACAAGAGCACCATTCCAAATTAGAAACCATATTATTCTTCTTATTTTCATCTATATGATTAATTACAGGTAAATTAAATGGATTAGGTAGAAAGGCTTCGGCAACAAGTCGATGAATATTTTTCTGTTTTAGTTTATTTTCTTTCGATAAACTTACAGATAAATATCCATTTCTTACAACTTGCTTTAACATACGACCTTTGTATATCCTTTGTTTTCCTTTATACCTATATCCAACAGTTCTATCAACTGAACGTATCTGACCATAATTAGACACTTGGTATAACTCTTCATATCCTTTTACATCTTTCCAAATCTCTTCCATATATTCATTCTTCAAGTCGAAAATCATACGCTAAAATGGCAAATCGTCCTTGGGATTACCATTCGCATCAACAGGAGGCGGAAAATCCGGCAGTTGTTGATAGGTAGACTGTGGCGTCGGCTGCTGAACAGGCTGTTGTGCAGGTGCAGTTTGGGGAGGTTGTGATACACCACCACGTGCCTCTATCTTATAACATCGAATGGATGCCATACGTTTAAGTTCTCCATCCAAGTTCGTCCACGAACGACCTTGTAAGACAAATGATACAGTAACAACATCACCCTGATTAAAGCGGTCAAGTTCTGCACACTTATCGCCTGAAAACTCTAAGGGAATAATGTTCTCATACTCGCTACGCTCTCCCGTATAAGGGTCGTAAGTGGTAGCATCTAAAATAAACTCCCGTTTTGTAAATGAGGAACCACCGTTTTTGGATGGTATTTGAACGGTTTGTCCAATTTCGATTATCCGTCCAGTTATTTGGTTTGCCATTAATTTTCTCCTCCTAATATCTTTTTATCGGTTATAAGTTCTCTGTTTTCTTCCAAAAACCGGATAAATTCCTCACAATGATTAGTAAGAATAGGAATATCACGTTCAGGATTGAAAACGTATGTTTCTGTATAGGTATCTACCACATAACCGCCTTTGTTGAACTCCACAATGTTATACTCAAATGTCCGTACATCCGACCCATTCTGCATAAGAGCATAAGGATAAACTAAATGCTGGTGGTGATCTTTGAACTTTCCCACGGTATAACTACCGGTTGTTTTGATGTCGTGAACACTGGTAGGCATCAGTTCGTCAATCAAACCATAAACCAATACACTACCGTATGCAGTAGGCAAGATGGCTTCTACTCTTTGTTGGGTTAATGCTCCTTTGTAGTAGTTGGCAAACTCGCGGCAAAGGTCAATGTGAAAAGTGAAAGTGCGATTGTTGTAAACAGCTTTTATCCCGTAAAGTTTTCCGTCATCGTGATATGCCTTGCTAATTTCCATTATAGAAGATTTACGGTTCTCAATCATACAATCAATGATTTCATTGAAAGCCGTACCACGGTCTGCCGCTTCGCTATCGAATGGCTTGCGGTTAATCCGGTCTATCAGTTCTTGAAACTGTTGTTCGTGAAATTCTTCAGGAGTATGGGGTGGATTTTCTGACCACCCCCAGTACTTATCCCAAATCACATCACTATTCAGATATGCCCCAAAGGCATCAAGAAGCGTTGCGTAAATACGATATTTAGGCTGCTGGTTCATATTTCTTTTCTGAATTAAGTTTCAGATTCAAAGACTTCGCTTTGTTAGCTACCAACTTTGCCGCCATTTGCTTTGAAGAACCAACGTGCTCAAAGTTATCTATTTGCGCGATAAAATTATTGGCAGATTCCGCATCCGTAATAAGTTCGATCTGTTCTTTTATCTCTTCAATAACTTTATCATACTTTTCCTGTGCCTCTTTCTTGGCAGCAAGCATACCCAAATACGAATTGATTATCTTGGCGGTGATAAAGTCGTTCTTTGCGGTTGGATTACCATTCTTGTCAAGGATGGTAGGAACTTCCATCACTGAAGGAAGATTGCAAGTATTCTTACCGTCATTTCTTGAAGTTGGGTCAAAAGTGATAGTACGTCTTTGGACGCCTCTTTCGCTTTTCATTTCAAGATAACCGAGCAAATCCAGTTCAGTAACGATAGAGTTGTAGGATTTTTCACGCAAGGCAGGGATAAACACCGTATCATCACCTTCTTTTCTTGTGTCGCGATGGGCAACGAAAATGATGTGCTTGTTAAGCCCCGAAAGTGTTCGTGTCATCCATGAAAACTCTGCATTGATACCGCTCCAATCACGGATGGACGGCTGGCGGGTTCCACACTTGTGAGTAATGATGAAGTCCATCATCTTGCCGATGGTATCTACTACAATGGTCTGATAAGCGGACAAGTCCTCTTGAAGAACTTGCTGAACATCGCTCCATGAAGTGACCTGTACCGTGTCTATATTCTCCAAGTGCGCCATGTTCATGCGCTTCACGCCGTTATCGAAGTCCAACAGCAGCGGTTTCGGTGCGCTCAATGCTACCGTACTCTTTCCCATTCCGGCTTGACCGTAAATCATCATCTTCACGGTGGTCGGGATAACTAATTCATTACTTTTCTTAATTAAACTCATGATTATAAATATTTTAGATTTGTATTATTCTTACAATGACCATTTAGCTTGTTCCGCAATGTAACTGGATGAATCCCTATGTCTTTAGCACAATCCAATGCACAATTCCATATTTTCCCAGTTACAACATCTGTCACCTTTTTTGCTGCCGGACCTTTTCCTCCTTTAAAATCTTTAATACCGATTTTAAAAGAATGCTTTATGTTTTCAGAATTAGTACACCACTCTAAATTCTCAACCCGGTTATCTGTTTTGACACCATTGATATGGTTCACTTGTGGCTTATGTTCGTGATTGTCTATAAACGCCGATGCAACAAGCCTATGAGCCATAATTTTCTTTTCAATGCAATTTTTAGATAATGTATATCGTACATATCCGGATTTGGTGATAATAGGCTTTTGGATTTTACCATAACGTCCTCTTAACCTTCCACTGCTACTTATTTGGTATAAACCCTCATATCCATATACATCCTTCCAAGTCTCGCTCATAATCGTAAATTTTATAGGGTTATTTGTTCAGATATTTACTCATTTTAAAAGCATTAATAGCGGATTGTATCTCGAACTTGGAATATATGATAGGAGAATTTCTGGATGAGCCTTTTCTTTTCTTATGCACCAATCCTTCTTTCTCTAACTTTTCCAAAAAGTTAGGTTCATACCCAAGTGTCTTTAACCATCTGAACGCTTCTCTTTGCTTGATTTCATCAGATACAGGAGACCGTTTCTTCTCACTGGCAGCTGCACCAAGCTCCGCCATGTCCATGCAGATATTTTTAAATTCAAATAATTCAAGTCTTACCTCCATACCGTCCAGTTCTTTCAATTCGTTCTACTCTTGTTTCTCTTCCTCTTCTCATCTCGCCCTGTTCGTGATAAAGCGATAGAGAAAATACACACAATAAGCAACATGCAACAGACGCACGAACAGTCGGTGAAAAATCCATTGTAAGTTTCACACCAGCTATTCGTTCGTAAAGCATGGTAGCAAGTTCTCTTCCATTTCTTACATGAAGAATTTCAAAAGCCTTCTGCAACTGGTTGTTTATCGTACTCACAGCCCTGCATTTCAAATCGGCTATCTCCTTCTTCTCATACCCTTGTGCATACATTCGTGCCGTAATCTCGCATTCAGGTGTAAGTTCATTAAAAACTCTCTTCATAATCGTGTAAGTCAGCTGATTAATAATTGCGAATAACCTCAATATATCCGGCTTCCCTGTTAGTGTCCACCGAATACAAAGTTTGCTCCTTGTCTATTATCCGATCAATCCTTGCCAGCCTGTTAAGATCAGCTGTACACCTGCGAAGCTGTCCGGCAAGCTTGTCGCTAAAGTCAAAGCTGATTCTGTCATTCTTCTTTTTCAGCTTTTTCTTGATTTCTGTTCTTTCTTTCAGTTCTTTTGCCATAAGAGTAAAATTTAATTAATGATTCGTGGATGGTAAGGGAATCGAACCCCTCTCAATCGTGCCAATTGTTTGCGCAACACGAAGCTCTAACCGATAAGCTAACCATCCGATTAAAAAAGGTGCACTATCCTCACGGACGGCACACCCAGTACAAACACAATATAAAACACGAATATCTAATCTATTATCAGAACAATGCTTTTAACCGCGTTCTTGAAATGATCAAACTTCCGGTTCAAATCACTCCAAGATTTATACCATGTATTTTTCTCTTCAGCTAATTTCTCGTTAGCCTCTTCCAGTTCCTGCACACGCCTTACTAAATCTTCATGCGTCATGCCTCTTAATTCTTCCACTGTCATAATCGTATAAATTTAAAATGTCGTTAAAAAGGTAGGAGTCGAACCTACTTCTTGTAAGCTAAATGAATATATAAATTAGAATATAAGTTAATACCAACAATTAATCGCTTACACGCATTCCAACAATGCTACTTCATAAATTACCGCCCAGCTGGTTTACAAGGTGATTGTGCACTCATCCCCATGCGCCTTGTGCCGGATTATAGGACTACCTTTTAGCGGTCTGTTTTAAGTTCTCTATAAGTTATTCTCATGAGCGACACACACCCTACACATATAACACTCATTATAGTGATAGAGAATATTTTCATAGGACTGTAAGTAGTAATAGCCCCGTAAAGCATACCGGCAGCACATATACCAACCAATATAGATAAAACGAATTGGATTGTTTTCATAATCGTATAAATTTAAATAAGTATCTGTACCCTAATCGAATAGCAGAACCTTATTTCAGTTCAGTACAGACTATAAGACCTTTCAGCGATACTTGTGCCTAACCAAGCATACTCATCACGCTAAAGACAAATTGGCGTGCTGAAAGTAAAAATCATTTCAACTTCGTGGCTTTACCACCATCAGACATATACAACCATTCGCCCATTGTCGGCTTATCCTCGGTTGCTATCGGTGTCAATTCCGTTCCACTTGCACCCACCACTATCCACCATCACTGGCTTCGCTTACGTGCCTTCGCAGAAATATATCTTTTTATCGTATCAATATGTCAAAGAACCAATCAATAGCACCCTACCCGATTCTCGCTATCGGTTGCCGTTCAATCCGTCTGTAGGGCTGTCGTGCGTTGCATAATCGTGTATTATGCGTATCGGCTGATACCTTGTACCCGGCATAGAGCATCGTAGTCCATGCCATCATCTTCACAAGTTTCAAAACCTTTTAAGGCATCTTCCAAACTGTCTATCTCATCCGTTATCAACTGGATAGCTTCTTTTTTGCTATCAGCATTGAACATCAGGCAGACAGCCTCTTCATCATTGTTATGGGCAGCCTCTAAATCTTTATAAAGGCTATCCAACTGCTGGTTAATCGTGTAAGCATTCATATCCATATCTTTTATGCGATTGACATCAGATTAGCTTTTTTGAAGCATCTGAATTCTTGGCGTTCAGTATCATAGTAAGTCTGGACGGTATCATTCTTCTTTCTATTGTCAGTACCAGTGATGGCAGGCATCAGCTTTTCATTTAGTGTACCGTATGCCTCACGAACAGAACCGTCCACTTTTTTGAAGTAGAACTTCACTATCTTCTTCTTCATCTCACCTTTCAGTTTCAAATTAGCCCAAGCCACCTTCATTGCTTCGCTCATGGTGTAGCCATTACGCTTAACGAACTGCCAAGCAAGGCTCATTACTTCGTGTAAAAATTCTCTTGTTCTCATAATCGTGTATTTTAATATGTTTATACTATTTGAAATCTGAATTAATCTTCGTTTCTTTGTATCAGTTTAATTTGATAATGCAAATATACTACTATTTTTCAGTAAAAAGAATCTAATACTGAAAAATAGTAGTAAAACAACACTATTTAACTATTGAAGCAGGTTATACCTTATTATAATATGAAGAAAGAAGGCAGAAATAGAAATTGGATAGCGTGGATAGCACTTGGATTAAGTGTTATTGCGATAGTTCTATCACTTTACTCTATGCACAACAGTAACTCTGTATCGCTTCAAAAAACATTAGAAATCTGTATATCAGTCATGGGAATAGGAATAACAGCGATTTTAGGGATACAGATATACACAATATTGACTATAGATAAAAGAGTACAGGAAAAAATTGAGGATGAACGAAAACTGTATAAGGATAGTAATTCCCAGCTAAAAGAAGATTTAAGGTCTCTTACAAGAACAATGCAAAGATTTACAACGGGGAATATTTATATTATTAATGAAGAATACAACGAAGCTTTTTGTGTATTTTGCCTTGCAGCAATTGATGCTAATAAATTAGGAGAAAGGGAATTAGTGTCTATCAGTTTACAGCAGGCAGTGGATATACTACAGAAAACAAACTGTATCAATAAATGCGAAATAGTAATGAAGTACATGGATGAGTTAAAAACTGGAATGATAGGAATATCTGACGAAAAGGCTATTACGGTTTACAATGCGCTATTGAATTTGCCATCGTATGAATAAAGCTATTCATCTTTATCCTCATGGTTCCTTGCTATTCCAAGAAGAATAATTGCAATCCAAGGAATTAAGCCGCATAGATACATTATTAAGGCTTCTATCATAGCAAAAAAAATAAAGCGACCAACTCCAAAGTTGCGGTTTGAAGTCAAGTCACCTATATAGTCCCTTAATGGGAATAGTTAAACAATTTAGTCGAAATCATCCGCAACTTGATTCCGACACAAATATACTGAAAGATAACAGTAAAACCCAAAAAAGATGAGCACAAAAGAAAGATTTGTTGAATATTTAAAAATCAAAGGGATTGGGCAAACCGCTTTTGAAGAATCAGCTGGTTTATCTCGTGGAGCTATTGCCAAAAAAACGGGCTTTAATGCAGATTCAATAGAAAAGATAGCGTCTGCTTGCCCTGACCTTAATATAAATTGGTTAATAACTGGAATTGGCAACATGACAATTAATACCAATTCGTCAATCACTGAAACTCCAACCACGAATAAAGATATTAAAATACTTGATATACGTGTATGCGCAGGACATGGAATTGGATTTGACGGAAATGAAAACAAGGTTATTGGATATGTGAATATACCAGAATTTACTGGATGCTATGGAATAACCGTATATGGTGATTCTATGTACGATATGTATATGTCGGGAGATACAATCTTTGTCCGTGAAATAAAAGACAAACGAAACATAGACAATGGACAGCCGTATGTAATTATAACAAAAGAAGACAGACTTCTTAAAATGATTCATATCGACTACGAGCGAAAAAAAACAATATTGTCTTCCTACAACAATATAGCTAATCCGGATGGGAAAAGAAAATATCCCGATATGGAAATTGACATAGATAATGATGTAATTCATTTATACAAGGTTGTAGGTAAATTAGCGAGAACGCAAATGTAGTTACAATAACAATACTATGAAATTCAATCAATACACATGGAACCTATATAAGCAATCTTCTGACGGACAAAAAGCTATTAAGGAGTTTGAGGAAGCCAATGAAAAGATGACTGAATACGAACTGTTTTCTAAATACAATCCTAATTCAGCACGTTTTCTTTCAGAAGACTATTTTGTAGAAACATGCGACCTATTTTGGGCTTGCTCTTTCGACAGTGCAGAAAAGCCCGAAAACCATGAATCTGCAAAGCAATTTTATTATACACTCACGACCAAAGGGATATTTGATGAAGAGCATGTAGCAGTAATCAATGAGGGCGAATACCAATTAATGCTATCTGCTAATGATATGTTGTCATTCATGTTATATTACTTTGCCCCTGAATACTTTTTCCCAAACCTTTTCAGAAGTCGTTTTTTCGTTTTAAATAAGATAACAGACACATTCGAGATAGAACTTCCTCTTATACCTAAAAAATCTGATTATAAATCGAGATGTATGTATTATTGGGAATTGTGTGAGGTGTTTTATCGGTTTAGAATTGAAAACCAACTCTCTCCAGCAGAGTTATGCGCATTTTTATATGACTATGCACCCAATTTCATTTCAAAAGAAAAAACAGATATTCCACAACCGGCACAAGCATGGTTCATTGGTGGGAAAACAGCCCCGATAGAATCTACTTTAGATTTTACTTTTTGGCAGGCCAATCCTGAAACCCAAAAAGGCGATATTCTAGTTCACTATGAAACATCACCAGTTAGCGCAATCACTTGTTTGTGGATCGCTCAAACAGATGGAGTGATAGATCCATTCTTCCACTATTACAGCAATACGTACATAGGAAATAAGATAAATCTACCTCATATAACATTGAAGGAACTCCAAGCCGATGAATACTTCTCAAAGCATCCTCTTATTAGAAAGAAGTTCCAGGGAGTAAACGGATGGCCAATGAGTAGCGAGGATTACTCCGAACTTCTGCGAATAATAAAGGCAAAAGGATTTGATATAGATACCTTACCAAAGCTATATGCTCCTACACTACCCCAAAATATAAGTATAGAGATAGAACGGGACGTAGAGCAACAGTTATTAGAACCTTTGCTTAACTCTATGGGATGGTATGAGAACAAAGACTTCATTCGGCAGTTACCAATCCAAGCAGGGAGAGGACATAGGATATTCCCAGATTATGCGTTACATTATGACAATAAACCAAATGAGGAAAGGGCAAAAGTGTTGATTGAAGCCAAGCTGTGTATGAGGAATAACAAGGAAAGAGAAGAAGCATATTTGCAAGCGCGCTCATACGCCCGATTACTTAATTCTTCTGTGATTGTTTTATGTGATAAGGATTACCTGATTGTTTATGAGAAAAAAGACAGCTTCGACCGGGACAGATATAAGAAATACCATTGGGGAGAGCTTGAAAATCCCGATTTATTCAACGAATTAAAGAACAAACTAAATATATAAGATTATGAAGAAGATTCTATTTACCATAATAGGCTTGTCAGCACTATTCTGTATGAGTTCCTGCGATGAAGCTGTTTATAAAGGGAGGAAAGTGTATAAAGCATATTTCGATTATACCTTAAAAGACCCTGAATCTTTCAAGGTGTACAGCGAAAAATACACAAAGGATGGAGATTTCACAGTAAATTGGGAACTGGATTATGGGGCTAAAAACTCTCTCGGTGGAATGGTGAGGGAGAAGGCTACGTTTACAACTGTTGGTACTTCGATATTTATAGACGGAAGTAGTTACAGGCTTGATGAATTGAAATGATTTGAAAATTGTTTTAGCAATATTTTAGCAATAACAACTAAAGAACATGATTGGAATCCGGGAAGAGTTAAAAAACAACATAAGCCGGGGATTATGCCCGGCTTTAACATGAAAATCTCCTTTGTTTCAACATTGTTTCAACATCAAACGAAAACGAAAAATATAAATAGGTGACAAACAGCAGATTAAGAAGTAGAAAAAATTAGCCAGATGAGCTAATACCCCGAGAAATAATAACGATGCAAAGATACATAGAAAATCAATAATACAAAGCTTTTGGGAAAGTTTTTTTTCATGTGAACAAAAAATTTATTTGCCACTTTTACTCCAAAGAGTTACTGTTGCGTGAAATTGTTAACCAATAGCTGACCAAGTTTAATAGCATAACAAGCGGATAACCCCGATTTGTGACAAGTCGGAGCTATCTAAATCATAAGTTAAAAGTTATTATGAAAAATCATTGTTGTATCAATACTATACCCCATCGGCATAATAACAGTCACAATAGTTACACGAACACCAAAGGGATCCCCACAGAAAGCTTCATTGGGAATACGGTGTATTTAGCTATGAATAACAACTATATGTCAAGAATGGATAGGATCGGAAAAAAGTCATACTGAAGCATCTTAGTAAAAGAACAATCATCGTCCTATCAAGTGCTACCCGGCATTATCTATATCAGTCCGGCAAAAGCATGAAAGGAGAAATATACCGAATATCCTAGAAGAGAAAGAAATATTCATGTCCGCCAATAACAAATCCACCACATACAACCAAGGGTTGCTGCTATTAACGGCTACGTACCATTTCAATTACAGCACTGTATTTCACAACTCTATGATTGGCAAGGCAAAAAAAGATGTAAAAATTGCATTAAACCTCCCCTATCGGCTTGGACCAAACTTCCTCTTTCGTTTCTTTACACATTACGGAAATAGTTCCTCCAACAAAAATCCTTCACATCCTTTGCGTTCAGCCAACATATCTTCCGCCATTCTAATGGCCTTAGCCTTATCTTTCAATGAAAATCCTTTATTAGCAAAATCATTACCTTCTTTAAAATATATATCATAAGTTTCCATTGTATCACCTTTTTAAATTTGAGTGGCAAAGATAAAACCTACAATTATTATGCACAAGAGTTTCTTAATTATTTTTCGAATATCGTCAAGAAACAATTTAACTAAAATTCCCGACTTATCACAAGCCGGAATTCATGTAAAAGCTATTATAAATATACTAACTATTGCAAAATTTTACCATCTTCACCTAAGAACAATGTCTGTTCATGAGCATCACTTGTCAACACATTAATTTTATAAATACGGCTTCCATCAATGCCATAGATATAAAGCCTGCTTTATCATAGCACCTTCAATGCAAGCCTGTCCATCACGGCTTCCGGCATCATTCATATAGATTTCCGAGAACCAACTTCTAGATTGTTGAGGCTTTTTCCTGGAACCTCTACCGGAGCCGCTTGAGCAAAGAAACAGACACGCCTAAAGTCATCACTAATACCAATGTTACTAATACCTTTTTCATAATTACATTTTTTTTTTACCGACAACAATAAAACAAGAAGCGCGCCACAAATCATGTTTTAATATCTAACTAAAAAATCAACCACATACATATACGCTTTTTCATTTCAGGAGTGTAGATTCCTGTTGACAACGCCAAAAAAAGTGTAGAAAAATCCACAAAATCAGGTTTTATACCGGCGAACAAAAAAGTATAGCCAAGCTGTTTTATCAACCTCATCAAAACATTTAAATACCATGAAGAAGAGATGTTATTCTATATGTAATATTATGGGTACTGATCACCACCTTGTCGCTACCTCTCCCACTACATTTCATATAGCACTGAAAAGATATATCCACATGCCACGAACGTAAGCTGGAGCCAACAAAATTATTATG
>SCPP01000062.1_pt1 | contig 51369 bp, 55 predicted proteins | sample 6106811 | NCBI WGS metagenome assembly SCPP01 (sample SAMN10720449, study PRJNA508395) | human gut metagenome | isolation source: Participant 2 stool, 15 month | host: Homo sapiens | collected 2018
GGACACTGGAAGAACAGGATTTTATCATTACTACCGCCGGAGATGGTGAAGAAGGCTTAAGAAAGTTTTCGAACAGAAACCGGACGTATTGGTAGCCGATGTCATGATGCCCCGTATGGATGGCTTTGAAATGGTACGCCGCATCCGCCAATCGGATAAACCAACCCGGTATTATTCCTCACCGCCCGGTCTGCCATCAATGATGTAGTAAAAGGATTGGAACTGGGAGCTAATGACTATCTGAAAAAGCCATTCGGTATGCAGGAGCTTATTGTACGCCTCAAAGCCTTGATGCACAAAGCTTTTGTGGAAAAAGAAATAACCAATACCTACACCATCGGAGGATATCAGTTCAACTCCGTCACCCAACAACTGGATTTTGCAGGGAACATACAAGAACTCTCCACCGGGAATCGGAAATCCTAAAACGCCTGTGTGAGAACCGGAATGAAGTGGTGAACAGCCAAAGCATCTTGTTGGAGCTATGGGGAGATGACAGCTTCTTCAATTCACGCAGCCTGCATGTATTTATTACGAAATTACGCCATAAACTGTCCAAAGACCAAAGCATACGGATTGTGAATGTAAGGGGAATAGGTTACAAACTGATTATAAACTAACACTTCTTCCCTCTAATCAAGACTTTCTGCCCGCCGGACAAGGTAGTGGCAAAGATATAATCATCTCCTCCCTCTTTCAGTTTCAAACGTTTGCGAAGTTCCGCAACCGATAATGGAAAGTTGCGGATCGTAATATTCGCCTTGTCCATATCCATCAAGAACGCTTTCAGTTCCTTTTCCAAAACCCGATACGGCCTCAACCCGGAAACGACGTCCCGGAAAATCCGGAACAAAGAAACAGAGGTATATAAATGGCTGTTGAGGTGAAGTTTCGCCACAGGATAGGTTTGTGTGAGAGAAAAGCACCGGCTTTCAGTATAGCGGCATTCGGTTCATACAAATAAGTTCCGACTTCATCGGCCAAAGACAGGGCGATGTTTTTCCTGCTTCAAGGTAAAGGTGTAATGCCGGCTCTCCCCGTTGCCTGCAATATGTTCGCAATGGATGCTTACCTCCGATGAAACGGACTCTTTTTGCAGTATCAGCAATAACTCCTTGCACTCGTTATTCACAGCGACAATGTGTACCGCACGAACTGTTTTCAACTCGTTCAATGCCAATGACAGATCCAGCATAGGCGATAATTTCACCATCACTTTCTTTGCCTTATCAACCAGCAAAGGCTCCAAAACAGTAACATCCGGCTCGCAATCAGAGATGGCAACCGTCTTTCCACCGTGTCCGTCTCTTCTGGCAGGGTCTAAAAACAAGCAATCTACCGGAAGCATTTCCTGCAAATAGGATACCCCGTCCCGGTTGTGTATCCGAATGTGCTAACCCAACAAAGGAAATTATGCAAAGCCAGCTCACAAAGTCCTGACTGCCTTTCCACATAATCAGCCTGCTTGAAATTCCGGGAGATAAAGCTGCAATCAATGCCGAAACCTCCGGTTAAATCGGCAAAAGTATCGCCTTCAACAAAGAGGCCTTATACAAAGCAGTTGCTTCGGAAGAACATTGCTCCATAGACAAATGAGGGGGATACCATAATGCAGAAACCGGATACCATGAAGGTATCTTGCGGGCCGCCACCTGCCGTCCGGCAATTTGTGTGACAGCTGCCGCCATGTCTACATCGGGATATTTCTTACTTTGCAAAGCCAGTGTACGCGTATCGTCCTCCTTATGTTCTTCGATGAAATGGAGTGTTTTTGCTGATATTTCCATCCTTTATCTAATTACTTTATAGTTCCGTTTTGCCTCTTCACGACTGCGGAAGTTGAAATGCCACCACTCACTGCGCAAAGGTTTATAACCCGCATCCGTCATGACCCGGCGCAGCAGCAAACGGTTTTCCGTTCCTGCGCTGTAATGATTCCCTGCTGTACCATTGCCGCCTCGGTATCTATGTGTGCTTCCTTGCCCAAATGATCCACCTTGGTCCCCATAGGCAAAGGATTTCCTTTTCATCTGCAATACTCACATCCACCGCCAAACCATAATTATGCAACCCTCCTCCCCGGGCCGGATTGGATACATATATATTTTGGGAAGTACCTTTTACCACATTCCACATTTTCTGCTGCACGGACATGGGACGGGCGGCATCATAAATAATCAGAGAATAACCGGGATACAACTCTTTCAACCGCTTTTGCGCTTGCAACAAGGCTTTGGCAGCCTCGGGATGAAGATAGGCCTCCTGCAAATCCTCATAAAGGACTTTCCCGGTAAAATTGTCGGCACGGGTATACATCAAATCTATTTTCAATGTCGGGTCCATCCGGCCTACATTCACCAATCCCAAAGAATCAAGATAATGCTCCATCCTGCTTTGCGAGAAAGCGGGAGAGCATTATCAGCAATGATATAAAATAAAACAGACTTCATCTACAGCGGTATCTTTCTTACTATTATAATACAGACCTCAGTAACTCAGGAATCTCAATATTACAGCATTCCATCTCCTTCAGTATTTTCTTTCCTTCCTCCGTAAGCGAAAATACATCTGGCGTTTGTCACAATCTCCCAAATTACGCTCTATATAGCCTTTATCCTCTACAGATCTGATAACCTTAGAAGTATTCGAATTAGAAAGCCCCAATTGCTCTGCTATCTCTCCCGAGGACAGGCGTTTCTTTCTGGAGACAGCACAGCAACATTCCTTCGTTCAGACAAAGGTGGTGCGCCTTTTCAAACCGTGTTTCAAATTCTGCAATAGCGCGATAGAGATCTCTTATTTTACATAAAGTTTCCATATTGCTCTTTCTTCTTGATGCTATTGCACAAAAGTACTTATTTTTTCAATAAAAACTCATCAATAGCCTTTTTAAATGACGCTTTGGGCATAGCCCCCTGTGCCATCTCCGGCTTTCCTTCCATGGGGATGAACAGAATGGACGGAATACTCCGTATACCAAACGCGCCTGCCAGTTCCTGTTCTTTCTCCGTGTCCACTTTATAAATCACAATCTGACCATCGTATTCTTTTGCCAATTCGTCCAAAATAGGAGCTACCATTTTGCAAGGACCACACCAGTCAGCATAGAAATCCACAATAGCCGGTTTGTCACCTTCATATTTCCACTCTTCCGGGTTTTTCTCGAAATTATATACTTTCGCCAAAATTCAGCTTTAGTCAAATGTATGACCTTTCCATTTCCTTCTGTTGCCATAGTTTCTTCTTTTACAGGGTTATTATTACTGCTTCCTCTGCCGCAAGCTGTTGTGGCAGCCAGCACAAGGGCTAAAAAAAATAAAATCGTTTTATTCATACTTATTCCTCCTTCTTTATCTTTCTATGCTCCGGCATAAATGAACTGAGCAACAATCCCCCCATTGCCGCCCCCCAAATGGAACTGTTGACAGGAGAAGTGATAGGGCAAGTCCCAGTGGTGCAACCTACATACCGCCAATACAAATATCCTCCTACCATTCCTGCCACAATACCAAGCAATGTCCATCCATACCTTTTTATAAACTCTTTTTTCATACTCTTCTTCATAATTAAAACCGGACTCTGTTATGTTATCTCCTTTAATTATTTCCTTAGGAAACTTTTTCCAAATATATTCCATACTTTCCTATATAACAAATTTCCTTAGGAAAATATTTAAATAATAACTTTCCTTCACGATTCGGCACCTACATTTACACAATATTCAGCAACACAAAGGTCAAATCATTATACAACAACTATTTCCCGGCCCAAGACAGCACCACAGGACTCTCTACACGCACTCCGTATTCAGCCGCTTTTTCCAGTATATTCCTCGCCAACTCAGGCTTCTGATCATCACTAGCATAACGGAAATAGGCTTCCGCCGCCCGCACATGTGCCGCATCGGGCATCGGGAAAGCACGCTCTTCAGGAATTCCGAAATCAGAACTGCTCAGTTCTCTACGCTCTTCGGCATCCAACCGGTCTGATTCTACTGGTTTCATAAACTATAAGGTTTTAAAGTGAATAATCTTCATAAGAAAACAGAATGAATGGAATAAAGATGGCAGGAAAGTGTTAATCTATCACATTTTTCACGGATTACTTAAAATAAGAAAACTATTAATGCTGTTATTTCCAATGATTTATTATTTTTGTACCCACCTAGATAAACACAATGACCATGAAAAACAAACTATATTTTATTATAGTAGCCACGCTGCTGTGTCCAACATCGCTATATGCACAATCCGGCACTGACAAACGATCCGTTCTGTCCTTTCAGACAGGTCCTACCCTCTACACCGGAAAGCTGATAGGAATAGCAGGATATTCCTCGAATTTGCGCAACGGCATAGGTTGGTCAGGAAGTTATACTTACCTGGTAGGAAACAAGCCTGCCATTAGAGCCGGATTCGGAATACTTTATCAAGGCAGCCGATATACAGGCAACACGACAAATACCACAGACAAGATTCAAACACACTATTTTGCTCCACAGTTCTCCCTGCATTGGCTGAAACAACAATTCGATTGGTATTTTACTACCGGAACCGGATACCAGTTATATAAAGACGACAGTATGGTATATGATAAACCACGAAAGTATCCATGAACAAATGGGCGGCAAACTTTGGAGTAGGCGGAGAATACCACCTTTTCACCCATTGGGGGATCAGTGCAAGGATAAGCTATATCCTGGCGTATTCCGGTGAATATTCCGTCCGCTATCATCATAAAGAATGGATGGTACAACCACATTATCCGATGAACGGTTCGGATGACATTTCTCAATTATCTTTCTCGGCAGGTATTAACTATCACTTTTAAAAGATTCAGACCATGATTAAATATCTTATTACAATAGTATTAACTGTCGCGTTATGCTGTGCCTGTAATGGAGAGACTTTTCAGCAGATCCTACTCTCATGCCACCTGCCACTCAGACAGGCGCCAATACCTTTGGCTGTCTGATAGACGGCTGGATATATACAGGACAACGCTATGGACCGGACCATAAAGCATCCTACTATCCTGCTTATAATGAAGATGAAAAAGCAACAGTCCATGTATACGTTTGGGTAGATGACAATACGTCTATTTCTTTCAATATCATTGACCCGAAAGAAAAAAATATCACCGTTTACAGTGATATTGAAAAGATGGATAATGATCAGACCATCTATACCGACGCCGTTTTCAAAGATGGAAACAAGCAAGAAGAAAGACTGGAAGACGGCATTGTCAATATTACCCGCTTTGATTTGAACAACAGAATAATCAGCGGAACTTTTGAAGGAAGAAGAGTGACAGAAGGGCGTTTTGATTTAACATTCTAACATATACCCGTTGACAACTTAAGCTCAGCTTGCCAACGGGTAAATTAATCTCTTTTTCTTATTTTATCCTATCATACTGATCGTTCGCACTAATCTCCGTGTATTCAGGCGCATCAATCATTTCCACCAAAGCGCGTAACACAGGCCCTTCACCCATCGGATCATTTTCCTGAGTGGGACGATTATAATAAAATACGGTGGAAGGCATAATACCTGTACCGACACAAATAGCCGTCACATCACCATTCTCTGAAATTTTTGACAACATTCCTTTGAATCCCTGCCATGCTACATAAATGAAATCCGGATGCAACCATCCTTCCTTCACACCTTTAGCTATGCCAAATACAAACATAGAACTACCGGTAATTTCTTCATAAGAATCTTCTTTATCCAACAACTGATGCCACAAACCGTTTTTCCCTTGATACCGCGCTACTCCACTAGCCTGCATCTGGAAATTCTTTATCACATCCTCACGCATAGGATGATTTTCCGGCATTCTTGCCAACAGATCGGCTGTCGCCATAAAAATCCATCCATTGGCCCGGGACCAATGCGCCACTCCATGTTCCTTATTATCCGTATGATAGCAATGATAATAAATCTGTTTTTCAGGACACCACAAATATCGTGTATAATTCAATATCTGATTGGCCGCATCATCAAAATACTTCTTTTCACCAGTAACCTCTCCCATTCGGGAAATAAAAGACACCGCCATAAACGCATCATCTGCCCAAATTGTATTTTCATGAGGCCATAAACGGGCTATAGTTCCATCGGCCAAACGAGGTTCTGAAACCATAATATGATGATTGGTTGTTTCAATATATTTTTGAAAAGCATCATCTGGATGACGCTGGTTCAAAGTTATCAAACTAGCCCCCATAGGACCGTTGTCATCCAAGCGCTTGTTTCTATAAATCATATGCCAAGTAAGACGGGGAACCGCCCTCCATCCTCCTTCACGGAAAGTCTTATCATACAAACGATGAAAATAAGACTGATTAGTTTTATCAAAAATAAACTTCATATTCTTCAGCACATAATCCTCATATTTCCGGTTCTGTATTTTATCACCCAACTCCATCAAAGCCATATTCGTTACTCCGTTTGTGTAATGCCAATTCAAATATTTACTATTGACACGCATATCCGGGTTTAAAGAAACATTATCCAAAGAAGTGTATACTTTACCTGTTTTTACATCCTTGAATTCATAAACCGTAGAAGCAACAATACGATCGGCTATCTTTATAGCCATCTCTTTGGGCACAGTGTTGTCCTGTGCCATTAAGGGGAATAATCCTATCGCAAACAATAAAATGCCTGCACAACCATAACGTTTAACCATACAACCTAAATTTAATTTTTTATTTTTATACTAACAACCTCTATATTCCACCGAAATAAAAAGTCCGGCTATCTTTAATATTCTTCAAAGATAAAGCCATCTTCCCGTTTCGTACAAATTTTCATCCTACTTTTTAAGGGTAATATCCACATTTTCAGTTTTAGAGTATATAATGTGCTCATGATTTTATACTAAGAGAAAGAAATTCTGTTCATGATTCCTGTAACAAGAGTAACAAATGTAAATCTAACTCATTATCAACACGCTAATTATTTCTGTGTAAGTTCTGAGATCAACACTGAATTTATTATGTAAATTTACTAAAATGTTTGCATGAAAGGTTTAGCTCCACACACGCTGCAAGTTTTTGAAGCTGTTTCTAAGTTGGACTGCATCAAATCCTATCTCTTGGTAGGTGGCACTGCCTTGTCATTGCAAATGGGAACTCGGCAAAGTGAAGACTTGGACTTTATGAAATGGCGTACCTCTAAAACAGAGAAAATGGAAGTGGCATGGTATCAGATAGAGAAACAATAGTGAAACAACAGCTATATATTAGGAGTAAATCAACCAAGAGCAACAGATTTATATCTGGAGGGTCTGCAAACAAAAAAGGCTGTATTCCGTTAGGAATCAGCCTTTTAGCTTGTGGACCAGCCTGGGCTTGAACCAGGGACCTCCAGATTATGAGTCTGTTGCTCTAACCAACTGAGCTACAAGTCCGTGCCACAATTTCCTGTTAGCAGGTGCAAAAGTAGTATATTCCCTTGAAACTTGCAAGATTTATCGCCCAAATTTTGATAAAAAGATTTAATTCCCTTATTCGTAAGGATATAAATTGTATTTTTGTGCACCATTAATTAATTTTGCTAAGCCGTATGGCACAAAAAAAACAGGAAACAGCCCTAACAGGGCTTTCGGACAAAGAAGTCCTTATCAGTAGAGAGAAGTATGGGAATAACCTCTTGACACCTCCCAAACGTCCTTCCATGTGGAAACTTTATCTGGAAAAGTTCCGCGACCCGGTTATACGTATTCTTTTAGTCGCAGCATTCTTTTCCTTAGTGATTGCCATTATTGAAAATGAGTATGCGGAAACAATCGGCATTTTCTTTGCTATTTTTCTGGCAACCGGTATCGGATTCTACTTTGAATACGATGCGAATAAGAAGTTTGACTTACTGAACGCTGTAGGCGAAGAAACACCAGTTACAGTAATCAGAAATGGGAAAGTACGGGAAATTCCCCGTAAGGAGATTGTAGTAGGTGATATCGTAGTTCTGAATACCGGTGAGGAGATTCCTGCCGACGGAATCTTGCTGGAAGCTATTTCCCTGCAAGTGAATGAATCCAACTTGACAGGAGAATTAATGGTCAATAAAACCATCCATGAAGAACTATTTGATGAAGAAGCCACTTATCCCAGCAATGAAGTGATGCGTGGCACCACAGTAGTTGACGGACATGGAATAATGAAGGTAGAACGTGTGGGTGATTCCACCGAAATAGGTAAGGTAGCACGTCAGGCCACCGAACAAAGTGAAGAAGAGACTCCATTGAATATCCAATTGACAAAATTGGCGGGTTTCATCGGAAAAATAGGTTTTACCATTGCCACGCTTACCTTTATCGTTTTCACAGCTAAAGACCTTTACTCCTACCTCAGCGTAAATGAAATAACAGACTGGCATGGGTGGATGGCAATAGCCCGCATTGTATTGAAATATTTCATGATGGCTGTCACTTTAATTGTAGTAGCCGTTCCTGAAGGCTTACCGATGAGTGTCACCTTAAGTCTTGCACTAAATATGCGCCGTATGCTGAAAACCAATAATCTGGTACGTAAAATGCATGCTTGTGAAACAATGGGGGCCATTACTGTGATCTGCACCGACAAAACAGGTACATTGACACAAAACCTGATGCAGGTACATGAAGCGAAACTTGATGCCACCAAAGCAGATTTAATAGCTGAAGGGATCAGTGCCAACTCCACAGCTTTCCTTGAAGAAACAGGAGAAAACAAGAAACCATCCGGAGTAGGTAATCCTACTGAAATAGCCTTATTGCTTTGGCTAAATGAACAGGGCAAGAACTATTTGGAATTACGTGAAAATGCAAAAGTTATCAATCAACTTACTTTCTCTACAGAACGTAAGTATATGGCTACATTAGTAGATTCACCTATCCAGCAGAAAAAGGTACTCTATATAAAAGGCTCCCGAAATTGTGATGAGAAAATGCAACCTCTCTTCCGAGGAACAGGCTCATTACAATGCCGATCTGCTGGCCTATCAGAACAAGGCAATGCGTACTTTAGGATTAGCTTATAAATTTATCCCCGAAGACTTCGGTAACGATTGTGCCGAACTAGTCAATGAAGGGAATATGATTTTCCTAGGTATCGTAGCTATCAGCGACCCTATTCGTCCGGATGTACCGGAAGCCGTACAGAAATGTCAGTCGGCAGGTATCGGTGTGAAAATTGTTACAGGCGACACTCCGGGAACAGCTACCGAAATTGCCCGCCAAATAGGGCTATGGAAACCTGAAGATACAGACCGGAACCGCATAACAGGGGTAGAGTTTGCTGCATTAAGCGATGAAGAAGCTCTGGACCGCGTACTTGACTTGAAAGTAATGAGTCGTGCGCGTCCTATGGACAAGCAACGTCTGGTCCAACTGTTACAGCAAAAAGGAGCCGTAGTAGCAGTAACCGGAGACGGAACAAACGATGCTCCTGCACTGAATCACGCTCAAGTAGGTCTTTCTATGGGAACCGGTACGTCAGTAGCCAAGGAAGCAAGTGACATAACCCTATTGGATGACTCGTTCCACAGTATTGCTACCGCAGTAATGTGGGGACGCTCTCTTTACAAAAACATTCAGCGTTTCATCGTATTCCAGCTGACTATCAACGTAGTCGCATTAGCCAGTGTTTTATTAGGGGCTTTCTTTGGTACAGAACTACCACTAACCGTAACACAAATGCTTTGGGTAAATCTTATTATGGACACTTTTGCCGCCATGGCCTTAGCATCTATTCCCCCCAGTGCAGACGTCATGAATGAAAAGCCACGCAAGACCGATGATTTCATCATCACCAAAGCCATGCGTAAAAATATACTAGGTGTAGGCTTCTGCTTCCTTGCCATACTGATGACATTAATTGTCATTATCAAACAGATGCCAGCAGATTTAGTAGGACAAGCTTTGACGCAATTCTTCACGATCTTCGTGATGCTGCAATTCTGGAATCTATTTAATGCCAGTGTTTTCGGAACCAACCATTCTGTATTCAAGGATTCAAGGATTCCCGTCATGCATTAGGCATGCTAAGTGTGGCTATCATTATTTTAGTCGGACAAATTCTGATTGTCGAGTTCGGAGGTAAAGTGTTCCGTACCGAACCTATGAATTTCATGACTTGGGTTTATATTATCGCAGGAACGTCATTCGTATTGTGGATTGGTGAAATCTACCGTTGGATAAAACGAATACAGAAAAAAGACTAAGAAAGAGAATAAAGCACATAAAGAGTTATGGACAGTAAGATTAAAATGTCGTTTTGATTTAGGAGGAGTATTAATAAATCTGGATTTTGACAATTGCTTGAATGCTTTTCGTAAAGCAGGATTTCGAGATATAGAGAAACAGGCATGCCAGTTCAGGGAAAGGTTTCTTTTCCAATTTGAATTGGGTGAAATCAGCCCGGAAGAATTCCGGAAAGCCATTCGTAAGGAGGTCAGCGAAGCCCTGTCCGACCATGAAATTGATGATATGTGGAACCTGATGCTACTTGATATTCCTCGTGAAAAGCTGGACTTATTGCTAAAGTTACGCGAACATTATATGGTTTACCTGCTTAGTAATACCAACCGGATACATTGGGATTATGCCTGTGAGCAAATGTTCTGTTATCGGGGATTCCGTGTAAATGACTTTTTTGAAGATATTTTTCTGTCTTTGAAATGCACAAGGCCAAACCGGAAAAGACATTTATGAGCAAATGATGAAAGAAGCAAACATCTTGCCCGAAGAAACGTTTTTTATAGATGACTCGGCAATCAATTGCCAGGCAGCAATATCGCTTGGCATACAGTCCTATCATTACCATATTGGAAAGATTTAAGTTCACTTTTGAATAATGAAAATAATATCAGATATAAACCATCAAACATTGCCTCCTTCAGTTGCCACTATCGGCTTCTTCGATGGAGTGCATCGCGGACACCGCTTTCTTATTAATCAAGTAAAAGAGGTCGCTGCCAAGGATGGGTTATATTCTGCATTGATCACTTTTCCTGTACATCCCAGACAAGTGATACAAACCGCTTATCGTCCGCAATTACTTTCTTCACCAACAGAGAAACTCGAATTATTGGAAACGATGCAAGTAGATTACTGCTTTCTTCTCCCTTTTACACAGGAACTTTCACTGTTTTCGGCTCGAGAGTTTATGCAGTTGCTACGTAACAAGTTCAATATCCATACATTAGTTATAGGCTACGACCATCGTTTCGGTCACAACCGCAGTGAAAATTTTGAAGATTATTGCCGTTATGGTGAGGAACTGAACATATATATAGTACGCGCGCGAGCTTACACAGACAAAGAGGGCAAAATCAGCTCTTCAGTCATCCGCCAACTATTAAAAGAAGGTGAAGTAAGTCAGGCTGCCAAATTCCTGGGGTATAACTACTATCTGGATGGAACAGTGGTAGATGGCTACAAAGTAGGCAGAAAAATAGGATTCCCTACAGCTAACCTGCAAGTGGATTGTAGCGACAAGTTAATTCCCTCGGAAGGAGTTTATGCAGTATATGTATATGTGGAAGGAAAAAAATGGGCAGGAATGTTGAACATAGGACACCGCCCTACTATCAATAACGGCAACAATTTAAGTATTGAAGTGAACATCCTCAATTTTCGGAGAATATCTACCACAAAGAAATGCGCATTGAGTTCGTAAAGTATCTTCGCCCTGAAGAAAAATATGACACTATAGATGCACTCATTGCCCAAATGCATAAAGACCGGGAAAAAACGGCCAGAATTCTTCTCTAAATACAAGGGAGCATTGTACAGCCTTCCCCCTTTCAAACTACTCTTTCTACACATCTTCGTTTACAGTCAGTTTTGCCTGCTCGAAAACAGTTCATTCCATGTATTAGGGCAGACAAAATCGCCCCTGCCAGTGAACGCAAACGCTATCGGAAGAATTAATTCACCGATACCAGTCACTTCTTGCATAAAATCTGTTTCTTCATACACTTCCATCCTACAAAGCACGAAAAAAGATATATTTTTATCGTTTTTCGATATTTTTTTTCGTTTTTCTTTTGTAGTATCAAAATAAGATATACATTTGCATATCGATAAACGATAAATGAATATCGAGAAACAAGAAAGAATAAACACAAACATTAAAACACGAAGTAAAAATGAAATGAAATTCCCATGAGATAAAAAATCACGCCCAAGAGAATGTAAATAGTCAAGCTGAAGTTACCTTTGTATAGTGTAACCCTAAAATGTATCAGTTATGGCAGAAGTGACATTCCCTCAGTTGATACAGCGCGCTTGCGGTATCGACGTCCACCTGAAGGTTGTAGTGGCGACAATTGACGGAGCAGGCATCCAACGCGAGACCCGCTCATTCAAAACCTTCACGAGTTCTTTGAATGAATTGAAAGAATGGCTATTGTCCAATGGTGTAACGCATGTGGAACGGAGAGTACCGGTGTTTACTGGAAGCCGGTTTATAAGGTTCTTGAAGATTCCATTCCCAATGTTTGATAGTCAATGCCCGTCACATTAAGAATGTTCCGGGTCACAAGACAGACAAGATGGACAGCTAATGGATCTGCAAGCTTCTTCTGGCAGGTCTTCTCAAACCGAGCTATATTCCTCCTTAAGGAGCGTCGTCAGCGTGACCTGACGCGTTACCGGAACAAGCTTATTCAGCAGATAGCTTCAGAGAAGAACCGTATGATGCGTATTCTTGAAGACTGCAACATCAAAGTGTAGTAAGTAGTAATACAAGCGGTACGACAGCTACTTCTCTTATTGATATGCTTTGTGAAGGTAAAGTCCTTACTCTTGATGATATAAATTCAGTTTATCACGGTAAACTGTCAGCCAGTCCTGAAGAATTGCTTGAGGCGTGTACCGGTTTTGTTGAAGAGCATCACATTTATCTTCTTCAGATGATCCGAAAGGATATTGACCAGACTCAGACTTTGGTTGATGATTTGTCCGAACGTATAAAGATACTGTTGTCCAAGTACGAGAATGTCCTTGAACTTCTCAGGGAGATTCCCGGTTTTAGCACCAAGGTTGTAGAGGATCTGGTTTCTGAGATAGGTCTTGACATGTCCCACTTCCTTCTGAAAGCATCTTTCGTCTGGGCCGGTCTTTCTCCGGCAATGCGGGTAAAAAGCGCACGAATCACTCACGGAAACAAACAGGTAAAGGCGGTAATCACAGAAGCCGCATGGGTGCGACGTACAAAGAATACGTTTTTAGTGAAAGATACCATCGTATAGCTGCCCGCAGAGGAAACGTGCCTTGATTGCAGTGGGACATTCTCAGTTGATATCCGTTTATCTGATACTGAGTACAGGGTCCCGTTACCATGAACTTGGAGCACAATATATGCAATCAAGATAGAGCAGAAACGCAAGGTATATTTGTCTTCTGAACTTAAAAGCTTGGATACAATGTCTCGCTTACTAAAGTTCCACAAGCAGTAACACCCATTAACAATACAGACCAAAGGCCGACTTTTACTGGAATTACCATAGTCCGAAAATGAAATTGGTCTCAACAGCTAAGCGCCAAAGATTGTGACTTATGTACGTGTATGAAACTTTTAAATTCTTAGCTGTTGCTATTTGTCATCGTATAATAGCCGCATTTGTGTTTTCATGAATGCTAATCTTTCTTTTGTCAAACCACTCGGTTTTATATCAATTTTAGTATAAACCTGTCCTACTTTATGTGTAGGACGCTTAATATTTACGTATGAAAAAGTCAGTATTAAAATCAGTTTTAGCAGCAATTGCAGTAGTAATGATGAGTTGTACAACAACAGCAAACGCACAAACAGGAAACACAAAGTACATCTACGGTCAGAATGACACAAACACAACCGTGTACACACTGAATGAAGACGGCAAAACATTGACACGCAAACTGAAGTATGAGTACAAACACGATGAAAATGGTCAGGTAATTGAGAAAAAAGCTTATCGCTGGGATGCTTACCGGGAACTGTGGAAGCCGGCCTATCTGCTTACCGTAACTCCCGGAGTCTATGAAATCAAACTCAACTACGCTGAATGGAACGCCAAAGAGAGCACTTTCAACCATAACAAACAAGAAAGTATTTACCGTGAAGGCAACAACGCAAACTTGTTGGCCGACACACAAAACAAAAAGTAATGGAAACTTTGAATGAAACACAAACCAAAAATAAGAATGCGACCAGCCTGTGGCAAACCATAGGAATGTACATAGGAATGATGGTCGGATTTTATATCCGCAAATAGGAATAGGCTTGGGTATGCTTTCGGGAATAGCTTTGGGAAGACTGGTCCTGACCAAGATTCCTGTCAACACCCCACTGGCCCAAAGAGCACAACAAAAAAGCACAATTATCCTTATTTTAGCATTTCTTATCCTATTCATGAACCATTGGTACGTTCCATGCAAACATGCCATTGCTCACTTGATGAACTAAAAACAAATCAACCAAATTTAAAAGACAACCAGATGAAAACAACCATGATTTTGATCGCACCAAGGAGAAACCCAAGGATGCTTACTTAAAGAAACAGATACCCTCAGGACGGATGCGGAAGTCCGTCCTACCCCTTAATTCAAATCCATTTTAAACCAATAAACATTCTATTATGGGACGCGCAATTAAATTAGTACTTTATTACTTCGCTTATCAGTTAGCTTTCACCTTCCTGGTAGGACTTCCGGCGGGAATTATTAAAGTGATGAACGAAATTTCAGAAAATGATAATCTGGCTTATGCCGTAGGTAAGAATACAGCCTCTATGACAGGACTCGTTATGGTACTGGCAGGAATAGCCATGATCTGGCACCTGATCTACTTTAAATACGTTCAATTCAACAAGACAAGCTGGACTGAAGTACCTGCAAAAACCATTTTATTGAGTATTCCCTTCATTATAGCAGCCATGTTCATCTGCAATGTAGCCAGCGAATTCATAGAACTGCCCAACCTAGTGGAAGACACATTCATAGGAATGAGCCGCAATGTATTCGGCATCATCGCCATTGCCGTCATGGCACCTCTGGTAGAAGAGTTGCTGTTCCGTGGAGTCATTGAAGGGCATTTCCTGCAAACCGGAAAAAGACCCGGTATGGCAATCCTCCTGTCAGCACTCATTTTCGGTCTCATCCATGTCAATCCGGCGCAAGTACCTTTCGCCTTCTGTCTGGGATTGGTATTCGGATGGCTTTATTACCGCACAGGAAGCATTATACCGGGAATGATAGGGCATTTTCTAAATAACTCCCTGGCTACCATTGCCATGGCTACATCAACCCAAGAAGAGTTGAATGAAAAAACGGTTGATATGATTGGCGCCACACCTACTTACATCCTTTTGGCAGCCGCCATAATCATCCTAGTCGGCATGTATTTCTATCTGAACAAACATTTGCCACAGCCGGGAACACCCTCTGAAATTACTAACACACAAGCATAAATGTAACAATGAAAACAAAACTCAACCTCTTTTGCGTCTGCGTACTTATCGCCTTGCTCCTTTCCACCTCAACGACAGTGAGCATCATGTTCCATTCTTTCACAAGTGCCTTTAAAGCCGGATACGAAAGTGTAGAAAAAGGAAAGGATATCCACATTTCCGATTATAAGATGATTTGCACCCTTCCTACCGATCTACTTGAAAAGACAGGAAGTGTAACCAATGTCAGGACAGGAGAACAGGCATCTATCATACCGATTATAAGCATGGTAGAGGCGCCAACGAAAGAAAATGATACCTTCCATGCACTAAACAGGATTGCCTCATTCATTTCGGTGATAGCGGGAATTTTCTGCCTGTTGCAGTTCTTTTATTTGATCAGAAATATCAATCGCGGTGATATCTTCAGCTGGAAGAATGTGAAGTTTCTGCGCAAGTTAGGATGGGCATTGATACTTTTGTTTATCTGCACGCTGGCTACCATCGTGATTGGAAATTATGAAGCTTCGCAAGTGTTGCAACTCAACGGATGCGAGTTCTCCTATACCTTTGCTTTTTCCGATGCGACTCTCATTCTGGGATTCATTTCATTGCTGGTAGCCGAAGTATTTGCCATCGGACTGAAGATGAAAGAAGAACAAGATTTAACCATTAAAAAAAACAGAGCAGACTATGAACAAGTTCAGAATATTAGGTGTCATAGCCATTATAGCCATCATTGCAAACTTCTTTGGAGGATTGGATGAAAATTGGAGAGATTTCAAGAAAGGATTTGAAGATGGACATAACAGTGCAATGGAAATATATGAGCCTGGACGCCACATTATACCCCATCATGCAACCTCAGTCAAGCTGAATGTAGAGCCGTTACCTGAAACTACTGTCGATTCACTGAGCAACAACCGCGTGGACTGGACACTCCCCTACACAGTGACTGAAATAGAAACGTATGCCAAGCCATCGGCCTGGCACATCCTTGTCATGGGACTTGCCATACCCGGAATATTCCTTTTTCTCATCGGTTTCTGCTCATTGATCCGGTTGCTCATTTCCATCTCACGCCGCGAAGTATTTACATCTGCCAATGTACGGCGCCTCCGTTGGTTTGCATACACCAGTGCAAGCTTGGAAATCCTCATAGCTGTTGACGAATGGATTGTAGGAAACGCAGCAGTTGAGCAAATCAGCCTGCCGGGCTACAAAATCATCAGCTATGCCGGTTATTCTCCCGACTGGGTAGCTGTGATAATTCCCATTCTTTTTGCCGAGATATTTGCTATCGGGGCAAAAATGAAAGAAGAACAGGATTTAACCATTTAAGAAAAATGCCATGAAAGAAAAAAATACTTTCCCTCAAAAGAAAAAGCATCTTTTATTTGATACTTTGCCTGATAGCTACTCTGTTTGTAAGTTCATTCATCTATTTCCTTGTGTTACATCCATCGTTGGACAACAAAATAGTAAGGATATCGATCAACATTGGATGGACTTGCTTCTGTCTGTATGCCTTTAATAAACTGACACAACGCCACACCCTTTGGTGGCGCGCAGTAGATGAGAACCCGAATAAACCCAAAATGAATTGATCTATGCCAATTATAGTAAATTTAGACGTAATGATGGCGAAACGAAAAATTTCGCTGGGAGATTTAGCCGAAAAGATAGACCTGACTCCTGCTAACCTTTCCATATTGAAAACCGGGAAAGCGAAAGCCATCCGTTTCTCTACCCTTGAGGCTATTTGCAGGGAACTAGATTGCCAGCCCGGAGATATTTTAGAATATAGAGAAGAAGATGAATAATATAAACAGCCACATATACAAACACTCTGACACCATAAAATTCTCATATCTTTAATCCGGATACTCTGACCGATAAAGCATTTCAATTGCCATACCGGCAGAGTATTTTCACCTTATACCTAAAATTTTCTTATCACTTCCCGACACGCTTTAGCCAATATTCCCTAAAAATACACTACTGATAAAAACAAATATTGCATAAGCGCCATATAATCCCATGATTATCCGTATCTTTGCAGCGAATTAGATATTTGAAAATAAATGAAGACATTTGAAGAGTTAGGCGTTTCCCCGGAAATACTAAAAGCGATTAAAGAAATGGGATATGAGAATCCCATGCCGGTACAAGAAGAAGTAATACCGTATTTATTGGGAAACGGCAACGATGTAGTAGCCCTAGCACAAACAGGGACTGGAAAAACAGCCGCATTTGGTCTGCCGCTTATCCAAAAAGTTGACGTAAAGCACCGTGCACCTCAAGCACTAATTTTATGCCCCACACGCGAATTGTGCTTGCAGATTGCAGGCGATCTGAACGATTACTCCAAGTACATTGACGGGCTGAAAATCCTTCCCGTATATGGTGGTTCATCCATCGAAAGCCAAATACGCATGTTGAAAACAGGCGTACATATTATTGTGGCTACTCCCGGACGACTAATTGATCTAATAGAAAGAAAGGTTGCCAAACTAGAAACGATTACAGATGTAGTAATGGACGAAGCCGATGAAATGCTGAATATGGGATTTACTGATAGCATAAATGCTATCCTTGAAAAAGTTCCTGAAGACCGGAATACCTTGATGTTCTCGGCTACCATGAGTCCGGAAATCTCACGCATCGCCAAAAAATATCTGCATGACGCAAAAGAAATCACTATCGGTACCAAAAATGAGGGCAGTAAAAACGTCAATCACATAGCCTATTTAGTACACGCTAAAGACAAATATGCCGCATTGAAACGTATCGCGGATTATTATCCACAGATTTATGGCATCATTTTCTGTCGTACCCGTAAAGAAACTCAGGAAATTGCAGATAAATTAATACAAGACGGTTATAACGCAGACTCTTTGCACGGTGAGCTCTCACAAGCCCAGCGCGACTTAGTGATGCAAAAATTCCGCCAACGCCATTTACAGCTTTTAGTTGCTACCGACGTAGCAGCCCGTGGCCTAGATGTAAATGACCTTACTCATGTCATTAATTATGGCTTGCCCGATGATATAGAAAGCTATACTCATCGTAGTGGTCGTACAGGGCGTGCCGGAAAACAGGTATTTCTATTGCCATCATCAACCTGCGCGAAAAAGGAAAGATGCGTGAGATAGAACGAATCATCAACAAAAAATTTATCATGGGTGAGATGCCCAGTGGTAAACAAATTTGCGAGCAGCAATTGATTAAATTGATAGATGACATAGAAAAGGTAAAAGTAAACGATGAAGAAATTGAATCCTTCCTACCCGGAATCTATCGTAAACTGGAATGGCTTTCAAAGGAAGATCTGATAAAGCGCGTGGTGTCAATGGAATTTAACCGCTTCTTGGAATACTATAGTAACGCTCCGGAAATAGAAATTCCCAGCACAAATGACCGTCGCAGCGAACGTGGCTCCAAAGAACGCAAGGATCATGGCAGTGCTCGTGAAAAGACAGAGCGTAAAGCAGAAAAAGGATACACCCGTCTATTCCTGAATGTAGGAAAGACAGACGGTTTCTATGCCAACCAAATCATAGAACTGATTAACCGCAACATGAAGAAGCAACGTACTACCATCGGACGAATAGACCTGATGCAGAATTTCTCTTTCTTCGAAGTAGCAGAAAATCAGGCACAGGACGTGATTAAAGCATTGAACAAGGTTAATCTGAATGGCGGCCGGAAAATTGTAGTAGAAGTTGCCGGTGACAATAATGGCAAAAACGACAATGGCGAACGCAGAAGCAGTGCAGCAAGGAATGCTTCATTCGGCAAAAAAAGTGACAGGTCCAATAAAAAAACGACCTCAAAAGAAGGAAGACCCAGCCGTGCGGAACGTGGCTACATTGAAGAACGCGGTCCCAAAACGAAAGACGATTGGAAACAATTCTTTAACAGCGATAACAATAAGAAAAAGAAATCCAAGAAATGAGGAAGCCAACTTCATGAAAGAGAATTGGGCATAGTAGAAATATGCAAATAACATCCACTTCTCTCGAATAATAGCGGAGCAGGCAGAATTGAAACAACCTGTCATTTCAAGGACATTCCGCAATAATACGATAAATCCAACTGATTCATTATGAGTCAGTTGGATTTATCGTATTATTCAAAAAAAGATTTGCCGAATATCCTTGTTTACATCGAATTAATATTAACAGTTTTTTTGCCATCTTTCCGGATGAAAGATTATATGACAAACTATCGGAACTTTGACATACCCAAGCTTCCTGACATTTCATACTTTTCTTTTAGTCTGTCAATTTCAGTTCATCGACCAAACGGGAAGCTTTCCCATATTTTTCAATCATGTAAAGAACATAGCGGATATCCACCCCGATACAACGCTGCAAATTAGGTTCAAAAACAATATCTCCACTCATTGCTTCCCAATTCCCGTCAAAAGCAAGACCTATTAATTCCCCTTTTCCATTAAACATTCCACTACCGGAATTCCCTCCCGTAATATCATTATCCGAAATAAAGCAAACATTCATATTACCATCTCCGGTAGCATAACGTCCGAAATCCTTCCTTCTCAAGCATTCGACTACAGAAGGAAGCACATCGAAATCACTATCTCCCTTATACTTCCTTATCTTGTCAAAAATACCTTTTGTTGTCGTAAAATAAGAATATTCAATAGCATCTTTCGGTGAGTAACCACCCACCATGCCAAAACTCAGACGCATAGTAGAATTAGCATCCGGATAAAACACCCTATCTGCCTCCATCTCACGCATTGCTTCATTCAACAAACGTTCATTTTTCTCAATATTCACACTAGCTTCTTCCACCGACTGATTGAATTCATAAAATTTCACCAACATATCAATAGCAAAGAAGCCGCAGGGTCATCAAACAAGACATAAGTAGTATCCCCTTTCACCACCTGTTCAAACCCATGCGGTGTCTTTAAAGAGGAACGAGCATACAAATCATCTACATAAGCTTGGTAATCACCTTTAAAATCTTTCTCTATCAATGGATAAACATCAGGTAAAAACTCCTTGCCTACCTCAGCCGCATATTCTTTCAACATAGCCACAAAGACTTGTTTATCCACACTTATATCCATATTGGCATAAATCTCCAACAATTGCCGCATATTACGCTCCAAATCACTCTCCTCTGCCTCAAAATCAAAATTCAGTACAGCCAAGGCTGCCGTAATCAACTCCGGTCCATTAGCAAATGTTTCTCCAAAATATGCTATAGCCCGCGCCGCATTTCTACGATTACGATAATTCAGCTCCAGTTCAGTCAGAACCCTTGCATATTTGCTTCGCTTATCAGGTTCCCGACGGATCCATTCTTGCAACTGGCGCTCCAAAGCTTGTTTTTTCTCTATCACTTTCAACTCTTTTACCGCTTGATTCATGCCTATACTATTCTTCCAATAGTTAGAGCTTTGTGCATACTTGGAAGCATATTTAATGCGAATATCATCACTTTTTTCCATTGCATTTTTCCAGATAGCCTGCTTGATGGTACGGACATTAATCATAGCGGCATTATCCGTATTAATCCTTTCGTCTATCCCAAATGAAGACAAATACCTGCTGGTAGAACCGGGATATCCCATAGTCATGCAAAATGAACCTTGTTCATACCCGCCCAAAGAAACAGGAGCAAAATAATCCGGATGATAAGGCACATTCTCCGGAGAATAAGCTGCCGGTTGATTATTCTGATCAGCATAAATACGGAAAACAGAGAATCCCCGGTATGGCGGGGCCATACCCAATTATCTGTATCCCCGCCAAACTTGCCTACAGAAGAGGGAGGAGCAAACACCAGACGAACATCATAATAATCTTTATACACAGACAGATAAAACTCATTACCACCATAAAAAGGAGTTATCTCAGCACGCAGCAACGTATCATTCGCCACAGCTTCCTGAGCAAGCAATGTGGAAATAGAATCCACAATCAGCGCACGGTCATTTTCCTTTGTTCCGACTGGAATAGCTTGCAACACACGCTCCGTCACATCCTCTGTGCGTATCAGAAAACTGACAAATAAATCCGGATTAGGAAGCTCCTTACTTAAGGAGTCGGCTACAAAACCATCTCGCAAAAAATCATGCTCCACAGAACTATGCTGCTGAATGGCATCATACCCACAATGGTGGTTAGTAAAAACCAAGCCATCCGGAGATACAACAACCCCCGAGCAAAAACCTCCAAAACTAACAACAGCATTAGCCAATGCTTTTCCTCCGGGATTATACAATTGTTCAGATGAAAGTTCCAATCCCATTTCTTTCATCACTTGTTGAGTTTGTTTGCTAAGGCAACAAGGAAGCCACATTCCCTCATTACCCCATATACATAAAGGCAGGAAAGACAGCAGCAATAGTAGTTTTTTCATGGTTTTATTCTACAATTAATTTAAGTTTTTTCGCCCCGACACGTGCCTTCAACCATTCGGAAATCTTTTCCTGTTCTTTTCCTACAGGTTTTTTACTGAATTTCATCAAGACTATTGTCAATGTGTCCGTTTGGGTTGAGTCTACCTGCAATTCCACAGTCTTCGCCATGGCTATAGCTTCTGCTGCAGGATAAAGTACTTTAAGTTCGGGAATTATCTTTTTATCTACGGTATTGTATGCGGCATATACATTAAGTTCGTTTTCCAAAGACTTAATCTTTTCCTGCTGCTCCAGCAAACGTTTCTCACTATTCTTATAAAAGTCCTCCATCACTTGCGCCTTTATACTGCCAATATCCATCGCATCATTATTCATTCCTTGAAGAACAACCAGTTTGGTTCCTGCCAGATTAAAAAGTTTCAAGTTATCCCTTGCGGTTGCTATTTCTGTTTCCGAAACCTCATTGCCTATTAGCACAACACGTATTTCCTTCTTCTCGAAAGAAATCTTCCGGTCTATTACTTGGGTATTATTAAAATTCAGCTCCTCGTTGATAAAGTTGTTGGCAGAAGCTTCATAAATAGTACTTTTTACAATGCCATAAGTCAGATAAACAGCAGGACACATCGTAGCCAAAGTAATAAAAATAATATATTTCTTTACCAATTTCTCACGCTCCTTATCCACAAACTCCTTACGTTGGAAATGCATGACACGCACCCCGATAAAAGTAGCCAGACTGATAAATACTGAATTGATAAAATACAAATAGAACGCACCTAAAAAATAAAGTAAATTTCCGGTAGCAAGCCCGAATCCGGCAGTACACAAAGGCGGCATCAAAGCCGTAGCAATAGCTACCCCGGAATAACATTCTCCTTTGTAGACAAGGCGATAATACCGGCCAAGCCACCGCATAAAGCTATAAGCACATCATATATAGTAGGAGAAGTACGTGCCAGCAACTCCGATTGTACTTCATCCAACGGAGTCAGCGAAAATAAATCGTGGATGTAATCACACTAAATACAGTCGCCACCAAATAACTTTTCAGAGAACGTTTCAACAGTTCAAAATCATTCTGTCCGATAGCCAGCCCCACTCCCATAATCGGCCCCATCAGCGGAGATATCAACATAGCACCGATAATCACTGCCGTAGAATTCACATTCAAGCCCAATGAAGCAATAAAAATTGCGAATATAAGAATCCACAAATTAGTTCCTTTGAACTCAACACCGTTACGAATACTTTCTACAATCAAGGCTTCATTATCCTTATCCTTGCGCAAATCAAGATATTCACCAAAGAACTGCTTTATATAAGGCACATTCTTCAAATCATTCTTCAGGTCACTCATAGCTATTTCTTTATGTATCGGTTTATAACAGGTATCTGCTGCAAGGGGAAGTCCGTTTTCACAATATATGCCACAAACAATAACAACAGTAATGTACGAACACCCAACAACAAGAATATATTTTGAATAGGAAGATAAACTGAAACAATGTAAAGTACCAGCGCTAACGCCACATAGTTACCTATCGCTTTCAAATCATAATTAATAGGATATTTTTTCTGCCCTACAAAATAAGAGAGAAGCATAGCTACTCCATATCCGGCAAAACCTGCCCACGCACACGCCATATAGCCAAACACCGGAATAAGGAAAATATTTATCAGGATAATGATACTGCATCCCACCAATGAAAAATAAGCTCCCCATTTTGTTTCATCAATCAGCTTATACCAAAAAGAAAGATTGAAATAAATACCCATAAACATTTCGGCAGCCATGACAATAGGTACAACTTTAAGCCCTACCCAATAATCACGTCCTAAAATATAACGTAATATATCAAGGTAAAACATAACAGCCAAAAAGGCCAGCAAAGTGAAGATAATGAAAAACTTCATCGCTTTGGCATACATTTCCCGACTATCCTTTTCTTTACTCTTACTAAAAACAAACGGCTCGTATGCAAACCGGAAAGCCTGTGTCAGCATGGCCATTATCATAGCTATTTTACTGGCAGCCCCATAAATACCCAACTGGATGGTCGCCTCCGCCTTATCAGGATAAACAAACGGAAAAATAATTTTATCGGCTACCTGATTTAAGATTCCGGCAATACCCAGAATCAATATCGGAAAGAATAATGCAGCATACGCCGCAACAACTCCCTGTCCAGCACATATCTGAAGCCCACCAATTCTTTCCACATACACAGCATCACCAAAGAAGTACAAGCCAGATTTATAGCAAAAGCCACTCCGACATTCTCTCCTTTCATACCTACAAAATAAGCGATATTCAAGGCAATGCTGGCAAAAATGAACAACAATTTCAATGCAGCGAACTTAACAGGGCGTTTCTTATATCGCAAATAAGCAAAGGAATAGCTTGAAAGCGTCCATTGCGACTACAATCAGCATCATCCCCATATACCACGGATGCTCTCCATATCCCAAGAAACCTGCTATGGGATGCAGAAAAGAAAGACAAACGATTAAAAGACAAGAGCGCAGTCGCCCCTACCGAAAGCAAAGTAGTGGAATAGACGCGCATCGGATCATCCACCTTATTGGCAAACCGAAAAATCCGGTTTCCATACCATATGTTAAAAGCACCATCAGCAAGGCAGTTATAGCATACATATTGGTAATGATACCATAGCCCCCCGATTCCACAGGCAAAGCGTTGGTATATATCGGTACTAACAAATAATTCAGGAACCGCCCGATGATACTACTCATCCCATATATGGCTGTTTCCTTGGCTAATGCTTTTAATCCTGCCATCTTTTAATCATCAAATAATGTCTTCTGACTATTATAAATGCTCCGTCCCAGGTGCATATAGGCCAGTTCCGTGACCTCACGTCCACGCGGAGTACGTTTTAAGAAACCTTCTTTAATCAAAAAAGGTTCATAAACCTCCTCTATTGTTCCGGCGTCTTCACCCAAAGCGGTTGCAATAGTAGTCAACCCACAGGGCCTCCCTTAAACTTATCTATAATAGTACATAAAATCTTGTTATCTATCTCATCCAGTCCATACCTGTCAATGTTCAAGGCTTCTAAAGCAAACCGGGCAATTTCCACATCAATCCTTCCGGAACCTTTCACCTGGGCAAAATCACGGACGCGCCTCAACAGCGCATTTGCAATACGGGGCGTTCCACGGCTGCGCGAAGCAATCTCACCCGCCGCTTTCACGTCACAAGGCACATTCAATATAGTAGCTGAACGACGGATAATGCTTGTCAATACATCATCGTCATAATACTCCAAATGAAGATTAATTCCAAAACGGGCACGCAAAGGCGCAGTCAGCAACCCACTCCGGGTAGTGGCTCCAACCAAAGTAAACGGGCTCAACTCCAACTGGATACTACGCGCCGAAGGTCCCTTGTCTATCATTATATCGATACGATAATCCTCCATGGCAGAATACAGATATTCTTCTACCACAGGGCTCAACCGATGTATTTCATCAATAAAAAGCACATCATTGGGTTCCAGGCTGGTCAGTACTCCCGCCAAATCACCCGGTTTATCCAGCACCGGTCCTGAGGTCACTTTAAAACCTACTCCCAGTTCATTGGCAATGATATTACTTAAGGTCGTCTTGCCCAAGCCGGGAGGTCCGTGCAAAAGAACATGGTCTAACGCCTCGGCCCGCAGACGCGCCGCCTTGACAAAGATGCGCAGATTATCCACTACCTTATCCTGCCCGCTGAAATCTTCAAAATTCAGCGGACGTAAGGCATTCTCAAAATCGCGTTCCTTAGTTGTGAGCTGTTGCTCGCGTATATCAAAATTTTCTTCCATTTTTTTGTTTATGACACAAAGGTACAAAAGATATTATTATTATAGAAAGAAAGATGGAGGAATTCATTTTCAGTCCCTCTCTGGTCCTTCTTTTCAACATTATTATTGTATTAATTATTATTCATTATGGGAATTACATTAGGAAAGAAACAATTGAACAAAGGAAGAGTTTCGCTTTATTTGAATTACAGTTATAACGGGAAGCGCCGCAAAGAGTATTTAGGCATCATTCTGGACGCTCCTACCAGTGCAGAGCGAAGAGCGGAGAACAGAAACAAGATACTAATTGCCAGGCAGATAAGAGCAAAGAAGGAACTAGAATTCTTATCTGTTGAATATCATCTGAACGATATAGAAAATACATTCGATGATATACTTCCAACAGATAAAAGCAATGTTCCCGATTTCTATATTCTGATAGGACAATACCTGGATACCTATCACAAAAAGGACAAGAAAATGGTCAGGGCATGTATCACCCATCTGCGACTGTTTACAAGAAAGAAAAGCTTACCTGTAACCCTTCTCACAAAAGATTTTTGTATAAATTTTCTTGAGTATCTCAGGGATCATCTCCGAGGTAACACTCCCATCGGATATTTCAAGAAATTCAGAATGTGCATCAATAAATGTATAGAAAAAAAGTTAATGACCTCTAACCCTACAGATGGTATCCGCCTGATGCAGTTTGATGAGGTAACCAAAGCAATCCTCAGCTTAAAAGAGATTCAGAAACTTGCTATCACTCCATGCCCCAACAACGAAGTAAAAAGGGCATTCTTGTTCTCTTGCTATTGTGGGCTGCGCTGGTGTGATGTGCACCAACTGCAATATAAAGACATAGATTTCTCATCAAACCGCCTTACTATTCTACAACAGAAAGTACAGTCACACTCCAAAAACGCAATCTTGCATCTAAACTTAAACCACACTGCCATCAAGCTCCTGCAAAGACATAAAGGCATTAACGAGGAGTTGGTATTCGGGCTCCCCTCCTATTCTTACACACTAAGAATTTTAAACAAATGGGTCAAAAGGGCTAATATACACAAGCACATCACCTTCCACTGTGCCCGGCACTCATTTATCACCAACATTATGGCAAATGGAGCTAATATCAAGACCGCCGCCAGCCTTGCAGGACATTCTACTACCCGGCACACTGAAAAATATGTTCATATCATAGATGAACTCAAACAAAAAGCAGTAGATAGTTTACCGGATATTATTGTCAATTATAAATAAAAAAGGACCTGAAACGGCCCTTACATCATTAAAGTTGTCACACATATAACTGGTGTTCAAACAATTAGTATTACTATATAGTATCCGGCACGAATACGACCTACCTGAGTAATGCGGTGAACAACTACTTCGGATGCAATTTCAAGCAGCTCCTTAACAAGTATCGTGTTGAGTATGCAAAGTCCTTATTACTAGAGGGTACGTATTCAGTCAGTTCTCTTTTTAGGAAGTGTGGTTTTGCATCCCAAAGCGTTTTTTATGCCGCATTTCATAAAATTGTAGGCGCATCTCCCTTGCAGTTCCTATATAAAGCACCATCCGGACACAGAAAAAGATTTAAAGTCCTTTTATAACAATAACATTTTGAGTTTTTAAATTTATAAATTTAAAGTTTTTCTATTATGAACAAAAAATTTTTAAGTGCAATCCTGTTTGGAGCCCTTATGGTCACTTCAACAGGAACATTTGTATCTTGTAAGGATTACGATGACGACATCGACCGCTTGGATCAAGAAATATCCAATGTGAAAGATGCAATCAAGGCCCTTGAAGACAAAGTAGGCTCAGGCAAATATGTCGAAAGCTGTACTCCGTTCACTGATGGTAATGGTGGTTATGAAATCAAATTCAGTGATGGAGAGACCATTAAATTATACAATGGTGCAAAAGGAGAACAAGGTGAACCGGGCAAACCAGGTACTCGGGTACTCCAGGTACTTCTGCTGATGATTATGTAGTATCAGTAGAAGAAGGTGAATCAGCTTATGAATTAGTTATTACTTATGCTGATGGCACTAAAAAGACTATCAGTATGCCTAAAGCTACTTCTGTAGTTAGCGGAGTTAAGTTTATCCCTACTTTCCTTTCTGAAGGTGAAGCTGCCAGAATCCATTTCCCTACCATCGTTACTGATAGTGTGGCAGGTAAAACAGAGATTACAGGTGCAGATTGGGGTACAAATAACTTTAGCACATTTAAAATCGTTTACTCAGGTAAGGCAGACGTGAAGTATCAGGTAAATCCTAACAGCGTATCATTCAAAGATATGGAAGTGGTAGGATTTGTTCGTGATACTGCTGAAATATGGAACTACAATACGAATAACAAGAATTGGGAATTGTTCAACGCTGGACAAAAACTGTACACTGATGGAAAAATTACCGTTGAATCTTATAAAGAAGGACATGGTATGTTAAACTTCCGTGTAAAGGACTGGGCTTTTGCTGAACAATCTAATCTGGACGAAAGAACAGTATATTCATTGAGAATTAAGAACAATGACCAAATCGTTCATTCTGATTTTGTTCCCGCCAAGCATGAAGTAATTTTGCAGAAAAACGTACATTTGGTTAAAGTAGCTGATGCATTTGACCAAACTAACGCTCCTGCTCAGATTAAAAATGCAATTGCTCCTAACAAGGTAAATTATAGAGAATTCATCAAAGATGAATATTATCTTAACACCTTGAATCCGACCGGTACTGAAGAGGCTAAATTGAAGGCTTATCAAGCAGATAAAGCTAAGTTCGAAGCCAATGCTGAAAACCAGTTATATAAAGGAGATGCTGAATCTAAAGATGATGCAGAACGTATTGTTGTAGAATTGAACTATACAGGTGATGGACATTCAAAAAATTTGAAGGACATCGTAACTTCATTCTTTGACAAACGTATGGGTAGAGCCCAAGACGCTCAGTATCCTCTGATGGAGAATGGTTTTGATGACTATTCATTGGTGTTTGAACCGGTTGACTTCTATTATGATGGCGTTAACCAGACAAAACGTTATTTGATGTTACCAAAGATGGTGTTGCTACAGTAAAACAAACTCCGGACCCGATTTGGGGCGCAGAAACAGATGCCAACCACACAGCTGCTATAGACAGAACTCCTATTGTTCGTGTGAAACTGGTAGCACCGGGTGAAGACAATGGTAATGTAGTTAAAACAGCAATCATCAAGATTCACATTGTACGCAATGCAGTTGTTGCTCCTGAAATTAATATTACAGAAACAAAAGACGTCACTCTGAAACATATCAATCAAGTTCTTGACATGGATATGGATAAGATATTCAACCATAAAGATGTACAGTTGAGTAAAGACGAATTCCGTAAGACTTATGATTTCGTTCCTGAATTTGCAACAGCAGATGAGGCTAAACAACACGCTGTATATGCATGGGATGGAAAAGATAATGCAGACTATTCATTAGATCCGAACTTTAAACCTGAAGAATACAATCAGTTGTTCGTTACAGTGAAGAATACAGCATTCTCTCGTCATGACGATCACGACGTTTACACTGTTAAGGGTACATACAAGCCAAATGCTGATCATAAGGGATTATCTGACATCCATGTTACTTATACTATCAATGTGAAGTATCCGGATGTAGTTGCTCCTGAAAAGACTAAGTTGAACTGGGTAGATGATTCTTACTTCATTGCTCACGGTAGATACGATAACTTTGATGATCCTAAAACTTATGAAATGGTTGCAGCATTGAATGACGAATTCGATTTGATCAACTATAATCCTTATAAGGGTCAGACTCATGATAAGGATTGGGCTAGAGCTACCTTGTCATTCGAATTGGTTGACCAGCATAATAACGCATCTAAGATAGGTGACGGTCACAATTCCGGCATCCGTTTGTATCAAGGTAAAGACAACAAGTGGTATATCGCTTTGGAGGCTACAGACGAAGGACGTGCTTGGATCAATGCTGCTGACGCTAAGGATTTGAAGAAGATCAAAATGCGTGCCGTAGTAAGCTTCAATGAAGATGTTGACGGATTGTATGGTACTTGCAACAAGGAAGCCAATGCTCATAACAAGTATGCTAAAGAAGATTACAATAACTTCTCTTGCGATACTATCAATATGGTAAACAATACTCCTTGGGCTAAAGATCATACTACTACTTATACTGGTGCTCCTGCTCCTGAAAATGGACGTTCTACAGTGGTTATCGATGAATTTGAAGTTGCATTTGTAACTCCGATGGTATTCCACGCTTACGAAGCAGGTCCTTTGTATGACAAGTATCAGGAAGCTGAAAATACAGTATCATTGAAGGATGCATTCTTCTTGTCAGATTATCTGTGGTCTGAAGGTGCTCAGGCACAATTCAATAACAACCATGTTATCTATGATCACAAAGATATGGCTAAGAATAATACTTTGGTTCAGACAGGTGATCAAGCTGGTTGGTCAAAGAAACTGGTAGTTGACCATAATGTATTCGATGTTAATACAACTGTTAACTTCAAGGTTTCTAAGGCATACTTTGCTGACGGAAGTGAACTGGATGCTGAAAACATGAAGAAGATCAAACTTGATAATGCTAAGCAGACTATCACATGGATCAACAATGGTGAAGATATTGCTCAACCATTTACTATTGATGTAGAAGTTTGTGTAAATCACAAGTGGGGCGGTATCTGCGACCATACTTGGAAGAATGATCGTGGACATTCTGTTGGAACTATCCAAATCCAAGTTAAGAAGCACAATGACAAGTAATTAATACGCTCATTGTTTATAAAAAAAAAGAGGGGGGCAAAATGTTCCCTTTTAGTTTTATAATCGTTTATCCAATTATATTGTGTATGAAGTATATATATGCTGTCTGTTTTCTGTTATTAGTATGTGGCTGTCATAAAGAAAATGACACCCCTGTTGTTTTACCTGCACGGACACTATTGGTTTATCTGGGAGGAGATAATAATCTTGATGCCGAAACCTATGACAAACTTGTTCAAATTAAAAATGGATGGGAAGACGGGACAGATGGAAATATAATAGTGTATCAGGATACACCATTTAAGGACTCTCCACGATTGATGGAAATTGATGGAAAAAGTGAGAAAGGCTATATTACCATACATACCTATGACCAAGAAAACTCAGCCTCCCCCCAAGTGCTTAAACGAGTTATAAACGACGTAACTCGGCTTTATCCTGCTAAAAGCTACGGTCTAATCGTGTTTTCCCATGGCAGTGGCTGGCTTCCTCCACATACATTGGTTAATGGCTCGCGGTCTATCATCATCGATAATGACAATGAAATGGAAATAACAGATTTTGCCATGGCCCTCCCGGACCATTTATTTGAATTCATAATCTTTGAAGCATGTAATATGGCAGGTATTGAGGTGGCTTATGAATTAAGAAATAAAGCAGCATATATCATGGCTTCCTCTGCCCCAGTAGTATCTCCGGGATTTACTCCTATCTATGCCGGCAGTATTTCCTGTCTGCTTGAAGAAAATTCTGATTTGCAAAGATTTGCAGAAAATTATTTTCATTATTGGAATTTGATGGAAGGCGATAAACGTTCTGCTACCATTAGCATAATAAAAACTGCCGGATTATCAAATTTAGCGAATTTGATACGACAGATCAATACAGAAACATCCGGCTCTTTTCTCCCGGTCGGTAACCTTCAAAATTATGATGGAGTTTTAAAAGCCCCATTCTATTTTTTTGATTTCGCTCAATATTATCAATCATTATCAGATGAAAATACATACAATGCACTTCAAGAGTGTATCAGCCAATGTGTGGTTTACAAAAGAAATACTCCTTTTTATGCTACGGAAGAAGGAACATTCCCTATCACCGCCTTTTCAGGTATGACCACTTTTATCATGCAGAGAGAACTTAATGACTTGAATGAAGAATATACAAAACTACAATGGTATAAAGATATTAATACACATTAGATAATATGTATAACACTGACAAACAATGATATAGCAAATTCAGTAGAAGAAGTATATCTTATTGCAGAATAGATAGATTCTAAATACTTTTCAAAGTATCCTTTAAAGGACAGAATGCCAATATATATGGACAGAAACAGGTGATTATCCATTAATAAGAAACGGAAAAACTTGTCATAAGCAGAAAAAACAAATCCTTTATTTGCTTTGTTTGTCATTTACTAATATCTTTGTTTTATCATTCATTCTAGAACCGCAACAAAATATGAAATACCCTATTGGAATACAGAGTTTTGACCAAATCCGTGAAGATGGCTATGTATATGTGGATAAGACCGGTTTGATTTACAACTTGGTAACACAAGGCAAGACTTATTTCTTGAGCCGTCCACGCCGTTTTGGCAAAAGCCTGCTGGTAAGTACCCTTGCCTGTTATTTCCAGGGACGCAAAGATTTGTTTGCCGGACTGGAAATCGACGGATTGGAAAAGGACTGGTATGAGTATCCTATCTTCCGTATAGACTTTAATGGAGGACTGTATACACAACCCGGAATTCTGGAGGCTACCATTGAAGGCTATTTAGGGAACTGGGAAGATATTTATGGCAAGAATCCCAATTATACAACCATAGGAACCCGTTTCATTGAAATACTTCGCCGAGCTTATGAACAGACAGGGCGGCGTGCGGTGGTTCTGATTGATGAATATGACAAACCTATTTTGGATGTATTAGATACGGAAGCTTGTTTTTATGATGATTATGGAAAGCAAGTTCTGTTGGAGAACCATAACCGGGAAATATTGAAATCCTTTTATTCTACCTTTAAAGGAGCCGATCAATACTTGAGATTCGTATTGTTGACCGGAGTAACAAAGTTTTCCCAAGTAAGTGTTTTCAGTGGATTTAACCAGCCTAAGGATATCAGTATGGATGAACGGTACGAAGCCTTGTGCGGTATCACCCAGAATGAGCTGGAAGCATTTTTCGAAGAACCCACCATACAGTTGGCTGCTAAATATCAGTACACAGTGAAAGAAATGAAGGAACTTCTCAGACGGCAATATGACGGATATCATTTTGGAGAGAGGATGACCGACATTTACAATCCGTTCAGCATTCTTAATGCTTTTGACAGTATGGCAATTCGTGATTACTGGTTCTCTACAGGTACTCCCACCTATTTGGTTCGTCTGCTGCAACACAGCCGCGAGCAGATAAACGAACTTGCCGGACGTTATTATGTTCCCTCTTTGTTTGTGGATTATAAGGCTGATGTGGAACAGCCTCTACCCATGATTTATCAGAGCGGATATCTCACTATTAAAGAATATAATAGACGTATGGGAACTTATCTGCTCGATTTTCCCAATAATGAGGTGCGTAAAGGGTTCTTGTCCGTATTGGCAGCACATTATTTGAAACCCGGAGGTGGAGAGGTCAACAGTTGGATTATCGATGCTGTTACTTGCCTTGAGCAAGGGAACACCTCCGCTTTTTGTGATTCTCTGACCGCCTTTCTTGCAAGCATCCCGTATGACTCTCACGCTTCCTTGAAGGAATTGGATATGACTGAGAAACATTTCCAATACACTTTTTATCTGATTCTCCGTTTGATAGGAGTTTATTGCCGTGCAATCCATTGTGAGAATCGCCAGAGCTTCGGACGAGTGGACTGCATATTGGAAATGGACGAATATGTTTACATTTTCGAATTCAAGATGGACGGAACAGCAGAGGAGGCTTTACAGCAAATAGCAGAGAAAGGCTATGCCCGATCTTATTTGACCGATAACCGTAAAATAGTCTGTATCGGGGTGAATTTTTCTTCCCTTACACGTACTGTGGAAGAATGGAAGGAGATAATTTACAAATAAGATTTAGTCATAGTCAGCCTGAAGCGTTAAACTACAGGTTATCTTCCATCATTTTTTATGGGAATATACCGGTAAGAATGTTCATGCTGTTTCCGGCATAACTCATTTAATTTTCATCTTTTTATCATTTTGCTTTTCTTTTTGCAAAGAATGAATTATTTTCGCAGCCGAACACAAGTTTAATTTCTTACCGACAATAAGCAGACATGCTTTAATCCTCGACCAATTCAACTTGTCCTCATTTTAATTTTAACGGATAAGCTGATGTTTTGTCCCTCACTATTATAAAATAAAAGAATGAAAAGATCATTGTATGTATCGCTATTGACGTTCATGTGCTTCTCTGCCTGCCAAGGTAGTGAGGAATTAGAGCAATCACAAGAAAAAGAGTACACGGTATCCATTATGGCAAGAATCGGGAAAACAGTTTCCGGAGCACGCTACTTGCAAGATCATGAAAATGCCATCGCTAGTTTTAGTAAAACCGATGATATAGGTGTTTTATGGACAATGACAGCGCCGTCCGCTGGATATTCGATGGAACTTCCTGGACTACAGAAAAGAGTGTCTTTGGAAAGATAAAACCAGGAACATACTTTTACGCATATTATCCCCACTCCGGTTCCAAAGCCGAAAGTAAGGAAAATATAAAAATGCCTTCTCTCGACAGCCAGAACGGGACTTGGGAAAATATTGACCAATATGACTTTCTAGTAGCATCCAGGAAGCTTTCCTACGATACCGACCTTGGCAATGTGGCCTTTTCGGGCGATTATTCATTTAAGCACGTTTTGTCACTATTAAAGATAAACATAAAGGGTGAAGGAGATATGGCACAGGCCGTTATTGACAAAATCAGACTTGAAGGAAATGGGTTGACGACCCAAGGATACTACTCCTTTGAAACGAACAGCATCACCATCAGCGAAACTCCCAAGGAAACCTTCCAGATTACTCCGTCACACACCATGAACAATCAGGATGTTTCTTTTTATTTTATCCTGAACGGGGGCGAGAATGACGGAAACATTGATCCGAAAGCCGTGAAAAACCATTCTGTTAATCTCACCATTGAATATACCCGTAACAACAAATATTACATAACACGACGAGACGACCTGTCTCCGGGCTTATTGTCCGGATGTATTCATAAATACAATATTGTAGTAAAAGACGGAAATGTAATTATAACGGGAGGAAGTATTTCGGGTTGGACTCCGGGAAATGAAGAAGAGGATATAGTTATAAATGGAGAAGAAATAAACCCACAAACAAATAATATGTTATGAATTATAGATTAACCGAATTAAAGGTGCTTCTGTTTCTATTGCTACTGTCTGCTGTTTCTTGCCAACGCCCGATGTATGATGAAGAAGACGATGAAGACGGAGTCTCGCAAACAAATCTTCCTTTAAAGATATCTGCCAGGTCTAGCGGAGAATCCCAGATTAATTATCCGGCCTATATCTATGCGTTTGCAGAGGACGGCAGCTGTTCTGCCAGTCTGAAAATGACAGATAACGCCCAGATTGAAATGAAGTTACCTCCTGCCCGATATACTATTGTTGCAATAGCCGGTTTGGGAGAAGAATATATCGTTCCGAAAGATCCTAGCCTTGATGATGTAATTGTTATGAAAGAAAATAACAGAAGCTCACGCGCGCTAATGATGGGCACTTCAACTGTGACAATTGCCAATAAGAAAAATATATCTGTTTCTGTAACCCTCTATTATGCTGTATCTTTAGTCAATATCAGTTTGGAAGATATACCGGCAAACGTTAAAAAGGTGAGTTTGCAGATTTCGCCTTTATATTCTTCCCTGTCGTTTACAAGGGAGTATTCCGGCAAAGACAAGAGTACGGAAATTATTTGTGAGTTTGAGCCGGGTGGAATTTGGAGTGCAAAGCCTTTTTATATTTTTCCGGGGAGCGGCTCTCAGACCGTTTTTCCATAACCTTGGAAGATAATAGTCAGACAAAGACGTTTGGATACACTTTCAAAGGAAAGCCGGAAGCGAACGTACCATTGAATATCGGGGTAGCTATTCGGGTGATGTCACGGTAGGGGGCAGTTTGATATCAGGTGAATGGAAGGCTCCGGTAGACATCAAATTCAATTTTGGCGGTGCTGATGAAGGTAATGGCGGTAGTGAGCCGCCTCCCATTAATCCGGATCTTTCCGGGCTACCCGAAATTGGCGGTATCTGGAACGGCGGTATTGTAGCTGGCATAGAGAATGCAAGTTCCACAGGGGCGGATATTTTGTTGATGAGTCTGGATGAGTGGAGTGGATTCGCTTCCGATGTGCGGAATATCATACAGGAGGAAGCAGACGGATGGCATCTTCCGACTGAAGAGGAGGCAAAAATATTGCATAAGACGTTCAGCGGATCATCACTGGATGAACTGAATGAAACCATAGAGGGATTAAGAAACGGAGACCCGTTATTGGATATTGAGAAACGGTATGTATATGATCATAACGGGAGCATATATGCATTCGGATTTAAAACCTCATCCAAATTTTTACAGGCAGGAGTACGGTGAAATACAAAATACGTTTGGTATGCAGCGCTCATTATGATGCCGGATGACCCATTCATATACTAGAAAAGGGCATTCACACTTCTTGACAATATATGCTTGAGAGTGTGAATGCGTCTAATCGACTTCCATACCGGGAATCTCATTTCCATAGATAAATTCTCAATTAATTGAAAGTTAACATTCTACCACCCGGTATACATTTCCCTTGGTGGTATGTACCCGTTCGCCCAGCTGGGGCAGGATACGGCTCAGGCTGTAGGCGGTCATCCCTCTCATGATCGAAGGATGGGCGGCCTTCATACGTTCAAACAGTTGGGTGGCGGAGAGGCTAAGCACTTCCTGCGGATTGTCCTCTTCTGTAGCAAAGCGAAAGCAAAGGCGGAACACCTCTTCTTCGGGTACATGCTTGTAGAATAGGGCATTATGTTGCTGTATAGTCTGTTCCTCTTCTTTATTGAACCAGCTTCGTTCACCGGATAGAAGTTCTGTTTTAAGCTGGGCGTACAATTGCTTATGCTCTACGGACGTGGTGCAGTCTATGGCATGCTTCAGACTGACGCAAAGAAAGCGGCGTGAGCCGGTGCGGTCTACCAGCAAATCCTCCCGGTTGCTGGTGCCGATGAACGAGGCAATACGGGGAAGCGATGAAGCGCTGTGTTTGTAAGCCTTGCGGATATTCAGTGCGGAGGCTTGCATCAGGTTCTTCAGCAAAGGCATTTTGGACGCACCTAGTTTGTCGAATTCATCCAGGTTGATTAATCCGTAGGCAGCCAGCTTGGCTTCGGCGGATGCCGGGGAGCTTAGGTCGTAACTTTCCGTGTAGTAGGATTTCAGCCTATCGGGCATCAGCAGACGGCAGAACGTACTTTTCCCCAATCCCTGGCGACTGCTCACCAGCAGGGGAGCCACACTGTTGGCGCGGTTGTTATCCGGATTGAGCTGCATCCATTGGGCAGAGAGTCCCAGCATCCAACGGTGGAAACCGTTCACCCATACCGGGTCGTCGGACACCCTGCGTGCCAACGCGGACACCCGGTCCGTGCCGTCCCATTCGGGAAGCTGTTCAAAATAGGCAGTAAAGGGATGGTATTCACTGATGCGGCGTGAGCGCACAAAGCGTTGAATGTCCCTGTCCCAACAGTCTATGCCCGTTTCAATAGCCTCCAGACTTAGTGAGTTCATCCATCGTTCGTCCACTTTGGCGTAACGCAGATGAGTATCGGGAATGTTGTTTTCTACACTTGCCACTTCAGTTTCTTCAGTAAGCACATTGAACCGGAAGCGGTAGCGGGAGGTGAGGAAAGCGGTCACTTCCTGCATCAGGGTATGTGATTTCGCTTTCTTGCCAGTATCTTCTGAGGAGATTGGTTCCGCTTTTTTCTGAACATCTTTTTTCAAGTGAGCGGAATCCTTCTCTGTCTTTTCAGTTGAGACTGTCGGATGTGTCCGAGAATCGTCCATACTCCCCGGCAGGTTATCCTTACCGTTTTCAGTGAGAAGAACCTGTGAGTCGGCCATCTCTCTTACTCCGTCTTCGTCCGACACGATGTAGTGGTAACTGCCCGTGGGAGCATTCCCGTCGGTGCGCGGAGTCCAGTTCAATGCCAGAACTACTTGGCCCTCGCGGATATCCAGCGCCAGACGCACGCCGGGTATAGTCCGGCAAAGCGGCATCAGCCCGTTGAGAGCGGATACGAGATCACGACGCGGTGTTCCGTCAATAGGAACAGGGCTTGACAGGAATTTGCTTCCGAAGAAGACTGTTTTGAGAGTAGCGAATACATTCATGAGTTACTTTTAAGTTTGGCAAACTACAAATATACAACATAAAAGGCGTTTGTCAAGAGGGGGCGGAAATATGGCAGATCTTGGTGCAGGATTCGATGAAACTTGGTGCAAGATTTAATGGAACTTGGTGCAAAATTCAATGGATACAGGGCGCAATACATACGTATGTGTAGGCCGATGCTTGCGTATGTGTGACCCGATGCTTATGTACGTGTGGGCTTACACGTTACTAACATACGAGCTGACACGTTACTAATGTTGGGGCTTATACGTTACTAATGTTATTGTTGAATACGCCTTTATGTTTTTAAAATACACCTTGAGCTTTAAAAAATACGTCTTCAACTTTTAAGAAAACATCTTCAGGCTTTTAAAAAACAACTATACGTTTTTAAAACACGCCAGCTTGTTCAGTGCACAGACTTAGCCTGTTCAGCTTACAGACCTAGTCTGTTCCGTGTATTACTCCCCCACTAATCCGATACGCTCCCTTTTCCCCTCATCCTGTCATCTTATGTAATATGCACAGAAAATCAGCCGGTTAAATCTGAAACCATTTCCCCTCACTTCCATTTCAGCCCGTATCGTTTTATTCCTTCACAAAAAATGTGAAAGAGCAGGCTGAAAGGAGGCTGACAGAGCAATGACAGGAGCCCCTTCATAGCCGGAACGCCTATGGGCAGGGAGTTTCAGCGATAGATGAAAGGAGAAAAGGAACAACCGGATTTTATCGCTGAGGCATTTAAAATGAAGATAATCTCAGCATTTCCACCTGCGAATGAACAGATGATCATCCATGTTTTGAGCCTGATTTATGATTGGTATGAAAGATTTATATCTTTCAGGCTATGTAACAATAATCCTCCCGGTATTTCTATACTCAAGATAAATTATATCACAATTCTTGCTGCTCCAAACAGAAGGTATATTTGCAAAATATACAAATGATGCTTCCGGCAACGGAGTAATTCTTTCTTCGCTTTCTTTTTAGGAATTCATCTAACGAACAATTTTATTATATGCAAAACAATTGCGAGGCCTGTTTATGAAACATGTGTTGATATTAAAATAGTAATTACTGTGGAAAATCAACTGTCATCCAACACATTAAAAACACATTAACCAATGCCACTATAATAGCATTACATGATTTCTATTATCTATATGTACTAAAACAATATATTCTGTTAGAAAATCTGACCAGTAAAAAAGAATATTCATCTCCTGAAAGCCGAGTTCTGTTCCAATTATTAAATAAAATATTAAGCTAATTCAATTTAATAGAAGGTGTGTCGTAATGCACGATGCACCTCTTTTTTGTTCATCACTATACAAATCTGTTCATTTTCTTTAAGCTGCGATCTTTTGAAGATTTCTTTGATTTATGTGTTCCCAGCATCTAAAAACAGCAGTTGTAAGCTTATAAAACAGTCTAATCAGCCAGTTCATACCTTCTTTTGTCAGTTTTGCACACATCTTTTTTATATTGAAGGCAATGGCTAGGAAGGCAAAGTCCATGAAGACCTTGTCCTTTCCAAAATGTCGGAAACGTTTGTAGTTCATATTGTTTTTAATTTGTCCGAACACGGCCTCCGGTTCTATGCATCTCTGCCCTCTGTGTTTCAGTCCTTTCTCAGAGCAGAGCAGTTCTTTGGCTCTCCGCTTGTATTGTCTAAGCCTATGATTCAGTTCTATCGTCCTGTTTCCTTTTGCTTTAAAACAGCGGCATCGCAGGGGACAGCCTTCACACCTGACAGCTCTGTACCGTGCATTTTCGCTGACATATCCGGATGCGGTTTTCACATTCCTGGTGCCTATCCTCCGCATCCTTTGCCCCATAGGGCAGATGCAGAAGTCATGTTCTTCATTGTAGTAGAAGTTTTCGGCCTTGAACGGGTCCGGTTTGAATCTCGGCCGCTGCTCCATGTGGAAGTAGTTGTACTTTACGTAGGCTTCCATGCCGTTTTCGGACATGAAGCGGTAATTCTCTTCGGAGCCATAGCCGGAATCAGCAACCACCGTATGGGCCATCCGGTCATACCTGTTTGAAAAAGATTGCAGGAAAGGAATCAGGGTCAGTGTATCCGTAGGGTTCGGGAAGAGTGCAAAATCGGTGATGAACTGATTTTCGGTGCCGATTTGAAGGTTGTAACCGGGCTTCGTCTGTCCGTTGCGCATGGCATCCTCCTTCATTCTCATAAAAGTAGCGTCCTTGTCCGTCTTGGAATAGGAATTCCTCTCTTGCAGCGTTTCCGGATGGCAGTCGTATTCCTGTAGTTTGTCCCTGTGTTCTTCCAGTTCCTTCAACTGTTTGCGTTTCTTTTTCAGTTCAGTCTTTTCCTCTTTCGCGGATGGCTCGGAAACCTGTTCCAGTGCATGACGCAATTCTCCTGCCATTTCAGCCAGCATGGCCGGAGTGAACCCAACCTCCTCATTGTTCTCTGATGACTTCTCCCGGGCAATGACATCGTCTATCTGCCCTAACAGGACATGTATCTTCTTCATCAGGCGTTCACGGTTCCGCTCAACCGTTTTTCGCCAGACGAAAGTGTACTTGTTGGCTTTGGATTCGATCTTTGTCCCGTCAATGTATTCCACATTCAGGCTGATGAAGCCTTTGGAAGAAAGAAGAAGTACGGTTTGCGTAAACACCTCGTTGATTTCATTCTTCACCCGGTTGCGGAAACGGTTGATGGTAATGAAATCCGGTTTCTCATATCCGGCCAGCCAGATATAATGGATGTCACGGTGAAGGAGCTTTTCGATTTTCCGGCAGGAGTAGATGTTGTTCATATAGGCATACAGAATGACCTTGAGCATCATCCTGGGATGGTAAGGGCTGCGCCCGCATTCCTTATACAACTTCCTGAAACTTTCAAGGTTCAGGCTCTCAACCAGAGCGTCAACCATCCGAACTGGATCATGCTCTGCAATATCCTCGTCAATTCTTGGAGGAAAAAGCACTGTTTGGTTGGGATTGTAAGGACGAAAATGTATCTTTGTCATAGTGAAATTCTTATGCCTAAAGATACAAAATCTTTAGGTAATAACAAAGCCCCTGCTTGTGAAAGTCGGGGCTTTGTGCGTAAAAAACAGAAGGTGTGCATTTTGACACACCTTCGTTCTTTATAGAGTAATAGAAAGAATATACATTTAAAGCATAATCTATTCTTCTATGTTATCGTTTGTTAACAGTCATAGCAACTTTAATTATTACATCGTGACCATACATATCCTTGCACTTGATAGTCAATGTAGAAGGAACAGCAGCAGTCGGATTCGTTTCAGAAGACAAAGCAGTAGCCTTGAAACCTGTAATATGCTTATTATTATCTATAATTACATCAAAGTATTCTTCTTCACCATTTGCATCACTGGTCAAAGTCGCATCTGTAATAATCAGACTTGATTCATAAGGTGTACTTAACAGTTTGCTATATCTGCTATCTTTAGCACTTGTTCCAAAAATGAAGCTGTCAGCAGCAAAGTCAAGACGATCTGTACCATAAGTTAATTTTGTAGACGGCATTGCAGTGGTATAATTACCGTCGTTATCCTTATCTGTATACGGAGCGCCTAATTGTTCGCGAGTAGCCCATGCCCAAGTATAAGTGCTATTATAAATACAGTTGTAGATAGTTTCAAATCTTTCAGCTTCTCTAGTTACATCATCATAACCACCTTCAGAATTCTTCACTGAAGAAATCTTACCATAGTTGTAAACCACTGTAGTGGTATGTTTAACTGAGTTGTTGATGTAATCTTTAGCAACTTCTAATGTTTTGTCTCCGGCAACTACTACAGCAACATCTTTATTTCCATCTTTCTTAGATGTAGCGAATGTTATGTTATAGTTAGCGGCAGCACCTGTACCATAGTTGAATACTTCAGACATCTTCATAGAACCCTTTGTAGCTGTTTCAGCTGTCCAAGCGATATCATTGGCGTCATTCATAGGAATCATGTAACAATTATAGATGCCATCAGTAACCTGTGCAGTTTTAACAGAGAATCCCGCAGGAATAGTAGTAGGCAATACCTTAGTCATAGAAACTTTCATAGTGGCTAATACATGTCCTGAAGCATTCTTGATAGTCAATGTTCCATTATAAGTTTTGTTATCTTCATACTTGGTCCAGTCATCAACAGTCGGAACAGTATAAACTTTGGCAACCTTGCTGAAATCTGCCGGGAATGTATTTGGAGCAGCTGTATTGTACAGTACATTATTATTAGCATCAACAAAGATAGCATTGAATGCAGGATTTACATTATTAACCTTGTCTGTAGTCCAAGTAGCAGCAGTCGGAGCAGTTAACTTAGTCAAAGACACAGCAACCTTATCTGACTGAGTGTCAGTAACAGCTTTGTCAGTCGGATTAAGTGCAGTAACAGTAGTGGCAGTAGCATTCCAATCTGTAGCAGCATTACCTAACTGCACATAAAACGCTTTACCATCAGGATCAACTAAAGTACCATCAAAGTTTACAGCATATACACGGAAACCAATAACATCATTAATAGCCGTAGTGCTGTTGATGGTAATTTCTGTAGAAGTACCTTCAACCACTGTATTCAAACCAGAATAAGTATAGCTATTCCATGCATTCAATTCAGACGGTGCAGATTCTACCGCATTAGCCTTATCTAAAACTACATAAATACCACGGATATTTACCGGAGCTGTTACTTTATCATCGGCTGTAGACAAAGCAATTTTGATAGCCTCTCCTTGTACTGCAGGATATAATTTTTGAGTTTGACGGTCGTCTCCGTTATCTACTTTAACATTTGTATTAACCTTATCTAAAGGAATAATGGTAGTAGCCGCATCACTCTTCCAAGCTAATTCTTGATATGTTACATTAGTACCATCTTCTGCTTTAGTGAAACGATTATGAATATCCTTGACGTTTGTTGCATCAACAAAATAGTTTAAAGACTTTTCACCTACATATTCAGTCCAATCCAAAGTTAAGTCATAAGATGAAATAACTTCTCTTGTTTCAGCAGTAGACAAGGTGTTATTTACCTGTACAGCAAAGAGAATAGATTCAGTATCATTGCCAACTTTGGTTTCTGTTACAGCAGAAAAAGCTTTTTCATCATAATTCTTCAAAGCAACTGTAACTTCCCACAATCCGTTGTTTCCTGCCGCACGGCTTAATAATCCATTATATTTCTCAACTTTCTGAACAGATAAAAATTCATTCAAGTTCTGTCCTTGGCTATTAGTCAAAGAAATCATATCAGGAGTAAGAACCGCATTTGTCGGAGATACACGTACTACAAACTTGTCACCAGTCTGAACTTGTTTACCCTTAGTAAATGTTATAGCATTTGTAATACCTTCACTAAATACGTTTTCTTTTTCAATAGCAGTGGAGAAAATCAATTCATCGCCTGTAGGATTAGCAGAATACGAAGCCACCAGTTCTACACTAGTAACCATATCAGCAATCTTGCCTACAATGTCTTCTACTTTCTTAGTGGCAGCATCAACTTTTTCTGCCATTTCTTTCAATGCTGCGTCAGTGGATTCTTCTACTTCTTTTTTCAATGTCTCAATTTCTGCTTGTACAGCTTTGATTGCTTCTGCCTTTGCATCTGCAACAGCCTTGTCTGCAGCGGCTTTTGCAGCAGCGGCAGCATCACCAGCAGCTTTTGCAGCGGTTTCAGCGGCAGTTGCTTTAGCAAGAGCATCGCTTGCATCTTTTGCAGCAGTAGTTAAAGCAGCTTGCAAAGTAGCGATCTGAGAAGTCATGTCCTCCTTAGTCGCCAGTTTGTTAATTTGTTCCTGCAAATTGTCTATGTCATCATCATAGTCTTTACAAGATACAAATGTTCCTGTCGAAGAAACCATCAAGGCTCCGAACAGGATTGCACTTAAAAATTTTTTGTTCATAATAGAAAAACTTTAAATTTATAAATTTAAAAACTCAAAATGTTTATTGTTATAAAAGGACTTAATTGCGTTGAATCATAAAAGGATTCCGACTCTGCGATATATATTGCAGGGGAGTCATGCCAACTACTTTTCTGAACGCCACATAGAACACGCTCTTGGAGGCGAACCCGCAACGGCTGAAAAGCTCATTCACCGGGCAATCTTTACCGTCCAGCAACTCCTTCGCGCGAACCACCCTGTAGGAATTTATTAACCGCTTGAAATTGCATCCGAAGTAGTTGTTCACCGCATTACTCAGGTAGGTCGTATTCGTGCCGACTATTGAACTAAACTTTTCTAAAGAGAGTTTTGAATCCAAATATACTTTTCTGATTTCTAGGTTATACAAAATGCTTTTATAGATCTCAAAATCAACTTTTCTTCCGGGCGCTCCTTTCTCGGTAGACAGTGTATTCCACTGCCGTTCTGCATCTTTAAACAGCTTTTCTTTCTGCGTTGTAGTAGAAAGCTCATTGCTTTGCGTTTGAAATAGAGCATCCATATTTTAGTCAGTTTCTATAATAGCCATAATTTCATCGGACAAAAGTACCCATTTTACTCTATTCTGCAAGACTTTCCACTAAAAATCTTTATAAAATACAGGAATATTTTAAGAAATAGGAATATCTCTATATTCTTTACCTTACAAACAACCATAGAAAGCCCCATAGACCTATTAAAACAAGACATTACTTTCACTATACACCTTAATATAATAGCATAAGTACGCCGAAGAAGTTAAACTTATAACAGTCAAAATATAGCTTAGTCTCTATAAAGCGGAATCCAGAACTTGTAAATTATCCCTTTATTCAACAAAACAAACCAGAAAAGAACAAAATAATCCAATATAAATATGTCATTCATTTTCTAATTAAGAATTATTCAAACTCCCTAAACATGGGATTTTTTTTGTTCACCCCTAAATACATTTTAACTAATATAGCTTACCGTATCACTTCTATTAACTAAAATAGAAAAAAAGATATTTAATAATCATTTTTTACATTCATATAAAGACAATTTTTATCACCTTTACACATCTTATCTATATATTTGGCTACCTTTGGACAAAAGTCACTATATTTGCGTTTATGAAAACATATACAAGCAATCACATCGTATTTTTTTCGCCTACACATACGTCTGCGAAAATAGCCCGTGCCATCGGAGAAAGTATAGGTATGGGCAGAAGAATAGAAATAGATCTCACTACGGATGAGAATAGTAGCCCGATAGAAATCAAAGATTCTATCACGATCATTGCAGTTCCTGTGTATGCAGGCAGGGTAGCCCCAATAGCATTGCAACGGCTACGAAGATTAAAAGGCAACAATGCTCCGGCTATCTTAGTCGCTGTATATGGTAACCGCGATTACGAAGATGCACTGGTCGAATTGAGAGATGAAACTATTCAATTGGGATTCACCCCACTGGCTGCCGGTGCCTTTATTGGTGAACACAGCTACAGCCGTCCTAATATGCCCATTGCAGAAGGCCGTCCGGATGTTACCGATTTACAGATTGCGGAACAATTTGGAAAAGACTGTCTGACAAAACTGGAGAAGGATGAAACATTATCCGATTTTTACCTAAAAGGAAACATACCTTATCGCTTTGTTGGCCCCTCTACTCCTGCCGCTCCAGTCTGCACTGAAGAATGCTTCGCCTGTGGCGAATGCATCGAAGTATGTCCTACTCATGCCATTGCTTTAAGCGATGAAGGAAAAATAGAAACAGAGATTACCAAATGCATCAAGTGCTGCGCTTGCGTAAAAGAATGCCCTAATGGTGCACGAGTTTTTGATACTCCTTACACCCCCATGCTACACCAAAAATGTGCGGCACGCCGTGAACCTGAACTATTTATATAATGAATAACAGAGATAAAAGAGTCCTGGTAGGAATGAGTGGCGGAATAGACAGCTCCGCCACGTGCATCATGCTGCAAGAACAAGGATATGAAGTGGTAGGAGTTACCATGAGAACGTGGGATGTCCCTTCCCGCTTTTCCACCCCCGGTCAAGATGAACCTGATGATGTACTGGAAGCAAGGGCCTTGGCAGAACGGTTGGGAATAGAACACCATGTAGCTGATGTGAGGGAAGAGTTCAAACAGATTATTGTAAAACACTTCATAGATGAGTATATGCAAGGAAGAACTCCCAATCCTTGTGTCCTTTGCAATCCGCTATTCAAAGAGCGAATTCTCTGTGAATGGGCAGACCAAACGAATTGCGCCCATATCTCTACCGGGCATTATTGCAGACTGGAAGAACGGAAGGGAAAACTGTATATAGTAGCGGGAGATGACCAGACAAAAGACCAATCCTATTTTCTATGGAAACTTCCTCAGGAGATACTTCAACGTTTTCTCTTTCCACTGGGAACTTATACCAAGCAGGAGGTACGGGAATATCTCCGACAAAAAGGATTCGAAGCGAAAGCCCGTGGAGGTGAAAGTATGGAAATCTGCTTTATAGAAGGGGATTACCGAAACTTTCTGCGTTCGCAATGCCCGGATATTGACACCCAAGTAGGACCGGGATGGTTTGTAAATAGCAAAGGAGTCAAGATAGGTCAGCACAAAGGCTTTCCTTATTATACAATAGGCCAACGGAAAGGATTGGAAATCGCTTTGGGGCATCCAGCATACGTACTACGCATCAATGCAGAAAAGAATACAGTCATGTTAGGAGATGCCGAGGAACTTAAAGCAGAATATATGTTGGTAGAAGACTATCATATCACAGAAATGCAGGATTTACTGCAATGCAAGGACTTGTCAGTACGTATCCGCTATCGCAGCAAGCCTATTCCGTGTCAAGTGCTCGTATTAGATGAAAAACAACTATTGGTCCGTTTCCTTTCCGAAGCATCCGCCATCGCTCCCGGACAATCAGCCGTTTTTTACGAGGGGAAACGAGTATTGGGAGGTGCATTCATAGCTTCACAGCGCGGCATCCGAAAATTGCCGCAGATAACCAAGATAAATTTTAGATGATGAAAACATATATCGGATATCTTATTTTCATGTGCAGCTTATTATTATGCAGTTGCCAACAGACCACAAGCAATCCTCGTTTCTACGACGAGGGCGTATCGCAAGAACTGGCAACACTGCGCAAACAGGAGATTAAGGAGTTGAAGTATAAGCTATATTTCTCCATTCCTGAACAGAAATCAGTACCGGTAAATGGAGAGATTACCATTGAATTTAATCTGGATGCACCGCAAGAAATTATTCTCGACTTCAGAGAAAAGCCTGAAAAAATAAAATCGGTATCCGTCAATGGACAAACTGCCCGTTATGAATTCCATAACGAGCACATCATCCTACCTGAAAAAAACATAGTAGAAGGAAAAAATAATATCACGATCAAATTTATTGCCGGAAACCAGTCGCTAAACAGAAATGATGAATTTCTGTATACGCTATTAGTGCCAGACCGTGCCCGTACCTTATTCCCTTGTTTCGAACAGCCGAATCTGAAAGCCACATTTTCCTTACGACTGGATATACCAACAGAATGGAAAGCTGTTTCCAATACCTATATTACTAAAGAAGAAACAAAAGGCAACTGCAAAACAGTAACTTTTGCCCCAACTGAACCATTAAGCACTTATCTTTTTTCCTTTGTCACCGGTAAATTAGAACATCAAGAATATATAGAAGGTAACCGGAAAATCTCAGCATATTACCGCGAAACAGATTCTAAAAAAGTAGCTCAATTAGATACCATCTTCAAACAAGTGACCGCTTCGCTGAACTGGCTGGAAGAATATACCAATGTTCCCTATCCTTTTGCCAAATACGATTTTATTATCTTGCCGGGATTCCAATATGGAGGTATGGAGCACACAGGCGCCACCTTATATAATGACACACAAATGTTCCTAAGCGAAAATCCCACTCCGGATGAAGAACTTCGCCGAACCCAATTAATCGCCCACGAAACCGCCCACATGTGGTTCGGAGATTTAGTAACGATGAACTGGTTTGATGATGTCTGGACTAAAGAGGTATTCGCCAATTATTTTGCAGCTCTGATTACCGAACCATTATTCCCGCAAGTCAATCACCAGCTGAATTGGATGAAGACTTATACAGCCGCATCCTTGTCAGAAGACCGTACACCCGGAACCACTGCTATCCGGCAACCGCTAGATAACCTTCAAAATGCAGGATTAATTTATGGACAGATCATTTATAACAAAGCTCCTGTCATGATGGTAAAACTGGTGGAATCAATGGGAAAAGAAGCATTTCGGGAAGGGATTCAAGAATATTTAAAAACTTACGCTTACGCCAACGCTACTTGGGATGACTTGATACAAATTCTAGACAGTAAAACAGAGCAAGATCTAGCCGCTTTCAGCGATGTATGGGTAAACCAAAAAGGAATGCCGATAATCAAATTCGAAATATCAGACAAACAGTTGACCATACATCAGCAAGATCCATATCAAAGAGGATTAAACTGGCCTCAAAATTCAATATCACCCTTTGCGGAACAAGGGACACAACGATAGAAGCCAGTCTGACAGACAGCTTATGCCGTATTACGTTACCCTTTACCCCCACCCGTATTCTGCCCAATACGGACGGGAGAGGATATGGTTTGTTTGTTCCTGACAACAACAGTCTCCATTGGCTGTTGGAACATTGGCAAGAAATAGACAATGAAACAACCCGACAGGCAGTTTTAATGATGATGCATGAAAATTATCAAGCAAAGGAATTCCGAATACTGCATGGATGAATGCATTACTCAACGGAATACATTGTGAAAAGAACCCGTTGATAGCTTCAACATTAACCAATTACCTGTCCTCTCCTCTGCAAGAGATATCTTCGGCAGAACGTGATAAAATAGAAAATGAGCTTTATAAACTCAGCCATTCTCATCCGATTCCTTCTTGTCGCATCCAGTTATTACGCCTTCTGATTACAGAAGCAGCAAGTCCGACTATGATTCAGTGCCTCTATTCCTTATGGGAAACCGAAAGAGTCCAACAATTAAATGAAAGAGATTACACTACATTGGCCTACGAACTGGCCTTGCGCATACCTGAGCAAGGAAAAGAAATACTTCAGACACAACGCCAACGCATCCACAATCCGGACCGTCTACGCCAATTCGATTTCATATCACGTGCGATGACTGCCGATACTTTAAAATTGGACAGTTTATTCCGATCTTTATTGCAAGCGGAAAACAGAAGGATTGAGCCTTGGGCAGCTACAACCTTAAGCTATCTGAATCATCCTACAAGACAAGATTATGCGGTGAAATATATCCGTCCGGCATTGGAAAAGCTGACAGAAGTTCAACGCACCGGAGATATCTTTTTCCCCCGCAATTGGGTCGGGGCTTTATTAAGGAATCACGATAGCGAAGCGGCCTACAAAGAAGTAGAAGCTTTTATCGGTTTATCCCGACTATCCGCCTTTATTAAAAAACAAAATACTGCAAGCGGCTTATCCTCTTTACAGAAAATATGCAGATAAGAAAAAATAAACTGAAAGAATCAAGGATTCATTACACCTTGATAGACAGCATGGCGTAATGTACCCTTTCATCATCGCTATCATAGTCCCAGTACATAGCCCCCAGCATCCCTTTCTGATGCAGGAACTGGCACTTGAATGCGATGGACTGGGCATTCTCATAATTAACGACCACATGTCCTTGCGAATTTATCATATAAGGAACTTGTGCCACACTATCCCAACAACTCTGTAAAGAATCCAAAGCGATAATATGACGATAATCCAATAATTCCGGAGCTTCATTAGTCCCATGCCCATAGAACGGAATACCCAATACCAAGCGTCCGACAGGAAAACCTGCGGCAACATGGGCGGCAACCGCATCCTCGCAAGACCATTCCTCAGTCATTTCCGAACGGTACAAGGCCGAATGGTGATTAGGAGATTCCTCCATATCGTATGTCATGATATTGACATAATCCACATAAGGTTCGACAGCCTTTAAGTTGTAATATTTGGCACCTGCCTGTGTAGCAATGGTCAGCAGTTTGTCTTTACCGATAGCATGGCGTATATCCTTCATCAACAAAGAAAAGTTATCAGTATCTTCCGGCGAAAAAGATACACCGGCAGTTCCTATACCGGGATATTCCCAATCTATATCAATTCCGTCCAAATCAAACTGGTCTATCACCCGTTTACAATCTGCGGCAAACGCCATACGTGTACTATCTGTCTGTGCCATCTCACTAAACCGACTGCTTCCCCACCCGCCTACGGACAGCAAAACTTTCAAAGACGGTTTTTTTTCACGCAGCCCCACTACCATTTGCAAACGTGGTTCATTATCTATACGTATTCCTTTGAAATTATCTGTAACATGCCCGAACGCATAATTATTATTGCTCATACATAATAAAGAGTTTAAAACAATGAGAGCTATCCGATTTATCTGTAACCGGCAGCAAACTCTTTTGAAATCGAATTATTCAAACTCATACAAACATCGGCACTGAAATCCTTTCCACAACGAATCACATGGTCCCAGTCATCTTCCGACAGTTCATCCAAATCATCCCGGCGGATACGATATTTTAGCAATCCGAAAACTACTCCGGCGTTAAAATTATCTCCGGCTCCCACCGTACTGACAGTCTGCAAAGGATCCACTTCATAATGCTTTTTTATATTCTTTGTATACAGGCGAATTCCTCTTCCACCGTGCGTGCAAATAAAATGCGGACAATAAAATTCAATCTTACTTTATAAACCTTATCCGCATCTGTCAAACCAAACATATTCTCAAAATCCTCAACGGAGCCGCGAATGATATCAGCATATTCAAAATTCTCAAGAATAACAGGAAGCAGCTTTATCGCCTCGTTCTTGTGAGTACTGCGGAAATTCACGTCATAATAAATGATAGCCCCTTTTTCACGAGCTTTATCCAACAGTTCTTTCACCTTATCACGCAATTGAGGCGTTACAGCATAATAAGAGCCGATCATCACAATGTCATCCCGATGTATTTCAGGCATTGTCACATCCAGCCTCAACCGTGGATAATCTTTATAAAAAAGATATTCAGCATCATTCTGTTCATTCAGAAAAGCTAAAGACACAGGTGACTTTCCTTCAGGAAACACGTTCACATGATCTGTGCTTACTCCATTCTCTCGCATAAACTTCAGAATGATATCGCCCACTTTGTCATTTCCCGTTTCACTGATAAAAGTTACATTGACTCCCCAAACGCCCCAATGAAATAATTCCATTGAAAACCGAGCCACCGGGAACAGCTGCCGTAGGTTGGCTATCTTTAAAAAGAATATCCAGAATGGTTTCACCTATACCTATTACTTTTCTCATTTTTATATTTACGATTTATATACATAAAACCGGAACACAAATGACACAAATCCTTTAATAAAATGCTATTTGTATTATTTGTGTCCTTTGCGTTCAGTTCTATTTTATTTTACTTACTTAACTCGCGTGAACGCTCACCTAAGTACCCTCCATGATGGCGTTTGCTATACTCTTCGATGGTAAAACCAGTCTTTTCATGGTTTCCACTACCAA